>Ga0255182_1000431_pt1 | contig 28905 bp, 21 predicted proteins | sample Atl_UVDOM_RepA_8_FD_188420 | JGI IMG/M metagenome (GOLD analysis project Ga0255182, IMG submission 188420) | Freshwater microbial communities from Altamaha River, Georgia, United States - Atl_UVDOM_RepA_8d | ecosystem: Environmental > Aquatic > Freshwater > River | place: USA: Georgia...
GGGCCGGGTCAGCACCAGCCGGCGGAGGCCGGCCAAGCGAACGGCGGCAGGATGCCGCGCGTTCGCGTGAAGCCGGGTTGGCGTGCGCCGGTGAGGTGCCGCCGATGCCCCGTCGCCGGACGTTCGCTCGGGGCATCCTGCCCCTCACTCACTCGGATGCCGACGGCGCTTCGCCATCCTGGCTGCGCTTGTCGGCATACGCCGGCTCTCGGGGCATCGGCGGCACCTCACCTCCCGTTTCGCCGTGGCGACAAGTTTTTCAACTTGTCGATTTCGAGGAGCCAGGAGGCCGCGTGAAGTCACCGCCGCCAGCGACGGACAGCCCGTGGGCTCGAGCGGTAGCCGCTCCCGGACACGACCGCGCCGCCGACACCGCCCCCGCCGAAGCCGCCCACGCTCACATTGCCGCCCCGGTAATAGTTGCCCGACGGCTGGTTGTAGTAGGGCCAGACTCGCCGCCCCTGCTGCTGGGCCCGGTCCCACTGCTGGGCGCCGTAGTTGATGCCGGAGAGGTTGAAGCCCGAGTAGGGATTCCGCGGTCCCGCGGCGTGCGCGGATGTGGCGAACGCGCAAGCCGCGAGAGCCGCGAAGAGCGTCATCGCAGGACGGGGAATGGTCATGGGAGTCGTTCCTCGGGCGTGGTGACGTCGGGTGTCGAAGCTCTGTTTCCAGAGTCACTACGGGCAGACGGTCCCCACAGTTCGCCGGATCACACCGTGCCTATACTTTTCCCATGGCGACCGCCCCCGACGCTCCCGACGCAGCCGGCCGGAATGGAGTGAGCCGGGCGTTGGTCAGCCGGTTGCTGACGGCCGCCGCGTATCTCCATCCTGTCGGCCCGATCCGGCTCGTCGAGACGCACATCTCCTGGGTGTTTCTCACCGGTGAGTATGTCTACAAGGTGAAGAAGCCGGTCGACCTCGGCTTCCTCGACTTTTCCACGCTCGACCGCCGGAGGCACTCCTGCGCGGAGGAGGTGCGGCTCAACCGCCGGTTCGCGCCCGACCTCTATCTCGACGCCGTGCCGATCACCGGCGCCGCCGCGACGGCGACCGTCGGCGGCACGGGCGCTCCTGTCGAGTGGGCGGTGCGGCTGCGGCAGTTCGACGAGGAGGCGCGGCTCGATCGGGTGCTCGACCGCGGTGAACTCGACGGCCCAGGCTGTGCGGAACTCGCCGCGGAGCTGGCCCGGGTGCAGGAGCGGCTCGAAGTCGCGGATCCGGGCACACCGTGGGGTACGCCAGCCGCGGTCGCCGCCGCGATCGACGACACCCTCGGGCACCTGCGGCGGCACCGGCCCGATGCACGAGAGCGGATCGATGCCGTCGGGCGGCGCATGCACGAACGGCTCGATGGCTGTCGGGCGGCGATCGAGGCCCGCCGGCGGGCGGGCCGCGTCCGCCAATGCCACGGCGACCTGCACCTGGCCAATCTCGTGCGACACGAGGGACGGTTCCTCGCCTTCGACGCGCTCGAGTTCAGCGACACGCTTCGCTGGATCGACGTGGCGAGCGACCTGGCCTTCCTCACGATGGATCTCGAGTCGCGGGGCCGTCCCGACCTCGCGGCGGCGGTGACGAGCGGCTGGATCGAGGCCTCGGGCGACCACGATGCCCTGCGTGTGCTGCCGCTCTACAGGGCCTATCGCGCCGTGGTGCGGGCGGCCGTGGCCGCGATCCGCGGGGCCCAGGCGGCGGGAGAGGCGGGGGCGGATGCCCGCACGTCGATGGCGGAGTCGGCTGCCGAGTGCGACCGCTATCTCGCGCTCGCGGAACGGCTCGTCGCCGACCGCCGGCCCGTGATGGTGGCGACCTGCGGCGTGTCGGGGAGCGGCAAGACGACACTCGCCGGCGCGGTTGCGGCAGGTCTCGGCGGTATTCGGTTGCGGAGCGACGTCGAGCGGAAGCGGGCGGCGGGCATGGCTCCGACCGAGCGGCCGGCCGACGCCGCCGCCACGGCCGCGCTCTACTCGGACACGACGACCGAGCGAACCTACGCTCGGCTCGCCGACCTCGCGCGGCTGGCCCTCGATTCCGGCACGAGCGTGGTCGTCGATGCGGCCTGCAACCGCCGGGCCGATCGGCGCACGTTAGCGGCCGCCGCGACCGGCGCGGGAATGCCGTTCGTCTGGCTCGCGCTCGACGTCTCGGAGGCGGAGGTGCTCGCGCGGGTGGCCCGGCGGCACGCGGATGGGCAGGATGCCTCAGACGCGACGGCCGACGTCGTACGGCGGCAGTTCGCGACCCGCGAGCCGCTCGAGGCGGCCGAGTGCGGGGGAGGGGCGAGCGGTGTCGGGCGAGAGCGGTTGCTGCGCGTCTCGGCCCAGGAGCAGGCTGACGTGGCTGGAGTCTTGCGGCAGGTGCGGTCACTTTCCGGACTGGCCGCCGGCTGACCGCGCCAGAGTGTGGTGCAGCGGCTAGAATCCCGGGTCTGGCTGCCCGCAGCCACGGCCGGCCGCCCGCCCCGGGGGGCCGCAGTTCACCGACCCCTGTCACACCGAGGAGATGCCATGGCGGCCACCAACCAGCAGACCATTGCCCTGTTGCTCGAGAGCTACTGCATGGAGCTCGAGACGGTCGTCAACTACCTCGCCAACAGCGTGAACCTCGACGGCGTGCGGGCCGAGGAGATCAAGAAGTCGCTCGGGGCCGACGTGCCGGGCGAGATCGCCCACGCGCAGCAACTGGCCAACCGCATCAAGCAGCTCGGCGGCCACATCCCGGGCTCGAAGGACCTGAAGATGGGCGGGCAGATCCAGCCGGTGGCGGTGACGACCGACGTGGTGGGCGTGATCAAGTCGGTGATCGCCGCCGAGGAGGCCGCCTGTGCCCAGTACAAGAAGATCATCAAGGCGGTCGAGGGCGAGGACTACGTGACGCAGGATCTCTGCATCCGTCTCCTGGCCGACGAGGAAGAGCACCTCGTGCAGTTCAAGGGCTTCCTCAAGGAGTACACGACAGGGGCGTGAGGGAAGCACGGCCCGCTCGCGACGTACTGCACGGCCGGTTGGTCGGGGAGATACCGCATCGACGGCTGTTGGCAGGATGGGCAAGGATGCGCGATCGCGGGGAGACGGTGGTCGTGACTTTGACGGTTGGTCGCAAAAAAGCGGCCGGTCACGGACGTCGCTGCCGATTGCTCCCGGAGTCCCACGTGCGGCACATGTGCCGGATGCCACGGTCGTGCGGGTGGACGCTTCCCTGTGGAGCCCGGCCATGGTGCGTCGATGGTTCATCGCTTTGCTCTTGCCGGTGCTCGTCGCGGCGCCGGCTCGCGGTGCCGAAGAGCTCTTCCAGCCCGTCAGCATGCGGGACATCGAGCAGCACGGCAGCAGGTTCTATCTGGCGGGAATCATGGGGGCGTCGTTCGCGACGCTGACCGCCACCGAGGTGCCGCTGGCCGTGCCGTCGGCAACCGGGCCGCTCTTCACCTCCGGCGGTGCCGCGGGCATCGCGTTCGAGATGTTCGACGTCGGCTGGCGGATCGAGGTGGAAGGCCGCGCCCGTGATCCGCTCGGCGAGACGCGGACGCTCGCCGACGGGATTTCGACCTCGACGATCGGCGCCAGCGGCGGCTGGTCGACGACCGTGAACCTCTGGCGGGATTACGACCTCACCGATCGCCTCGGGGCCTACGTCGGTGGCGGCATCGGCGGCGGCGGCTATCGCCTCGCCGCAACCCAGGACTATCCGGTCCAGAACGTCACGGTCGCGGGGCTCGGCACCGTCGGAGGGTTCGCCTGGCAGGCGGGCGGCGGCCTGGCCTACGACCTGACCGAGCGGATCACGCTGGATCTCGGCTACCGCTTCTTCGCGCTTTCGAGCGGGTCGGTCTCGGCGGAGGCCGTCCAGAGCGGCATACCGCTCGGGACCCAGACCTTCAGCTCGGGCTTCAGCGCCAGCGAACTGTTCTTCGCGTTCCGGATCCACGACCCCTTCCGGGGCCGGCGCTGACCGGCGCCCGATGCGGCCTCGACCGAGATTTTGCCCCGCGCGACTTCACGGGATTAGGCTCCCCAGATGGCGATGCCACGCTCGGCGTCGGCGATGATTCCCATCGAGGAGCCGGGGCATGTCCACTCGTGCAGTCTTTTTTCGCCGCGGCCTGGCCCGGCCTCGGGCCGAATGCCGCCCGTCCCGCAGGGGCGGCAGCCACGCGCTCGGCTTCGAGCGGTGCGAGCCGCGGGCGATGCTCGCCAACACGCCGATCACGATCAGCTTCAACGACCTCACCGGCCTCGATCCGACGGTGGGCAAGGTCTGGGTGGGCGGCTGGATCAACGGCGGGCAGGCCGAGAACAGCGGCGTCGCCCAGGTCGCGACCGTCGTGAATCCACCGTCGCTCTCGGCGGTCCCCGTCGCTACGACTTCGGAAGTCGGAAGCGCCTTGACGCTCAGCATCACGCCGCAGACGGGCGCGTACGTGCTCGATACGAGCGAGCCCGCGCCGCTGACGATTCTCGGCACGGGCTTCAGCACCGTGCAGGCCGCCAACACGGTCACGTTTTACGAGGATGCGGCCGGCACCGTCTATTCGCCCGTCAACACGGCCGCCGGCGACCGCTACTTTTCGTTGACGGCCGCCACGAGCACGTCGCTCACCGTGGCTTTCGAGAAGAATCACCTGCCGCGTGCCGGCCGGCCGCTCTACGCCCGGGTCACCAGCCAATGGGCGTATCCATTGTTGTCCACGGGCGAGTTCGCCGCCGACCCGGCGCCCGACGTGCCCTTCCATGCCGTCGACGATCTCCGGACGGTGAGCCTTGCCACGGTGACCAACGGCAACGATCGGCTCGTGTTCGCGGTGTCACCGACGCGGCCGCTGGCAACTTCCTTCGTCACCCCGTGGAGTAACTTCCCGATCGCCACGCTTCCGGCCGACCTTTCCTCCGTGCCACCGGGGCCCTGGGGCTTCCTGGAGTTCGGATACGACGCACAGTTCAATACGTCCTACGTCGATTCCTTCGGGCTGAACTGGTCGTTCGTGGACGATGCGGCGCCCACCGTCGTCTATGGCGTGAAGCCGCAGGTGGCGCGGGACACGATCCAGACGGCGTTCGAAAAGTTCACGACGAACGACCCGCTCGGAGCCGATTTCAAGGATCTCCTCTGGACGGCGACGACGACGCCGCCCGCCGTCATCGACGGCCAGTTCACGGCGATCGTCGCCCCGAAGGATTGGCTCGTGGCGAATCCCCAGTCGGCGCTTGACGACTACTGGACCGACACGGTGGACGACTTCTTCGCCGCCGGCAACAGGCTGAGCGTGACGTTCGACGGCACCACCTATGCGGGCAGTTCCGATGGAAACCAGTACATGCTCAGCGGCGGCGTCATCCTGCCGAAGTCGCTGTATGACGGCACGGTCCCGGATCAGGACATCTGGAACCAGCTCCAGACCGACAACAGCCCGGTCGCGGGACAGATCAAGGACGCCGTTTTCGAGGCGTTCTCGCGGGGCGTGTCACTCGACGGCGTCTGGCCCGCCGGCCGGCCCGGCGTCATGCCCGAGGGATACTCGAGCGACGCCTGGACGAACTACAAGAACTGGTACGTCCATGGCCCGACCGCCTACGACCCGAGCATTTTCCGCACCTACGACGTGTACGCCAAGTTTTTTCATTACTCGACCAAGGACGGCACCGATTTCCGCGACGGCGGCACGACGCTCCTGGGCATGAACCCGGCGGGCTTCTTCGCGATGGCGTATGGATTCAGCCTGGACGAGTCGCCGAGCGTGAATACGGCGCCGGCGCTCAAGTTCCCCGGGAACACGTGGCCCGCAGACGCGACCGTCAACGGCGGCACGACCCTCAACGGCGGCGCCTCGGCCACGGTCACGTTCGGCCCGTGGACATCGGCCACGCCGTCGGCCCCGGTCGTGACGGGCATCGATCGGTCGTCCGCGAGCCCCACCACGGCGTCCGCCGTGCAGTGGACCGTGAGCTTCAACGAGCCCGTGACGGGGGTCACGGGCGACAACTTCCGTCTCGTTTCCTCGGGCCTCGGCGGCACCCCGGCGATCACTGCGGTCACGGCCGGATCGGGCGGGGCCTACAGCCAGACCTGGACCGTCACGGCGACCACCGGCACCGGTTCGGGCACCCTGGGGCTGAACATGGTCGATGGGACGGGCGTGAAGGACAAGCAAGGGGTCGGTGTCGCGCATCTGCCGGCCGTCGGCCAGGTGTACGTCGTCAGGCCGCAGGGGGCGACCGCCTCGATCGCCCGCGGGGCCCCGAGTCCGACCGACGCCGCTTCCGTGCCCTTCGTCGTGACGTTTTCGCAGGCCGTCGTGGGACTCTCCGCCGCGAACTTCGCGGTCGTGGCCACCGGCGTGACGGGCGCCGCGATCACGAACGTCACCGGCAGCGGCACGACGTGGACCGTGAACGTGGGCACTGGTTCCGGCAGCGGAACGCTCGGTCTCACGATGAGCAACGGCGTCGGCGTGAATCCGGCCGTGACCGGGCTGCCCGTCATCGGAGCGGTGTACCAGATCGACAAGAACGATCCGACGAAGGCACCGGAAGTGAGCGGCATCGGTCTGGCCGATGCCAATCCGACGTCCGCGGCCAGTGTGCGGTTCACGGTGACCTTCAGCGAGCCGGTGACCGGTGTGGCGGCCGGCAACTTCCTGCTCGCGGCCAATGGACCGAGTGGCGCACGGATCACCGGCGTCTCCGGCAGCGGATCCACGTGGACGGTGACGGCCGGCACGGGCACCGGCAGTGGCGCGCTCGGCCTCGACATGGTCAACTCCACAGGCGTCGTCGATGCCGACGGCCGCCCCGTCTCGAACCTGCCCTTCACCGGCGATGCCTACACGGTCGACCGTACGCAGCCGCACGTGACCTCGATCGCGCGGCTCGATCCCACGCCGACGAGCCTGGCGGCGGTGCGGTACGAGGTGGCCTTCGACGAGCCGGTGTCCGGCCTCTCCGCCGCCAACTTCGCCGTCGCGGCCACCGGCCTGGTCGGTGCGACCATCACGAGCGTTCAAGGGGGCGGCACCGCCTGGACGGTGACGGTGCTCACCGGGAGTGGCAGCGGCACGCTCCGGCTCGACATGGTGAACTCCACGGGCGTGAGCGATGCCGCCGGCCATCCCGTGACGGGGCTGCCGGTCGTCGGTCAGATGTATGCGGTGCAGAGGGGGTCGGCGCCGATCGTGCGGGCACCGATCGCGTTTTGGGTGAAGTCAGGGCAACCGGGCAGCCTCGTCTGGCCGCGGGGACTCGCGGCGTTTTCGGACCCCGACACGGCTGTCCTGACGGCGACGCTCGCGGTGAGCGGCGGCGGCACACTCGTCGCGCGGAGTGGTGGCGGCGTCGTGGTGGCGGGGGGTGGAAGCGAGCTGTCCTTCACGGGCCGTGTGGCGAGCCTTGTCGCCTTCTTCGCGCGGCCCGGTGCGCTCCGCTACACGGCGGTCGCCGGCGACCTGCGGCCCAGGAGCCTACAGCTGACGGCGACCGATGGACGGCTGTCGGGTCTGACGACGAGCGCGGTGCTCGTGCAGCCGCGCGTGCCGGCTCCGCAGCCGCCGTCGATCAGGCCCGCGACGCTGCTCGGGCCGACCGCCCGCAGTCGTCCGCTCGAGATCAGCTACGCCCAGCTCGTGATCCGGTCTGGGGCCACCGGGACGCAGACGAGGAGTGTGCAGTTCATGCTCAACTCGGTCCAGGCGGGCACGATCGAGGTCTGGAACAGCGGCCGGTGGCGGCCGGTGCTGCCGCAGCCATTCGCGATGCCGCTCGTGGCCCCGGGCGGAAAAATCCGCTGGACACCGCCGGCGACGGCATCGGGACGCGTGGCGGCGTTCACGATCAGCACGTGGGACGGGCTGCAACGTTCAACCCCGTCGCGGGTGTCGGTCACAGTCACGGCCTGACAACGCGGCGAGTCGCGTCGGGCGGCACGCAGAGCGGGGCACCGGTCGAACTCGAAGCGGCCGCCATCGGAACGCGTCAGTCCGAACCAATCCGCAGCCCGGCCTACGAGCCGCCCCGCTTCGGGCGGTAGCCGACGCTCTTTCGCCGGCGAGCCTGCTTCTGGCGGCGCTGCGGTGGGCCGTCGGCCCCCAGGCCGGTCTTCGTTCCATGGCCGCTCCCGGGACCGCCGCGGATGTGGTCGCCGGAGGTCCGCTCCGTAAAGGCCCGCGTCGCCTCCCGCCGCTTCTTGTCGAGGGCCTCCTTCGGCGGCCGCTCCGGGATCAGGCAGTCGCAGCCCGAGCCGATCAGATCCCGTCGGCCCGCCTGCTCGAGCGCCCGCCGCACCTCGAAGTAGTTCTCCGGCTTGAAGAACTGCAGGAGCGCCCGCTGCATCCGGCGGTCGCGGAGGCCCTTCGTCACCGTCACCGGTTGCTTCGTCATCGGATCGAGGCCCGTGTGGTACATGCAGGCCGCGATGTCGAAGGGGCTCGGGATGAAGTCCTGCACCTGATCGGGGCGGTAGCTGTTCTGCTTGAGGAACACCGCCAGTTCGATCATCTGCTCCAGGCCGCTGCCCGGGTGGCTGGCGATGAAGTAGGGCACCGTGTACTGCTTCTTGCCGACGCGGCGGCTGGCCTCCTTGAAAGCCTTGTCGAACTCGACGAAGTCGTCGGCCGACGGCTTCTTCATGAGGTCCAGGACCTCCGGATCGACATGCTCGGGCGCCACCTTCAGGTGGCCGCCGACGTGGTGCTCGGCCAGTTCGCGGAGATACTCGGGATCCTTGCGGGCCAGGTCCATGCGGACGCCCGAGGCCACGAGCACCCGCTTCACGCCCTCCACGCTCCGGGCCGCCCGCATGACGTTTTTGAGCGGGCCGTGGTCGGTGCCCAGCAGCTTGCAGACGGTCGGATGCACGCAGGAGAGCCGCCGGCACTTCGCCTCCACCTCGGGCCGCGTGCACCGCATCTGGTACATGTTGGCGGTGGGGCCGCCGATGTCGGAGACGGTGCCCTTGAAGCCGGGCTGCGCGGCCAGGAGCTTGATCTCGGTGATGATCGACTCCTGCGAGCGGCTCTGGATGATCCGGCCTTCGTGCGCCGTGATCGAGCAAAACGTGCAGCCGCCGAAGCAGCCCCGCATGATCTGTACGCTCGTCTCCACGACCTCGAAGGCGGGGATCTTCGCGCCGCCGTAGGAGGCATGGGGCCGACGGGTGAAGGGCAGGCCGTAGACCTCGTCCATCTCGTCCTGCTCGAGGGGCAGGGCGGGCGGATTGACGACCACCGCCTCGCGGCCGTGCCGCTGCACGAGCCGGCGGGCGTTGTGGGGATTGGTCTCGAGGTGCGCGATCCGGGTCATTTCGCAGAAGGCGAGCTTGTCACGGACGACCGCGTCGTAGTCGGGCAGCGCAAGGGTGTCGGGACCGGTCGGGGGCGGCTCGCTCGCGCCGAGCCGGTAGGCCACGCCGCGGCGGTTGCGGAGCGGCTTCACCATCGCCGCCGTGGCCGGGCCGTCGCCGGCGGCCGCCGCGAGGCTGCGGGCGATGTCGAGCACCGTCCGCTCGCCCATGCCGAAGACGACGAGGTCGGCCTTCGAGTCGAGCAGGATCGAGCGGCGGACGGTGTCGCTCCAGTAGTCGTAGTGGGCGATCCGCCGGAGGCTCGCCTCGACGCCGCCGGCCACCACGGGCACGCCCGGATACGCCTCACGCGACCGCTGGCAGTAGGCGAGCGTCGCCCGGTCGGGCCGCCGGCCGATCGCGCCATCCGGCGAATAGGCGTCGTCGTTGCGGACCTTCCGGTTGGCGGTGTAGTGGTTGATCATCGAGTCCATGTTGCCGGCCGACACGCCGAAGAAGAGACGCGGCCGGCCGAACTGCCGCCAGGGCTCACAGCTGCCCCAGTCGGGCTGGGCGAGCATGGCGACGCGGAAGCCGGCCGCCTCGAGCAGCCGGCCGATCAGAGCGTTGGCGAAGCTCGGATGGTCGACGTAGGCGTCGCCCGTCACGATCACGACGTCAACCTCGTCCCAGCCCCGCGCGAGCATCTCCGCGCGGGTCATCGGGAGCGGCGGACTGGCCACGGGGCCGGTGGCGACGGAGAGCGACATGGGCGGGCCGGCAGGCGGGGCGGTGAACCTCGTCAGGAAGTCTACCCCCGGGAATGCCGGGCGCCGGAGGCGTCCCGGGCCGGCGGCCGGCAGTGGTATAGTTGGGCCATGACCGCCGCCCCATTCCTCACTGTATTCGCAGGCCGTCGCTTCGGGACGGTGCCGGCGGCGGTCGTGGCGGCCCTGGCGTTCATGCCTCTGGCAAGGATCGTTTTGCCGGCCGCTGCGGCTGATGCACCTGTCGTGCCGCCCGACGCCGCCCAGATCGACGGCTGGATCGAGCAGCTCGCCGCGCCGCAGTTCGCCCAACGGGAGGCCGCCACCCGCAACCTCGTGGCGGCCGGTCGGGAGGCCGTCGAGCCGGTGTCAGCGGCGATCCGCCAGGGCGACTTCGAGGTCAGCAGCCGGGCCGTCGAGATCCTGCGGGAACTGTTGGCCGCGGAGGACACGGACGTCGCCAAGACTGCCGAGGCGGCGCTCGAGGCGATTGCCGAAAGCGACGACGGCGGAGTGGCGTCGCTGGCCGAGGCGACACTCGACTTCCATACGCTCGGGCTCGCCGAGGCCGCCCGCGAGCGGCTCGAGATGCTCGGGGCCATCATCACCGAGGGATTCCTGCCATCCGGGCAGAGGGGTTTGCAGGTGCTCCTGAACGCCTCATGGGTCGGGACGACCGCAGACCTGCGGCTGCTGGCCCGGCTGCGGGGCGTGGCCCAGGTGGGGGTGCACGGCGTGCGGCTCGACGAGACGGGGCTGGCGGTGCTCGGCCGCCTCCGTGGCGTCGAGCAGGTGCAACTCTACGGCACGGGGGCTCCCGACGCGGCGGTGGCGGCGCTCCAGCAGAAGCTGCCGGGCACCAAGGTCGACGTCCGCAAGGGCGGCAAGCTGGGCGTGGCCGGCATGCCCGCCATGGGTCCCTGCACCATCACGCACGTGCAGGAGGGATCGGCGGCGGCCCGCGCCGGCCTGCAAATCGGCGACGTGGTCCAGCGGATCGACGGCACGCCCGTCGCAAACTTCGACACCCTCACCGAGCTCGTGGGTCGGCGGGGCCCGGGCGAGAAGATTGAGATGGAGGTGGCCCGCGGCGGTCAGCCGGGCATCGAGCCGCAGCGGCTGAAGCTCACGGTGGAACTGGGCGGCTGGGATTGACCGCCGCCTCACGGCGTGGCCCGACGGCCATGGGCCCGCGTGGCCCGACGGCGAGGAATCACGAGGAACAGCGGGCGAGGAATCAAGAGCGATGGCGGGCGAGCGAGCAGAGCAGGGGATCGGGCCGCAGGCGGACGAAGTGATCGACGTCCGCTGGCATGCCCACGCCGTGAGCCGTCAGGAGCGGGAGCAGGCCGCGGGACACCGGGGCTGCGTGCTCTGGTTCACCGGCCTGTCGGGCTGCGGCAAGAGCACGCTGGCCAACCTCGTCGACCACAGGCTCCATGCCCGCGGCGTGCGGAGCTTCGTGCTCGATGGCGACAACGTGCGGCTGGGCCTCAATGCGGCGCCGGCGCTCCTGCGGGAGCGGCACGGCGACGAGTTCGCCCGTCGGTTCGGGCTGGGCTTCGGCCCCCAGGACCGCGAGGAGAATATCCGCCGCATCGGGGCCGTGTCCGAACTCTTCGCCCAGGCCGGGATCGTGACCCTGACCGCCTTCATCAGTCCCTACCGTCGCGACCGCGACGCCGTGCGGGCGATGCTCGCGCCCGGGGACTTCGTCGAAATCCATGTGCGGGCACCCCTCGAGGAGTGCGAGCGGCGGGACCCGAAAGGTCTCTACAAGAAAGCCCGCGCCGGTGAAATCAAGGGATTCACCGGGATCGACGATCCCTACGAGGAACCCCTCGCGGCCGAGATCGTCGTCGATTCAGGATCTACGCCTGCCGATCGGTTGGCCGACGTGGTGATCGCCTGGCTCGAGCAGGCAGGCAAGATTCCGCGGGCTTGAAGTCGCCGCGGGATCAGCTCTTCTTGATCCACCAGTGGTTCTGCTTCATCTCCTTCGCCGGACACTTGGCGAAGGCGGGGGGCGACTTGCCCTGATACTGCTGATGGCAGTAGTTGCATTCCCACAGCCCGTCGGCCAGCGCCAGGCCGGCGAATCCCGCCACGCTCATCGCGGCCAGGAGGGCGATACCCAGGATGCGGACACACTCGCGACGCTGTTTGGACATTGGATCGTCTCCCGGAAGGGGCGCTGCGTGATAGAACGTGCCGGAGGCCCTCCCTGCATTGGAGGTCGGCCCCCGCACGAGGGGGATTCTAGCGATTGCCTCGTCGCAGTCAACGTGGCGGGCGGCCTCGGGAGTGGCGCATCACTTCCGCGGCCCGAGCAGCTCGACGATGTTGCCGTCGGGATCGCGGACGCAGGTCAGATGCACTCCAGGGGCGAGCGATTCCGGCAGCGCCACGGGCGACTTGGCCAGCGGCTTCACGCCGAGCTTTGCGAGCCGCGCGAGTGCGGCGTCGGTGTCGCTCACCGTGATCGTCAAATACCGGAAGCCGGTATGCGAGTGGATGAACTCGTCGTCGCCGGTGCGGGGCGCCGTCCCGGCCACCTGCATGAGCTTGAGCTTCGTGGCCTCGGCGCCCTCGCCGAGCACGAGCACGCGGATCGAGAGCGGCTTCGAGTCGGTGAGGCCGGCCGCCGCGGCGATGTCGGCAGACACCTCGAAGCCCTGGGCCTCGCGGAAGCCGATCCCGTCGGTATAGAAGCGGACCGACTTGTCGAGGTCGGACACGACCGTACCGAGGTCGATCGTCGTGCGGGGAAACGCGACCGGTTCGGTGGCGAACGCCGTCAGGCTGGCGCAGGCGACGACAATGCAGAGGCAGAGGCGAAGCATCGGGAGACTCTCCAGGCGCAGAAAGGATGATGGGTTCAGAGGATACTTAAAGCTCGAGCCGGGAGTATTGGCGACGGTTCGGGGCGGCCCATGCCCCGTCGCCGGACGCTCGCGTCGGCCTTCCGGGCCTCCGCTCGCTCGGATGCTGACTTCGCTACGGCATCCTGCCTGCGGTCGTCATCATACGGCGGCTCTCGGGGCCTGGGCCGCCCCGAACCTCACGCATTGGGATACGGGCCATGGAGGGCCGAGCAGACGCTCAGCCCCTCACGGACAGCGCGATACAGATGCTTCTTTTGCCGACCACAGCGGCCAAGACAGGCGCAAGCCGCCTTTGCCGCCAGGCGAGCCCGGAGGTGCGAGCCCCGCGGCGGAGCCGCGGAAGCGAAAACGGCCAGGATGGCCGCTTTCGCGCTCAATCCAGAAAGCCGGAGAGTTCCTCGCTGCGGGCCGGGGCCTGCAGCTTGCGAACGGCCTTGGCCTCGATCTGCCGGATTCGCTCGCGGGTCACCTTGAAGATGTGGCCCACCTCTTCGAGCGTGTAGCTGTAGCCGTCGCCGAGCCCATAGCGGAGCTTGATGATCTCCCGCTCCCGGTAAGAGAGCGACTTGAGCACCTTCGCGATCCGGTTGCGGAGCATCTCCTGGGCGGCGCCGACCGCCGGGTTTTCGGCGCCGGTGTCGGGCAGCAGATCGCCGAAGTGGCTGTCCTCGCTGTTGCCCACCGGCCGGTCGAGGCTGATCGGGTAGCGGCTCATCGCCGTCACGCGACGCGTCTCGTCGACCGGGGTGCCGGCCCGGGCGGCGATCTCCTCGATCGTCGGCTCCCGGCCGTATTCCTGGAGCAGCTGCCGGGCGACGTTCCGCACGCGGGACATCGTCTCCACCATGTGCACCGGGATGCGGATCGTGCGGCTCTGGTCGGCCACGGCACGGGTGATCGCCTGCCGGATCCACCAGGTCGCGTAGGTGCAGAACTTGAAACCACGGCGGTATTCGAACTTGTCGACAGCCCGCATCAGGCCGGCGTTGCCTTCCTGGATCAGGTCGAGGAAGGAGAGGCCGCGATTGCGATACTTCTTGGCGATCGAGACGACCAGCCGGAGGTTGCCCTCCGAGAGGCCGCGCTTGGCCTTCTGGTAACGGGCGTAGATCCCGCGGATCTCGTCCATCCGCCGCTTGAGGCTCTTGGGTGTTTCCTGGCAGGCCTTGAGGATCGCGCGGTACTCGTCGACGAGCTTCTGACGCCCGGATGGCGGCTGCTTCGACCGCTTGTGGGCCTCGATCTTCGACCGCAGTTCCTTGAGGCGGACGACGAAGTTGTCGAGGGTCGGGATCATCGCCTCGATCCGCTGGGTCCGTAGGCCGAGTTCCTCGACGAGCCGCACGCAGCGACGGCGCCGGTGCCCCAGCCGCTCCCAGGCCTCGCGCCGCTCCGCCATCTTCCGTTTCTTCGAGAGGGAGATGCGGTAGTCGGCACGATTCTGCTGGAGAAGAACCTCGAGGGTGCGCAGGTTGTGGGGCAGACGACCGAGGATCTGGTCCTTCTCCAGCCGGTCGGTGACGGAGACCTGCACGGTGCGGTCGAAGGGAAGTTCGCCGCGATGCACCCGTGAGAGCACCTTGAACGCCTGCTGGCAGACGTACTCGCATTCGAGCAACTTCGCCCGGAACTGCGCCCGCGTCGTCTCGATCTGCCGGGCGAGATAGATTTCCTGGGCGCGGGTGAGCAGCGGGATCTCACCCATCTGCGTCAGGTACATGCGCACGGGATCATCCGACCAGTTTTCCGCCTGCTCGATGAGCGACTCTTCGCCCTCGCTGTTGGCCTCGACCTCGGACTCGACCTCGGCCTCGATCTCACCCTCGGGGAGCGAGACTGCGTCGGTGTCGTCGGCGAGCAGGTCGGCATCCGCCTCCTCGGCATCGACGACCTTGTCGGCCAGTTCCTCGACTTCCTGGGGATTGGAGACGACATCGTCCTCGAGTTCATCCAGCAGCGAGTCGTACAAGGCAAAGCTCCTTCTTGGATCTCGGGGTCAGCACCAGCCGCGATGGGGCGCGAACCGTCGAGCGGAGAGCGGCGTGTCCACCGCCCGTTGCATCATTCGAAGTGTCGCGAGTGTGATTCAAGGGTCGGGGAAATCCAGCCTCCGGACAGGGACTGTCCGGGAATCCGGATTGCATCACTTGCCCGATCGGACGCCGCCGGCTGGAGAGGCCTCCGCTTGATCACGCCGGCAGCCGTGGCAGGCCGGGTGGAATGCGGAAAGGCTGCGGGCGCTTGGCTCATGTTCCGGGGTCCGAGAGGCTCAAGATTATGCCCCTGTCCATTGAGAAAAGCCAGCAATTTTTTCGGGGAGAATGGCTTGGGATTCGAGCCCAGGGCCCTGGAATGGTAAAAGAAAGCGGCCGGAGAACTTCTGCGTTCTCCGGGCGACGTCCCGGCCTGCCGCTGCCGGGATGCCGCCGGATTCCAACGGGACGCAAACTCGCCGCCGCCCCTCTGCCCGCCGCTCCGAGGACCCCCTCGATGGACGGTCGCGGCGGCTCCGGGCGGTGGAGCGGAATGGACGCCATCCGGGACCAGACCTCCGTCACCAGATCTCCCGGCCCCAGAAGAGACTGATACCGCATGGATCGACACCGGAATGAACGTCGGAAAGACGGCGCCGTGAAGGTCTTTCTGCTGCCGTGTGCCTCCTGCGGCACGGACATCGAGGTCGTGGCGGGCCAGGCCGGGGGAACCGCCGGATGTCCGTCATGCGGTGCCCATCGCGACGTCCCCAAACTCCGTGATCTGGGCACGCTCCGCGTCAAGCCGGTCCCGACGGCGGGCCACGGAGCAGGGTGGGGGCTGCCGCAGGCGGTGGCGCTGGCGGGGATCGCCTGTGCGATCGTGTCGTTCGGGGCGGTCGCCCTCGTCGGTTCGCCGCCGGCCTCGGCGGTCAGCGTCGAGGAGACGCGGGCGCGGATTCAGGCCGGCGACGACAGGGCGCTTTACGAATCGCTCGAGCAGTTGAGCCAGGCGACGGTGGACCGACGGCCGTTGCCGGAGGAAGTCGGCCTGCAACGGCAGGCGCGATTCATGGAGGGCGTCGCGCGGGCGCTCTATGCGCTCGGCGGCCTGGGAGCGCTCGCCGCTGCGGGCGCCGGTGTCGCGCTGGTCGCGGGCCGCAAGTCGCCATGAGCGGTGCATCGACGATCGGCTCCCGGAGCACAATGCGGGCGGCCTTCATCCGGCAGACCGGCGGCCCGGACGTGCTCGAGGTGGGCAGCCTGCCCGTGCCGGTGCCGGGCTCCCGCGAGGTGCTCGTGCGGGTGCGGGCGGCCGCGGTCAATCCGATCGACACCTACATCCGCGCCGGCAGCGTCGCGATGCCTTTGACCTTCCCCTTCGTGGTCGGCTGCGATTTGGCCGGAGAGGTGGTGGGCGTCGGGGCGGATGTCGAGTCGCTGCGGCCGGGGAACCGGGTCTGGGGCTCCAATCAGGGGTTGCTCGGCAGGCAGGGCACCTGCGCCGAGTTTGCCGCGGTCGATGAACGCTGGCTCTATCGCACGCCGGCGGCGGTCTCCGACCGCGACGCGGCCGCGGCGGCGCTCGTGTCGATCACCGCTCACCTGGGCCTCGTCGACAATGCGGCGCTCGCGGCCGGCGAGACGATCTTCGTCAACGGCGGCTCCGGAGGCGTCGGGACCGCGGTGGTGCAGATCGCCAAGGCGCTCGGAGCTCGCGTGATCGCGTCAGCCGGCACGCCCGAGAAACGCGACCGGGTGCGGTCGCTCGGCGCCGACGTCGTCCTCGACTATCGCCGGGCCGATCTGGTCGAGGCGGTCCGCGCGGCCGCGGCCGACGGTGTGCACGTCTACTGGGAGACGTTGCGCGAGCCGGCCTTCGATCAGGCCGTCGCCATGCTCGGCGAGGGGGGCCGGATGGTGATCATGGCCGGCCGCGACGCCCGACCGGCGTTTCCCGTCGGGCCCTTCTATGTCAAGGGCTGCCGGCTTTTCGGCTTCGCGATGTTCAAGGCGTCAGCCGCGCGGCAGGCGGCCGCGGCGGCGGACATCAATCGCTGGCTCGCGGACGGCCGGCTGCGGCCCTGCATCGACCGCGTGCTGCCGCTCGACCAGACTGGCGATGCCCATGCCGTCCAGGAGGCCGCCACGATCCACCGGTCGGGTGGACTGGGCGGCAAGATCGTCATCGAGCCATGACGGGCCGTTGCCGCGACGCCGGCTGCTCTTCGGCGGGCGTGCGGTCGCGACGCAACCGGCTCCATTCCCCTTCGATCGCCTCGATGCCGGCGGAGATATTGGGGAACATCGCCGCCCCGAGCCGGGGCTGGCTCGTCGAACTGCCGTCCGTTCCCGTGCCGTTGGCCGGAGCGGGCTGACGTCCCTGCCGCTGGTGTGGCTGGCGCGGTTCCTGGCCCACGGCCTGCCGTTGCTGTTGAGCGGGCTGCCCCGACGTGCGGCCGCGGGGGGCGGCGACGGTCGAGCCGGCCGGCGGCGGAAGTTGCTGGACTCCGACCGGACCCGTCACGGGCCGCTGGGTCTGCACGGGCGGCACGGAAGTCGTCGGAATCGCGAAGGACCTGTCAGCCTGGACGGCGATGTTTTCGGGCACCACCAGATACCGCGGCAGGGGCCGCACGGCCACTTCGGCGACGGGCGGAGGGGACGGGGCGGTGGCGACCACCGAGACAGGCTCGGTGACGGGCTCCGGCGCGACGATGTCGGCGACCATCGTCGGCGTCTGCGGCAGGGCCACGGTCGGCTGCGCGATCGGCTCGGGGGGCGACACGGTCGTTGGGGCGGGCCCGGAGGCGATATCCGTCGCCGCGGCGGTCACCGGCATCGTTTCCTGCGCCCCTGCGACCTGCGCGGCGGTCGGATCGATCGCGGGCGACGGCTCGGCAGCGACGGCCGACTGGGCCTGCTCTGCGGTGGACGACTCAGGCGTCACCGCCACGGACGGCGTCGGCTCGATGCCGGCCTCCGCAGCGGGGGTCGGCTCGGCAGCGGTGGCGATGACCGGAGACGGAGCTGCGTTGGGCTCAACCGGCGGTGTTGCCGCCGGCTGCGGCCAGGAAGCCGTCTCGTCGGTGGGGGCCGCGGCGGCGGTCGGCGCAGGTGGCGTCGTGGTCGGAGGCACGGGCGGCGTTCCGGCCGTCACGGACGGAGCGGCCGGCTGTGGTGCCGCCGGCTCGGCCGGGGCCCACAAGTCGGCCTCCACCGGTGCCGAGACCTGCGCGTAGGCGGCGGGTGGCGGGGTCGGCGGCGCATCCGCGGGGCCACCGGTGTCGCCGGCGGCGGGCATCAGTTGGATCGCCAGCAGCGGCTGTCCCTCGCGGAGCGGATGCCGGAGCACCTGTCCGCTGAACGAATCGTGGGCCCGCATCGCGGACGCGGGGAGCATCGCCTTGGGCCAGTCGCGGAGCGCCACATCCCAGACCGTCACCGGCGTCCCCTGGGGCAGTGACCGCAGGGCCACGAAGATCGCCTCGCTCTCCACACGCGGCTTCGCCTGCGCAAGCCTGACATCGAGCGCCCGATTCACGCCCACCGCCGCGGCCGCGCCGGCGACGAACGCCGCTGCGAAGACCGTGACGGCACGAGGACGGTGCGACTGTTTCCGGGCCAGTTGCTGGGGCAGTGCGGTGCGCATGGAGAGTGTCTCTTCGCTCGGATGCCGAGGGCCTGACGATTCCGATCGGAACGAGGCCTGCCGGGTTCCATCGACACGATCGGCAGGGTGCGTAAAGCCTGCCATGGGTGGCGATTGCCACTTGCCAGGACACCGCAGCCTCGCCCTCGGGAGAGGCTCTCTCCACTTTGCCTCCCTGTGCAGCTTGCCAAGGCCACGCGACCGGAAGGCCCGAGGATGCGAGGGCTGTGCCAAGCCTTGTCGGGAAGCTCGGGTGCCGGGGCGCCGGTGAGGTGCCGCCCAGGCCCCGAAAGCCGGACGTTCGCAACGGACATCCTGTCCATTGCTCACTCGGATGCCGACGGCGCTTCGCCATCCTGGCTTCGCTTGTCGGCATACGCCGGCTCTCGGGGCCTGGGCGGCACCTCACCTCCCTCGTGGCGACAAGTTTTCAACGTGTCGTGGAGCGGCGAGGGCGGTGATCACCGGGCGGAGTCGGTACGTTGAAAACTTGCCGCCATGATCCCAGAGACAGGCACGGGTGCTCGCGTGCCGTCATTCCGTCGCGGCGGTGTCCGTATTGGTCGGCGCGAACATCGGATCGACTGCGCGGTTGCCGGGGAGCGGGCGGATCGCCAGGAGCCGCTGGCCCGAACGGCTGCCGGACTTGTCGCGAAAGAGCGCGTCGCCGGCGGTCGAGGCGGGCTCGCCCGAGCAGCCTACGAGAAGCATCGAGCCGCTCGGCAGCGTCGCCTCGAACTGGAGCCCCTCGAGGACGTCGCGCCGTTGACCGGCCTCCAGGCGGAACATGCCGTCTTCGCCGACCCACGACCGCTCCATCGGGCCATGCTTGATCGTCGGCTCGAGCCGCAGCTTCACGCGGCCGTCGGCGGCCGGCCAGGCCTTGAGCGCGACGAGCGAACTGGCGTCGCGGTAGGTGCCGCCGTGCACGCCGTCGGCGTCGTGCCGCAGCACGATCAGTTCCGCGAGCCCCGACGCCGCCAGCACGTCGCTCGACCGGCCGGGCAACAGCCGCAGGAGATGCCGCACGAGCGCCGGGTTGTCGGGGAGCGCAGCGGGCAGGCTGTCTCCCGGGGGAGCCGCCGTCGGCTGGAACCGCTCGGCCAGATGGGGCGGCAGCGTCGCCGTCACGACCCCCACACGCAGGCCGTTGGCGAGCAGCCGGCGCCTGAGAGCGTCGTCGAAGGCTTGCTCGTCGACCAACTGCCAGAGCTCGTCGCGCATGACTGTGTCGTGCTCCTCGTGCCGCACGAAGATCAGCTCGAGCGGGGTCGTCTGCGGCGCCGAGCGCGTCTGTTCGTCGGCCATCGGCACGGCCGCATCGGTCGCGAGGCCCGCGGCGCGATCGGGCGCGAGGCCGCTGCGGCAGCCGGCGCCGAGGACCGCGACGAGCCCGATGGCGACGGCACGGCGGATCGCGCGAGCGAGCAGCACGGCGGTGGTTCGCATGAGAGGGCGCGGGCGCGACGGCCCGGTTCGGGCCGCGCAGAATGAGGCGGCCCCGTTCCAGGCCGCGCAGGGAAGGCGGGGAGGGTAGGGAGGGAGCGGCGACGCGTCAACGGCGTCCGCCCCCGCCGATTCCAGGGCCCTGGCAGTTCCTCAAGACACCGCCTTCACGGCGCTCGAAAACATCGAGAGGCCCGCGCCGGCGGCATGCGGGTCGAGCCGGCCGCTCCACGAGGGATGCTGCACGGCGTCGATGAACCGCTCGGGGTGTGGCATCAGCCCGAAGACGCGACCCGTCTCATCGCACGCACCGGCCACGTCCCCGTCGGCGCCGTTGGGGTTGGCGGAGCTGCCGTCCGCCGCGGTGCCATAGCGGAGCACGAGTTGGCCCGCCGTGTCGAGCGCGGCGAAGTCCTCGGGCGAGCGGGCCACGAACCGGCCCTCGCCGTGGGCCACCGGCAACTCGAACCGATCCATGCCCTGCAGGAAGACGCAGCGACCGGGAACCGCCCGCAGCGGAACCCAGCGGTCGAGAAACCTGCCGGAGCGGTTGTGGGCCAGGCTCGCGCGGGCCGCGCCACTCTGCGGGTCGGCCAGCAGGAGGCCGGTCTGCAGCAGCACCTGAAAGCCGTTGCAGATGCCGAGTACCAGCCCGCCCTTGTCGCGGAACCGGGCGAGCGCGTCGGCCAGGCGGGTCTTGAGTTCGAGCGCGAAGATCCGGCCGCTGGCGATGTCGTCGCCATACGAGAAGCCGCCGGGGATGCAGAGGATCTGGAAGTCGTCGGCCAGCGCCGGCCGCTCCGCGAAGGCCCGCACGTGGACCCGCCTCGCGATCGCGCCCGCCCGCTCGAAGGCGTGGGCCGTCTCGTGGTCGCAGTTGGTGCCCGGCGCCCGCAGGATCATCGCCCGTGGTGACAGCATGCTCACGCTCCTCCTCGCCAGGCCCGCGAAAGTTCCGCCACCGCCACCGTCGCCGTCGTGCCGGCCGTGGAGACGATCTCCAGCCGGTCGCCCGCGGCCACGCTCCCCACCCAGGCCCAGGGCACGCCGGCCATCCGCGCGGCGAACCGCTCGGCGGCCGCCTCGGGCACCTCGCAGACGAAGCGGCCCGGTGTTTCCGTGAAGGCGATCACCAGGTCGCGGTGGGCCGGGGCGAGCGATTCGCCGGCGGCCAGCGGCGCCGCCGCCAGTTCGACTCGCGCCCCGGTGCCGCCGCCGATCGCCATCTCCGCGACCGCCGTGAGGATGCCGCCGTCGGAGACGTCGTGGCAGGCGGCGACGAGGCCGTCGCGCTGGGCCGCGGCCACCGCCAAGAACGCGGTGCGGCACGCCGCCACGTCGACCTGCGGCACGCGGCCGCCCCGGACGCGGCCCACCAGTTCGAGCTGGCTGCCGGCGAGGTCGTCTTGCGAGAGCCCCACCACGGCCAAGCGATTGCCGGGCTGCTTGAGATCGGGGGTCGTGCAGCGGCGGACGTCGTCGACCTGGCCCATCGCGGTGGCGAGGAGCGTCGGCGGGATCGACCGCTCGTGGTGCTTGCCTGAGGCGTCGGTCCAGGCGAAGACGTTGTTGAGGCTGTCCTTGCCGCTGACGAACGGCGCGGCGAAGGCGATCGCGATGTCGTGGCAGGCGCGGCAGGCCTCGACGAGCGTGCCGAGCGACTCCTCGCGGCGGCAGTCGCCCCAGCAGAAGTTGTCGAGCAGGGCGATCCGCGCCGGGTCGGCGCCGGCGGCGATGCAGTTGGCGATCGCCTCGACGATGCCGCCGGCCGCCATCTGGTAGGGGTCGAGCGTGCCGAGCCGGTGCCGCAGGCCGACCCCGAGCACGATGCCCCGGTCGCGGCCGAGCACGCCGCGGATCACCGTGCCGTCGGCCGGGCCTTCGCCCGGTCCCAGGAGCGGCTTGACGATGCTCGCGCCCTGCACCTCGTGGTCGTACTGCCGGATGATCCATTCCTTGCTCGCGACGTCGGGGGCCGCGAGCAGGTCGAGCAGGCAGGCTGCGAGCGGCTCGTCGGCGCGGGCCGTCCAGGCGGTGGCCGCGGTCGGCGGCGGCACGTAGCGCGAGGCGAGCCGCCGGCGCGGGCGGCCCTCGTGGAGGAAGTGGCAGTCGAGTTCGCCGGCCGTGCGGCCCTCCCAGCGGAGCACGAGCCGCCCCGAGCCGGTGAAGGTGCCGATGGCGGTCGCCTCGACCCCCTCGTCGGCGGCGATCCGCGCGAGCTTCTCCCAGTCGGCCGGCGCGACGGCGAGCACCATCCGCTCCTGCGCCTCCGAGATCCAGGCCTCGGTCGCCGAGAGGCCGTCGTACTTGAGCGGCACGCGGTCGAGGTCCACCTCCGCGCCGAGCGTGGCGGCCATCTCGCCGACGGCGCTCGAGAGCCCGCCGGCGCCGCAGTCGGTGATGGCGTGGAAGAGCCGCTGCCGCGACGCCTCGAGCACGAAGTCGGCGAGCATCTTCTCGTGGATCGCGTGGCCGATCTGCACCGCGCCCCCCGACTGGCTCTCGCTGTCGCTCGACAGCTCGATGCTCGAGAAGGTGGCGCCGTGGATGCCGTCACGGCCGGTACGGCCGCCCGCCACGACGACCAGGTCGCCCGTCTGCACGGCGGCATCGGCGGAGTGCCGCGGCATGATGCCGACGGTGCCGCAGAAGACCAGCGGGTTGCCGATGTAGCCGGGATCGTAGGCGACGGCGCCGGCGATCGTGGGGATGCCCATGCGGTTGCCGTAGTCGCGGACGCCCGCCACCACACCCGCGAGCAGCCGACGCGGCGGGATGACGCCCGGCGGCAGGTCGGCGGCGGGCGTGTCGACCGGGCCGACGCAGAAGACGTCGAGGTTGGCGATCGGCTTGGCGCCGAGGCCCGTGCCGAGCACGTCGCGGATCACGCCGCCCAAGCCGGTCGCCGCGCCGCCGTAGGGCTCGATCGCGGAAGGATGGTTGTGGGTCTCGACCTTCACGCAGATGTCGTGATCGCCGTCGAACCGCACCACGCCCGAATTGTCTCGAAACACGCTCACACACCAGTCGTCGGCGCCGAGCCGGCGCCGCACCTCGCGGGTCGCCGCGAAGACCGTCTCCTTGAGGAGGTTGTCGTAGCGGACGGCGCCCGCGGGGCCGACGTGGTCGATCGGGCTGCCGAGCGTCTTGTGGCAGCAGTGTTCGCTCCACGTCTGGGCGATCGTTTCGAGTTCGATCTCGTAGGGATCGCGGCCCACGCTCTGGAAGTGGTCGCGGACCGCGGTCAGCTCGGCGGCCGAGAGCGCCAGGCACCGCTCGCGGCTGAGCCGCTCGAGCGCGGCGTCGTCGAGCCCCTCGAGCCGCACCGACTCCTGCGCGAATGACCAAGGACGGCCGCCGGCGAGCGTGCGGTGCGGCAGCGGGCCGATCACGACGTCGTGGATCGCCTCGCTCGCCAAGAGCTTCCAGGCCAGCCGGTCGGCGTCGGCGGCGGCGATCGCGGGCAGCCAATACTTCCGGACACTGCGGACCGCCGCCGGCCGCAGCCCGAGCAGCCCGCAGGCCTCCTGCGCCGACTCCGCGGCCGGGTCGGTGACGCCGGCCTTGGGCAGCACGTGGAGCACGGTGGGCAGGGGGACGCCGCCGGCCGCGGCGAGCCGACCTTCGCCGCCAGCCACGGCGAGCAAACTGTCGTCGCCGGCCGCGGCGACGTGGAACCGCTCGGTGACAGGGTCGGCGAAGACGGCCGCCGCCAGCCGTTCCACGTCGGCCTGCGCAAGATCTCCTTCGACGAGCCAGCCGGCGGCGGTGCGGGCATGTGTCACGCCGCCGATGCCCAGTTCGGCGGCGCCGGCCACGACCGCCCGGGCGGCATGGTCCGCGGCGGCATCCCGCAAGAGAACGTCAACTTCCCACAGCATCGCGGTCTTCCTTGGCGCGCTTGAGCAACGACACGAGCCGGCGGCGGTCGCCCGACTCGAGTGCCGCGAGGATCTTTTCGGTCACCGCCGCGATTCGCGACAGCGCCTTGGCCACGTCGCCGGCGTTGTCGAGGAGGATGTCGGCCCAGAGGTCGGGATCACCGGCGGCGATCCGGGTCGTGTCCCGCCAGCCGCCGGCCGTGAGCGGGCGGGCATCGGCGGGCGTGGCCGCGGCGACCGCGGCGGCGACCACGTGCGGCGCATGGCTCGTGATCGCGAGGAGCCTGTCATGCTCCCGGGGCGGCATCATGAAGACGGTCGATCCGATGGCCGACCAGAAGCCGGCGACCGCCTCGGTGTCGGCGGCGGGCGTCGCGGCGACCGGAGTGACGACGGTGACGCGGCCTTCGAAGAGCTTGGCGTCGGCCGCATCGGGGCCGCGCCGGTGGCTGCCGGCGATCGGATGCCCGCCCACGAACCGCCCGCGGCGCGACCGCCGGCGTCGCTCCCATGCGGCGACGATCGACTTCTTCGTGCTGCCCGCGTCCGTCAGCAGCGTGCCGGGCCGGACCGTCGCGTCGACCTGCTCGAGCACTCCGGGGATCGACCCGACGCCGGTCGCCACCACCACGAGGTCGGCCTCCGCGACGGCGGCGACGTCGGTCGCGACCTCGTCGACGAGCCCCTGCCGCTTGGCGACGGAGAGCGACGCGGCCGAACGCCCCACGCCGATGACGCGGCCGGCGAGTCGGCGGCCACGAAGGGCGGCGGCGATCGAGCCGCCGATCATGCCCACGCCCACGATGGCGACGGTCGGCCAGGGAGCGGGGGAGGCCTTCATGGGTGGGGCGGGCGCGGGAGCGGAAATGATGAAGCTGGACGGCGTTTTACCAGATCGAAACGCGGCGGGACGAGGGGCCCGCGTCTTCCACGGCGGCAGCGTGTTTTCTGGCTACACGCGAACGCGCGGCATCCTGCCGCCGTTCTGTCTGCACGGCAAGGCTCGGCATCCTGCCGACCTTGCCTTGGCCGGCCTCCGCCGGCTGGTGCTGCGCGTCGCATCCGTGCGACGCAGTCTTGTGGCAGTGCTCAGCGGGTGCTGCCTGTCGCTGGTGTTGTGCTGTCCTCCCCGAGGTGAGGTGCCGCCCCTGGCCCGAGAGCCGGCGTATGCCGACAAGCGCAGCCAGGATGGCGAAGCGCCGTCGGCATCCGAGTGAGTGAGGGGCAGGATGCCCCGAGCGAACGTCCGGCGACGGGGCAGGGGCGGCGCCTCACCGGCGACCTGGCAACCCGGATTCGACAAGTTGAAAACGTGTCGCCACGGTTCCAGAGCCCGAGCCAGAGGCAGAGCCAGAGCCAGAGGCGAAACTTTTCCGTAGGCACCGACGCCGTGCCGTACACTTCTCCCCATGGGTTGGCGCCGGGAAATGCCGCGGGCGATGCAGGCCGAGCTCCTCGGCAGGCTCGCCATCGCGCTCTCCGCCGGCATCGATCCGCGCAAGGCGTGGGCGATGGAACTCGCGCGGGTGCCCGCGGCGTGGCGGCGGCGGCTCGAGCCTGTCGCGGCGGCGCTCGCCCGTGGCTGTCCGTGGGCCGAGGCACTCGCCGCCGCGGACGGCGTGTTCCCGCGGCTCGTCCTCGGCATCGCGGCGGTCGGCGATCGCACCGGTCACGAAGCGGAGTCGTTTCGTGAGCTGGCCAGCCTCCTCGAACGCAGCGTGCGGACATCGCGGCAGCTGCGTCGCGGGCTCGTCGGCCCGGCGGTGCAGATGGCCGTCGCCGTCGCCGTGGTCGGCTTCCTCATCTTCATGGCCGGGATGATGGCCCACGACATGCTCGGCCTGGGCCTGCGGGGCGCGTCGGGACTGCTTACGTTCTGCGGCGGGCTCGTCGCGGCCGCCGTGATCGGCCGGCTGCTCTGGGGACAACTCGTGGCCAGCTGGCGGCGACACGGGCTCTGCCGCCGCGTGCTCGACTACGTGCCGCTCATCGGTCCGGCCTCACGGGCGGCGGAAGCCGCGGCCTGGTGCCGCGTGGCGGGCCTCGCGAGCGGCGTGGGGCTCGACGCCGGCCGGCTCCTGGAGCTTGCGGCGGGGGTGGCGCCGGGGCTGGCGGTCGATCCGCGGGACGTGGAGGAGCGGCTGCGTCGGGGCGCGACGCTCGCCGAGGCGCTCGATCGCACCGGGCGGTTTCCCCTGCGGCTGCTCGAGGTGCTCGCCGTCGGCGAGGCCACCGGCAACACGGCCGAGACGCTCGATCGCCTGGCCGGCCAGTTGGACGACGAGGCCCGGGCCGGCTTCGAGGCCTCGGCCCAGGCGGCGGGCTGGCTGGTTTCGGCCGCCGTGGCCGGCGTGATCGCCGTGATCATCATGCGGATCTTTTCGGTCTACCTCGGGACCATCCAGTCCGCGATCGGTGGCCGCTGAGGGCCGGCCTGTCCGGGGTCTGGGGTTTCGGGCGGGCAGGATCGAGCGTTCGGAGCGGCGGAAAGAGGAGTTCCCCCAGGCCAGGATCCGAAGAGAGAATGAGGGGAGTCCCGAAGAGTCCGCTCTTTCGCCAGCCTGCCGTGCGCCGCTCATCACCCTTCGCCGTCGTGCTCTTCGTCGCGGTCGCGCTGCCGGTTCGCACTGCCGGCGCGGTCGATGCCGCGCCGGCGGCCGCCGGCGACTCGCCGCAGGCTGCAGAGTCGCCCGCCGGGGCCGTGGTGACGACGCCGGCGGCAAACCGGCCGCCGAGCCCGCAGGAGCGGATGACGGCGCAGGGCTTCGTCCGGTATCGGGGGATGTGGCGGACCGTCCAGGAGATCGACTTGATCGAGCGGGCGGACCGTGACAACCTGGCCCGCAAGGACTGGAACGGGCGGCTCGAGCGGCTGCGGAAGCGGCTCGACGAAACGGCGCAGGCAGACGCGGCGGCGGAGGAGATTCGCGAGATCGCCGATCCCGCGGCGGTGCCGGCGCTCGCCGCGGCCCTCGCCCGGGAGCCCGTGCCGCGCGTCCGCGGGTTCTACATCGAGGCCCTGTCGCGAATTCGCGGCGGCGAAGCGGCGGCGGCGCTCGTGGCGGCGGCCGTCGACCATGTCGATCCGGAGACACGGATCCTGGCCGTGGAGCGGCTGGTCTCGCTTGGCCCCGAGACGGCGGCCTCCGCGATCGTGCCGGCGCTCGGCAGCGATGACAATGCCCGCGTGAACCGCGCGGCGGAGGCGCTCGGCCGCCTGGGCGCGGGCATGGCGATCGTGCCGCTCATCGCGGCGCTCGAGACGGAGCACGTCGTGGTGGTGGGCGGCGGCGGTCCGGAGGGCTCGACATCCGCGACCTTCACGCCCTCCGGGGGCGGCCTGTCGATGGGCGGCGGCCCGAAGCGGGGGAAGACCCGCGTGCAAAACCAGCAGGTGCTCGAGGCGCTCGTGACGCTCACCGGCGCCAACTACCACTGGGACGAGGCGGCCTGGCGGGCGTGGCTGGCCAGCCGTCAGGCGCCGCCCGACCTCGACCTCCGCCGCGGCTGACTTTTTTCGCCGCTGGCCGTCGGTGCGGCCGCGGCCGCGGTCACGCCGCCTGTTCGGCGGGCACCGGTTGCGACCGGCGGCGGTTCGGGAACCACTCGGCATCGAGCACGAGCGTGGCGACCCGGTTCTCGAGGTTGGGCCGGAAGATGACGAGCAGCAGCACCGGCAGGAACCAGGCCATGAAGAGCCCGCCGTTGTGGGCCTTCCAGAACTGGCTGCCGACCAGCACGGCCGCGGTGCAGCTCATGAGCGTGCCGAGGTTCTTCGGCGCCGGCCAGATCGCGAGCGTCGAGATCATGGCGACGAAGGCTGCCAGGACGGGCAGGCGGAAGACCGGGTCGTTGAACGGCAGGGCCCAGAAGCCTTCGAGCGACACGTCGTTGGGAAAGATCCAACCGAACATCTGCCGCAGTTGGCCGACGAAGACGGCGACGTCGGGCGACGTGAACCAGAGCCCGAAGACGAGCGTCGCGAGCGCCGCCGCGACGCCGAGCGCGAACCGGCGGATGCCCCGCTGCCAATAGAAGCTGCACCACAACGGCAGCAGGAAGACGGGATAGTAGATCGTGCCGGTGGCCAGGCCGATGAGCGCCCCGGACACGAACGGCCTGCGGTAGGCGGCGATCGCCCAGACGACGAGCGCCCCGGGGAGCGCATGGTCGACGCGGCCGGTCATGATCGCCGTGTAGGGGAGGAGCAGATAGAGCACCGCCGCGGCGATCCCCAGCCGCGCGGCGCCGAAGTGCCGCCAGCCGATGACCACCATGCCGGCCACGATCGCCACCTGGGAGAGGATCGCCATGACGCGGGCCGTGGTCTCGTGGACCACGCGGCTATTCACCTCGGCGGGTTCGCCCGCGGCGGCGGCGGCGTCGGCGTCGGCCGAGAAGATCCGCTGCGTCGAGATCTGCGGCAGGAGGAAGAGCAGCGGATACCCGGGGCCGAGCCGGGAGAGTTGGTCGGCATCGACCTCCGCGTCGCGGTCCTTGAGCCGCGCCGCCGCGGCGGCCCCGGCGAGGTCGTCGCGCTGCGGCCGGGTGGTGATGACGTTGGCCAGCAGGAAGACCAGGAGCGAGATGCCGAGGAAGACGAGCCCGCCGACGGTGAGGTTCGGGTCGAGCAGCGGCCTGCGCACCATGAGCGAGTCGAAGAGCATCCGCACGAGGAAGGCCCCCGACACGGCGAAGATCCAGACGTAGCCGAGCTGCTGGGCCGCGGCGCTCGCCTTGTAGCCCCCGTACTCGACGGCGAGCAGGCCCGGGGCCAGGAGGATGAGCCCGACCAGGTCGAGGTTGCGCATGCTCCAGAAGCGGCTGAACTTGAAGAACACCGCGATCGACAGCAGCGACGACAGGTAGAACCAGGTCGTGGGGTTGACGCGGTAGTAGTGGAAGAGGATGTCGCTCATGCCGGATGGCGAGGCACTCCTGCCGGAGGGCTGGGCCCGATGTCGAGCGGGGCCGCAGGGGGGCGCCGACCGGCGTGGCGGGCGGCCGCGAGGGATTTCGTCCGAGAGTA
>Ga0255182_1000434_pt1 | contig 28821 bp, 29 predicted proteins | sample Atl_UVDOM_RepA_8_FD_188420 | JGI IMG/M metagenome (GOLD analysis project Ga0255182, IMG submission 188420) | Freshwater microbial communities from Altamaha River, Georgia, United States - Atl_UVDOM_RepA_8d | ecosystem: Environmental > Aquatic > Freshwater > River | place: USA: Georgia...
TCGGCGCTATATACACCACCGCGCAGCTGGAAGCCGATGCCACTGGTGAAGAACGGTGCGGATCGTGCACCGCGTGCCAGACGGCTTGCCCAACCAATGCGTTCCCAGCGCCCTATCGCGTCGATGCCCGGCGTTGCATTTCTTACCTGACGATCGAGCATAAGGGCCCCATCGCACATGAATTCCGCAAGGCGATGGGCAACCATATTTACGGCTGCGACGATTGCCTCGCCGTTTGTCCGTGGAACAAATTTGCCGAAACCGCCTCCGTGCACAAGGCGATGGCGCAGAGGCTGGAGCTATCCGAACTGCCGCTCTCCGACTTACTAGCGCTGGACGATGCCACCTTTCGTTCGCTTTTTGCCGGAACGCCCATCAAGAGAACGGGGCGCGACCGGTTTGTACGCAATGCCCTGATCGCATCGGGCAACAGCAAAGACCTGGGACTCGTACCCCACGTCGTGCACCTGCTTGACGATGCCAACGCCATCGTCCGAGGCGCGGCCGTCTGGGCACTAGCGCAATTGGATGCCGCACGGTTCGCTGCAGAGCGAGAAGCGCGGTTCAAATTTGAGCTGGATGAAACGGTGCGAACCGAATGGCAGATTAGCGCGCCGACAGCGCACTGATGCATTGTGTGCGATCGACCTCTGCACCGTCGCTGCGCCGGGCATCGACATGGATCACGATTTCCTGCCCATTGCGCCCTTCAGGATAGAGATAGGCATCAAGGATGCAGGCGCGTCCGCTGAACTGCAGCTTTCGCCCTTGAACCTCGACCACATCGAGCCGCGGTTGGCCAAACATGCGGACCAGCGTTGCCATGTCTTTGCCCATCACGGCATCCAGCCCGCGAACCGACTGGGCCTGTCGAGGAGCCGGCGTCGATGCGGCTGGGCGATCGAGCGGGATCGGATTGGCATTGGTGGGCTTGTTATCGGCTTGTGCGGTGCCGGCAGTGAGCAGGGATAGCGCGCTGATGATGGCTGCAATTCGCGTCACGTGACTTTCACCCGATATTTTCCATGCGCCATATGCACTGCAGATGCAGTTGCGACAACCGGAACCACGAACTGCAGCAAAGGAACCATCATTCCCGCCGCCCCTGCCAGCCCGAGCATCAGGCGCTCGCCCTTCCCAAAGGCAGCAAGGTGGTGGCCGTGGCGCGCGACCAGCATATCCTCAAGGTCGCGCCCGAGCAGCAAGGCGTTGACGCCCAGGAAAACCAGCGGGGCCCCTATGCCCGTGACGAGCAGGATCAGGTAAAAAGGCAGTGCAAGCAGGTTATAGCCCAGCGCCCGCATCGCCGACCGCAGGCCCATCTTGGCCGACTGCCAGTTGCTCGGCCGTTTGCCACGCGCCGCCTCGAACGGATAATGCTTCGCCTCGATGATATCGATGATGTCATCCGAAAAGACCCAGGTGATCGCGACCGCAACCATGCGGAACAGCACCAGGCCCGACAGGGCCAACATTGCAACCGCTGCCACCGCGCTCAACCCGCCATCGTCGGCATAACCGAAATAGTGGAACGCCGAGTCAATCGCATACCATAGCCCGATGCCGAGCAAGACGAATGCGAGCAGGGTCAGCAGCATGACACGGATGAGGATCATCATGATCCCCTTGTCCGAAAGGCTGGCAAAGCCGAACGAGATGGCCCTCAACATCCGCCCAAGATAATGCAGGTGTATTACACATGCAAGCCACTTGCCCTTTTGGCCAAGGCACATTAGGGCGCGCCAAACGCAATCAGGGACCCAATGATGACACAAACCCGCTACGACGTGCTGGCCATCGGCAATGCCATTGTCGACGTGATCTCAGACGCCGACGACGCCTTTATTGAGGCGCAGAAGCTCAACAAGGGCGGGATGACGCTGATCGATGCTGATCGCGCGCAATCGCTATATGACGCGATGGGTCCGGGACGCGAAATCAGCGGCGGTAGCGCGGCCAATACGCTTGCAGGCTTGTCGCGGCTCGGCCACAAGACCGCGTTCATCGGGCAGGTTGCGCAAGACCAATTGGGTGACGTTTTTGCGCATGATATCCGTGCGACGGGTATCGACTTTGACGTTCCGGCTCGCCCCGGCCAGCCGCCGACCGCGCGCTGCCTGATCCTGGTGACGCCGGATGCCCAGCGCACGATGAACACATTCCTCGGTGCGGCGCAATTCCTGCCCGAGACCGCTATCGATAAAGGCAAGATCGAAGATTCAGCCTGGCTGTATCTGGAAGGCTATTTGTGGAATGCACCTGAATCGCGTGCTGCGATGACCGGAGCGATTGCCATCGCAAAAAGCGCCGGTCGCAAGGTTGCGCTGACGCTGTCCGACGCCTTTGTTGTCGACGGGCATCGCGATGAATTCTTTGCGCTGATGGCTGACGGTTCGCTCGACCTGCTCTTCGCCAATGACACCGAAGTGCGCGCGATGATGCAGACCGACGATACCGAAGCCGCAGTCGCGGCGTTGGCGCAGCGCGTGCCGATGCTGGTTTGCACCCATGGCGCGGCGGGGGCAGAGGCGCATCGCGGCGCGGAACATGCGCGCGTTCCGGCCGAAGCTATCGACCGCGTTGTCGACACCACTGGCGCGGGTGACCTCTTTGCGGCGGGCGTTTTTGCCGGGCTCGCGGAAGGGCGCAGCCTCGAGGCGTGCCTTACCATGGGTGCCGTCTGCGCTGCGGAGGTGATCAGCCATTATGGCGCGCGGCCAGAGGCGGATATCCGCAAGATGGTGGACGAGCGGCTGGGCGCCTAACCCGGCAGCACGCGCACCACCGCGGGCCAGATGCCAAGGCCCCACACGATGTAGCGCGCGAAGCAGCCAAAGGCGAGCGCCCCCATCGCGACCTTGGTCGCCCGATGCAGGCTGCCGATCGTCTTCCTGTCCCACATCAGCAGCGGGATGATGAAGGCGAAGGCGAGCAGGTTGCTGATCACGTGGCCGGCCATGGTCGGCGGGAATATCGGCCAGCGGCCAAGCCCCGGTTCCACCATGCAGATGGTGAAGACCAGCATGAAACGCTTGTGCGCCTGCGGGTCGAGCCGATTGCGCCAGCCCATCCACAACAGCAAAGCCATTGCCGGGACCGCGAGCAGCGGCACGGCAGACCAGCTTTCGGCATCGATGATCGGTGGGTGCAGCCCGCGCGGGATTGCCTGCATCGCGGTGAGATAGGCGATCGGAATCACGGCTGCGCCTAGCGCCATTCCCCAAACGCCCAACTGCCGGTGGACATCGCGCCGCTTCGCCGCAACCAGCCGCACCTGCGTATAGAAAATCGCGAGCCAGCCGGTTGCAACCAGCCCGTGCAGCATCGTCATCACCGTCAGCGGCGGATTTGGCCGGGGATAGCTGACCATCTGCATCAAGTAGAAACTGGGTGCGAAGCCGATGAAGATCGCGATGATGATGGCGAGCGCCATGCGCCCATAGAAACGCCGTTCGGCGTCGATTGTTTGGGCGACAGTCGCCATGTCCCTTCCTCCGGATTTGTTTTTTCGGTGCGACCCGAAAGGCTGGGATTGCGCTATCGCTTTGCGCGTTGTGACGGGTTTTTACACATTGTCGCTGATATGGGAATCTGCCCAAAGGCATATAACGGTGGAAAAAATGCACCCGGCCGCAAATGGCAACGCCCGGCTATCAAAGGCGGGTGGGCTTGCGCAAAATCAATTCCCGCCGCGTACAGCCTGTGCCACAAACGCTTTCAAGGGAGACGGGAATGGAAGAACGGCAGGCCCAACTGGCGCTGGTCGAACGCAGCCTTGAGCGCGTGGCGGAGGCGATCGGCGATATCACCGAACCGTTGATGGCGCGCTTCTACGCCGCACATCCGGCAGCAGAGGAAAGCTTCGAACATCATGGCCTCGGCAAACGCACGCTGCTGGAAGCGGAGATGGTCGGCAATGTCCTCTATTGCCTGATGACCTGGTTCGAACGGCCAGAGGAGATCCGCATCATCCTCTATGATTCGATCCCCCACCACCAGGAAACGCTCAAAGTCGAGCCCGGCTGGTATGAAGGCATGCTTTGGGCGGGGATCGACCTGATCGAGGAAACGCTGCCCGGCGACGCAGCCGATGAGCGCGCGGCATGGGAGGCGATGCGCGCCGGCCTTGCCGAGACGATTGCGAAGGCGCGGAGTTTTATTGGCTGAATTTGTGTAAGCCTTGGATGTGGAAGATTTCACGCGAAGGTCGCGAAGAAGCGAAGGAACGCGAAGAATTCATCCGCGCGAAGCGCATTTTTTTCTAATGCAACTGTCCCGCAAATTTGGAGGCTGAGGATTTTAAGCGGCTTCGCCGTTTAAGCCTCTTCGCGCATCTTCGCATCTTCGCGCCCTTCGCGTGAAACGAAAAAGAGAGCTCACCCCTCCGGTGGGGGTGCGACCGTTACCGGGCCGATTTCCTTCAGGCACTCCTTGATCGGCGCTAGGTCTTCCACACTGGTCGGCGGGTTGGAAACCAGGTCTTGCACGCTCTTGCCCGCCATCAGCCTGTCGGCGGCGCAATCGCAGACCTTATCAAGGTCGACATTGACGCCCTCGGGCACCTGCCCCTCCGCGGTCGCGGCGCAGCTGGCGACGATCGATTGGCGCACGGTGGCTTTCACATTCTCGTCCAGCGCCCCGCCTTCGCCACAGGCGGTGAGCGACAACAGGGCGATCGGGGCAAGCGAAAGGGCGGAAAGGCGCATGGTATAAAGAACTCCTCCTGAGTGCTGTTACCCATATGGGGCGGGGTTGGGGATTTTGAAGGGGGTGCAAAAAATGGCGGATTCTTCAGAAAGTAGAGGCGTTCCCCACCCCCTATAGGCCCTGCGCGGAAGGAGCTGATTTTGCTCCCCCTCACGCAATGCACGCAATGCACGCAATGCGCACAAAAGCCGCGTCGCTGCACGTATGCGGAACGACAGGATATTCAGCGCCGCGTCAAAAGGCCTCGGGCGTTTCAAAGAGCTTTGGGAATATTAGCAGAGCTGTTGGCGTGTAGGACAGCGGGATGCGGGTGCCCGTTTCCGGATCGTGGCACCGCTTGAGACAGCGCCTGCCGTCAAGCGCGTCGCGCTGTCAGGGGTGAAGCTGCATTTTCCCGATGGGCGGGCATGGGATGGCGATGGCGAGTGGGGCTATGTGCGGGAGGCGGTGGAGTTGTAGGGAGGGGTGGTAGATATCAGGCCTATGCTAGGAATGTCTGGACGGGGATTTAGCGTTTGACACTTATTTTACAGCGTTTTCAATTTTGTCTGCAATCCTTGTAGTATTGAAAGCGTATTTTTTCTGAAAAAATCTCCCAAGTCTATAATATTATTTTTAGAAAGACTTTCCTGAAAAAATCTCATTATATGAGTTTTAGTAACTTTTTTTGTTCCGAGGGCATTTTTAATTTTTTGCCTTGCTTCATCATCTATAAGATGCTCAATTTTATTAATTTTGCTCGCAAAATCAGTTAGAGTAACTAGAGATTCATGTCTGGCACCATGTTCCTCAGCATACCGCCTCTGCTCCTTCAGGCCAGCGCCATCGCCGTCAAGCAGGAATAGGAACTTGGTTCCCCATGCTGAACCAATGGAAATGAGAGAACCAAATGTGCCTGCACCGCTAGCGGGTAGAAAACGCAGATCGCTCAAATTGTGCAAATGACATGCATATCGTAAAACATAATAGTCAGACTTCCCCTCAAGAATTACGGAGGGAAGGGAAATATCGAAAGTGCTTGGTACAACGTCAAGTCGATCAATAATTGGTTGAAAATAGCTTGTGTCATTAGGGTGATTGTTCGCAAACTGACGATATAGGTCGACCTTTACGTCAAGCGACTCTTCATCTCTAACGGCGGCCTGCAATATGCCATCGCTTGGTAAATCTGAGTTATTGGTTACAATGAAGGTTTGTTCCAGCCAGTCTGGGCTTATCATGTAATGAGAATGAGTGCTGTACATCAACATGTTGTTACCAGTGGCAATTTCAGGGAAGCTCTCAACAAGCCTTTTTTGCGCGGCAGCGTGAAGGTTCGCAGCGGGTTCATCAAACAAGAAAAGGACTGGGCGATGATTGCGACCGCTAGCTCGAAATTGCGTAAAAAGAAGGAATGCAAAAAACCATCTGAATCCTAAAGACCGATCCTTAATCGGAAATCTTCTAGTTCCATGCTTTATCTCAAGCGATACATATATGTCATGATCGTCGATATCTTCGTACACTTTCGTTTCAGAGTTCCATTTTCGGCCTTTCTCGACACCGAATTGAACGATGATTTCTTTATCTCCTGGCGTCTCTCCGAATATTTTATTCCATTTACCGAGCACAATTTCAGTTATGGTTTGTGAAGCTTGATCAATTATCTGTTGAACTTTGTTTTTGTCGTCATCATTTGTCCAAATATTAAAGAAACTTGGCCAAGGTATTTTGTACTTGGGCTCTTTCACCCGTCTAGTAATGTCAGAGAGATCGTATGGAATTTTTCCGGCTGCGAGTACATCTTCGAACATTTGGCGATAGACCAAATCTCGCGTACCAGGACGGTTGGTCAAATAGATTCGATCAGGAAAATCGAACAGAAAACTGTCGTGGTAGGCAATATCTGGAGTGAATGCCCAAAATGCAGAATATAGATTTGAAGACTCATCAGCATTGGGTGTCCGTGCGGTTTTCTGGCGGCCTTTTTTTATCAGAAAGTTTTGATCAATAGATTTCGTTGTATTTACGTAATCTCCGCGTTTGAAAATATCCGATCGAGCTAATGCGATTTCATTGGGGATACTTGCGGCGTCCAGAGTGATATCATATTCGGCCTTGAGATGGGAAACTACTAAGTGCTTGTCCTTTTCGTCCAATGCCAACGTAGCTTTGACCATTATTTCTCCAGAAAAATGGGCAAGAAGGTGTCGGGGTAATCGTTCCGTAGCAGCATCTTTGGCATTGGCGACTGTAGTGCCTCGCAGTGTTCGCGTGCGATGGTCAGGAGAAAAGCTGTAAATCGCTTCCAGAATTGTGGTTTTCCCACTCTCGTTAAGACCCACTAAGGTAAAGACATTCGCTCGCGTTAGCGTCGAAAGATCAACTACTGCGTGTTTGACGCCCTTAAAGTTTTGAATCTCAAATTTGACATACCGCATTATATGCCCCTTTGCTAACATGCACTTGCACAATCAGCGCCTTCTACATGTTTCAGTCAAGGGATTTGTTTGCCACTATTGCAGTAGCAAATTTGAAAGTACGGCTCTAATATCCTAAATTATAAACTGAGTATTCGGTTTAAATTGAAAGCATCGTTCCACTAGCCGTCACATTGAGTTCCGGTCGCCTAACAGCTCAACTCCATGCTCCGCCCCCCGCTCACTTCCCTCTTTCAAGCAACGGCTTCAAATAGTGCCCCGTGTAACCCGCCGCCACCTTAACCACATCCTCCGGCGTCCCCTCCGCCACAATCTCTCCACCCTTCACGCCCCCCTCGGGCCCAAGGTCGATAATCCAGTCGGCGGTCTTGATGACATCGAGGTTATGTTCGATCACCACCACGCTATTGCCCTGTTCGACCAGCCGGTGGAGCACCTCGAGCAGTTTGCGCACATCCTCGAAATGCAGGCCCGTCGTGGGCTCGTCCAATATGTAGAGCGTCTGGCCGGTGCTGCGGCGGCTGAGTTCCTTGGCGAGCTTCACGCGCTGCGCCTCGCCGCCTGACAGCGTCGTCGCCTGCTGGCCGACCTTGACATAGCCGAGGCCGACCTCTGCCAGCATCGCCATCTTGTCACGGATCGGGGGGACGGCCTTGAACACCTCCACCGCATCCTCGACCGTCATGTCGAGCACGTCGGCGATCGACAGCCCCTTCCACTTCACCTCCAGCGTTTCGCGGTTATAGCGTTTGCCGTGGCATTCCTCGCACGTCACATAGACGTCGGGCAGGAAGTGCATCTCGATCTTGATCACACCGTCGCCCTGGCAGGTTTCGCAGCGCCCGCCCTTCACATTGAAGCTGAAACGGCCGGGCTTGTAGCCGCGCGCCTCTGACTCGGGCAGGCCGGCGAACCAATCGCGGATATTGGTGAAGGCGCCGGTATAGGTGGCGGGGTTGCTGCGCGGGGTGCGGCCGATTGGTGATTGGTCGATGTCGATCACCTTGTCGCAATGCTCAAGGCCGGTCACCTTGTCATGCGCGCCCGCAATCACCCGCGCGCCGTTCAATTGCCGCGCCGCGGCGGCATAAAGCGTGTCGATGGTGAAGCTCGACTTGCCCGATCCCGATACGCCGGTGATGCAGCAGAATGTGCCCAAGGGAATCGATGCCGTGACATTCTTCAGATTGTTCGCGCGTGCGCCGTGGAGGGTGAGCTTCTTGCCATTGCCCTTGCGCCGCTTCTTCGGAACCGCGATTTCGCGGGTGCCGTTCAAATAATCGGCGGTCAGGCTGCCTTTTGCCTTCAGGATTTTTTCGAGCGGGCCTTCGGCGATCACCTCCCCGCCATGCACGCCCGCGCCGGGGCCGAGATCGACCACCCAATCCGCGGTGCGGATCGCATCCTCGTCATGCTCGACCACGATCACGGTGTTGCCAAGATCGCGCAGCCTCTGCAGCGTGGCGAGCAGCCGGTCATTATCCTTCTGGTGCAGGCCGATGCTGGGTTCATCGAGCACATAGAGCACGCCCGACAGGCCCGAGCCGATTTGCGAGGCGAGGCGGATACGCTGGCTCTCCCCGCCGGAGAGGGTGCCGCTGGTGCGATCGAGGTTCAGATAATCGAGCCCGACATTGTTGAGGAAGCCCAGCCGCTCGTTGATTTCCTTCAGGATGGCCCGGGCAATCTGGCTTTGCGTGGGGGTGAGTTGCGCGTCGAGATTGCTGAACCAATTGAGCGCGTCTGCCACGCTCATCCGCGTCGGTTCGGAGATGTTGGTTCCGGCGACCTTGACCGACAGCGCCTCGGGCTTGAGGCGCGCGCCGTGGCAGGTTTCGCAGGGCTGGCTGGTCTGGAACTTGCCCAGCTCCTCGCGCATCCACGCGCTGTCGGTCTGCAACATGCGGCGGTTGAGGTTGCCGATCACGCCTTCGAACGGCTTGCGCACGGTATATTCCTTGCGCCCGTCCATGAAGGTCAGCTCGACAGGCAGCCCGCCCGTGCCGTGCAGGATGATCATCCGCTGATCGGGCTCAAGCTGGTTCCACGGGGTGGTGAGGTCGAAATCATAGGCTTTCGCCAGGCTCGCCAGCACCTGCATGTAATAGGGGCTGGGCGGGTTTGATTTCGCCCAGGGCACCACCGCGCCCTGCTTCAGGCTCAACCCCTCATTGGGGACAACGAGCTGCGGATCAAATTCGAGCCGTTCGCCAAGGCCGTCGCAATCGGGGCAGGCCCCCTGCGGCGCGTTGAAGCTGAACAGCCGCGGTTCGATCTCGGCGATGGTGAAGCCGCTAACGGGGCAGGCGAATTTCTCGCTGAACACGATGCGGTTGGGGGGCAGGCCGGTGCCTTTGAGGTTCCCCTCCCGCCTGCGGGAGGGGTCAGGGGAGGGGGTGTCGGTTTCGGACCCTCCCCCGGCCCCTCCCGCCTGCGGGAGGGGGGAAGCGCCCTTAAACTCAGCGCGCGCTTCACCAAAGGCGGTCGGAACGCTATCCGCGCCGCCCATCGCTTCGGCCACCGTCGTGTCCGCTAGATCGACAAAGGCCAGCCCTTCGGCGAGCTTCAGTGCTTGCTCGAAACTGTCCGCCAGTCGCGTCTGGATGCCGTCTTTCACGACGATGCGGTCAACCACAACCTCAATGTCGTGCTTGTATTTCTTGTCGAGCGCGGGGGCTTCCTCGATGGGATAGAATTCGCCGTCGATGCGCACGCGGGTATAGCCCGCCTTCTGCCATTCGAGCAGTTCCTTGCGATACTCCCCCTTGCGCCCGCGCACCACGGGGGCGAGCAGATAGGCGCGCGTGCCTTCGGGCAACTGCATCACCCGGTCGACCATCTGCGTCACCGTCTGCGCGGTGATCGGCAGGCCGGTTGCCGGCGAATAGGGCACGCCAACCCGCGCCCATAGCAGGCGCATATAGTCATAAATTTCGGTAACCGTCGCAACCGTGGAACGCGGATTGCGCGACGTGGTCTTCTGCTCGATCGAAATAGCCGGGGAGAGGCCCTCAATATGCTCGACATCGGGCTTCTGCATCATCTCAAGGAACTGCCGCGCATAGGCGCTGAGCGATTCCACATAGCGCCGCTGCCCCTCGGCATAGATGGTGTCGAAGGCCAGCGAGGATTTGCCGCTGCCCGACAGGCCGGTAATCACGATCAGCTTGTCGCGCGGCAGGTCGATATCGACGCCTTTGAGATTATGCTCGCGCGCACCGCGCACCGAAATATGGGTCAGGCTCATGAAATGATATGTTCCAGATTTGTTCGCTATGCGCAAGAGGGCGCTGTTTGGTTTCGAGATGGCGGCTCGCGGGGGGTTTTGCAACCCGGCGCTTTTACGGTAAATAGCCGCTTATGCAGAGAATAGGGGCCAGATTCGCTGTGTATCGAAACGCAATCTATGCGCTGTTGGGTATCGCGGCATTCGCTGCGCCCGCTTCTGCACAATCCGAAATCATTTTCGCTCCCGGCACCGGTGATCCCGCAACCGCGCCCGTGATGCAGCCGGTTCTGGCTTACAAGCGTTTCGCATGTACGGGCTTTGCCGAAGCAAAGGCACGGCTGACCCAGCATTATCCTGCCGAAGTGACCGAGGCTTCGATTGCGACGACCGCGCCATTGCCGCAGCGGCTCGACCGATCGCTGCTCGACGAGGCACTCGCCAGCTATGAAAAGCATGTCTGCCGCTGGGGCAGCGGGGCCGGGCCTTCGCAGATCGTCGTGGTCGATTTCGCCAAGCGCAGTTCCGAACCCCGGCTTTATGTCGTCGATCTGGAAAGCGGGCACGGGCTCGATACGCCGATTGTCGTGGCACACGGCATCGGTTCCGATCCCGATGATGATGGCTTTGCCGATGCCTTTGGCGATGTGCAGGATAGCTGGATGTCCTCGCTCGGCGCGGCGCGCGGTGGCGAACTCTATCGCGGGCGCAACGGCCTGTCGCTTCGGCTCGACGGGCTCGATCCCTCGAACAGTTCGATGCGCCAGCGCGATATCGTGGTACACAGCTATGCGCCCGAACGGCGGCGTTATTTCAACTATAGCCTGGTATCGGCACGCGGCGGAAAGCCGGGAACGAGCGAGGGTTGTTTCGTGGTCGAACCGCACCGCCGCGATTGGCTGTATGACCGGTTGCGCGACGGAGGTTTCCTCTATGCCGGGCTGGGCAAGGAAGGGCTGGCGCAGCGTGGGAAACCGGTGCCAGTGCAGCCGGCGGTTGCACCCCAATCGGCCTTCCAGCAGGTCTTGTTCCGGCAAGGAACCGGCACCGATTGAGACGATTTAGCTCGCGCCCTGCGGCGCGAATAGCCGTTTCAACATCCGCTTTGCTGCGGAAAGCCCCCAAATTGTGAGCGCCAAAAGAACCAGTGCGATGATGGCGGCGGCCACGGGATAGGCGAAGGCCAGTGCGAGCAGGCCGCCCGTTACCACATCCTCTGCGGTTGACAGGATGATGTTGCTGACCGGTTCTGGACTCGTGTTGACAGCGGCACGCGTCGTTGCCTTGGTCGCATGGCTGGCCAATGCGGCACCCCCACCAAGCAAGAAAACGATGACCTGCCACACCGGGTCGCCTGCATCGACCACCGCCAGCGCGAGCAACGCGCCGCCCAGCGGGCGAACGAGCGTGTTGAGTCCATCCCAGATCGAATCGAGCCAGGCGATCTTGTCGGCGAAAAATTCTGCCAGCGCCCCGAGCCCTGAAATGCCGATCACCCAGGGATTGGCGAGCACATCAAGCATTTTGAGATTTTCGGGCAGGTCAACCGCGCCGAAATGCATGGCAAGCCCGGTTGCGAAAACGGTCAGATATAGCCGCCATCCGGATAACAGGCTGACACTTGCGGCGAGCCCCAGCAATTCGACGATACCCATCCAGCTTCTCCGTGGATCAGTTTCGGATGAAACGATGGTGCCAGCTTAGTTCGGTGGTGGCAATGGGCAGGGGCAAGAGTTTACGCGAAAGCGCCGCTCACTCTTTTGTGAATGGATGGGTAGGTCATCCCACCGGGTGTGTGGTTGACGGCGGGATGACCAAGGGGGAGCGGTGGTCGCATTTACCGTTTGCGTGGTTTGCGAGTGACGCTGGTGTCGCGCGTTACCATGCCGTTGGAGCGCGAAACCGTATCGGTGCGGTTATAGATCTCGGTGCCATTGCGCGATGCCGAGCGGTTGGCGGTAAATCCGTTATCGGTGCGAGCCTTGGAACCTGAATAGCTATATTCGCCACCCTTGGGCCCAGTGCCACTACCGGTTGCGGTCCAGCCATTTTCGGTCTTGGTACGCTCATAATCATAAGAGGATGTTTGCCCGTTAAAACCGGAGCGCGTGCCGCTGCTCGTGAAGCCGGTGTCGGTGCGCTGGCGGTCCCGCGAAGTGGTCGCAACAGCACCGTCGCTTTTGCGGGTGACCGACTTGTCGGAACTGAAAGTACCAGCATCCTTGTCGCGCACGGTGGTTTTTGTACCGCTGGCCTTGGGGCCGTCAAAGGTTGAGGTACGGGTCTGTGCCTCGGCAAAAGCGGTGCCGGTCAAAAGAGCGGCGGTGAGTGTAAACGCAATCAGCTTTTTCATGACTTGGTCCTTTGCTGTCTGTCGAAAGGGCCAATTCCGGCCCTTCAAACATTCAACGCACGACCGTCTGATTCCCTTCGCTGGCAGGTTCGATTTTTTCTTCCACCGGCGCATCGGTGTGCGATTGCAACATTGCCCGCAATTCCTGTCGGATCGCGCGGCGTTCGGCTGAAGAAGCGTTGCGCAACTGGTGGCGCAGTTCAAGGATGCGGCCCTGTTGTTCGGGTGCCAATTCGCGGAACGCCTCGCGCCTTGCTTCGACAGCGGGTTGCAGCCGTCCTTCTGGAACATCGGCCGGTGTCGTTGCAACGGGCGCCGCTTCGCTCTGCAATTTCCGCCGGACGATTTCGCGGCGGATTGTCTGGCGCGTGGTCGGGTCGGCCCGCAAGCGGTGTTCGGCCATAGCATGGCGCAGCTCCGGTATGGTGACGTCTCCATTCTGCACCAGGGTGCGAATTTCCTGCCGAGCTATGGCCATGCGTTCCTGCCGCGGCAGTTTGCGGAATTCGGGATCGTCGCGAAGTCGCTGGTAAAGGCTGCGCACCGCTTCGCGACCTTGCGGCGTCGGTTGGACCTTGGCGTCCTCGTTCTCGGCGGACAAGCTTGTGGCTTGCGCCGCTGGCTTGGCGACGATCTGCTCCCGTTTGGGCAACTCGACCAGGTCAGCCTTGGCCAGTGCATCGCTGACGACGGGGACATAGATCGGTTCCCCGAAAAATCCTGAAGCGGCAGCCGTGGCCGTGGCAAGGCTGAAGGTCGCCGCAATCGCAACTATGCCGCCCGAGCGACGCCAGCCACTTCCACCAAAGCGGCGGCGTGGTGATGGCAAATGTTGGGCGACATCGGTCGCTATATGGGGCAGGTCGCCTGCTTCGATGCGGGCAATCAAGCGATCGCCAAATCCCTGCGGCAAAGGCGGAACGGTAAGCCGGTCCAGCGCAGCGGAGACATTTGGCGGAAATGCTGGCTCGCTCATGCCACGACTCCCTTGTTTTCGACGCAGTCGCGCAGCGAACCGCGCGCGCGGAACAGCAGCGATTCAAAAGCCTTCACTTGCATCGCCAGGATTTCCGCAGCCATGCGGTTCTGCCTTTCCTCATAATAAGTGAGTACAATTGCTGCTCGCTGGCGCTCCGGCAGTGCCTCGATGCAGTTGGCGACGGCGTTTCGGACCTCATCCTCTTCGATGGTTTCATCGGCAAGCGGGCTTTCATCTGCACGCTCCGGAATTGCATCGTCGGCAACAAAGCGGCGACGGCGCAGGCGATCGAGGCAGGCGTTGGTGGCAACGCGCGTCAGCCAGGCGGCAACGCCGCTGCCTCCCGGCTGCCAGCGATCTGCATTTTGCCAAAGCCGCAACAATGCCTCTTGCGCGACATCTTCCGCCTCTTGCCGGTCGCCGAGCATGCGATAGGCGATCCGCCAGGCGATTTCGGCATGGCGATCAGCGAGTAAACGCAGTGCAGATGTGTCACGCGCTGCGACCTGCGCCATTAGCGCATCGTCGTTTTGATCGATCAAATGCTGCGGCTGTGTCGCCATCATTCACCCTGTTTCCTGGCCATCGATGATATAACGCAGCGGTTACAAAAACCCTTCGCGAAAAAATCATGGCTTGGCAGCGGGCTCCATTCATGCTGCATTGGCCCTCGATGTCTGAAGAATTATTGATCCACCCCGTCACCGGCGAAGTCATGCCGCCCGCGACTCCTGCAGCCACCATGGTAATATTCCGCAACAATCCGGAGGGCGGCCCGCCGCTGATTCTGATGGTCGAACGGGTGAAGTCGATGGCCTTTGCTGGGGGTATGGTCGTATTTCCGGGCGGTAAGGTTGATGATCATGACCGGGCCTATGCCGGCATTCTTGATCATGGCTTGGACTTGCATGAAGCTGCCGCGCGACTGGCCGTTATCCGGGAAACCATTGAAGAGGCAGGCCTTGCACTGGCGCTTGATGGAGTGACCGACGCCGCCGATTGTGCAGAGGCGCGTGCGGCACTCTTTGACGGTGCCAGCCTTAAAGAAATCTGCGACGATTTCGGCTGGACCCCGCAACTCCACCAGCTGGTGCCTTGGGCACGCTGGCGCCCGCCCAATCTTGAAACACGCGTGTTCGATACTCGCTTCTACCTCCTGGATGCTGGTGATGCGCATCTGCCTGCAGTGGTCGACAACACCGAAAACCGCATGCTGTTCTGGGATAGCGCGCCGGGGATACTCGACAAGATCGCCCGCAAAGAAGTCAAGGCCATCTTCCCAACCGTGCGCAACCTCGAGCGGCTGGCGCAATTTGAAAGCTTTGAAGATGCCGCTTCGCATGCCGCCCAATATCCGGTGAAATTGTTGCTGACCTATGTCGAAGAGCGTGACGGCGTTCCGCACATCTGTATCCCTGACGGGCATGGCTATCCGGTGGTGGCCGAAGCAATGACCACGGCAACGCGCGGCTAGACGCTTGGCGATTTTCGAACAGCTTCAGGGGCTATTGGGCGTTGTGCTCATCGTCCTTTTGGCATGGGCATTTTCTGAAAACCGCAAACAGCTTCCAAGCTGGCGCTGGATTGGCGGCGCGATGCTGTTGCAACTGGCGCTTGCGATTTTGATCGTGCGCGTGCCTCTGATCTGGGATGCGATCAATCTTGCCAACCATGCAGTACAGGCAATCGAAAAGGCAACATTGGTCGGTTCCAGCTATATGTTCGGTTATCTCGGTGGTGCCCCTTTGCCCTTTCCAATGGCGGAGGGCAGCCAGCCGCCGTTGATCATAGCCTTTCAGATCCTGCCGCTGGTGATCGTCTTTTCGGCAATCTCGGCCCTGCTCTGGCACTGGAAAATCCTGTCCTGGATTGTGCGGGGTTTGAGTTGGGCACTGCAGCGAACCCTGGGCGTTAGCGGCGTTGTTGGGCTGGGCGGCGGCGCGAACATATTCTTGGGCGTTGTTGAAGCGCCCTTGGTGCTGCGCGCTTATTTCGAACGGATGAGCCGGAGCGAATTGTTCATGGTGATGGCGCTCACCATGTCGACAATTTCGGGTGCCATCCTGATCCTTTACGCCACGACCCTGTCCAAGACCGTGCCCAACGCTGTAGGGCACATGATTTCCGCCTCGTTGATCTCACTGCCTGCGGCAGTGCTGATCGCGCGACTGATGTTGCCGGGCGATGGCAGTACAGCGACCGATCCCGATGATACCAGCCTCAAATATGACAGCAGCATCGATGCGATCATTCGTGGCACAATGGATGGGATACAACTGTTCCTCGCCGTGATTGGCGTGATCATCGTGGTTTTTGCGCTGGTCGCACTTGTGGACCAAATGCTGGGTGTGCTGCCAATGGTGGGCGGCGAGGAACTGACGCTGCGCCGAATGTTCGGTTGGTTGTTTGCGCCATTGATGTGGGCGATCGGCGTTCCATGGAGCGAGGCACCCACTGCGGGCGCACTGATGGGCACCAAGGCGATCCTCAACGAATATGTCGCCTATCTCGACCTTGCGGCATTGCCCGCTGGTGAGCTTGGACCGCGCAGCCAGCTCATAGTCACTTATGCGCTTTGCGGCGTTGCCAATCTTGCCAGCATCGGCTTGCTGGTATCGACAATCGGCACATTATGCCCCGACCGCCGCGGCGAGGCCGCAGCGCTGGGTGTGAAGAGCTGGATTGCCGGCAACCTCGCCTCCGCGATGACCGGTGCGGTCATCGGGTTGGTGACTGCGGTCTAGCTCAATCTTCCGGAGCGATGGTGACAACGAGGCCTTCAAGCGCGTCGTTCACCTGGATCTGGCACGACAGGCGTGAGCTTTCATTGCGGCTGTCGGTTGAGTCGAGCAGGTCATTCTCGTCTTCGCTCATCGCCGGAACCTTATCGGCAAAGGCGCTGTCGACATAGACGTGGCAGGTCGCGCAGCTGCAGCAGCCGCCGCAAAGCGCCAGCAATTCGTCAAAGCCGTTGTCGCGGATCACTTCCATCAACGAAAGGCCGTTTTGGGCTTCAACTTCCTGTGCCGAGCCGTTGCGGGCAATGACGGTAATCTTGGGCATGCGGAACTCCCCTGTACTAATCACGAATTTGCGGGCCTGATATAAGGCGCTTGACGTTAAGGGAAGCCACTTTTTGTGGACAAAAATCATCGGGCACTTGGCCTCGGGCGGGCCGCTCCCTATGTCCGGCAACCAAAGCAACAGGATTCTCGCAAATGTCAGACCGTCACGCGCCCGTTATCATCATTGGCTCCGGCCCCGCCGGCTATACCGCTGCGGTCTATGCCGCGCGTGCAAATCTGAAGCCGATGATTATCACCGGGGTCGAAGTCGGTGGTCAGTTGATGACCACGACCGAGGTCGACAACTGGCCGGGCGACGATGCCGGGGTGATGGGCCCAGAGCTGATGGAGCGGATGAGGAAGCATGCCGAGCGTTTCGGCACTCGGATCGAAAATGACTATATCGAAAAGGTCGATTTTTCGAAGCGCCCCTTCACGCTTGCCGGCGGTGCAGGTGACTACACGGCTGATGCGGTGATCATCGCAACAGGCGCGAGTGCGCAATATCTGGGGCTGCCGTCTGAACAGGCGTTTATGGGCAAAGGTGTTTCGGCCTGCGCCACTTGCGACGGCTTTTTCTATCGCAACAAGCCCGTGGCGGTGATCGGAGGCGGAAATACCGCTGTCGAAGAGGCGCTCTACCTTGCCAATATCGCCAGCCATGTCACGTTGGTGCATCGTCGCGACAAGCTGAAATCCGAAAAGATCCTGCAAGACCGGCTTTTCGCGCGTGAGGCGGAGGGCAAGGTGACGATCAAGTGGAACCACACGCTCGATGAAGTGCTCGGCGATGCGATGGGCGTTACCGGTATGCGGATCAAATCGACGCAGGATGGTTCGACCGAGGATGTGGAACTCCACGGCGTGTTCGTTGCGATCGGCCACAAGCCGAACACGCAGATTTTCGAAGGCCATCTCGATATGGATGGCGGCTATATCAAGGTGCGTGGCGGTAACCAGCAACAGTCAACCGAAACCAGCGTCCCCGGCGTTTTTGCCTGCGGCGATGTGATGGACCATGTCTATCGCCAGGCGGTAACGAGCGCGGGCACGGGCTGCATGGCCGCGCTCGATGCCGAGCGGTTTATCGACGCAAATCTCTAAGATGATGCTTTTGCTGGCATGAAGCTGCTCTTGCGGAGCAGCGCGGCGCTAATCAATGCAACCAGCATCCCTACAGGGGCAATTTCGGCCAAGGTGATTCCCACTCGGAAAAGCGGGTTGGCATATTGTGCCTCGAACGCCTTCATCTCTGCAGTGAATTGGGCGATTTCAGCCGCCGGTGCACCTGCCGCCTGTTTGGCCGCTATTGTGCTGTCTACATACGCGCCCATGAAGCTGTAATCGGTGGCGTACATATAGATTTCCCAGCCAATCACATAGAAAAGCGACGCAACCGCCGCGATGCCCAGCCCGACGCCAACGGCAGGCCAGAAACGGATCACACCGCCCAACACCGTGTCGCGATATTTTTTTTCACCAATGAACACCATGCTCAGTGCGACCAGCATGATGGTGTAGCCCACGAACACATTATGATCGTCGATCTCCGCACCCATCAACCACCCGACCAGGAAACTGCTGGCAAGCACCAAACCGCTTATGGTGCCGTAAACTCCGATAATCCGTCCCATATCCTGTCTCCTTTTTCTGGACGGGCCAGAGCTAAGCCGCCTTTACGACGCAGGCTATCGCCCAAACGGGTGATTGGGGCAGTATCGCCCGATTTCATGGTAATATGTCCAGCGCTCGCGCTTTATGGATCGCCTCGGTCCGGTTGGCAGCCTCCAGCTTTTCGAACAGCCTTGCGACATGGGTCTTCACGGTATTGGGGGAAATGCCGAGCCGCCGTGCGATCACCTTGTTCGCAGCACCTGAGGCGAGCAGATCGAGCACCTCGCACTCGCGATCGCTGATGCCGAGCGAGCGGATCGCGGCGATATTGCGTTCGAAAGCCGGTCCGCGCGACCGGGTGGTCAGCCGGTTGCCGAGCCACATCCCCAGCGCGATAAACAGGATGGCGACTATGGCGATGTAAAGTTCAGTCGACCATGCGCGCACTGCATGTTTGTAGTCGAGCCATTCGAGCACAAATGCCCCGCCCGCCAGCGCCAATCCATAAAGGATCATCACCCTCCACATCTGCCCGAATAAACCATCTCGAAGGATGCGAGGCAAGTGACTTGCCAAGCATGGCTGTATCACATAGTTAACACAGCGGATAAGGGGGAGAAATCATGGCATTTAATCCGGCAGCAGAAACCGCCCGCTATATCGATAGCCTTGGGCCCGAGGCGTTGCAGAAAGCGGCGGACTATACCAGCGCGAGCCATTGGATGTTGCTTTGGGGTCTTCTCGCCTCAGCCGTTGTGACCTGGATCATCATTCGGTTGGGCATTCTCGACAAGGTTTCGGCAAAACTGGAAGAAAGAGGATGGAGCCTGCGCACCTGGCTGATAGGCGTCACCTATTTCATTTCCTCTGCCGTAATAGGCTTGCCTTGGGGCATCTACCAGGAGTGGGGTTTCGAAAAATCCTATGGCCGTACCAGCCAGCCATTGACAGACTTCCTGATGCAGGATGCGATCGGGACGGTGCTTTCCAGCCTGCTGGGAGCGCTGTTTTTCCTCGGAATTTATGCGCTGATGCGCAAGGCAGGCAAGCGCTGGTGGCTATGGTCGGGCGGGCTGGCTGCTTTTGCTGGAGGAGCGACGCTGCTGCTTTCACCGGTACTGATCGAGCCTCTCTTCAACGAGTATAAGCCGTTGGAGGACGGCCCGGTAAAGGCGGCGCTGGTGGATATGGCGGCTGAGGCCGGCATTCCGGCAGACCGCATTTTTGTTTATGATGGCTCACGCCAGTCGAACAATTTTACCGCCAATGTTTCAGGGCTGTTCGGATCAAAGCGGATTGCGATTTCAGATGTGGCGCTGAAAGGCGCGTCGCTTGACGAAGTGAAGGCGGTGACGGGCCACGAAATCGGCCATTATGTCAGCGGCCATATCTGGCGGATGGTTGGCGTGCTGGTGTTGCTGGCGATCACCTTTTTCTTCCTGGCGGACAGGCTGTTCCCACGCTTTGCGCGCCTTTTCGGCGCCAATGCGACGATTGACGATCCGCGTGGATTGCCGGTGCTGGTATTCATCGTCGGCCTGCTATCGTTGCTCGCTCAGCCGGTGATGAACGCAGTCATAAGGCAGGGCGAGCGCGAGGCGGATAATTATTCGCTTCGCCATGTGAATCTGCCCGACGCACTGGCTAGCGCGTTGGTGAAGACCGCCGAATATCGCTACCCAAGGCCCAGTGCCTTGCAGGAGGCGTTGTTCTACACCCATCCATCGGTTGAATGGCGGGTGCGCAATGCGATGGAATGGAAAGCGAAGGGAATGGAAAAGGCGGCGCGTTAAGCCGCCGCCTTCTTTTCCAATCGGAATTTGTGCAGCAGTGGCTCGGTATAGCCGCTAGGCTGCGCAACGCCTTCATACACCAGTGCGCGCGCGGCCTTGAGGGCGATGCTGTTGCCGTCCAGCTTTTCGTACAGCGGATCACCGGCATTTTGCGCATCGACCTTGGCCGCCATCTTCGCAAAGGCCGCATCGACCTGTTCGGGGGTGCACACACCGTGGAGCAGCCAGTTGGCAATATGCTGCGATGAAATGCGCAGCGTGGCGCGGTCTTCCATCAGGCCGATATCGTGGATGTCGGGGACCTTTGAACAGCCAATGCCCTGATCGATCCAGCGCACGACATAGCCAAGGATGCCTTGCGCGTTATTCTCGAGTTCTTGCTGCACTTCTTCAGCCGACCAGTTGTGGCCACGCGGCGCTGCGGGAATGGTCAGCAAGGCGTCGAGAGCCGGGGTTTCCTTGCTCGCCAGCTCCTTCTGCACCTCAAACACATCGACCATGTGGTAATGCATTGCGTGCAACGTTGCGGCAGTGGGGGAAGGCACCCAGGCGGTGTTTGCGCCCGATTTGGGATGGCCGATCTTTTGCGCCATCATGTCCTTCATCATGTCAGGCGCGGCCCACATTCCCTTGCCGATCTGCGCCTTGCCCGAAAGCCCGCTGCTGAGGCCGATCTGGACGTTGCGCGATTCATAAGCCTGAATCCAGGTGCTCGCCTTCATGTCCGCTTTGCGGATCATCGGGCCAGCCTGCATCGCGCTGTGCATTTCGTCGCCAGTGCGGTCAAGGAAGCCCGTGTTGATGAAGACGATACGGTCGCGCACGGCATAGATGCAGGCGGCGAGGTTCGCGCTGGTGCGGCGTTCCTCGTCCATCACGCCGACCTTGATCGTGTGCCGGTCGAGACCCAGCAGGTCTTCGACTGCATCGAACAGGTCGTTGGTAAAGGCGCATTCCTCCGGCCCGTGCTGCTTGGGCTTGACGATATAGATGCTGCCCGCGCGGCTGTTCCTGTATTTGCCCAGACCAAGCAGGTCGTGCATCGCGCAGAGCGAGGTGAAGACCGCGTCGAGAATTCCTTCGGGCGCTTCGCTGCCATCAGGTAGCAGCACCGCAGGGTTGGTCATCAAATGGCCGACATTGCGCACAAACATCACCGAGCGGCCGTGCAGCAACTCCTCATCCCACTCGCGATCATCCTCGAGCGCGCGGGTCATGGTGATGCCGCCTTTTTCAAAGCTGGCGGTTAGATCGCCGCGCATCAGGCCAAGCCAATTGGTATAGCCCTTCACCTTGTCTTCGGCATCGACAGCCGCAACCGAATCCTCAAGATCGATGATGGTCGTCAGTGCGGCTTCGAGGATCACATCTGCGATGCCTGCCTTGTCGGTCTTGCCGACCGGATGTTCGCGATCGATGACGATTTCAATGCCAAGGCCATTGTTGCGCAACAGGATATCGTCACCGCGGCGGATGATCGGAACCGAGGTGTCGGCTAATTGCAGGTCGCCGCCATCCCAATCCGCCCAGCTGCCATTGGCGAGCGGTACTGCCTGATCGAGGAATTTGCGCGCATAAGCGATCACCGCATCGCCGCGTTCTGTATCGTAACCGCCGGGGCGTGCCGCCGGGGCATCGAGCACATCAGTGCCGTACAAGGCGTCATAGAGGCTGCCCCAACGCGCATTAGCGGCATTGAGCACGAAACGATCGTTGAGCGCGGGCACCACCAATTGCGGGCCGGCCATCAGCGCTATTTCGGCATCGACATTTTTCGTGCCGATCTTAAATCCGACAGGCTCGGGAACCAGATAGCCGATTTCGGTCAGGAATTTCCGGTAAGCGCCCATATCGGCAATCGGGCCGGGATTTGCCTTGTGCCATGTATCAAGCTTGGCCTGAATGTCATCGCGCTTGGCAAGCAACGCGCGGTTGACCGGTACGAATCGCGCAAGGATATCGGCAAGCCCTTGCCAAAGCGCAGCGGCCTCTACACCGGTTCCGGGCAAAGCTTTGCTCTCGACAAAATCGGCCAGAATGGCTGCAACTTGCAGTCCGGCGCGGTTCACATAATCTGACATATTGGCTCCAATAGGTGGGTTTTGGGGCCTGGGGAGATCGGCTTTACGCTCTGCGCGTGCACTAGCCGCACTTTACGCCCAGCAAAAGCAGAAAGTGCATAGATCCACATTGGTTCCAGAAATGCGACGAATGGAGTTGGTTACGACCGAATTAGTCAATGTTACACATTGAAAGGTGAGTTGAAAAAGCTAGATACAACGCCAACAAAGCCGGACAACGATCCGGCAAAAAATGGGTTAGTTGAAAAAATGGAAGACAGGATTGTCATTGCCCTCGGCCTTTTGGCCGCGATGCTTGCAGGCGGCACTTGGTTGGTGATCGCCCGGATCAGGGCGCGGCGCGCCTTTGAATATCGTCAATCGGGCCGCGGCAAAGGACTCGACTGATCGGTCAGCGGGACGGATATTTTTCCGCCATGTAAGCTAATGAGCGATGACATAACTGCTCCAGTACCGCTGGGTCCACATCGGCAAGGCGCTTGATGTAGAGGCATGATTTGCCCGTTTTGTGTTTGCCAAGGCGCGCCAAAAGTTCGGAATGCCCTTCGAAACCATCGATCAGGTACAGCACGGTCTGCCCCTTGCGCGGTGAAAAGCCGATACGACACATATCGCCCTCACGTCCGCTTTCATATCTGTAGTGATAACTGCCGAATCCGACGATCGACGGGCCCCACATTTTGGCGGGCTCGCCCGAAAGCTTCTCCATCATCGCCCTGATGTTTTCCGCATCGGAGCGCTGGCTTGAGTCCGCGACGGCAGCGATAAAGTCATCTACGCTGACATCGGTTGCCTTGGTCTTGTTTTCGGCTCTGGTCATGATCTGCCCTCCACGGCGGCATCATATGCCCTTTAGGTGATCAAGCCAATTCCCCACCTTTTGGGCCCCAAAATATTACCCAGGTTGAGAAATCATCGCTGAAATCCTCGAAATGATGTGCGATCCCGGCTTTGACAAACAGGACGTCATGCGGAGCGAAGGCGATGCGCTCCTCGCCATTTACGAACCAGCCAGTTCCGCTGGCGATAATGTATAGTTCATCTTGATCATGCGGTGTCTGGTCGTCGATACCGGAGGGTGCATAAAGTCCGACGCGCATCGTGCCGTGGCGGATCGGATAGTGGAACTGTTGGTGGGCAGGCTGCGTCGCCAGGATCGCTTCGATTGCGCTTTTTGAACTTTGCCATGTCATCCGATTGCTCCCTTGTTCAACGCTGCAATCCCTGCGGCCAGCCCATGGACGCGTTTGCGAAAGTTCGCGGGCGACAGGATCACCATTTCGGCCCCGATCATCAAAATTTCGCGCGCGCCATGATCGCTATTCTCAATGGCGATTTCGGCAAGTGCCCAGCCGTCATGGCCGATTTGCGCCGATCGCGCGGCCGCTGCCCCGCGCGGTGACAGCGCCGCCAAGCGCTTGAGTCCCAGCGGGGAAAGCCGGAGCGTTGCGATTTCCGAGAAAAGTTCAGTCTCGAACCGCGCCTGCTCGGTTTGCCACCAGGCAGCCAGATCAAAGTCACCCGGGCGTTCGAACTCTTCATCAAGTAACTCAAGCGACTGGATATCGGATATGTTGAAAATCCGTACTTTTCCATGCCCGCGCCCCACCAGATACCAGTGCCCGGCCTTGAGTACGAGGCCCAGTGGTTCAACCCGCCAATCCGCCCGCGCCTTCCAACTATCATAGGTCATCGTCAGCAAACGCCGGTCGAGCACCGCGCGCGCGACACGCGACAGGAAGGGTGTCGGGCGGGCGGCCCGGTACCAGTCGCGACTGTCGAGGTGGAAACGTCCGGCGATGCGGTTGGCCTCCTCGCTGCCTGCCTTGGGCAGCGCGGCAAGCAGTTTGTTGCGCGCCCGGGTTGCTGCATCGCCGAGCCCCATGGCCTGTGCCTCGCCCGGTAGGCCGATCAGAAGCATCGCTTCGGCCTCGGATGCATCCAGCCCGGTGAGTTTGGTACGATAACCGTCGAGCAGCTGAAATCCCCCGCCAGGTCCGCGATCGCCGTAGACCGGGACACCCGCTGCGCTAAGCGCATCGATATCGCGATAGATGGTGCGGACCGAAACTTCGAACTCCTCCGCAAGTTCTTCCGCAGTCAATCGTTGCCGCAGTTGCAGCAGGATCAGGATCGACAAGAGGCGGCTGGCTCGCATTTATTTCATGTAGCAAAAAATAACTGACAAATCCTGTCAGTTATTGGGCTGTATCGCCCTCTTTCTGTATCTGAAAAGAGGCTGGCACATGGAACGACGGACTGTTTTGCAAGGTGGCACTGGTTTGCTGCTCGGCGCGCTGGCTACCGCTTTATCCGCACGCGCCGCATCAGGAGGTATTATGGAAACACCGATCGACACCGATTACACGCCCGCAGGCAAAGGCATTATCACCGGCAAAGGGATGGGTGATTTCGACTTCCTCGCGGGTGAGTGGCGCATCCGGCACAAGCGGTTGAAGGATGGCACCAAGGACGAATGGCAGCGGTTCGATAGCGGTGCCACCGTCCACCGCGTCCTCAATGGCATGGGCAGTATCGAAGAGCTGCGCAAGGCCGATGGCAGCGACATGGGCATGGGCGTGCGTGTCTGGTTGCCGCAGGAAAAGAAATGGGCCGATCATTGGACCAGCGCCGGTAACGGTGTGGTCAACCCGCCGCAAAAAGGCGAATTCATCGATGGGGAAGGCGTTTTTATTTCGGAAGACGAGGTCGAGGGGGTCAAGTGGCTGTATCGCGGCGTGTGGGACCGGATCACTCCAACTGGTTGCCGCTGGCACCAGTCTACCTCCAGCAATGGCGGCAAGAGTTGGGAATGGAATTGGTGGATGGAATGGACCCGGATCTAGGGAGGCGGCATCAATGATTGAGAAGCTTTGTTTTGCTGTTTTAGCGCTGATCCATATCGTCCCCGCGTCTATGTTGTTTCGGCCGCAGGCGATAGGGCGGCTCTACCGCATCGATGCGAGTGGGCCACTGCTCGCACTGCTCCAACATCGCGCGGCATTGTTTGCCATTGTCGTGCTCGCGTGCATTTGGGCGATGGTCGATCCCGCGTCGCGCCGCCTTGCCGTTGCGGTGATCGCAACGAGCATGCTCTCCTTCCTCGCAATTTACTGGCATGCGGGATCCCCACCGGCACTCAAAAGCATAGCGCTGGCCGATCTGGCGGGGTTGCCTTTTCTGGCGATCGTGGGTTGGATCGCTTTTGCTCGATAGCAAAGCGGGACTTGTCAAAATATCGGGTTGCGCATAAAGCGCAGCCGTCATCTGGGGAGTAGCCAGCCGGTTCCATCGGGAAGCGGGACATGCATCAACATATTTGGCCGAGAGGCCATGGTGCATGTGGGGCAGCGCAAAGCTGCCCAAGGCGAGACCAATGGCATCGGCGGTCCGTTCCGGCTGGGCGGGGCTGCTGGTGGCATTGCGTCTGTTTCCTGCCCGGCCCCGGAAGTATTTCATGGAAGCTTTTTTCACCTCCACCGCCATCGTCGCATTTGCCGAAATTGGCGACAAGACGATGCTGCTCGCCATTTTGCTGGCCACCCGGTTCCGTCAGCCCTTGCCCATCATTCTGGGCATATTGGCCGCCACCCTTCTCAACCACGCGCTGGCGGCTTTCGCAGGGCAACAGGTGGCCGGTTTGCTCGACGCGCCGTGGTTCCGCTGGGCGGTTGCGTTGGGTTTTGTCGCGATGGCGCTTTGGACATTGGTGCCCGACAAGATCGATGATGATGCAGGCGAGGTCAGCCACAAGGGTAGTGTCTTCCTGACAACCACCATCGCATTTTTCCTGGTGGAGATGGGCGACAAAACCCAGATCGCAACGGTCGCATTAGGCGCGCAGTATCAATCGGTGTTTATGGTAGCTGCCGGAACCACGCTCGGTATGATGATCGCAAATGTGCCCGCGGTCTATCTGGGTGAAGAACTGGTCAAACGCGTGCCGCTCAACGTCATGCGCTGGATCGCGGCTGGTTTGTTCCTTGCGCTTGGCATCTGGCAGATATGGGGCTTGGCGGTCTAGGCGGTTGCGCGCTTGGCTCCCCCCTGCTAGCGGGCCGCGCGACGATTTTTGCGCAAAGGTTCCCCAATGAAAGATTCGGTCAAACGCGTTGTCCTTGCCTATTCGGGCGGTCTCGACACCAGCGTCATCCTGAAATGGCTGCAGGTCGAATATGGCTGCGAGGTGGTGACCTTCACCGCAGACCTCGGACAGGGGGAAGAGCTGGAGCCGGCGCGCAAAAAGGCCGAGTTGATGGGTATTCCAGACCATCACATCTACATTGATGATCTGCGTGAGGAATTTGTCCGCGATTTCGTCTTCCCGATGATGCGCGCCAATGCGCGATATGAAGGTGATTATTTGCTCGGTACTTCAATCGCACGCCCGCTCATTTCCAAGCGGTTGATCGAGATTGCATCCGAAACCGGTGCCGATGCCATCGCGCATGGCGCGACCGGCAAGGGCAATGACCAGGTGCGTTTCGAGCTGTCGGCCTATGCGCTCAACCCGGATATCAAGGTGATCGCTCCCTGGCGCGAATGGGATCTGACCAGCCGTACCCGCCTTATTGAATGGGCCGAGCAGCACCAAATTCCGGTGCCGAAGGATAAGCGCGGCGAAAGCCCGTTTTCGACCGATGCGAACCTGCTCCACACCTCGTCTGAGGGCAAATGCCTTGAAGATCCGTGGGAAGAAACGCCCGACTATGTCTATTCGCGCACCGTCAACCCTGAGGACGCGCCCGACGCGCCCGAATATATCACCATCGATTTCGAAAAGGGCGATGGTGTTGCGCTGAATGGCGAAGCGATGAGCCCGGCGACGTTGCTTGCCGCGCTAAACGATCTCGGCCGCAAGCATGGAATTGGCCGCCTCGACTTGGTCGAGAACCGCTTCGTAGGGATGAAATCACGCGGCATGTACGAAACACCGGGCGGCGAAATCTATGCTCGCGCGCATCGCGGCATCGAAAGCATCACGCTTGATCGCGGCGCAGCGCATCTCAAGGATGAGCTGATGCCGAAATATGCAGAGCTCATTTACAACGGCTTCTGGTTCTCGCCCGAGCGCGAGATGCTGCAGGCAGCCATCGACCATAGCCAGGCCAATGTTTCGGGCACGGTTCGGGTAAAGCTCTACAAGGGCAGCGCCTCGGTCGTTGGGCGCAAATCGCCGAATAGCCTGTACAGCGAAAAGGTTGTGACCTTTGAGGATGATGCCGGCGCCTATGACCAGAAGGATGCGGCAGGCTTTATCAAGCTCAACGCACTCCGCCTGCGTTTGCTGGCGCGCCAAGGCAAGGCCTGATAAAGGCGGCCGATGGATTGGCCGCTTTTCAACATCTGCCTGCTGACGCTGGTGATCCACCTTATCGGCGCGCTTGCCTATGCCGCGCGTATTGCCGGAGTACGGACGCACAAGATTGCCCTGAGTTTTGCGTTGTTCAATGTGCTGGTGCTGGTGTCACGGACTTCGAACAGTTTCCTCGGGCCCTTCCTCGCAAAGCGGATCGAGAATGCGATTGCCGATGGTACCGGCGAGCGGCTTCTGATGGATATGCGGCTGGTGCTGCTTTCGGCAACAGTTGCCACCATCCTCGGCGCACTGGCTGTGCCAACCGTGCAACGCTGGTTCACTGCGGCCATTGATGAATTCCAGCACCATCGCTCGGTTGCCAAGCTGGCGTGGAGCGCGCTGACGCCCAAGGGTATGAAAACGGTGGCACGCGCTGTGAAACTGCCGAGCAGCCAGCACCTCAAGCTTTGGACCAAACCCGCGGCGGTTTCCTGGCGGGTGATAGCGATGAATGTGGTCGCTCAAGCACTGCTGACGGTCGGTGTGATCGCGTCGCTTTATGCCGGCTACCTCCACCCCGAATTCCGCGTGACGGCATCGCAATTGTCGGCGGTGGTCAATGGTTTTGCGACCATCCTGCTTTTCGTCCTCATCGATCCTCAACTCTCGGTCATGACCGACGATGTTGTTGAAGGCCGCGTCAGCCAGCCCGAATATCGCCGTACTATCGTCTGGCTGTCGATGAGCCGGATTGCCGGCACATTGCTGGCGCAGGCGATGCTCGTACCTGCGGCAGCTTTGATCGTCTGGGTGGCTGTGCGCGTCTAGGCGGTTTGGCAATCGCTTTTTTAACCCTTTTCCGCTATTTGCGGCGATTGTGACCAGGGCAGAAACCACCAGTATCGATATGCGACCAAGCTCGGCCGTTAGCACGGCTGTCGGGCTTGCGGGGCTTGCCGGGCTGGCACTGTGGGTCTTCATCGCGCGCAATTTTGGTAGCATCGCTGCATCGCTAGGCTATCCCGGATTGCCTGAGCGTGCTGCCGGGCCCTATGCAGCGCTGATCGCCGTCGTCGCCTGCGGCCTTCCAATGATCCTGTGGTCGTTATTGGTTGATAAGGTTCATCGCCGTCCGTCCACGGGCCTCGATTGGTCGCTCAAACGGCCGGTCGCCGAAGTGCTCGATACCAGCATCATCAAGATTGCCGGGCTCTGGGCGACATGGGCGGGCATTGCCGCGCTTTATATGCTCTGCCGCTGGTATTGGGCCGGGCAGTATCGGTT
>Ga0255182_1000435_pt1 | contig 28673 bp, 22 predicted proteins | sample Atl_UVDOM_RepA_8_FD_188420 | JGI IMG/M metagenome (GOLD analysis project Ga0255182, IMG submission 188420) | Freshwater microbial communities from Altamaha River, Georgia, United States - Atl_UVDOM_RepA_8d | ecosystem: Environmental > Aquatic > Freshwater > River | place: USA: Georgia...
CTGCTGACGCCGGCGGACGGCGTGCTGCTCGGGATCACGCGCCGCACGGTGCTCGAACTCGCCGCGCAGGGCGGCATCCCCACCCGCGTCACGCGCTTCGATGCCGACGTGCTGCGCGGCGCCGAGGAAATCTTCGTGACCAGCACCGCGGGCGGCGTCATGCCGGTGGTGGCGCTCGACGGGGTCGCGGTCGGTGACGGGACTCCCGGTCCGCTGACACGCCAACTCTCCGCGCAGTACTGGGATGCGCACCGCTCCGGAGCGTGGGTCGAGCCGGTCGATTATTGAAAAACCAAGCGATTCAAGCGTTTGTCTTTGTAAAGCTCTTTCAATCTCTCAGTAGTTAGGGATAAAGTCCGACCCAGCATAAGATTCCTTGGGGGGGATCAATGCGGATTTTGTCCCTACTCCTATTGCTGGGCTGTGTTTCGCTCGCGTCCGCGCAGGCGCCGCCGCCGATGCGCATCACCGTCGAGCGCTTCGACGTCGTCGGCGAAAATCCGCTGAGCCCGGCCGTGACGGAGCAGGCCCTCGCGCCTTTCCTGGGCGAGTACACGGAACTTGCCGGCCTGATGGCCGCGGTCGATGCGCTGGAACAGGCGCTGAAAATCGCCGGCCACCCGTTCCACCGCGTCAGCATCCAGCCCACGCCGCCCGGCGCCGCGCCGACGACCGTCCAGCTCAAGATCTTCGCTTTCGGTCTCGGCCAGGTGACCGTGCGTGGCAACCGGCACTACTCGGAGCAGTCGATACGCCGCAGCCTGCCCGTGCTCGCCGCAGACGCCGTGCCGTCGGCCCACGAACTGTCGCGCCAGCTGGCGGTCGCGAACCAGCACCCGCGCAAGCGGGCGACCGTGAACTTCCGGCCCGCGGCGGAACCGGACAAGCTCGATGCCGTGATCAGGGTCGAAGACCAGCGGCCGTGGAGCCTGTTCGGCAACCTGAACAACATCGGCAACGAGGACACCGGCTACTCACGACTCCTCGTCGGCGGGCAGTACGCAAACATCACGGGGCATGACGACGTCCTGTCGACGTCGGTGACGACCTCGCCCGACAACGCCAACGACGTCTTCCAGTTCGGTGCTTTCTACCAGCTTCCGATCTACGCCCTGAAGGGCTGGCTGTCCGCGTTCCACGTGCGCTCGGACGTCGACGTTGGCAACGTGCAGGATTTCTTCGACATCAGCGGCTCCGGCTACTTCACCGGGGTCGGTTTCCGCCGCCAGCTGCTGGGCGTCGGGCGCTACCGGCACACTTTCAACGTCGGCCTGCAGGACCGCCTGTTCGACAACGAGATCGCCAACTCCGTGACGGGGCAGACCATCATCGGTCTGACGACCAAGGTCCGCAGCAGACCCGTCTCGCTGCGCTACGACGGCGGTTACAACTGGCACGCGACGCGCACCAGCCTCGACTTCTACGTCGACTTCACGCGCAACCTCGATTTCGGGGGGCATTCGGACCGCGACGACTACACCCGCGTGCGCCCGGGCGCGGACCCGAACTGGAAGCTGTTCCGTTTCGGCGCCCTCGGCACCCAGCAGCTGCCGCGCGGCTACTCCGTGGTGCTCAAGCTCAACGGGCAGTACAGCAGCGAAGCGCTGATTCCCGGCGAGCAGTTCGGCGTCGGCGGCGAGCGTTCCGTGCGGGGCTTCGAGGAGCGCACAGTCGCCGGCGACCAGGCGCTCGTCGGCAACCTCGAACTTTGGTCGCCGCCGATCGACGCGCTGTACGGCCTGCGCGTGCTCGGTTTCCTCGACGGGGGCTACAAGAAAATCGTCGATCCGACCACCGGCCAGCTGCCTACCGACACCTTGTCCAGCATCGGTGTCGGTGCGCGCTGGCAGTGGCTGGACCGTGTGTACGTGAGCTTGGACTACGGCCAGCCGCTGGCCAACGCCGCCGGCGAAGCGAGTGACCGAGGCAATTCGAAATGGCACTTCAGTCTGTCCTGTCGCTATTGACCGGCCGCGTGCTGCGCGGCGTCGCGGCGCTGGCCCTGTGCTGCGCGGCCGGCGCGGGCCTCGCCGCCGAGCTGGCGGGCGAGGTCACGCTGGCGCGCGGCATCGCGACCGCGCACGGTGCGGGCGCGGCGGCGCGCATCCTCGGCAGCGGCTCCCCGCTGTACGTCGGCGACGTCGTCTCCACCGGCCCGCGCAGCGTCGCGCTACTCAAGCTCGAGGACGGCAGCCGCGTGACGCTGCGTCCCGACACCACGTTCCAGGTCGAGGAATACGTCCTCTCTGAATCCAGCCCCAGCGCGGTCTTCCGGCTTTTCAAGGGCGGCCTGCGCGCGGTCACCGGCTTCATGAGCAAGCGCAACCCGAACGCGGTGAAGCTGCGCACGTCGGTGGCGACGATAGGCATCCGCGGCACCGAATTCGACGTGCGCATCTGTGGCGACGACTGCGTGGAGGAGGCTGGCAAGCGGCCGGCGCCGGCGGGCCGCGCCGGCTTCGTCAAGGGCACGGTGATTGCGAAGACGGCGAGTGGCCGCTCCCGCGCGGTGAAAGCCGGCGATCCCGTCTACAGCGGTGACACGCTGGTTACGATCACCGATGCGTATGCCGTCGTGCTGTTCCGCGACGCGAGCCGCGTGACGGTGATGCCGAACACCGAGTTCCGGGTCGACCGTCTGATCTACGACGAGGCCGCCCCGGCCGAGGCCGAGGGCTTCTTCAGCCTCCTGCGCGGTGGCTTGCGCGCGGTCAGCGGCGCGATAGGCAAGTATCGGCGCGACGCCTACCGCATGCGAACGGCGGTGGCGACGATTGGCATCCGCGGCACGGCCTACGACCTCTACTGCGCCGGCGCCTGCGTCAATCCCGACCCGAACGCGACCGGGGGCGACGGGCTGTACGCCGACACGCTCGAAGGCATCATCGATTTCGACGGCGCGAATCCCCTGCCGGCGGAACTGCCGCCGGTGTTCATCGGCAGCAGCGGCATGCTGCCGCACGCGATCGGAAACATGCCGATAGAAATCACCGTGCCGCGACCGGACAGCATCCAGTTGCCGCCGGCGCCCCCGGTCGATCCGGCTGCCGCCGCCCCGGGCAATGCGCTGATGGTCAGCTGTTACGCGGGCAACTGCGCGGTCGAGACCGACGAGAACACCGTCGACCTCGGGCCGGGCCAGGCGGCGAAGGTCGAACTGGCCGGCGGCCCCGCCAGGCCGCTCGCCGAAATCCCGGCCTTCCAGGCCGAAGACCCGCTGCTGAACGCCGTCGAGATCGGCAGCGAACTGCTGGATCTCTTCGACCCGACGACCACCACGGAGGTCGACGAATGCACAGAGTGAAGACCCGCCAAAGCCGCAGCCGTCGCCTGCTGGGCCTGACCCTCGGCGTGTCCGCGAGCCTGGCCTCGCACGCCAACCCGACCGCGCCGACGGTCGCCGCCGGCACGGTCACGTTCGCCAATCCGAATCCGACGACGCTGGAGATCACGAACTCCCCGGCCGCGATCATCAACTGGCAGTCCTTCGACATCGGCGTCGGCGAGACCACGCGCTTCATCCAGCAGGATGCCGCGAGCGCGGTGCTGAACCGCGTCAATGCGGGCAACGCGTCGGAGATCCTGGGCAGCCTGACGTCGAATGGGCGGGTGTTCCTGGTCAACCCGTCCGGGATCATCATCGGCCGTGACGGCATGGTGGACACCGCGGGGCTGGTGCTGTCGACGCTCGACATCACGAACGAGGATTTCCTGGCCGGCCACCTGCATTTCGACGGTGGCCCGGACAGCGGCGGCATCGTCAATCACGGCTACATCAAGACCGCGCCCGGCGGCGAGGTGGTGCTGCTGGCGCCGAAGATCCTGAATGCGCCCGAGGACGGCAATCCGCAGAGCGGCCTCATCGAGAGCGAGAACGGCGAGCTGGTGCTCGCGGCGGGTTACTCGATCACGATCACGAGCCTCGACGACCCCGACATCAGCTTTGACGTCAGCGCGCCGTCCGGCGAGGTCGTCAACCTCGGGCGGCTGATCGCGCAGGGCGGCAGCATCGACGTGCTCGCGGCGACGATCCGCCACTCCGGCGAGATCAACGCCGACGCACTCAGCGTCGACGAGACAGGTCGCATCGTGCTCGCGGCGGGCAACACCCTCGAGACCGGCGCCGGCAGCGTGATTTCCGCACGCGGCGAGCGCACGGTCGACGACACGCTGCGCGCCCCGGGCGCCGCCGGCGGCGAGGTCAGCCTGCGGGCGGCCCTCGAGCCGGACGCTGGCGGCAACGCGCCGGCCGGCGCGGGCACGGCGACGATTGCCGGCCACGTCGACGTCTCGGGCGCCACCGGCGGCACGGCGGCAATCGAGGCCGACAGCGTGAGCCTGCGCGCTACGGTGGACGCTTCCGGCGCCGCCGCCGGCGGCCGCGTGGAGGTGCTGGGCAGCGAGGTGCGCTCGGAGGGCGCGACGGTCCTTGCGAATGCCGCGGAGGGCAAGGCGGGAGAGATCCGAATCGGCGGCGGCTTCCAGGGCGGGGAGGGCCTGCGCACGGCCGACACGACGGACGTCGACGCGGCGAGCCGCTTCGCAGCGAACGCGCAGGCCGCCGGCGACGGTGGTCGGGTCATCGTGTGGTCGGAACTGGAAACGGACTTCAAGGGGCGCGCCGAGGCGCGTGGTGGCGACACGGCCGGCGACGGCGGCCTGGTCGAAGTCTCGGGCAAGGAGATCCTGCGCTTCTCAGGCAGCGTCGACGTCGGCGCGCCCGCGGGCGACGCGGGCACGCTGCTGCTCGACCCGCGCACGATTTTCATCGTCGAAGGCGGCGCGACCGTGTCCGCCAGCGACCCGACGCCCTTTGCCGGCGACGGCTTCGGCTCCAGCTTCAGCGTGCTGGCCAACGGCAACATCCTGGTCGTGAACCAGGATGCGGACGTCGCCGGCTTCACGGATGCCGGCGAGATCCTGTTGCTCGACTCCTTCGGCACCGTGCTCGGCAGCGTCGGCGGTAATGCCACCAACGAGAGGCTGGGCGCGTTCGGCTCGTTCTCCAATGCCGACGGCAATCGCTTCTTCCGCAGCCCGGACGCGAGCAGCGGCGGCTTCGCCCAGGCCGGCGCACTCATCCTGTTCGACGTGGCGACAGGCGCCGAGATCGGCCGCACCGGCGGCCTCAGCGCGGGCGAGCGTTTCAGCCTCGGCTCGGTGCAGTTCGCCGGCAGCAACCTGCTGGTGGCGTCGACGGGTGCCGACGTCGGCGGCTTCGTCGATGCCGGCAGCGTCGTCACGATCAACGGCCTCACCGGCACCGAGCTCGGCCGGCTCAACGGCACCAGCGCGAACGAATTCTTCGGCTCGACGCTGCGCGTCGGCTTCACGGCCGCCAATACTTTCGTCGTGCAGTCGGCCTCGGCCGACATCGGCGGCCTCGTCGACGCCGGTCGCGTCGTCATGGGCAGCACGCTGACCGGCCAGCAGCTCGGCCAGGTGGTCGGCGGCGCGGCTGGCGACCAGCTTGGCGCGACGGTCGACTACTTCTCGACGCCGTCGGGCACCTACCTCATCCGCAGCGCCGTCGCCGACGTCGGCGGCCTCACCGACAACGGCACCGCGATCCTCGTCAACAACGGGAACGGTAACGAAATCGGCCGCACCAGCGGACTCGCGAGCGGGGACAACCTAGGCAGCTTCAGCCCCGTCGCGCGCGCGAGCGGCAACTACTTCCTGCAGGTGCCGAATGCCGATGCCGGCGGCGCGACGGACGCGGGTTCGCTGGTGCTCGTCAGCGGCGTGAGCGGCACCCGCATCGCCCAGCTCGACGGCACTGCGAACAACGAATTCCTCGGCAACTTCGGCAGCTTCGACTCTTTCTCGCTCGGCTTCGACAAGCTGCTCGTCACCAGCATCACGCACGACAACCCGGGGGTCGTCGGCGCGAACGAGGGCGGCATCTTCGTGCTCGCCGATCGTGACCTCGGCGGCGGCAACATCCTCCTCGGCAGCACGCTCGGTGGCAGCGCCGACGAGTTCCTCGGCAGCAACGGCATCTCGCTCTTCACCGCGAGCGGCTTCGTCGTCACCAGCCCGGACGCCGACACGGCGGGGGGCGTCGACAGCGGCTCGGTGCTGATGCTCGATCGCCTCACCGGCAACCTGCTGGGGCGGGTGGATGGCACCAGCGCCAGCGAGCGGCTGGGTTCGAACGGCATCATCACGAATTTCGTCAACGAGAATTACTGGATCCCGAGCCCCGACTTCGGCGCGAACGACGCGGGCAGCGTGATCCTCGCGAGCGGCAGCACCGGCGCGCTCATCGGGCGGGTCGACGGCAACACCGCCGGCGAGCGTTTCGGCGACGTCTACTTCGACGGCGAACTCTTCAACGGCGACCTGCTCGTGCTCGCGACCGGACACGGTGGCGGCGCCGGCATCCTCGCCCAGCTGGCGGCCTCCGACCTCGGCGGCGGCAGCATCCTGCGCAACTCGGTGACGGGCGCGGTCGCGGGCGACCTCGACGGCGCGGATGTCGAGTTCCTGTCCAACGGCAATTACGTGCTGCTCGCGCCGGGCACGGACATCGGAGGCGTGGTCGACGCCGGCGCGGTGACGGTGCTGAACGGTACGACGGGTGCGGTGCTCGGCACGCGCGTCGAGGGCAATTCGGGCGGCGAGAATCTCGGTTCGAACGTCGAGTTCGATCTGTTCCGCTTCAGTCTTTTCGGCAGCGCCAGCGACGACTTCGCAATTCTCAGTCCGGGGCATGGCGCGAATTCGAACGGTGCGGTGTTCTTCGTCGACGGCGCGTCGGGTGCCCGGGTCCAAATCGACGGCGCAAACTCTGACAGCCTCGGCGGCTTCGACCTCGAGCTGGTCATGGGACAGCACATCGCGATTCGCAATCCGCTGAACGACACTGGCGGAAGCGACGCCGGCGCCATTCTCTTCGTCGACCCGTTCGCCGCGTACAACGTCTCTGGTTCGGTGCTCGGCAACACGGTCGGCGAGCTGCTCGGCGGTGCGGACACGACGATCGACACGTTCAGCCTGTCGGGCGACCTGTTCCTCGTCCATTCTCCATTGCGCAACGGTGTGCTCGGCGAGGTGCAGGCCGGCGGCGTGATCATCATGGAGGGCATCTTCAATTCAGCGGTCACGCTGCAGGGCGTCGTGTCCGGCCAGCAACCTAACGATCGCCTCGGCGAGAACACCACGGTGCAGGAACTCGCGAACGGGAACTACCTGCTGCTGAATCCTTTCGCCGACGATCCGGCCGGTGCCGTCGGCGTCGAGAACGACGAAGGCGCGGCGATCCTGGTCAGCCGCAGCCTGTTCTCCGAGATCGGCCGCTTCTACGGCCAGACCGACGACAGCGAGCGGCTCGGCAGCGCCGGCTTCGTCACCGAGATGGCAAATGGCAATTTCTTCCTCAATTCGCGCTTTGCCGGCCTGAACAACGAAGGCGCGCTCTATCTCGGCAGCGGCGCCACGGGGCTCGCCATCGGCCGCGTGGACGGCACGGCGCCGAGCGAGAACTTCGGCAGCAACCTGAACACCTTCACGCTGACGAACGGTGACGCCCTGGTCGCCAGCTCCTCGTCAGCCGCGGGCGGCTTTGCCAATGGCGGCACGGTGGTGCAGGTGGCCTCGGTCGACCTGGGAGGCGGCAACATCGTGCGCGGCCGCATCGACGGCGGCAGCGCGAACGAAGCGCTGGGCGCCTTCTCGCCGCAGCTGGCGCCGGACGGCCTGCACTGGTTCATCAGCTCGACCGGCGCGGACCCGGGCGGGCTCGTCGACGCCGGTTCGATCTATTTCGTCAACGCCGCGACCGGCGCGCTGACGAACCGCATCGACGGCCTCGCGGCCGGCGACCTGCTCGGCAACAGCAGCCCGTTCCCCGGCACGAGCGGCAATCTCTTCATCCGCTCGACCGGCGCCGACGTCGGCGGTGCCGCCGATGCGGGCCGCCTGATCGTGGCGTCCTCGAGCGGCGGCATCCTCGGCGAAGCTCGCGGCGACACGGCCGGCGAGTTCTTCGGCAGCAGCTTCAGCTTCATCGGCAACGACCTGTGGGTCACGGCCGTCCAGCACGGCAACGGCGCCGGCGGCGTGTTCGCGGTCGCGAACCAGGATCTGGGCGGCGGCAACATCGTCCGCGCGTCGCTGCTCGGTAGCGCCCCCGGTGACAACCTCGGCGCCAGCGGCTTCAGCTTCCTGGCAAACGATCGCGTGCTGTTCCGCGTGCCGCTGGCGGATGTCGGCGGCGTGACCGATGCGGGCCGCATCCTCGTGACCGATCGCAACCTGCAGGTGCTGGGCGGCACCACCGGCACGAGCGCGGACGAGCGCTTCTCGAACTTCGGCTTCACGACGCTGGCCAACGGCAACCTGCTGTTCCGCAGCCCGGACGCCGACATCGGGGGACTGACGGACGCCGGCGCCGTGAAGCTCGTCAACCCGCTGACGGGCAAGCTCATCGGCCAGACCGCCGGCACCAGCGCCGATGAGCGCTTCGGCGCGAACTTCCCGATTTTCATGGTCAACAACGGGCTCGCAATCGTCAGCGAGCTCGCCGACGTCGGCGGCCTCGTCGATGCGGGGGCGATCGTCCAGCTGGACCCGGTGACCGGCCTCGAGGTGCAGCGCGTGACCGGCATCAGTGCCGACGAACGGCTCGGCAGCTTCGGCCGCGCGACGCTCGCGGACGGGCGGCTGGTGTTCGGCAGCCCGCTCGCCGACGTCAACGGCGTCGAAGACGCGGGCCGCATCGTCATCTTCGATTCGACGCTGCAGAACCAGGGCGCAACGGCGACCGACCTGCTGTTCAGCAACACGCCGGACGGCGACTTCGTGGTGACGACCGGCGCGATCGCGAACGCCCTGAACGCGGGCGCGAACCTCATCCTGCAGGCGAACAGCGACATCGTGATCCAGAAGGGCGCGGTGCTGACCGGCAGCGGCGGCAGCCTGACCCTGCAGGCCGGTCGCTCGGTGATCGTCAACGGCCTGCTGAACATGCCCGGCACCGCGATCACGATCATCGCGGACGCGAACCAGGCGGGCGTCGACCCCGCGCTGCGCGGTGACGGGCCCAGCGGTTTCACGCTGGAAGACCCGCAGGTCGTCGGCCGCACCGTCGACATCACGGCCGAGTTCGTGTCGCTTAACGGCGGGGTCGCGAGCGACACGACGCCGCTGAGCTGGGAGCCGGTCAGCAGCAGCGATTTCTTCGCGAATTACCTGCTCGACGGCACTGCCTACCCGGCGACCTTCGTGCTCGCGCTGGAGCGCCTGAGCGTCGACGCGGGCCACGTCAGCCTGAGCGGTGGTTCCGCGCCGGGGGCCTTCGCGGCGCTGGTGTCGTTCGGCGAGTTCTCGTTGACGGCCGACTCCGTCGTGCTGACGGCGGGCACGGCGGACGGCGCCCACGCGCTGCTGCTGGGCCTCGGCGGGCTCGCCGAGTTCTCGATCCTCGACTGCGTCGGCTGCGGCACGGACCCGCTGCTGACGGACCCCTTCCTGAGCCAGGCGCCGATCACCGGCTTCTTCATCAGCGGCCTGATCCAGAATCCGGCGATCGACAGCGTGCTCGCGATGCTCGACCGCGCGGACGACGAAGAGGAAGACCGGCGCAAGAAGCGCTGCAACTAGCGCTGCCGCGCGGGACCCTGCCGCCCCGCCCGCCGCCTCTGCTATTCTCCGGGCTTCCTGTGGCGCGCCACCCTGCGGGGTGGCCACGCCCGGCGCGTTGCGGCGCGTCACGACCATCGGGAGGCGCCCTGGCGCCGACCGTTCAGCCCAGCCCGGAGGAGAACCCCATGCGCGAACTGACCCTGGCCGAAGTCGAAACCCTGCTCAAGGAAGGCGTGGCCTACGCGCAGTCGCAGGGACGTCCCAGCTCCATCGCCGTCGTCGATTTCGGCGGCCACCTGCGCGGTGCGCTGCGCCCGGACAAGGGACGCATCGCGAACATCCTTATCGCGGAGAAGAAAGCCTGGACCGCGGTCGCCTTCCAGCGGCCGACCGACATGGTGCGGGACGTCATGCTGCCCGGCGCCTTCGGCTACGGCCTGCAGCACACCGACGAGCGCATCTGCATGGTCGGCGGCGGTTACCCGATTTTCGACGAGCAGGGCGAGGTGATCGGCGGCATCGGCGCGAGCGGCGGCACGATCGAGGAGGACTGCGAGTGCTGCCTCATCGGCATGCGCAAGCTCGGTTTCAAGACCGAATTCGTGAATCCGCTGGCCGCGAAGAAGTAAGAGGCGCGCATGGCAGCCATCCGCATCGAGCCGGTCACCGCGAGCGACCCGGCGAGCCTGCCCGCCGAACTCGGCTTCGGGCGCTACTTCAGTGACCGCATGTTCACCCAGCACTACACCGCCGCGGCGGGCTGGCACGATGCCAGCATCGGTCCGTACCGGCCACTGGTGCTGGACCCGGCGGCGCAGGTCTTCCACAACGGCCAGATGATCTTCGACGGCACCAAGGCCTACCGCCGGCCGGACGGGGACATCAACCTGTTCCGCGTGGAGAAGAACGCCGAGCGTTTCAACCGCTCCGCCGAGCGCATGGGCATGCCCGGCGTACCGGTCGCGGCGCACGTCGAGGCCATCGAGACCCTGGTGGGACTGGAGCACCGCTGGGTCCCGCACCAGCCGGACGCGGCGCTCTACATCCGCCCGGTGATGATCGCGACCGAGAAGGCGCTCGCGATCCGCGCGCCGCAGGAATACCTGCATTACATCATCCTGAGCCCGGTCAGCCCTTATTTCGCCGGCGGCTTCGCGCCGGTCGCGGTCTACGTGAGCCACGAATACGTGCGCGCGGTGCGGGGTGGCACCGGCGAGGCCAAGACGCCGGGGAACTATGCCGGCAGCGTCAAGGCGACGGAAATCGCGATTGCGAAGGGCTACCAGCAGGTGCTGTGGCTCGACGCCGTCGAGCGTCGCTACGTCGACGAGGTCGGCGCGATGAACATCGCCTTCGTCTACGAGGGCAAGCGCCTGCGCACGCCGGCGCTGTCCGGCGCGATCCTGCACGGCGTGACGCGCGAATCGGTGCTGACGCTCGCACAGGATCTCGGCCTCGAGACCAGCGAGGAACGCATCGACTTCCTCGAAGTGCTGCGGGACATCGAGCGCGGACACATCACCGAGGTCTTCGGCATGGGCACGGGCGCCGTGATCGCGCCGGTGGGGCGCCTGTGCTACCAGGACCGCGACATCGTGCTCAACGGCGGCGAGCCCGGCCCGGTCGCGCGCCGACTGTACGATGAACTGACGGGCATCCAGTTCGGCCGCCTGCCCGATCGCCACGGCTGGACGCGGCGCATCCGCGCCGCCTGATTTCGATTCCAACGCGGACGGCGGGCCCAGGTCCGTCGCCCATTACAACAGCAAGTAGGAGGTCAACATGGCTTATTCGGTTCTGGTGGAACGCACGATCCCCGTCGCGCGCGCGAAGGTCTACGCGGCACTGATGGATTTCGGCGGGATCGGCAAGTTGCTGCCGGACATGATCGAGACCTGCACCCTGGAAGGCTCGGGCATCGGCTCCACGCGCCACATCACGCTCAAGGGCACGCCCGGCAAGGTCGTCGAGCGTCTCGAGGCCGGTTACGACGGCCACCTGTTCTCGTACTCGATCGTCGCCGAGTGCCCGCTGCCCTTCGAGCACTACCACGCGGTCGTGCAACTCGAGGACGCGCCGAACGGTGGCTGCTACGTCGCCTACGGCAGCAACTGGGTGCCGAAAGGCGCCACGCAGGACGAAGTGAAGGGCATGCTGAACGGCCTGTACAACGCGATCATCGACGCGATCGCGAAGTAAGGGCCAGGCCGGCGCGGCTTGCGGGCGTGCCCGGCAAGTCCGTGTCCGCGCCGGCTTCCGCCTGAGCGCCGCGGTGGCTTCGTCCCCGCGGCGCTTCATACCCACCTCGCAAGGATTATTCCGTGAAGACCAAGATCACTGAAATGTTCGGCATCGAACATCCCATCATCCAGGGCGGCATGCACTTCGTCGGCTTCGCCGAGCTGGCCGCCGCGGTGTCCGAGGCCGGCGGCCTCGGGATCATCACCGGCCTCACCCAGCGCAGCCCGGCGGATCTCGCCAATGAAATCGCCCGCTGCCGCACGCTGACGGCGAAGCCCATCGGCGTGAACCTCACCTTCCTGCCGACCGTGACGACCCCCGATTACCCGGGCTACATCCGCGCGATCATCGACGGCGAGGTGAAGGTGGTGGAGACGGCCGGCAACAATCCGCAGCAGTGGCTGCCGATGCTCCACGAGGCCGGCATCAAGGTCATCCACAAGTGCACCTCGGTGCGCCATGCCTTGAAGGCCCAGTCGATCGGCTGCGACGCGATCAGCGTCGACGGTTTCGAGTGCGCCGGCCACCCGGGCGAGGACGACATCCCGAACTTCATCCTGCTGCCGCGCGCGGCCGATGAACTGAAGATTCCTTTCGTGGCCTCGGGCGGCATGGCGGACGGCCGTTCGCTGGTCGCGGCGCTCGCGCTGGGCGCCGAGGGCATCAACATGGGCACGCGCTTCATGGCGACGAAGGAAGCGCCGATCCACGACAACGTGAAGCAGGCCATCCTCGACGCGAGCGAACTCGACATGCGGCTCATCATGCGCCCCTTGCGCAACACCGAGCGCGTGCTCAAGAACGCCGCGGTCGAGCGCGTGGTGGCCAAGGAGAAGGAACTCGGTTCGAAGATCACCTTCGCCGACATCGCCGAGGACGTCGTCGGCGTCTATCCGAAGATCATGCTGGAAGGGCAGATGGAACTCGGCGCGTGGTCCTGCGGGCTCGTGGCCGGACTCATCCACGACATCCCGAGCTGCAAGGAACTGATCGACCGCATCATGCGCGAGGCGGACACGATCATCCGCGATCGCCTGGCGCGCTTAGCGGGCTGAGCCGGCGGTCCGGGCCAGGCGGCTTGCCGGGCGTTGCCGGCAAGCCGCTGGTCGTTCACGGCGCTGCCGCGGCGCTCAGGCGTTGCGGAAAGCCGGCATCACTTCCTTCGCGAACAGCTCCATCGAGCGCGTGCCCTTGCGCGGGTCGAGCCCCGGGAACTGGCTGTCCATGATGAAGTCGGTGCACTGGAACTGCTGGCAGAACTTCTCCATCTTGCGCCCGACCTGCTCGGGGGTGCCGATCATGAGGTGCTCCGCGAGCGGCGAGTGGCGGATGTCCTCGGCGCGGGTGATCGGCAGCGGGGCGTCGTCGCCCTCGGCATCGTTCGCCTCGGCGAGGATGTCGTGGTAGAAATCGAACAGGTGGAAGAGGTGATGCTGGCATTCCTCCCAGGCCTGGTCCTCGGTCTCGGCGCAGTAGACCATGCGCAACTGCGCGATCTTGAAGTCCGCCGGATTGCGTCCGGATTCCTTCAATGTCTCGACATACAGCGGCGCCGGATCCGGACCGAGCGTCGCCATCAGGTGGAAGCCCATCTTCGCCGCGCGGGTGATCGCCTTCGGGCCACGCGCGCCGATCCAGATTGGCGGGTAGGGCTGCTGCACGGGTTTCGGTGACAGGGTCATGTCCTTCACCTGCGTGTACTTGCCGTCGAAGCTGACGTTCTCCTCGGTGAAGAGTTTCTGCATCAGTTCGATGCCTTCGCGCGTGCGCATCCCGCGCTCGCTGCGGTTCATGCAGAACGCATTCCACTCGTGGTAGGAATAGCCCTGGCCGATGCCGAGGTCGATGCGGCCGTTGGAGAAGATATCCGCGCAGGTCACGTCCTCGGCGGCGCGCACCGGGTGGATGAACGGCATCAGCAGGATGAAACTGCCGATGCGGATGCGGTGGGTGCGGGTGGCGATTGCCGCCGCGGTGGCCATCAGCGCCGGGTTGTAGCCGTCCTCGGTGAAGTGGTGTTCGGTCAGCCAGACGTTGTCGTAGCCGAGTTCCTCGGCGCGCACGATCTGATCGAGTATCGCGGCGTAGAACTCGGGAAACGGGCGACGCCATTTCACCGGGTTGCGGAAGTCCTCCATAAAGCCGAATCGCATGCGTGCTCCCCTTCTCGTCGTTGTCTTGTTGTAGTCGCCCTGCTGGCGGCAGCGCAGTTTCCAACCGGCGCTGGTGCGGCCGCGGCGGCTGCGGCTAAGCTTGCCCGAAGCGCCCGGCGCCGCGCTTCATCCCGATGGTGGAAGCGCTGGCTGAACTGCCGGTGCGCAGGTCCGTCAATGGCCGGTCGTCCCGCAGGGTATCGCGTGCCGTCGCGGCCTGCCAACCCGAACACAAGCACAGGAACGAGCCCCATGAGCCAGTACGCGCTGACCGCCGCCGACGAGTATCCGCACACGCCCGGCCCCGAGACCCACTTCAACGAAAGCGTCTACATGAACGCTTTCGATCACTCGCGGCGGATGGGCGGGTGGATGCGCATCGGCAACCGGGTGAACGAGGGTTACGCCGAATTGTCCGTCTGCCTCTACCTGCCCGATGGGCGCATCGCCTGCCAGTTCCTGCGTCCGCCGATCGCGCACAACGAGGTCTTCGACGCCGGCGGCCTGGCGGTCGACGTCGTCGAACCGCTGCGCCGTCTCGACATGCGCTATGCGGGGGAACTGCTCGTGCTCGACGATCCCGCACTGCTGCGGCAACCCAAGCGCCTGTTCGCCGAGGCGCGACGCGTCCCGGCCAGCGTCGTGTGGCGGCACGAGGGCGTCTCGCCGACGCACGGTGGCGTGCCGACCGATCCAGCGCAGCAGACGCTCTACGGCCGCGACTTCTCGCTCGGCCACTTCAACCAGCACACGCGCGTGCGCGGGGAGATCCGGATTGGCGAGGAATCGTGGCCGGTCGACGGCTACGGCTGGCGCGACCATTCCTGGGGGCCGCGCTACTGGCAGAACATCCTGTTCGACCGCCTGTTCATGGCGAATTTCGGCGCCGATCGCGGGCTCATGCTGCTGAAGATCGCGAATCGCGACGGGCAGGTGCGGCGCGGCGGGGTGCTGCAGGTCGGTGACGCGTACGAGGAGATCACCGATCTCGACGTCCTCAACGAGTGGAACGACGCGAAGGACCCGACGGCCTTCGTGCTGACCGCACGCACCGCCCGGCGCAGCGCCGTCATCCGCGGACGCATCCTCAACTGCGCCCCGCTCAGGAACCGACGGGAGGAGGGCGGCGTGCTGCTCGAGTCCCGGATCGCCGAGTGCTTCACCGAGCTGGACTGGGACGGACGGCGCGGCTTCGGCATGACTGAATACGTCGAGCGGGTGCTCGACGGGGTGCCGGCAGGGTACCCGCTCTGACGCGCCCGCCGGCTCCGGCGCAGGAGTAAGTCTCGCTCACTAACACATCGCCCTTGCCCGCCCCGGTGCGGCCGGGGCGCCCATTTCGCGCGAGCTTCCTCGCTGTGTAACTGCATCAGCTTCGCCAAGCTTGTCGGCAGGGAGGCAGGTGAGGCTGCCTTGCTCCAGCCGGGTCCAAGGCGTAGTCTTGCGACCTCATGGACGCGCAGAAGAAACCCGGCCGGCGGCCCCGCGAGGAACGCACGCAGGACATCTGCCGCGCGGCCAAGGCGGCCTTCGCGGAGCTCGGCTTCGAGGGCGCGATCATGGCCGACATCGCGCGCGCCGCCGGCATCGCCGAAGGCACCATCTACAAGATGTTCGCCAGCAAGCGCGAGCTGCTCTACACGGTGATGACCGACTGGTACGGCTCGTTCACGCGGGATCTCCGGCGCCACCTCGCCGGTCTCGAGGGGCCCGAGCAGAAGCTGCGTTACCTGATCTGGCACCACCTCTCGATCATCGAAGCGGACCCGGCGCTGTGCCGGGTGTTCTTTCGCGAGGTTCGGGTCCTGGACGACTACCGCGGTTCGCCGGTGTTCGAGCTCAACCGGGAATACACCGCGTTCGTCACGCGCGTGATCGAGGAGGGCGTCGAGCGCGGCGACTTTCGTGACGACCTGCCCGTGACCCTGGTGCGCGACGCCATTTTCGGCGGCCTGGAACACCACGCATGGCCGTTCCTGGCGGGGCAGCGGCCACTCGACATCGCCGCCGCCACCGACGCGTTCTGCCGTTTCGTGCTGCGGGGCATCGCCCGCGGCGCGGCGGAGGGTGCGGCGGAAGCGCGGCTCGGCCAGCTGGCGGGGCGGCTCGAGGCCGCGGTCGGGCGCCTGGAGGGACTGCCCACATGAAACCACGCCCAACGGAACGCTCGCGGAAGGCGGCGGCAACGCCGCGGGCGGCCAATGAATCGACCGCAGCCGCCGGAGTGACCGCATGTTGAAGAACGTTCTCATCGCCAATCGCGGCGAGATCGCCTGCCGCATCATCCGCAGCCTGCGCAAGCTGGGAATCGCGAGCACCGCGGTCTACCACTTCGCGGACCGCGGCGCGCCGCACGTGGCGCTGGCCGACCACGCGGTCGAGCTGACGGCCGAGGTGCCGACCGCGGCGTACCTGGACGTCGAACAGCTGCTCGCCGCCGCGCGCCGCGCGGGCGCCGACGCCGTGCACCCCGGCTACGGCTTTCTCGCGGAGAACGCCGGCTTCGCCGCCGCGGTCGAGGACGCGGGGCTCGTGTTCGTCGGTCCGCAGCCCGACGTCATCCGCCTGATGGGCGACAAGATCGTGTCGCGCGACTTCGCCGTGCACCACGGCGTGCCGGTCGCGCCGAGCTGCAAGCAGGAAGGCAGCCTCGAGGAATTCGTGGCGGGAGCGAGCCGCATCGGCTTCCCGCTGCTGATCAAGGCCGCCGCCGGTGGCGGCGGCAAGGGCATGAGCATCGTGCGCGGTGTTGACGAACTGGCGAGCCGGGCGATGACCGCGAGCAGCGAAGCGCTGCGCTACTTCGCCGACGGGCGCGTCTACGCAGAGCGCTACGTCGAGCGTCCGCGCCACATCGAAGTGCAGGTGTTCGGCGACGGGCAGGGCAAGGTGCTGCATCTCTACGAGCGCGAGTGCTCGGTGCAGCGGCGCTTCCAGAAAATCATCGAGGAGTCGCCGGCACCGAACCTGCCTGGCGAGTTGCGTGACCGGATCTGCGCTGCGGCGGTGAAGCTCGCGAGTGCGGCGAATTACCGCAATGCGGGCACCGTCGAGTTCATCCTCGCCCCGGACGGCGAATTCTATTTCCTGGAGATGAACACGCGCCTGCAGGTCGAGCACCCCGTCACCGAGTGCGTGACGGGGCTGGATCTGGTGGAGATGCAGCTGCGCCTGGCCGCCGGCGAGCCTCTCGCGCTGGCGCAAGCCGACATCGAGCAGCTGGGGCACGCCTTCGAGTGCCGGATCTGCGCCGAGCAGCCCGAGCATGATTTCCGGCCGGCGACCGGCGTCGTCCAGCGCCTGCGCGAGCCGGCAGGTCCGGGACTGCGTTTCGACGGCGGCCTGCGCGAGGGCTCGGCCGTGACCGCCGCTTTCGACTCGATGCTGGCGAAGCTGATCGCCCACGGCGAGGACCGCGCGCAGAGTGCCGCGCGCATGCGGGCCGCGCTCTCGTCGCTGGTGCTGCTGGGCGTCGACCACAATATCGATTACCTGTCGCGCATCTTCGCGCACCCGGCCTTTCTCGACGGCGACCTGCACACGGGCTTCGTCGTCGAGCACGCGGCCGCGCTCGCCGCCCCGCCGCTGGACGCCGCCACGCGCGCGGCGGTGCTGGCCGCCGCGGTGCTGGCCACCGAGGAATTCAGGCAGCTGGCTTACGAATGCCCCGAGCCGCACGCGTCCATCGGCCACTGGCGCAACTGAGGAATCCGCATGAGCACTGAACTGATTCTCGAGGGCACGACGTCGGCGGTCGACATCGTCGCGCGCCAACCCGCGCTGCGCCTGCGGGTCGATGGCCGCGAGGTCACGGTCAGCGAGCGGCCGCCGGCGGACGAGGGCGCGCTGCGCGTCGTCGTGGACGGCGTCGAGCACGAGGTCTGGCGCGCGCGGGAGGGCGATCGCATCCACCTCAAGGTCGGCGGCCGCACGCACTCCGTCGGCTACACCGAGGCGGTCGCCGCGGCGGCGCAGGGTGGCAACGCGGGCAACGAAATCCGCGCCGACATGCCGGGCGTGGTGGTCGACATCCACGTCGAGTCGGCGACCTCGGTCAAGGCCGGCGATGCGCTGCTCGTGATTGAATCGATGAAGATGCAACTGACGATCGTCGCGCCGCGCGAATGCGTCGTCGACGCTATCCACGTCGCCAGGAACGCCCCGTTCCAGAAGGGCGCGCTGCTGATCTCGCTGCAGGCGCCGGAGTAGACCGATGGCCCGGATCCAGTCCTCACTGAATACCGCGAGCAGCGAGTTCCGGCGCAATTACGCCGCGAGCACGGCCCGCCTCGCCGAATTCCATTCGAAGCAGCATGCCGCGCGCCACGAGCGTCCCGCACGGGACGTCGAGCGACTGGCGAGGCAGGGCAAGATGCTGCCGCGTGAACGCGTGGAGAAGCTGCTCGACCCGGGCACGCCCTTCCTCGAGCTGTCCTCGCTCGCGGCCAACATGGCCTATGGTGGCGAGGCGCCGGGTGCGAGTTGCATCGTCGGCATCGGCGTCGTCAGCGGGCGCGAGGTGATCGTCCACGCCGACGACTCGAGCATCAAGGGCGGCGCCTGGTATCCGCTGACGATCAAGAAAATCGTCCGCTGCCTCGATATCGCGATCGAGAACCACCTCCCCATCGTCCACCTGTGCGACAGCGCCGGCGGCTTCCTGCCGCTGCAGTCGGAACTCTTCCCCGACCGCTACATGGCGGGCCGCATATTCCGCAACCAGGCGCTGCTCAGCAAGATGAACGTCAAGCAGCTCGCGATGGTCTTCGGCCATTGCACGGCCGGCGGCGCCTATATCCCCGCCCTGTCCGATTATTCCGTGATCGTGCGCGGCACCGGCGCGGTGTTCCTGGGCGGACCGCCGCTGGTCAAGGCGGCCACCGGCGAGGTCGTCAGCGTGGACGAACTCGGCGGCTGCGACCTGCACACGCAGGTCAGCGGCACCTGCGACTACCCCGCCTCGTCCGAGGCGGAAGCGATCGCGATCGGGCGCGAAATCGTTTCCCACTGGGACCGGCCGCGGAAATGGCCGCTGCAGCGCGACCCGGTCGAGGCGCCGTATTACGACCCGGACGAGCTGCTGGGCATCATCCCGGACGACATCAAGCGCGGCTTCGACATGCGCGAGGTGATCGCGCGCCTCGTCGACGGCAGCCGCTTCCACGAGTACCAGCCGGCCTATGGCACGACGCTGGTCTGCGGCTACGCCAACATCTGGGGTTACAAGGTCGGCATCCTCGCGAACAACGGGGTGCTGTTCAACGACTCGGCGCTCAAGGGCGCGCACTTCATCGAGCTGTGCAACCAGAACGCGACGCCGCTGGTGTTCCTGCAGAACATCACGGGCTACATGGTCGGTCGCGAGTACGAGGCGCGTGGCATCACCAAGGACGGCGCGAAGATGATCATGGCCCAGGCCTGCAGCCGGGTGCCGAAGTTCACCGTGATGTGCCACGGTTCCTTCGGCGCCGGCAATTACGGCATGTGCGGCCGGGCCTTCGACGCGCGCTTCATGTTCACCTGGCCCAATCACCAGATCGGCGTGATGGGCGGCGAGCAGGCCGCGCGCACGCTGGCGGAGGTCAAGATGCGCCAGCTCGAGCGCAACGGGCAGGCGCTGGACGAGGCGGTAATCGATGGTGTCTACCAGGAAACCCTCAAGGCCTACCAGGAGCAGCTGTCGGCCTACTATTCGACCTCCGAACTGTGGGATGACGGCATCATCGACCCGCGCGACACGCGCAACGCCCTGGGCATGGCGATCAGCGCCTCCCTGAACGCCCCGCTGGGCGAGCAGGGTTACGGGGTGCTGCGGTTCTGACATCCCGCGCACGCCGTCGGCATCGCGACGGCGCGCGGGCGCAACGACTGAGGAGACAAGCATGACGGGATTCCGTCTCGAGGCGGCCGACGAGTACACCCATCGGCCCACCGGCGAAAAGAACTTCAATGAAAGCGTCTACACGAACGCGTTCAGTGCGGATGGACGCTACGGCGGCTGGATGCGCCTCGGCAACCGGGTCAACGAGGGCTACGCGGAGCTGTCCGTCTGCCTGTACCTGCCGGACGGCAAGGTCGCGTGCCAGTTCCAGCGGCCGCCGATTTCGACCAACGAGCGGCACGCCGCGGGGGGGCTCGAATACGCAGTGCACGAACCGTTCGCGGACGTGCAGATGCGCTACAGCGGCGAAGTGATGCTGCTCGACGACCCGGAGGCGATGCGCAACCCGCGCGAGGCGTTCGCGAAGGCGGCGCGCGTGTCCTGCGACGTCGACTTCCATTCATACGCGGCGTCGCCGATGCACGGGGGGGAACCGCTCGCGGCCGATCAGCAGACGATGTACGGCCGCGACTTCTCCCTCGGCCACTTCAACCAGCACACCAAAGTGCGCGGCCACATTCGCGTCGGCGACCTCACGCTGCCGATCGACGGCGGCGGCTGGCGTGACCACTCGTGGGGGCCGCGCTACTGGACGAACATCTATTTCTACCGGCTGTTCATCGGCAATTTCGGGCCGGACCGCGGCATGATGCTGCTGAAGATCACGGATCGCCAGGGCAACACCCGCCGCTGCGGGGTGCTGCAGTACGACGGCGATTACGAGGAGATCACCGACCTCGACGTAGTCACCGAGTGGACCGCCGCGAAGGACCCGCGCGTCGTGCGCCTCGGTGTCCGTACGGCGCGGCGCGCGGTGCGCATCGACGGCGAGATCACGACCTTGCTCCCCCTGCGCAACCGTCGCACCGAGGGTGAGCGGACGCTCGAGTCGCGCATCGCCGAGGGTTTCACCCGCTGGACCTGGGACGACCGCGCCGGCTGTGGCATGACCGAGTACATCGAGGTGCTCGAGAACGGCCAGCCCGTCGGCTATCCGCTGTGAGAGCGCTTGCGTAACGCCTGCCGATGCGCACCATGGACAACGCTGTCACCCTGCGCGAGCAGATCATCGGGAAGCTGCGGGACGCCATCGCCCGTCGATATGGCGCCGCGGCGCGCGTTGAAAACATCGTCGTCGCGACGCTCGGCGGCTCGAACCGGACCCTGCTGTTCGACCTCGTCGAAGGCGCGGCCAGCCGTCGGCTCGTGTTCCGGCAGGAGACCTACAGCCTGCCGCAATCGCCCTTCATCGCGCCGCATCTGCAGTTCCAGTTGCTGGAACTCGTGCACGCCGAGGGGCTGCCGGTGCCCGCGCCGATTTTCGAGCTGGACGCCGCGGACGGACTGGAACGCGCCTACGTCGTCGCCTTCGTCGACGGCGAGACCCTGCCGCGCCGGTTGCTCGACGCACCTGAATTCGCCGGCGCGCGCGCGCTGTTCTGCGCGCAGGCGGGCGAAATCCTCGGCCGCCTGCACGGGATCGCGATCGAGCGCGCGGCCTTCCTGGCCGACACGCCGGACAGCCGCGATGCGCTTGCCGCCCAGCTCGAACGGCTCGACCATTACGCCGAGGCCCATCCCGCGCTCGAACTCGCGGTGCGCTGGCTCGAGCGTCACCGCCCGGCGGCGACGCCGCGCGTACTGCTGCACGGTGACTTCCGGACCGGCAACATGCTCGTCGGCCCCGAAGACGGCATTCGTGCGGTGCTGGACTGGGAGTGCGCCCATCTCGGCGCGGCGGCCGAGGATCTCGCGTGGCTGTGCCTGCGCTCGTTCCGCTTCGGGCACGTCGACCGCCCGGTCGGCGGCTTCGGCCAGCGCAACGGGTTCTACGCCGCCTATTCCGCCGCGAGCGGGCGGGTGGTGGACCCGGACGAGGTCCGCTGGTGGGAGGTGTTCGGCTTCGTACGCTGGGCGGTGCTCAACGTGATGCAGGTCCATGGCCACCAGAGCGGAGAGCGCCGCTCGCCGGCCTTCGCGGCCTGCGGCCGCAACACGAGCCTCATCGAGTACGACCTGCTGATGACCCTGCTCGGACACTACACATGAAAGCCGGATGCGCCCGATGAGCCAGGACAACCCATCCATTCCCGAGCTGCTGCGTACGGTGCGCGAGTTCATCGAGGAGATCACGCCCAAGCTCGAGGGCCAGGACCGCTACCACGCGCTGTGCACGTCCTACCTCGTCAGCATCGTCGAGCGCGAGCTGGCGTACGGCGGCGCGATCGACCGGGATGAACAGGCTGCGCTGAGGGGCTTCACCGGCCGCGACGAGCCGCTGGCGGCCGGCTACTCGGCGCTCGCGCGCGAAATCCGCGCCGGCACGCACGACGCGCGCTGGGACGCGCTGGCGACGCTGCTGCTCGAGCACGTCGCCAACAAGGTACGCGTGTCCAAGCCCGACCACCTGCACCCGATGCACCGCGCCTGAGGCGCATGACCGGAGCTTCCATGACCTACGAGAAAATCAGATTCGACATCACCGGCGGCGTGGCCCGCATCGTGTTCGCCGATGCGGCGAACCACAACGCCGTCGACCTCCGCTTCACGCAGGAATTCGCCGACGCCGCGCGGCGCTGCGAGGTCGAGCAGGGCCTGCGCGTGGTGCTGGTGGGCGCGGAGGGCGCGATGTTCTCGGTCGGCGGGGATTTGCGCGACTTCATGGCCCATCGCGACCACATCCGCGCCCATGTGCGCGAGATGACGGTGAACTTCCACGCCGCGATCCTCACGCTGAACCGCCTGGACGCGCCGGTCGTCGCTGCGGTCAACGGCACCGCGGCGGGTGGTGGCTTCAGCCTCGTGTGCATGGCCGACATGGCCATCGCGAAGCGCTCGGCGAAATTCAACGTCGCCTACACGCGCTCGGGCCTGACGCCGGACGGAGGCGCAACCTTCTTCCTGCCGCGCATGATAGGCCTGCAGCGCGCCTTCGACCTGATGGCGACGAATCCGACGCTGAGCGCCGACGAGGCGCTGGCGCTCGGCATCCTCGCGCGCGTCGTCGACGACGCCGACTTCGACGCGGAGGTGGAGAAGCTCGTGTCCCAGCTCGCGCGCTCGCCGGCGGGCGCGTTGGGCCGGCTCAAACGCCAGCTGCGGGCGTCGCTGACGAACTCGCTCGAGCAGCAGTTCGAGCTCGAGGGCGCCGGCATCGCCGAGCAGGCGAGCGACCCGGCGACGCTCGCGATGCTGGAGTCCTTCTTCAAGCGCAAGTAGGCGCGGGCGGCAGGCCCTGCGCCGGGAGACCCGACGATGGTCACGGAAACGAAGCGTACGTTCTGCCGCATCTGCGAACCGGCCTGCGGCCTCACCGCCACCGTCACCGACGGCGAACTCGTCGCCCTGGCGCCGGACCGCGCGCACCCCGTGTCACGCGGCTACGCCTGCCACAAGGGACTGTTCGCGCTCGACGTCCACCGCGATCCGGACCGCCTCGATTATCCCCAGCGTCGCCGCGGCGACGGCTACGAGCGCGTCGACTGGGATACGGCGGCGGAGGAGGTCGCTCAGCGCCTGCGCGCGGTCATCGCCCGTCACGGACCGCGCGCCGTCGCCGGCTACCTCGGCAATCCCGGCGAGTACAATTCGCTGCTGTCGGAAGCCTGGTACGCGTTCTTCGGCCAGCTCGGCACCGACCGCCTGTTCAACGTCAACACCCAGGACTGCGGCAACAAGTTCGCCGGCGCCGAGGCTGTCTACGGCTCGGTGACCATCCATCCGGTGCCTGATTTCGCGCACACCGACTTCGCACTGCTGATCGGCGAGAATCCGGCGGTCAGCCAGATGAGCTTCTGCTCGCTGCCGGACGCGATGGGCGCCCTGAAGGCCGTTGCCCGGCGCGGCGGGCGGGTGGTGTTCGTCAATCCGCGCCGCGTGGAGTCCGCCGACGGAGTCGGCGAGCTCGTGCAGATCCGCCCGGATACGGACGTCTACCTGCTCGCGGCGATGCTCGACGCCATCGATCGCGGGCCGGGCTTCGATTCGGCGGTGGTCGCGAGGCACGGCAGGCACGTCGAGGAGTTGCGGGCGGTCGTGCGCCGCTATCCCGCGGCGCGGGTCGCGACGGTGACCGGCATTCCCGCCGCGACCATCGAGCGTCTCGCCTTGGATTTCGCCCGCGCGCCGCGGGCCTCGGTGCACATGTCGACGGGCGTCAACATGGGACGGCAGGGCACGCTCGCGTACTGGCTGCTCCAGATGCTGGCATTCGTGACCGGCAACCTCGACCGTGCGGGCGGCAACGTGCTTTCGATCGGCTACTACGAGCGCCGCGCGCGCGCGGGCCGCAACCCGACCGGCGAGGTCGAATTCGTGGATGAGGGTTTCGGGCCGGTGCGCAAGCCGAAGCTGCCGGTGTTCCCCTGGCCCGGCAACCTGCTCGCCGACTTCATCGAGGATGCGCACGAGCCGATCCGCGCGCTCGTCGTCTGCGCCGGCAACCCGCTGCTCGCGATGGGCGGCGAGGAGCGCCTGCGCCGGGCATTGCCCCGGCTCGAACTGCTGGTGGTCATCGATCTCTATCGCAACGCGACCGGCGAGTACGCCGATTACCTGCTGCCGGCGACCGACGCGTTCGAGCGCGAGGACATCAACGGCCTCGGCCTCGGCCTCCAACAGCGGCCGAACATCCAGTACACCGCGGCCGTGGTCGCGCCGCGCGGCGAGCGCCGCCACGAGCGCTGGATCCTCGCTCGTCTGGCCCAGGCGCTGGGGCTTGTGTCCGAGCTCGACGAGCCCACCGCCCACGACCCCTGGGGCAAGGTCGCGCACATGCTGCGCAGCCGCGGCCTGAGCTTCGAGGAGCTCCGCGCGCGCGAGGTGATCGACCTCGGTCCGCTCGAGTCCGGGCGCTTCTACACCGATTACCTGCAGACCCCGGACGGCCGCGTGGACTGCTGCCCGGCGGTGTTCGCGCCGGCCCTCGTGCGCATGGCCGATATGTTCGACGAGCTCGCCGCGGAGCCGCCCGGCCGCTTGAAACTCATCAGCAAGCGCGAGGCGCGCATGATGAACAGTTGGCTCGCGAACCTGCCGCAGCTGAAAACGAAGACGAACGCCACCAATCATCTCTACATGCACCCGGCCGACGCCGCGGCGCGCGGCCTCGATGACGGCGCGCGGGTGCTCGTGCGCAATGCGCACGGCGCGGTCGAGGTGCCGCTGCGCTTGTCGGATGATCTGCTGCCCGGCGTGGTCGCGATGCCCCACGGCTGGGGACAGGCGCTGACTTCCGGCATGCGCGTCGCGCAGCGGACCCCCGGCGCCAACTGCAACCGCCTGCTGCCGACGGGCCCCGGCAGTTTCGAGCCCTTGTCCGGCCAGGCCCACATGACCGGCGTGCCGGTCGAGGTCGTCGCCTTCGATGCCGTGGCCGCCAAATAGACTTTGCGGGGGCGATTCGCTATCGTCCGGGCGCCCCTCGCTGAATGCCAACGGCCGTCATCACGGCCAGATTTTGCCCTGGAGATCGCAATGAACGAGAAAGCCACAGTCGGCAACACCACCTCCGCCAACCAGTTCGGGCTTTCCGCCGACCAGCAGATCATGCTGGACGAGGCGGACAAGTTCTCGCGCAAGGAGCTCTACCCGCTCGCGCAGCGGATGGACGACGAGGAGTGGTGGCCCGAGGACATCTTCAGGAAGATTGGCGAGCAGGGTTATTTCGGCATCACCGTGCCCGAGGAATACGGCGGGGTGGGGCTGGATTTCTTCACCAGCGGCCTGATCTGCCAGGCCATGGGACGCTGGAACTATGCGCTGGCGCTGTCGTGGATTGCCCACGAGAACCTGTGCCTGAACAACATCTACCGCAATGCGAACGACGACCTGCGCCGCAAGTATCTGCCGGACCTGTGCTCGGGCAAGGCGACCGGCGCGCTGGGCCTGACTGAGCCGGGCGCGGGCTCCGATGCGCTGGGCTCGATGCGCACCACCGCGAAGCGTGACGGCGGCTACTACATCCTGAACGGCCGCAAGATCTACATCACCAACGGCCCGGTCGCCGACACCCTGCTCGTCTACGCGAAGACCGCGCCAGAACGCGGCGCCCACGGCATCTCCGCCTTCATCGTCCAGCGTGATTTCCCCGGCTTCAGCGTCGCGCAGAAGCTCGTGAAGATGGGTTTCCGCGGCAGCCAGACCGGCGAGCTCGTGTTCGACAACTGCCGCGTCCCGGCCGAAAACCTGGTCGGCAGGGAGAACGAGGGCGTCGCCGTCGTCATGAGCGGGCTAGACCTCGAACGCGCGGTGATCTCGCCGATCTGCGTCGGCATGGCCGAGCGGGCGCTGGAGCTGTCGATCGAGTACGCGAAGACCCGCGAGCAGTTCGGCAAGCCACTGGCATCGTTCCAGATGATCCAGTCCAAGCTCGCCGACATGTACACCTGGGTCGAGACGATGAAGACCTTCTGCTACCGGGGCCTCGCCGAGGGCAACGAACTCGAGGTCGGCGGCGGCGGTCGCGGCCAGTACCACGCGCTGTCCGCCGCGTCGATCATGTACACGGCGAACACCCTCAACATGGTGCTCAACGAGGCCCTGCAGATCCACGGTGGGCTGGGCTACATGTGGGAAGCGGAAATCAACCGTCTCTACCGTGGCAACAAGCTGCTGGAGATCGGCGCAGGCACCACCGAGGTTCGCAAGCTCATCATCAGCCGCGAACTGCTCGGCAAGGTCTGAATCCGGCATGAGTGACGGGCTTCCCGGCGGCGAGTCGCCGCAGGACGAACTCGCGCGCCTGCCGCTGTCGTTTGCGCCCGACCTGCTGCGCGGACGCGTCGTCTGCGTGTCGGGCGGCGGCAGCGGCATCGGCCGCGCCACCGCATGGCTGGCTGCTCGCCTCGGCGCGACGGTGGTCGTCTGCGGCCGCAGCGCCGAGAAACTGCAGGGTGTCGTCGATGCGATGCGCGCCCGCGGACTCGATGCCCACTGCGAGCCGGTGGACATCCGCGACCGCGCGCGCGTCGAGCAGGCGCTGGCCAGCATCTGGTCGCGCCTCGGGCGTATCGACCTCCTGGTCAACAGCGCCGGTGGCCAGTTCCCACAGGCCGCGATCGACTACTCCGAAAAGGGCTGGAACGCGGTCATCAACACCAACTTGACCGGCACCTGGCAGATGATGCAGCAGGCGGCCCTGAAGTGGCGGGAAACTGGCTTGCCGGGCAGCATCGTCAATGTCGTCGTCGTGCCGCAGGGCTTGCACGGCGTCGCGCACACCTGCGCGGCGCGCGCCGGCGTCATTGCCCTTTCGCAGTCGGTGGCAGTGGAATGGGCGCCGCTGAACATCCGCGTCAACTGCGTCGCGCCGGGCGCGATCCGCTCCGAGGGCTGGGCCGTCTACGACGAGCAGACGCGCAACAAGTACCCGTTGACCAACCCGATGATGCGCGCCGGCGTGCCGTGGGACGTAGCGGAAGCCATCATCTTCGTGGGCGGGCCCGCGGGTGGCTTCATCAACGGGGACGTGCTGACCGTCGACGGGGGAGGGCAGCACTGGGGCGAGATCTGGACGACCGGCAAGCCGGAATACTTCAAGCGCGCGACGCGCGCCTGGGACGTCTGAGCGCCGGAGTCCGTCAGTGACCGCCCGGTGTCGAACCGGACGTCAGTCCTTCGTTCACGCGCCCGAGCAGTGCGACCAGCGCATCGCGCGCCGCGGGGTCGGCACCCGCCAGCACCGCCATCTCGGCCTTGAAGCGCTGTACGGCGGCGGTGTGCTCCTCGAGCAACCCGGCCAGACGCGCCTGCTGCGCGAGGCGCGGTTTGACGCCTGCCAGAGCTTCCTGCTCGCCGCTTTCCAAGGCGGCGAAGTGCGCCGCCTTGGTGTCCAGCATCGCGCGGTAGGCCCGCCAAGCCGGCAGGGCCGCCGCAGGCAGCTCGCCGCCGTCGTCCGTTGTTGTCTCCCGGCTCAACCGAACAGTCGCTTGAAGAAGCCCTTGAGGCCGGACGGTTGCGCGCCGGCCGCTGCCGCCGGCGCCGCTTCACGCGGGCCCGCCGGTCGTCGCTGCGGCCGCTCGCCGCCTTCGCCGCGCGTGTGCGGCTTGTCGCTTTTCGGCTGTGAGGCGTCGACGCGCAGTTCGCGCCCGTGCAATTCCTTGCCATTCAACGCCTCGATGGCGCGCCGCGCCTCGTCGTCATTCGCCATTTCGACGAAGCCGTAGCCGCGCGAACGCCGCGTCCGCTTGTCGAAAATCACCTCCGCGACGCTGACCGTGCCATAGGCCTCGAAAGTCGCACGCAGCTCCTCGTCACGCACGCTGTACGGCAGGTTTCCTACATAGATGTTCATAGATAGCTCATCGTGATTGTTATCGTGTCATGGCGATGACGACCTCTGGTTGCCGATGTCGGTACGCTGCGCTCCCCGTTCGCGCCGCGACCTGGCCGACGCGGATCGGCAACGGGCCGGCAGGCTGGCACCGCCGGCCGCGCCGGGACGCGCGGGACATCGTTGAACCCTGGTTGCCGGCCGGGCGAAGGCTGCCGTCGCGGCCGCCGGCGTGCGGCCGGGGCCGCGTGCGGGGCATGCGAGACGCAGTGTCCGGTCAGGCATCGGTGGTGCCGCATCGCCGCCAGCGACCACCCGTTCGAGGTCGCCAGCATTCAAGCACAAATGCTTGGACGCTGGCAACGTAAGGTCTTGTTGGAGCGACGATCTCGCGTCGCGACGACTCAGCCCGTGAAGGCCTGCAGCCCGGTCTGGGCGCGGCCGAGGATGAGGGCGTGGACGTCGTGGGTGCCCTCGTAGGTGTTGACCGCCTCGAGGTTCATCACGTGGCGGATGACGTGGTATTCGTCGGAGATGC
>Ga0255182_1000436_pt1 | contig 28606 bp, 29 predicted proteins | sample Atl_UVDOM_RepA_8_FD_188420 | JGI IMG/M metagenome (GOLD analysis project Ga0255182, IMG submission 188420) | Freshwater microbial communities from Altamaha River, Georgia, United States - Atl_UVDOM_RepA_8d | ecosystem: Environmental > Aquatic > Freshwater > River | place: USA: Georgia...
CGAGAACCGGGACGGCCGATAGTTGAACTTCAGCTCTGGGATGTCCACCCCAATACTGCCCCGAATATCGATAGGAGACTGGGTTTTGCCGTTGTCGCACAACGAGTAACTGGGATGTAGCTTGCCCCAGTTCTCGGGCCCATCGGTCCCGTGATAACTCCAATGAGGATGATGGGCGGCCGCTTTGGGCTTAGGCGCTGGCTTTTTGGCTGGAGCTGGCTTGGGCGCTGCGGGTGCTACCGGCTCAGCGGCGGCCGCAGGGGCGGGAGCGGCAGCCGGCGCCGGCGGAGGGGCGGGTGGCCGCGGAGCAGGATCTGCCGCCAGGGCCAGGGGGCCGAGCGCGGCCAGGCAGAGCGATGTCACCGCGACTCGGGCTTGAAAAGAACATGCACGCAACTTCATAGAGAACCCTCCATGGATACGGTTACGGCTCGGGGATCTGGACTGTTAACTCTGACCAATCACCGGGCGCAGGCCAGCGAGACGGCGTGGGTGGTGCCCGGAGCCGGAATCGAACCGGCACGGCTTTCGCCCCAGGATTTTAAGTCCTGTATGTCTACCTATTTCATCATCCGGGCCACACTCACTGCGCCCGACATTCTATCGTTCGACGAGGGGCATCGATAAACCCGCCGCGCACGACTATGGCGCTGTGATCTCGAATGTCTTGGATGGATCAAAAAAAGGGTTCTCGAAATCCAGATCCTCTGGTCGCTTCACCTTTCCCGTCGTAACCGCGTAGCTCCCGGGGTTGGCCATGACCCGACATTTCCCGACTCGATAGTCAAAGCTGTCGTGCACATGTCCATGAATCCAGAACTCGGCCCGCTCCACAAGATGATCCAGATCCGAGACAAACGCCGCATTGCAAGGATCCCCGCGAAACCGAGGATGTACGCTTCCACGCGAGGGTGCATGATGGGTGATGACGACAGTCGGGCCATCAAACGGCTCATTTAGTCGAACCTCCAGCCAGGCACGATCCCGCTGATGCTGCTCAAACGCCTGCTGGGCAGAAAATCCCTGGCCAGGTTTTTCGATTCCCATAATCTTTCGATGATCTGCGATTCGTGCCTCGCATGCGAGCATGGACGCCAGCTGCCGGCCGCCTGTGCCCATCAACTGATAATCAGTCCAAAGCGTGCAGCCGAGGAAACGCACGCCGCCAAATATCCATTCATCGCGGAACAAGATTCTCATGCTTGACTCCCGAGCTGCCTGACGGATTTTTTCCACCTGAGGATCAATCGCAGTGTCGTAAAACTCATGGTTGCCCGGCACGTACAAGACGGGAATCTCCCATCGACCAAACTGACTCACCATCTGCGTACCCACATGTATGTCGCCGGCCAGAACCAACAGGTCAGCATCAGCGGCCGCAAGACGGGCCACCCGAACATGATCCGGGAACCGCTTATTCAGGTATTCCAGGTGAAGATCTGAGGCAAATTGAATTCGCATACTAGGCTCAGTTTACAATCGCCAAAAAAAGAAAAGGGGCATGTTTTCTAGAAAGCCCTGACCTAGCGCAAACTTTTTCGGCAGGGAGGGACAATGTCAGAGACCACACAACACGTCGCCGCGGCCATTTTTGCAATTGCCGTTCTGCATACCTTTTCAGCCAAGCTCTTTGAGCGGCTCTCCCACCGCTACCCAAACCACCACGGCGTATTTCATTTACTCGGGGAGGTCGAGGCGGTTTTTGGATTCTGGTCAATTATTTTGTTCGGATGGCTCATTTTTGCAGAAGGCTTTAAGTCGGCTGTCGATTATGTGGACACACGTAATTACACCGAGCCCCTATTCGTGTTCGCAATCATGGTGGTAGCAGCAAGCCGGCCCGTGATGGAGAGCGCACGCGGCCTTGTCAGCACGCTCGCCCGCGCCCTGCCCTTAACCCAGAGTTCGGCAAGATATTTTCTTTTGTTAACACTGGTGCCCTTACTAGGCTCATTTATTACGGAGCCGGCCGCGATGACGCTGGCAGCGCTGATGCTGCTGCCCTATTTTCGGGATCACACGCCTACGGGATTTAAGTACGCAACAATCGGTGCACTTTTTGTCAATGTATCGATCGGCGGCACCCTCACCCATTTTGCTGCACCACCTGTATTAATGGTAGCTGCCAAGTGGCAATGGGATACCGTCTATATGCTGACCCACTTTGGATGGAAGTCGGCGATTGCCGTATGCATCAATGGCGCAATCGTGACCTGGCTCTATCGGGATGTTCTTAAAAAGTCAGATGCGGAAATTCGCGATGCACTTGCGACAGCGGAAAGCGGAAAAGAAGCGATCCCGACGGTGATGATTGGACTGCACCTGCTCATGATTGCTGGGGTGGTGCTCTTTGCCCACCACCCGCCAATTTTCCTGGGCATCTTTCTGCTCTTCATGGGAATTGCCACTGCCTACCCGCAATTTCAGGAGCGGCTGATTCTGCGTGAGGGGCTGATGGTGGCCTTCTTCCTAGCAGGGCTCGTGGTCCTTGGTGGCATGCAGTCGTGGTGGCTACAGCCGCTGCTATCCAAAATGAGCCCTACTGCGGTGTACTACGGCGCGACTGCTCTCACCGCGATCACGGACAACGCCGCCCTGACCTATCTTGGATCTCTTGTTGAAGGGCTGAGCGAAGAATTTAAGTACGCGCTTGTTGCTGGTGCAGTCACTGGTGGTGGTCTCACCATCATTGCCAACGCCCCCAATCCCGCTGGCGCCGCGATTCTAAGAAAACAGTTTGAGGACGAGAACATCAATCCGCTGGGATTACTGGCGGCAGCCGCAGGACCAACCGCAGTAACGATCCTGTGCTTTCAGGCGTTGTAAAATCAGGTACGGAATTCACTGATTCCAAGAAGCAGAAGAAGCCCAAGAAGAAGAATCGCAACGTCCCTCCGGGGAAACACTCAAACCAGACCTGCGGGTCTGGTTTTTCTTTTCTTAGACCCGATCAGCTGCCTCTCGCCCACGCATCATTAGCGCAGAAAGTCCATCTCAAGACGCGCCCGCAGGCCACTCAGGTGGGATAGCGCCTCGGAGAGTCTTTCAATCTCGTGGGAATTTAACTGATCAAGAACAAGAATGTTCGGAGAGACATCCCCTTGATCCTCTTTTTCAGAGCGAGCCGCATAGTCGAGCTGGGCCCTTAAGCGATAACGCTGCAAGACATTAAACGCATCTCGCATCTGCTGGGACTCCGACGCACTCATCGATCCAATCGGTACCAGGGCCTTTAAACGCTCATCCGTCGACGTCGCGGCAATTCCTTTTGCCAGCGCAAGCACGCGCGCGAAGTACACGACGGGCGCCGTTCCCCCCCGCTTCATCTCCAGCTCAGCCGGAGCCAGCCAGTCCGCCCGATGCCCACGCTTGCGAAGTGAACGTGCAACACTCAGGCGTATGCCATTACTGGTCAGATTGGCGACCTCGTCCCGCATCGCGTCTTGGGCCAGCGATCGAATAAACAATCCATGACCCCCAACCTGCTCTGACAGCCATCTGCGAAGGGCCTCGGGAAGTGACAGATCCCCGTATAGACCTCTGAAGTCGAAAAAGATATTCGCATCCAGCAACGCCTCTGGCAGTGGCGAGCGCATCCATGTGTCCAGAGAGTCCCGCCACTCCTGTGCGCTTTTGCACCATTTCTCGTTCATCGCCATCACACCGCCCTTGCAAAGCGGGAATCCAACCTCTGCCAGGCCACGATTGATCTCCTCCGCCAGCCTGATAAATCGATGCCGATCGGTGGGCCCATCTCCGTCAAAAATGATGGCGTTGTCCTGGTCGGTAGCGACGGTCTGTTCTTCCCGCCCCTCTGACCCCAGGGCCAGCCAACACCAGGCAGGAAGCCCATCAAGCTCCCCCGACAAGCGGCGCTCAGTCAGGGAGATGACTTTTCTTGTGAGACTGTCGTTTAAATGGCTGACCAACCGAGCCAGCGAGGTTGCCGCCACTCCCTGGGCCAGCAGGCGTCGGGCCAGCTTCAGAATCTCGGCGGCACACACTTTCAGATCCGCGAGGCTCTCCGCCTGCTCGATGCTAGCCGAGAGCATACGGAGGCTTGAGCGTTGAAAGCTCACCAAATCCCCCTCTGAGACCATTCCGACCAGGAAACCATGCTGGAGAACTGGAAGATGCCGCACCCTGAACCGGGCCATCATGAGCATCGCCTCGAGGGCGCCACTTTCGGCATCGATTGTCTTAATGCCAGTCGTCATGACGTTGCCAATTGGGGTGGACAGCGGCAGGGAAGGCAAAATCACCCGGCTGATCAGGTCATACCTGGTGAGAATCCCCTGGACCGATCCTGACTCATCCAGAACCAGCATCGAACCCGCCTTTTCCCTATCCATGGACTCGAAGACCTGCTTTAACGGGGTCGAACCGTGACAGGCGAGCGGCGTCTTCCTTATTAAATGACCCACCGGTGTATCAAGCGCAAGTTCAGTCAAATCTTGTTGCAGTGCATCAGACACGATGTTAATCCCTAAGTAGACATGCGGCTCGAGGCAAAGTATTGTCCACAGCCAATAGGAATTAGAGCATCCCGAGCTTTGGGGAAGAAGCTGGGCTGTTGCACAAGATCAATAAAGGGGACAAATTTGCTGGGAGCCGTGGTCGTCCTGAAGGGACTCGCTGAATTCGCGGGTCTTTTGCTTATCGGGCAGGGACTCGTCTATGTGCTGAGCTTCGGTAAGCACGAGGGCAATGCGGTCTATCGGCTGTTTAGACTCCTGACTTCACCGATCGTTAGGGCGGCTCGGGTCATTACCCCAAATAAGGTCTCGGATCGTCATGTGCCTTTCGTTGCCGTGATGCTGCTGTTCTGGATATGGTTATTTCTGTCTTACACCAAGTTTTCAATGATGCTGGAGCAGGCGGCCTGATATGAAAGCGATACACGCCTGGTTCAATACCCAAATCGCTAACTGGGCCATGGTTCTGAAAAAGTATGAGATCGCAGCCGAATATTGGATGCGTACCGCAGAACTTCGGTCCGGGTCCAAGGCGACTCAATGCCTTACGGTAGCGGCCACCTGCATGTCCGAACTTAACCGCGGCGCCGAGGCAGAGGCACTGCTGCGAAAGGCGTTAGACATAACCCCTGACTACTCGGCCGCATGGTTCAACCTTGGGTTTTTGACCCAGAAGCGGGGCCAGCACGATCGGGCGTTAGAGTGTTTTGATCAGGCCATCCGTTTCCACGAAAAAATGGACCGTGCCCACTATGGCCGTGCCCTGTCACTGATCGCCTTAAACCGCCCCGAGGAGGCCAAGGCTGCCCTGGAGCGCACAATCGACCTTCAGCCGATGAGCCCCTATGGCTACTACCAGTTGGCCACCCTTCATCACAAGCTGGGCGACGAAAAAGCCTGCATTAAATTAGTAAAGAGGCTACATAAGTTTGAGCCACAACTGGCAGTCCAGTTGCAGAGAGAAACGGGTGTTGAGGCTGGCGTTCAAGACCCATTCGCGCGCTACCGGAAATAGCACAAGAATTAGCAATGCGCGCGTACCAGAATTGATAGTAAAAAACGGCGGGATAAGCCGGAAGAGCAGTAAAAAAACACTTCCTTTAGGAGGACTTTGATGCAATTAACTGAAAAACACCAGGAATACTGGTCGAAGACCCTAAGCAAGACAGCCTGGCTGCTTGCCGTGTGGTTCATCGTTACGTTTGTCGTAGGGTATTACGCCCGCGAATTGTCGTTTAACTTTTTCGGCTGGCCGTTCGCCTTTTACATGGGCGCACAGGGCTCTCTGATCATCTACATTCTAATCATTTGGTATTACGCCAAATCGATGAACGAGATGGACAAAGAGTTTGGCGTAGCTGAGGCTGAGGAGGACTAACCATGGCTGGAATGATGGAAACTAAAGGTAGCGCTCCTAGCGCGGGAAGCCAGAAGGCCTTTACAGCGCAGCTGAAGAAGGTCTATGGTTTTTACACCGGAGGCTTTATTGCCTTTGTTATTCTGCTTGGAATCGCCGAGCAAATGGGCCTCTCCAGGGAGATGATGGGCTATGTGTTCCTGGCTGCCACGGTGTTGCTCTATGCAGGTATCGGTATTATGAGCCGCACCAATGATGCTGACGAATACTACGTCGCCGGCCGCCGCGTTCCCGCTGTATTTAACGGGATGGCGACGGGCGCCGACTGGATGTCAGCCGCATCGTTTATCGGTATGGCCGGTGGCTTGTATCTGCAAGGCTATGGTGGTCTCGCCTTCATCATGGGCTGGACAGGTGGCTACTGCCTGGTGGCGCTTTTTCTGGCGCCGTTCCTGCGCAAGTTCGGCCAATTCACGATTCCGGACTTCCTGGGTGCTCGATATGGCGGCAACATTCCCCGGTTCATCGGCGTGGCAATCGCCATCCTCTGCTCCTTCACTTACGTTGTGGCGCAAATCTACGGCGTCGGCCTGATCACCACACGCCTGACAGGTGTGAGTTTCGAAGTCGGTGTTTATCTGGGATTAGCCGGTATTTTGGTCTGCTCCTTCCTGGGCGGCATGAAGGCGGTGACCTGGACCCAGGTGGCCCAGTACATCATCCTGATCATTGCCTACATGATCCCTGTGGTGTGGCTGTCGGTAAAACAAACCGGCTTCCCCATTCCTCAGTTGATCTATGGTCAGCAGCTTCAGAAGGTGACCGAGCTTGAGAAGAAGATCACGGCCGATCCGAAAGAGATCGAAGTTCGTCAGATCTTCAAAGATCGGGCTGCTGCAGCCAACGAGAAGTTGAAGGATGTCTCTGCCTCTTACGCAGCTGATAAGGCTGCCGCTGAAAAGGACGGCACACTTGATAAGTTCGCCAAAGATGAGGCCGCCTATAAGTCTGGTCTAGATAAGGCCAAGGCTGGCGGTGCGCGCGGCAATCCACCATCACCTCACGCACAGGCTTTCCCTGGTAAGGACGAGGCTGCTCAGAACAAGGCCCGCAAGAACTTCCTGGCTTTGGTCTTCTGCTTGATGGTAGGTACTGCAGCGTTACCGCACATTCTGATGCGCTTCTACACCACACCATCCGTAAAAGAGGCCCGTGCATCGGTGACCTGGTCGCTGTTCTTCATCTTCTTGCTCTACTTCTCAGCTCCCGCGCTTGCTGTGCTAGTGAAGTTTGTGATGTACAACGATATTGTGGGATCTTCGTTTGCATCGCTGCCTGCATGGGTACAGAACTGGGCTAAGGTAGATCCAACCCTGCTATCGATTACTGACATCAACAAAGACGGCATCGTTCAGCTAGCCGAAATCACCATCGGTGCGGATATCGTCGTGTTGGCAACGCCAGAGATCGCGGGACTTCCCTTCGTGATCTCTGGGCTGGTCGCAGCTGGTGGTCTGGCGGCTGCGCTGTCCACGGCGGACGGCCTGCTACTAACAATGGCCAATGCGCTGTCGCACGACATCTATTACAAGATGATCGATCCTTCGGCGCCGGTATCCCGTCGCGTGACGCTGTCTAAGACCATGCTCCTGATCGTGGCTGTGTTAGCTGCAATGGTGGCGTCTGAGAAACCTGCTGACATTCTGTTCCTGGTGTCAGCGGCGTTTTCGTTTGCTGCTGCGGGCTTCTTCCCGGCGCTCGTGATGGGCATATTCTGGAAGCGCACCACTGGTATTGCTGCAAGCTTGGGCATGCTAGCCGGTATCGGCATCACCTTCTGGTACATGATCAATAACCAGCCCTGGCTGCGTGAGGTGTTTTTTGACATCCCCCGCTCGGTGCCAACAGCACCCACTGAGTGGTTTGAGATCAGCGCCATTTCGGCCGGTATTTTCGGCGTGCCGCTGGGCTTCCTGGTGATTATCATCGTGAGCCTGATCACCCCCGCCCCGAACCGTCAGGTTCAGGAACTGGTGGAGTCAGTTCGGTATCCCGATCTGAAGATGGCGAAGTAATCCCGACATCCACTGGGGGGAGTCCCCTCCCCCCAGGGTCGGAACATCGAAGCCCGCCCTTCCCCGGCGGGCTTTTTTTTCGTTAAGATGAAGTATCGCTAGGGGTGACCGGCAGGGTTGTCGGTCTGAGAAATACCCTTGAACCTGATCCGGCTGATACCGGCGTAGGAAAGCATTGATGGCCTCTCCCAAAAAAGTTCTCTCCATTGCGGGCTCCGACAGCGGCGGCGGCGCCGGCATTCAGGCAGACCTGAAAACCATCAGTGCGCTGGGCTGCTATGGCATGACGGCCATTACTGCACTCACCGCACAAAACACTCAAGGCGTTCGCGCCATCCATGCACCAGAGCCAGATTTTCTGGCCGTACAACTTGATGCGGTGTTTGAAGATATCGGTGCCGATGCGGTCAAGATCGGCATGCTGCACTCGCCAGAGATTGTGGCCGTGGTCGCATCAACACTAAAACGACATCAGCCTAGTTTTATTGTCCTCGACCCGGTAATGGTCGCCACCAGCGGAGATCGGCTGATTACGCCCCAGACCCAAGAACACATTGTCCGTGAGCTTTTTCCTTTGGCTACGATCGTCACGCCAAATCTCGATGAACTCTCTTGGCTAATCGGTACCACCGTTGACTCCTGGACTCAGTTTGAATCCAGCGCCAAGGCGCTTCATTCCATGGGCGCAAAAAATGTCTTGGTGAAGGGTGGCCATATGAAGTCACCTAACCTGATGGACATGCTGGTGGAATTTATTGCAAGGCCAAATGCGCCCGATGCCCTGGCGATTACCGAAATCGTCAAGCCCCGCATCCACACTCAGAATCTTCACGGCACAGGCTGCACATTGTCATCCGCAATTGCCTGCTTTCTGGCGCTCGGTTATCCACTTAAAGCCGCCGTAAAAGGCGCCCAGGATTATGTATACCAGGCCATCGCTGCGGCAGTTCCGATGCGTATCGGCAACGGCCATGGCCCAATCAATCACAGTTTTTCTCCTCAATCCATGCATCTTCAATAAAGGAAACACCATGGCCGTCAACCCCCAGTTTCTTGCCGCCACCGCCAGCGTGGATCAGAGTGCGATTGCGCCATTTCCAAATAGCGAGAAGGTCTACGTGCAGGGATCCCGACCCGATCTGCGTGTGCCGTTTAGAAAAATCACACAAGATGACACCCCCAGTCAGATGGGCGCAGAGCGAAACCCGCCCATCTATGTGTATGACACCAGCGGCCCCTATACCGACCCACAGGCAAAAATTGATATTCGCGCAGGTCTTACTCCCATTCGTGCCACATGGATCGATGAGCGCGACGATACCGAGCGCCTACCTGGCCCCACCAGCAGCTTTGGAAAGGATCGACTGCATGATCCTAAACTCGTTGCCCTACGGTTTAACTTGCAGCGCCAGCCCCGCAGGGCTAAAGCCGGGATGAATGTCACTCAAATGCACTACGCCAAAAGAGGCATCGTCACCCCCGAGATGGAATTCATTGCCCTGCGCGAAAACATGCTGCGTGCTGATTACATTGAGAGCCTGAAATCCGCAGGCGGCAATTCCGCCCGCATGGCGGAGTTGATGCTGCGTCAGCATCCTGGTGAGTCCTTTGGCGCAGCTATCCCAAAAGAAATTACGCCTGAATTTGTGCGTAACGAAGTTGCTCGTGGCCGCGCCATTATTCCCGCCAATATCAATCATCCGGAATCGGAGCCAATGATTATTGGCCGCAACTTCATGGTGAAAATAAACGGAAATATCGGCAACAGCGCTGTTTCCTCGGGCATCGGAGAAGAGGTCGACAAAATGACCTGGGGCATCCGCTGGGGCGCCGACACCATCATGGACCTCTCTACCGGCAAACACATCCATGAGACCCGGGAATGGATCATTCGCAATAGTCCCGTGCCGATTGGTACCGTACCAATTTATCAGGCGCTAGAAAAAGTCGATGGCAAGGCGGAAGAACTCACTTGGAAGCTTTTCCGCGACACGTTAATTGAACAGGCCGAACAAGGCGTGGACTACTTCACGATTCATGCTGGCGTGCTGCTACGTTATGTGCCCATGACCGCCAACCGCATGACCGGCATTGTCAGCCGTGGCGGCAGCATCATGGCCAAGTGGTGCCTTGCCCACCATAAAGAAAATTTTCTCTACACCCACTTCGAAGAGATCTGCGAAATTATGAAGGCCTACGATGTTTCCTTCAGTCTCGGCGATGGCCTGCGGCCAGGAAGCGGCTGGGACGCCAACGACGATGCGCAGTTGGGCGAACTAAAGACCCTCGGCGAGTTGACTCAGATCGCCTGGAAACATGATGTCCAAACCATGATCGAGGGCCCCGGCCATGTGCCCATGCAACTGATCAAGGAGAACATGGATAAGCAGCTGGAGTGGTGCGACGAGGCGCCCTTCTACACCCTCGGGCCACTGACAACCGATATTGCGCCGGGCTATGATCACATCACCAGCGCGATAGGCGCCGCGCAGATCGGCTGGTATGGCACGGCAATGCTTTGTTATGTCACGCCCAAGGAGCATTTGGGCCTGCCCAATAAGGATGATGTGAAGGCCGGCATCATTGCTTACAAAATCGCGGCCCATGCTGCCGATCTAGCCAAAGGCCATCCGGGCGCACAGATCCGTGACAACGCCCTCTCAAAGGCACGATTTGAGTTTCGCTGGAACGACCAGTTCAATCTGGGCCTTGATCCCGACACTGCCAAGGCCTATCACGATGAGACGCTACCTAAGGAAAGCATGAAGGTCGCCCATTTCTGTAGCATGTGCGGACCACATTTCTGTAGCATGAAAATCACTCAGGATGTCCGCGAGTATGCCGCCCAGCAGGGGGTCACCGCCCAGGAGGCTCTCCAAAAAGGGATGGAGCAAAAATCAATCGAGTTCGTGCGCACAGGTGCCAAGGTTTACCACAAGGCATAACATGCGGATTGGGATTGCAGGTGCAGGGCTCCTCGGTCGACTGTGTGGATTCCAGTTGATTCGAGCGGGTCATAATGTGACGCTATTTGATGCAAGCACATCACAGAATCCTGGTCCGGAGTCGATTCGTGCAGCGGCCTGGACAGCAGCAGGCATGCTCAGCCCAATCGCTGAGATGGAAACGGGCGGAGATGAAGTCCGAGTTCTAGGTGAGCGTTCTCTAGAGCTTTGGAGGAAGATTGATGGAGATCTAAAGACGAACCAGGGCCTTTCAGCGCAAGACTCTGGTATTGGCCTTCAACTACAAGATAGTCTTATGGTCTGCCACGGAGGCGATCTCGGTTCCGCGCAGCGTGTTCTGCGGCTTCTCGCTTCGGATACACAACGCGTGATAAAGCTTCAGGATCAAGAAGCAATTGAACTTGCGCCCGGCCTCAAACGCGGGCTCCACGCCTGGCAGTTGCGTGGCGAGGGACACCTTTATCCGGGGCAGGCGATGCGGAGTCTTGCCCACGCACTGCATGATGCAGACTGGCGGCTCGGCACCGCCGTCCGAGAGGTGAAACCGCACACAGTCATCCTTGATCACGGGCCTGAGCAGTTCGACTGGGTGTTCGATACGCGCGGCACAGGGGCAGCAGATGAGCTGCCCGTGCGCGGTGTACGTGGGGAGGTGATATCACTGTTTGCACCGGGATTTGAACTCCATCGGGCGGTCCGTCTGCTGCACCCACGATGGCGGGTCTATCTGGTACCGCGTCCACAATCTCAACTGATTATCGGGGCAACCGAGATCGAGAGCGAGGACCGCTCACCCATTTCAGTGCAAAGTATGATGGAGCTCTTATCAGCAGCGTTTAGTATTTTCCCATCTCTGGCAGAGGCAAGAATCATCTCCACCGATGTTAATCTGCGGCCAGCAACACCGGATAACCTCCCGCTCATCAGAACCCAGGACGGAATCACGCGAATAAATGGACTCTTCCGACACGGATGGCTCCTGGCCCCGGCTGTCATTGAAAAGGCTCTTGGAAATGCAGGTCTCAATTAACGGAAAATCGATCGATATAGCGCAGGGATCGGACCTCGCGACCGTTCTATCCGAGCTTGGAATTCAGCCCGAACAATGCGCAACTGCTGTAAACGGTGAGTTTGTTGCTCGCCCACTTCGGTCCGAAAGAATTCTTCACCCAAATGACCAAGTGATGACCTTCGAACCGATTACAGGTGGTTAGTCAGAATCTATTGCCAATGCAAACAACTCACGAATTAATTCAGTTTGGGGATATCCAGCTGTCTAGCCGCTTCCTAATGGGGACAGCGGGCTATCCCTCACCACAAGTTCTGGAATCCGCAATCTACGCATCAGAGACAGAGATTCTTACCATGGGCATTAAACGCCAGGCTGCTAATGTAAACGCAAGCGGTGGGAAAACCTGGTGGGATCTGATTCGAAAGACTGGAAAACGGATTCTTCCTAACACTGCAGGATGTCGTACAGCCGCCGAGGCTATTGCCCTCGCTCAAATGGCGCGAGAGATATTCCAAACCAACTGGGTTAAGCTTGAAGTGGTGGGCGATGACTACACCTTACAGCCCGACACGTTTGAACTGGTCAAGGCCGCAGAGAAACTTGTAGAGCTCGGCTTTGAGGTCTTTCCTTACTGTACAGAAGATATCGTCGTTGCCCAACGGCTCGTCGATGCCGGCTGCAGAATTCTTATGCCTTGGGCAGCACCGATTGGCTCTGGCCAGGGGATCACGAATCGCGAGGCTCTCATTCGACTTCGGGATCGATTCCCAAGCGTCACGCTGATCGTAGATGCAGGCATTGGCGCGCCCTCCCACGCCGCGGAGGCAATGGAAATTGGCTTTGATGGCGTACTACTTAACTCTGCGATTGCGCAGGCGAAGGATCCTATTCAAATGGCAATCGCCTTTCGCGATGCAATCCGGGCAGGACGCGCCGGCTATCTTGCCGGAATTATTCCCCCACAGCCTTTTGCTACCCCCTCAACACCTGTAACAGGCCAGCCGTTCACATTATGACGGCCGGGGTTCAGGTCTTTTGTCGTGACAGATTGTCTGGAATTGTCATCCAGACCCCACGGCTTCATGCCGAATTCGGGATCGAGAGAGAACTGGATCGCAACCTCCTTGACTCTAAAATCAGGCACTGGAATGCCGCTGGCTATGTGCTCGAAGATGCGTGTGTACTTGCCCTTTTCGAGATCTCTGCGACATCTGGTAGCCAGGGTGATCGCCAAGACTGGCAGTTTGATTCTGCTCACCTCCCGAGACTCCGGGATATTAATCAGATCGGAGCCCTGCCTCCATCTCCATTTCAGAGCCTGCGTAACTCACGCCCCGGCGTTTATCCAATCGTGGACCGACTCGATCACCTCTTTCTGCTGCTTAAAGCGGGAGCGGAGATTATTCAATTGCGTATCAAATCTGAGTCAATATCTCCCGAAATCCAAGCTCAGATTCGGGAGGCTGTCGCGATTGCTCGAGAGTTTCCGCAGAGCCAGTTATTTATCAACGATTACTGGCAGACAGCAATCGAGGAAAATGCCTGGGGCGTACATTTAGGACAAGAAGACTTACTGACAGCGGATCTCTCGGCGATTCAGCGATCTGGTCTTCGACTTGGCGTCTCATCCCACTCGTTTTGGGAGGTGGCGAGAGCACTGAGTGTTCGACCCAGCTATGTGGCCTGCGGGCCTTTGTTTCCCACCCGCGCCAAGGCAATGCCGTGGATTCCGCAAGGCATTGAAAATCTGCGCTACTGGGTAAAGCTCATTCCCCATCCCGTGATCGGCATCGGAGGTATTAACGCCTCTAATCTAAGTCAGGTGCGAGAAACCGGATGCGCATCCGCATCAGTCATCCAAGCCATTGTCAGCGCGTCTGATCCTGCGCTGGCTTACCAAGATCTTCAACGCCAGTGGCGTTCAACGACGCCCGATCAGGACGAACCCGTTGCGCTTGCCCGGCCAACACTTGCCCTATCTTGACGATGGCAACCCGAATCCTGATGGCAGATTACCGGGGGCAACTGCATTCATAGCAGGGCCAGTGACAATCCCCAAGGCTGCGCCACCGACCACGCCCTGCGCGATCTCTCCCGCGCTCTTTCCGGCCCCACCACAGTGCACCTCCATCCTTGAGGCGTCCACGCGATCAGCTGCATCAAGACCCGCATTGGTGGCAATCACCGCTGGCAGTAAGGTCCCGCCAGACAGCACCACTGCAACGGGAGACACCACCATTCGAAGCAGCTTTAGCTCATCGTGGATCCGGGTATCGTCGGCCGCATTTTTACAGGCAAAGGAGTGAAAATCAGGGTGGTCTCGATCCAGATCCGCAAAGGTTCGGGATGACGTGCTTAGGCAGCCTGTCAACAGGAGGGGCGCCAAGGCGAATGCGATGCGCGGGTTCACCTGCCGGATTTAGCCATCATTTTTCATAAAAAACAATGGGTTATCGTATTTTTCTAAACCTTTTTCGTCTTCTGCGGCCCTTAAACCCATCCCGTTTTGCGGCCGTAATCCAATCTATGAAACTGGATGACTTACCCCCCAAACGCAAGATCGCCAAATTCTCCGGGATTCGATCGATGACGCTCCTGGTGGCAGGCGCTGTAGTCGCTCTGTCTACCAGCGCTGCCCAGGCGCGCTTTGAGAAGCTTGCGGACTTGGAGACGGTATCCGTCTCAACCGAGCCAAACTTCCTCAGTAACGCGGGCCCCCAACTTCTGCGCACATGGATCCTGCTCGACTTCAAGGAAGCTCAGAACTTCGAGGTCTCCCCCGATCCGATGAACCCAAAGGCTGCGCTGAGCTATCGCTCCCGGAAAGACTACGTCCAGGTGGACTGCCGTCACAATCTTTATACCGAACTCGCGACCCAAATGTTCCCCCAGGCAGAGGGCAAAGGAAAAACAGTTTTTGAAAGTACATTTCACCGATCTGGCCAGCCACGATTCGCCACTCCGAGTTCACATGAGGGTGCCGTGCTGGTGTTTCTGTGCCGAGGCATTCGACCCAACTAGTCCGCTCAATACCCGCAGGCAGGCCTAGCGAAACTCTTGCTCGCGCTGCCAGTAGGTCATCACCACCTTACGCCCCCGCTCTACAGGGGCGCCCGCATGCAAAGTCAAAGGGTCCGGCTGGCCGTTTACTGTGAGGTTACGAAAAAATACCGCCCCGCCCCGGGGTGGAGAAAACTCCAAGCCTGCCTGAGGAAACGTGGTCGCACCACCTTGCTCAGGGGCGAGCAGATACATCACAGTCGTCGCAACACGTTGCCCACCGCGGGCAAGATGTAACGCAGAGCCCTGGTGACGAGTGTCGAACCAGTCGTTGTGAGGTTTATATTCCTGGCCAATCTGGTAATGCAAAACCTGCAGACCCTCAGCATGCGTTATCGGCCAGTGGGTGAGCGTGGATAAACGCTCCTCGATTGCCGCTATCAAGGGAGTTTCGGCGCGGGTGAAAAATACCCCTGTACTGGTGCGTTCCCGATGCTGAACAGAATCTCCCGACTGCTGATCGACCACCCCGGACTGCTTTAAGCCACGAGAAAACGCGTAGTCGAGAAGTGCATCGCACTCATGTTCAGAGAGGACTTGGCCGAGCATCGCCGCATAAGGCGCGCGGGATCTGCCAAATACCTCTACAACGTGACCATCCACTGAAATATGGCGATCTGGCGGCAGCATTGGCAGAAGCAGCACGGGCGGTACTGCACGCCCCTTTTGCTCCAGTCCTTGATTTAAAGCAGCCTGAGCATCCGATTCTGTCCACACGCCGTCAGACACCATGCGCAACAACATATCGCGGGGAGCGCACCCACGATCAATATTTTCAAGAATCCACTCACGCCACGACTCGCCGTGGCGGCCTATCCGATCAGTCAAGCGAACTCCGAAGCAGCTTACCCAATCCAGGGATCATAGATGAGCCGCGCGTAGTTTAATCAGTTTTATTTGGTAAGGCAGAGATTCGAAATAATCTCGGAGAAATGGAGGCGGGGGTCGGAATCGAACCGGCGTCCACGGCTTTGCAGGCCGCTGCATAACCACTCTGCCACCCCGCCCTGGGCATGGACTTGAAAACAAAAGGGAAGCCTACTGTGCCCGCAAGCTTCCCTTCCGTTGAATCTATTTGGAGCGGGAGACGAGTCTCGAACTCGCGACCTCAACCTTGGCAAGGTTGCGCTCTACCAACTGAGCTACTCCCGCATTGCACGAAGCCTGGGATTTTAGCTTTTTTAGCCCTTTTTCTGCAACTCGGGCCAGGCAGCCCTTAGGTAGTAGGCCATGGACGCCACGGTCAGCGCGGCTGCGCACCAGACCAGTACCTCTCCCCAGACCCGGGTATCCAAATAACCCCAGAAAATTGGCCCGTTAAACAGCAAAAACGGGATGGCCACCATCTGCGCAATGGTCTTTGCCTTGCCCATCCAGTTCACGGCCACGCTGGCCCTTGCTCCAACGGTCGCCATCCACTCGCGCAAGGCTGAGATCGTGATCTCACGGCCCACAATAATTAGTCCAATGATGGGGTTTAGACGGCCCAGTTCAATCAGTGCCACCAATGCCGTGCACACCATGAGCTTATCGGCGACTGGGTCCAAGAAAGCACCGAAGTGAGATGTCTGATTCCATTTACGTGCCAGCCAGCCATCGATCCAATCCGTGATGGCAGCGACCACGAAGACCACGGTCGACCACAGATTACGCTCGAACTCACTGAGCCCCATCGGCAGGTAAAACAATGCAACCAGCAATGGGATCGCAACAATCCGCGCCCACGTAAGTAGATTTGGCAGGTTCCAGACCATCGGCGGATTATGACCCACGCAATCGACGGTACAACTCCTGGGCGGTCTGGCGGGATATACCCTCTACAGTGGCTAGATCCTCCACGCTTGCCGCCTTCAGCCCCGCCAGCCCACCGAATCGGGCCAGTAGCCGCTGGCGACGTTTGGGGCCAATACCCTCGACCTCATCGAGCACCGATCCGATCTGGGCCTTGGCCCGTCGGGCCCGCATTCCCGTAATTGCGAACCGATGGGCCTCATCCCGAATTTTCGCAATCAGCATCAATGCAGGGTGATCAGGACCGAGGGCGATCTCACGTCCGTCAGGAAATACCAAGGTCTCAAGGCCCACCTTACGGCCCTCACCCTTCGCCACCCCTACAAGTAAGCCCGTATCTATCCCCAGACCCTCGAAGACCTCCATTGCGACGCCGAGCTGGCCCTTTCCGCCATCGATGAGTACCAGGTCAGGCAGATTCTCAAGAGCGTCGTAGCGACGAGCCAACGCCTGACGCATGGCCGCGTAGTCATCACCCGGTGTGATATCTCGGATATTAAAGCGCCGATACTCCGATGGCCGCATCTCATGGTGCTGATAGACCACGCACGATGCCTGTGTCGCCTCACCGCCGGTATGGCTAATATCGAAGCACTCAACGCGAAGATCAAATGGATCCTCAGACTCACCCGTGAGCCCCAGCGTCTGGGCAAGAATCTGTGTCTTGGACTGTTGCGAACCCATCTCCTGGGCACGACGCGCCAGACCAAGCCGCGCGTTCGACTCAGCGAGCGCCAGCCATTCGCGTCTTTTCCCCTGCGGCTGATGCAATACCCGAATCTCTCGCCCTGCCTGGGCGGATAGCCACTCCGAAATTGCTGCCGCACACTCGGTACGGTTCACCACCAACGCCAGAGGGCTCTCTTGCGCGGTGTAGTGCTGGGACACAAAGGCCATGAGCGCCTCGTCTTGCAGCTCATCCAGATCCGCCTCGCTAATATCGATTGCTGCTGATGTGTAATGCACCCGATCCCCCAGATGCCGCCCACCCCGAACCATCGCAAGATTCACGGCAATTGTTTTGCCATCAGTTGCCACTGCTAACACATCACAATCAAGCTCAGGATGGGTCTCCATATTGTGCTGCTCCAGCACTTTGGACAGAGATGCAATCTGATCCCGGAAAAAAGCAGCCTGCTCATAATTCAACTCAGCGGATGCCTGATTCATTTTCTGCTCAAGCTCATTGAGTAATTCTGCAGAATTCCCTTTTAGAAAACGGATTGCCCGCCCCACATCAGCAGCATAATCTTCTGCAGAAATCTTCTTTACACACGGTGCACTACACCGATGGATCTGGTGCAACAGGCAGGGCCGCGAACGATTCGAAAGTATCGAATCCGTACAGCTCCGGAGCTGAAATACCTTTTGCAGAATATGAATGCTTTCTTTTACTGCCCAGGCGTTGGGGAAAGGGCCAAAATACTGAGACTGGCGGTCAACCGTTCCCCGATAGTAGGAAATCCTTGGAAACGCATGACTACTTAGCTTTAGAAATGGATACGACTTGTCATCCCGGAAAAGAATATTAAATTTTGGTGCCAAGGCTTTGATCAGATTGTTTTCAAGCAGCAGTGCCTCCGCCTCGCTTCGGACTACCGTGATCTCAATATCTCGAATCAGGCTCACCATCTTGGCAATACGCGGTGACAGCCCCGAAGATCGAAAGTAAGACCCCACGCGTTTCTTTAGGTCCTTGGCCTTACCGACATACAGCACCTTGCCTTCCCCTCCGACCATACGATAGACGCCCGGCAGGTTTGGCATAGAGGCCAAGAGTGGTTTCAGCCTGTCTCGCTGCCGCTCCGATCCTTTGGCCTCCGGATGGGGTGGCCCAGATGCGGCAACGCCCTCCTCAGACATAGCGGCGTACCTGCGAAAAGACGGCAGCGAACATGTCGGGAGTAAGCCGACCGGTATTTGTGTTGTAGCGGCTCGGGTGATAACTATCAATGAGTCGCATCCCCCCTACTGCATGCTCGGCACCGTGTCCAAAACGATAGTCAGTGCGCTTTAACCCAGAAAAAGAAACCTTCAGACAGGACAACACTGCGTCATGGGCGACCGCACCCAGACAGACAATCACCTTCGGTCGGAGATCCGCAATCTCCTGGCCGAGATATCGCGCACACGTTCTGGTCTCTGTAGGCGTCGGTTTATTCTGCGGCGGCAGGCACTTCACCGCATTGGTCAAACGGCAATCAATCAACTCCTGATCATCATCAGGCGAGACCGATCGCGGACGCTTGGCAAAACCAAATTGGTGCAAGGTGCCATAGAGCAGATCACTGCACCAATCACCGGTAAAGGGCCTGCCGGTAGCGTTTGCCCCATGCATCCCGGGTGCCAGGCCAACAATGAGAAGACTCGCCTTCTGGCTACCGAAAGGCGGAACAGGCCTGCAGAAGTAGTTCGGGTGATTACTCTTTACTTGGTCTAGAAATGATGCCAGCCGAGGGCATTGCCGACAGTCTGGATCATAGATCGTCTGATCAAACCGCATCGAAGCACCTAAGAAAGCGGCCGCAACAGCTCCAGCCCCCTGCGGCGCGGATCATTCAGAAAATTGGGTATCCTGCGCGGGACTTCATCCAAAGCCTGCTCGACTAAATCCTGGCGATTACAGATCAGCGTGGCATCGCATCCTGCGCCAAATGCGGCACAGGCCCGATCGGAAACCGATTCGATGACTGCCGCACCGGCCATTGCAAGATCATCGGAAATTATCACCCCTTCAAAGCCGAGCTTGTCACGCAGAATATCCTGTAGCCATTTCTTGGAAAAGCCGGCTGGCTGTTCATCCACCTGGCTATATCGAATGTGTGCCGGCATCACCGCCGTTAACGCGGGCGAACCGATACGGGCATAGGGCAATACGTCCTGCGCCAAAATCTGCTCAAGAGGCCGCTCATCAATCGGAAGATCGAGATGGGAATCGGCCTGAGGCCAGCCATGGCCCGGGAAATGCTTTCCGCAGTTCTTCATGCCTGCCAAGAGTAGGCCATGCATAAGTGCCGATGCCAATTCACTGACGATATACGGATCACCATGAAATGCCCGCTCACCAATGATCTCGCTTCTTTTCCAGTCAAGATCCAGGACTGGTGTAAAGCTAAATTCAACGCCAACTTCTCGTAATTCTTTGGCCAGCAAAAATCCAAGCTGACGGGCACGCGCGATTGCCGCCAGACGCGATTCCGGATCGTCCTCCTTACACATTGCACCGATCGTGCACATGGCCGGAATCTCGGTGAAACCCTCTCGAAAACGCTGCACCCGGCCGCCCTCATGATCGACGCATATTAGTAACGGTGCGCATCCGGCAGACCGTGGCACCGCCTGAATCTCACGTGACAAAGCGGTAATCTGGGCCTTGCTCTCAAAATTACGCGTGAAATAAATCACACCGCCTACCCAGGGGTGGGCCAGCAATTCCCGATCCCGCGCGGTGAGGCTGCACCCTTCGACGTCAATAATGAACGGACCGAGTCTGCTCATGAACTGGCCGTCTGGACAATTGCGAGGGCCTGGGCATGGCCAATCTCGTCAGAGATTGAGACATGAATATGGTATTGACGCTCGGCCAAGTAAGCGGCAAGCGCCTTACGCGCAACCGCTACCGGCGCCCCCCGCGGATCATTGAGAATCTCGACTGAATGCAGCGACATCGGATGATGTAATCCGACACCCAAGGCCTTACCGATTGCCTCTTTGGCAGCAAAACGCTTGGCTACATAACGAACAGCCCGATCGGGCCCCGCTACTCCCCGGGATTTTCTGCGCTGATACTCCTGATACTCCTGGGGGCCGAGCACACGCTGAGCAAACCGCCCCCCCCAGCGGGCCACCATCTGGGAGACCCGCTCGATCAGCACGGTATCCGTTCCTATTCCCACGACCATCAGCGCACCCCAAAGGCCTGTGCTTCACGCATTAGCCGTTTCATGTCACGGACCGCCTCCCGTAATCCCACCAGAACCGCACGGGAGACGATCGCGTGCCCGATATGCAACTCGCGTACCCCTGAAAGAGCAGCTATCGGCTGCACATTGAAGTAGTTCAGCGCATGGCCAGCGTTAAACCGCATGCCATGCCGCACGATGATCTCGCCCGCTAAGGCAATCTTCTTGATCTCACCCACCACTGCAGGCGCCTGCGCATCACGGCCCTGTGACTGAAATATCGCCGCATAGGGTCCAGTATGAATCTCGCAGACCTGAACACCGAGATCGGCAGCGGCTCGAATCTGTTCCGGCTCAGCATCCACAAAGGCACTCACCGTGATTCCCGCATCCCGAAGCCGCTGGATAGGTGCGGCAAGAGATGAACGTAGCCCGACCACATCCAGGCCGCCCTCTGTGGTGATTTCCTGGCGACCCTCGGGCACTAGCATCGCCATCTCTGGATTGACCTCACATGCAAAAGCAACCATTTCGGAGGTGGCAGCCATCTCAAGATTCAGCTTGATCTGGGTGTGGGTCCGTAGGCGTCGGACGTCGTCATCTTGTATGTGCCGTCGGTCCTCGCGCAGATGCACTGTGATCCCGTCCGCCCCGCCCAGGTGCGCTTCGACAGCCGCCCAGATCGGATCCGGATCGATCCCACGTCGGGCCTGCCGAAGCGTCGCCACATGGTCAATGTTTACGCCGAGTTCAATCATGGATACTCATCCTCTCTGGGACCCCTATCTTAAATCCGAACCAGGTCTCGCATAACCTGACGCGACTGGAGCTCGTCGTCCCCCAGCTGCTGCCCCAATAACGCTCGCAGCAGACGCTTTGACTCAGCAGCAATCTCCGGGTCCTCTAGGGCATGTACAGCATCCTCAATCGATTGTTGACTTCGGGCCAGGGCAAGTAGCGTGCGACCATGAATGTGGTCAGAGCCGACAGCAGAGGACCCCATCGAGTCGGCAACCAGCGGTGCTGCACGCACGACACCCGAGTGCGCGGTGACCTGATAGCACTGATCCGCCATGACCGGCTGACCCCCTTCCGTCTCCCGATCGAAATGCGGCGCATAGCCAAGCTCTCGGAGCAGATTGCACTCGAATCTTCGCAAAATCGGCTCGGTGAGCTCCCGGCCACGGCCCTCCATTTCCTGGCGCGCCAGAAGCCCGAGTGTTGCAAGCACATCGTCAAATACAACAGGATGGGCATCTTCCCGTGGCAACAGTCTGACCATCAGCTCGTTAAGATAAAAGCCGGGCATGATGGCCGAGCCAGTCAGCATCGCCAGACCACCCACCCATTCAGCGGAGATCAAGGTTCGTAGCTCCGCCTTGCCCGTCCATCGCAGATCAAGCAACTGAAATGGCTGCAGTAAACCGCGTAATGCGGAACGCGGTCGACGCGCCCCCTTTGCGATCATGCCGATACGTCCGTGGTCACGGGTGAAGGCTTCAACAATCAGGCTGGTCTCACGCCATGGCATGACATGTAGCACCAAGGCCCGATCCGAAAGCGCATTCATTCGACACCAAAAGCGCGGACGGCAGCAGCATCGTCTGCCCATCCACTTTTGACCTTCACCCAGAGTTCAAGCCGGACCGTACCGTCAATTAAACGGGCAATGTCCGCCCGCGCCTCGGTGCCGATACGACGAATTCGACTTCCGTGCTCGCCAATGACGACTGCCTTTTGAGACGCCTTCGCTACGATAATGCTTGCGCTTATATCGGCGTGGATATGTCCGGGAGAACGCTGTGATGGCTGTTCATCGAAACGATCAATCACGACTGTCGTCTCATAGGGCAGCTCGTCCCCAAGAAGACGAAAAAGCTTTTCCCGAATGAGCTCTCCGGCCAGAAACCGAACACTGCGGTCGGATACCTCGTCTTCTGCGAATCTAGGCTCCCCCACTGGCGCGAGCTTCTCGATCTCATGAATCACAATCTCACACTGACTGCCGCGCTCGGCGGATACGGGTACCAAGGCACAAAATCGATGCATGGCCGCGAGTCGGTCTCCGAGGGCAAAAGCAGCCTCCCGATCCCGCCCCGATCGGATTCGATCTGATTTATTCAGTACGGCGATCACGGGCAAAGACGATGGAATCATGTCAAGAATTGCCTCGTCCTGGGGGGTCAGTCCAGTCGCCTCAATGACCCACAGAGCGAGATCGACATCGGAAAGGGATTGCACAGCAGTTTTATTGAGCTGGCGATTCAACGCCGTATTGTGTCGCTGCTGAATTCCGGGCGTATCCACGAACACGATCTGTAGCCCTGGGCGGGTGAAGACACCCGTAACGCGGTGACGCGTCGTCTGTGCTTTTCGGGATGTAATGCTCACCTTCTGACCGACCCACTGATTCAGCAAGGTCGACTTGCCGACATTGGGACGTCCAACGATGGCAACAACGGCGCAACGATGTGTCATGTTCGAATGCCGTCAGGCTTTACGCTCTTTGTCTTCAAACATCAGTGCTGCCTGTGGCGGGGGGCCAGACTTCTTCGCGCGACGCGTCTTCTTTGGAACACTCGCGGTAGCCTCGCGGACTGCGGCCAAGGCCTGGGTTGCGGCCATCTGCTCGGCAGCGCGCCGGCTCGCGCCCGAGCCCAGCACTGTTATCGAGAGCTTAGCAATGGCACATTCCACCTCAAACATCTGGCTGTGGGCAGCACCATGGGTGGCCACTACCGAGTAGACAGGTAGCGGAAGGCCGAGACCTTGAAGGGATTCCTGCAGCAGTGTCTTCGCGTCTTTGCCCAGTGTCTTGGGATCGACCTGCTTAAGGATCGGTGTATACAAGCTGTCGATCACCCGGGCGGCCTCGGTGAATCCGCCATCGAGAAAGATGGCGCCGAGCAACGCCTCAAGGGCATCGGCCAGAATGGATGGTCGTCTGAGTCCCCCGCTTTTAAGTTCACCCTCGCCAAGAAATAAAAACTGATGCAAGGACAGCGTCTGCGCAATATCGTGCAACGCCTGCTGGCGAACCAGGTTTGAGCGCACTCGTGAGAGATCGCCCTCGTCGAACTGTTTTAACTGCCGATAAAGCAGGTGGCCGACAGCGCAATTCAACACACTATCGCCGAGAAATTCGAGCCGTTCGTTATGCGATGCGCTGTGGCTACGGTGGGTTAAGGCGAGCTTTAACAGCGCGGGATCCTTAAAGCTATAGCCCAGGCGCTTTTCAAGTTCCGCAGTGACGTTACTCAAAGCCGCCCAATCGATCGAACTTGCCGTTCATGACATCGCCTGCGTTAAACCAGATAAAAAACGCACGCCCCACCAAGAGCCGCTCCTCGACAAAGCCAAAAAAGCGGCTATCACTACTGTTATCCCGGTTGTCTCCCATCATGAAATACTGGCCGGCCGGCACCTGGCAACGCAGGCCCCTGTCCGAGACCTGGCAGCCCCTTGCGCCAGAATTCGGAATAAATCCGACGGCCATCCGATCGTCATCGTTAAGCGTGCGATAGGTTTTCCCGCCATATTGCTCCTCGAACTGAAGAGAGATTCGGCCCGCGTCGAAAAATGGATCCATTGCCTTGACTGCAATCGGCTGATCGTTGACATAGATCCGCTTATTTTCATATCGGATCACATCGCCCGGCAGGCCAATCACCCGCTTGATGTAATCGACGGTTTCATCCTCGGGGAAACGAAACACCACGACATCCCCACGCTGGGGCAGGCCTGTTGCGACGACCTTGGTGTGAATAATCGGAAGGCGAATGCCATAGGAAAATTTATTGACCAGAATGAGATCGCCAACGCGCAGCGTTGGAATCATTGATCCCGATGGAATGCTAAACGGCTCAACAATAAAGCTACGCAGGATAAAGACAACGAATATCACCGGAAAAAATCCAGCGGTGTATTCCAGCCAGATCGGCCGGGGCGCGCCCTCCGGGCGCCGCTTTCGCCATACCCAACGATCGCCCGCCCAGAGCAGGCCGGTAGCCAGGCACAAAAGAAAAATGATCAGCGCAAAGTTCATGATCAGCCCTCAACCTGCAAGACTGCAAGAAAGGCTTCTTGGGGAATTTCAACAGTGCCCACCTGCTTCATACGTTTTTTTCCAGCCTTCTGCTTCTCCAGAAGCTTGCGCTTGCGAGAGATATCCCCACCGTAGCACTTCGCCAATACGTTTTTACGTAACGCCTTGATATTTTCACGGGCGATGATGTTTGACCCAATCGCCGCCTGAATAGCAACGTCATACATCTGACGTGGAATAAGCTCACGCAGCTTCGAGGCAAGCTCTCTGCCCTTACTCTGGGAATTCGCACGGTGCACGATCACCGATAGCGTATCTACGCGATCTCCGTTAATCAGCACATCAAGCTTCACGACATCAGAAGCCCGATACTCTTTAAATTCATAATCCATCGAGGCATAGCCACGTGAGACTGACTTCAGCTTGTCAAAGAAATCCAGAACGATCTCGTTCATCGGAATCTCGTAGGTCAGGTTCACCTGCCGACCGTGATAGTTCATGGCCGTCTGCACACCACGCTTACTGGTACACAGGGTGATGACTGCACCTACATACTCCTGCGGCATGAACAGGGTCACCGTGACAATCGGCTCGCGGATCTCCTCGATCCGGGATGGATCCGGCATTTTTGATGGATTATCAACATCGATGAAGGTTCCATCACGCATCAATACCTGATAGACCACCGTAGGGGCGGTCGTGATCAGATCCATGTCGTACTCTCGCTCGAGACGCTCTTGGACAATATCCATATGCAGCAGGCCAAGGAATCCACATCGAAAGCCAAAACCAAGCGCCTGCGAGACCTCCGGCTCATACTGCAATGAGGAGTCATTGAGTTTGAGCTTATCCAGGGCATCCCGAAGGGCCTCGTATTGATTGGCCTCAACCGGATACAGCCCTGCAAATACCTGGGGCTTAATTTCCTTAAATCCGGGCAGCGGCTGGCGAGCAGCCTGATGGCCTGCGTGGGTTACGGTATCGCCCACCTTGGCAGCCTTCAGCTCTTTGATCCCAGAGATTACAAATCCCACCTCTCCCGCCGAGAGGGCCTCCAGGTTCTTCGACTTCGGAGTAAAGACGCCCACATGTTCAACCGAATAGTTCGCTCCAGTGGACATCAACAAAATCTTATCTTTGGGCCTGAGAGTTCCATTAATGACACGGACAAGCATGACCACGCCCACATAGTTATCAAACCAGGAATCAATAATCAGCGCCTGGAGTGCCGCCTGAGGATCGCCCTTGGGCGGCGGCACACGACGAATCAACATTTCAAGAATGTCGGGCACGCCTTCGCCCGTCTTCGCACTTGCCCGGACCGCATCCTGCGCATCAATACCGATCACATCTTCGATCTCTTGTATCGCCTGCTCGGGGTTTGCAGCAGGAAGATCAATCTTGTTGAGCACCGGAACCACCTCAACACCAAGCTCGATGGCGGTGTAACAGTTCGCTACCGTCTGGGCCTCTACCCCCTGAGATGCATCCACAACAAGCAATGCGCCCTCACATGCGGACAACGATCGACTGACTTCGTAAGAAAAATCCACATGGCCCGGCGTATCGATCAGATTGAGGGCATAAACTTTGCCGTCACGCGCCTTGTAACTTAACGCAGCGGTCTGAGCCTTAATGGTGATGCCGCGCTCACGCTCAAGCGCCATAGAGTCGAGCACCTGCGACTCCATCTCCCGCTCCGAAAGGCCGCCACAGAGCTGAATGATGCGGTCTGCGAGTGTACTTTTGCCATGATCGATGTGGGCAATGATTGAAAAGTTACGGATGTTCTCCAAGGCGCACCAGCGATCGTTGTTTTAGTTGTGATTTTTTCATTTCGTCGCAGTCGGCCGAACGGGAATGAAGAGGGCACCATCTCCGCGGCGCACCAGCGCCACGAGCGGTTTCGTTTTATCTAATTTATTGACAACATCACCGAACTGTTTTGCAGAAGTAATATCGGTGTTGTTCACGCTGATCAGAACATCTCCCTGTCGGATGCCTGCGCGTGCGGCGGCACCATCGGCCACCTCGACCAGCACGCCCGCCTTGATCTTGAGTTCCGTGCGCCGCGCCTCGGTGAGATCAACCACGGCAAGGCCTATCCAGTTAGCGGCGACTGACGGCGCCGGTGGACCCGGCTTACCGGCTGCTTTTGCGACCCGATCCGGCTCCATCTCTCCAACCGACACAGTGAGTTCTTTCATTCCGCCTTTACGCCATACCTGTGCAGTCACTCGCGCGCCAGGTTTTGTGTTGCCCACAATTCGCGGCAGATCTGAGGATTTATCGATTACTTTGCCATCGAAACGCAGCAGAATATCGCCGGGCTCAAGGCCTGCTTTTTCGGCGGGGCCGCCCGACTCCACACTTCGAACCAGCGCGCCGGAGGTTTTAGACAGGCCCAACGCCTCGGCGACTTCCTTGGTGACTTCGCCGATTCCAACGCCAATACGTCCACGGGTCACCCGGCCCTGTGTGCGTAACTGCTCGGCAACACGATTTGCTTCATCAATCGGAATCGCAAACGAAATGCCCATGAATCCGCCCGTACGGCTGTAGATCTGGGAGTTGATACCCACCACTTCGCCACGCATATTGAGCAGTGGCCCGCCTGAGTTGCCAGGGTTTACCGCGACGTCGGTCTGAATAAAGGGAAGGTAATCGCCGGTATCGCGGCCCTTGGCACTCACAATACCTGCAGTGACGGTATTCTCAAGACCAAATGGCGATCCGATCGCCAAGACCCACTCACCGACGCGAAGCTTATTTGGATCCCCAAATCGCAACGAAGGCAGGCCCGTCACATTGATCTTCACTAAGGCCACATCAGTGCGGCGATCTGAACCAATCAGTCTTGCCTTAAATTCACGCTTATCTGCAAGGGTAACCAGGATCTCATCAGCACCATCGACCACATGATGATTGGTCAGGATGAAGCCGTCCTGCGAAATGATAAATCCGCTACCAACGCCACGTGGCACCTCTTCGGGCTGCGGCGCTCCGCGTGGTCCGCGCGGGCCGTTGGGGCGTGGCGGAAAAAATCTTCGGAAGAACTCATAAAACGGATCGTTCTCGTCTAGCTCCGGAATCTGCGAGCCCGACTGGGACTGTTGAACGCGAACTTTTTCAACCGTTCTAATATTGACGACCGCAGGACCAGCGCTTTCAACAAGGTCAGCAAAATCAGGCAGGCCACGGCTGGTCGTTGCTGCCGACTGCGCCTTGACAGGATGAACCAAGGCCATGGGCAACAAAAACAACATCAATGCGGCAAGCAGAGATGCGCCCCATCGGCCTGAGTGGTGACCTGAAAAATATTGATGCAAACCGATCAAAGTTGCGTGCTGCCTCATAGGGTGTTTTTCCATTCAATACTTTGCACAAACTGTCTAAGCGCCTCGGGGGGTACATCACCAAACACGATTAACCGAACATCCTGAAATTCCTTCGACAACATACTCACTGACCCGGTCCGATGCGGCCGATCGCCCAGGGGGCTCTCTTTGGACTTGGGCCCAACGAACACGGTAACGGTTGCCACGCCATCGGACAGCACATACCGCCGCATTTCCAGGCCCTGTGAGCCGTGGCGCTCGTAGACGCCCACCAGATCAAACCCTCGGAGCGCCTCAGGCTTGAATTTTAAAGGGGGTGCCGAGACCGCGGGCGCAAAGGAGGCGTTATGCACCGCCCAGTCCTTGGCACCAGCATAGCTGGGGCTGCCGCTGGCAGGACCGGGCTTGACAGAAAAATTCAAGGAAGTGAAGGCGGCCTGCTCAACGGTGCGGCCCTCCCGGTCAAGCTTTTGGCATTTCACGATCAGCCCAGTCCGCTTGTCCTGCCAGAGCCTTACCGACCACCGCTGGTCGTGCCGGGGCCGAAGCAGGATCTCCTGTGCGTCGACCTCCGCAATCCGCAGG
>Ga0255182_1000437_pt1 | contig 28601 bp, 18 predicted proteins | sample Atl_UVDOM_RepA_8_FD_188420 | JGI IMG/M metagenome (GOLD analysis project Ga0255182, IMG submission 188420) | Freshwater microbial communities from Altamaha River, Georgia, United States - Atl_UVDOM_RepA_8d | ecosystem: Environmental > Aquatic > Freshwater > River | place: USA: Georgia...
CCTCTATAATAAACACCAGCTTCAGGTCCTTCTAAACAAGCATGAACTAAATATTTACTTTCGTATTCAGGATGTTGAATTACAAAAGTTTTTGAAGTATTACAAGATATTTCTTTTGTAGTGGTATCATATATTAAACAACCAGTGGCTCCAGTAGGATTAGTGTTGGATCTAATAGAAGATACATAAAAACTATTAGATGTTGTTATATTTAAATTAGAACCAATAATAATACTATCAGTATTATTGATAATATTATTATGACCAATATTAGTTGAGAAAGTTAAATCTATTGATGTTGTATTATTATTACCCAAAAATATATTAAATGCAGTTACATTGCTACCAAAGAAATTATTACTACCTAGAATTTCCAATTCAGTTAGGTAGTCAGATATAATATTTAAATTATTTCCAATTATCCTATTAGTATTTTGAAGTCCGTACCGTATATCTGATTGTATATTTATATCATTGCCAATGATAAACGATTTATCTGTTCTATTAATATTTATTCTGTTACCTAACACTATTGAATTATCAGGTAAATTTCTACAAGTCATATCATTACATATCAAAATATTTTTTCCCAAAGATGATATGTTTTTACCATTTTGATAACCTATGGATATCGAATTTTCTCGTTGTCCTGAATACCCAGCTTCGTAACCTATGGATATCGAATTTTCTCGTTGTCCTGAATATCCAGCCTTGTAACCAATAGCTATACTACCTGTTCCTTGATTATTATAACCGCATTGATAACCAATAGCTATACTACCTGTTCGTTGAAAATTTTGTCCTGATTCATATCCAATCGCAATACTATTTTGTCCTTGTGCTATCTGTCCTGGATCATATCCAATCGCAATACTATTTCGTCCTTGCCCTGAATATCCTGCTTGATAACCAATCGCGATACTATTTTGTCCTTGCCCTGAATATCCTGCTTGATAACCAATCGCAATACTACCTGTTTCTTGAAAATTTTGTCCTGATTCATATCCAATCGCGATACTATTTTGTCCTTGCCCTGAATATCCTGCTTGATAACCAATCGCAATATTATTTTCGCCTTGTCCTGAATATCCTGTTTCGTAACCAATCGCGATACTATTTTGTCCTTGCCCCGAACATCCAGATAAATAACCTATTGATATACTACCTGTTCCTTGATTTATCTGTCCCGAACTTGTACCAATAGCTAGACTTTGTTCTCCTTGAAAATTTTTCCCAGCTTGATACCCTATTGCTATAGTATTATCATTTTGTCCTTCGTATCCAGCTTGATAACCTATTGCTATATTTGAATTATTGTTATTTTTGGATAAAAAGTTAGATTGAAAACCTATTGCTATACTATTATTATTTTGTCCCGTTTTTCCAGCTTCGTAACCTATCGCAATACTATTTTGTCCTTGTTCTCTTTGCCCTGATTGAAATCCAACCGCAATACTATTTTGTCCCTGACTTGTAGAACCAGCAGAATATCCAATAGCAATGGTTCCAGTTCCTTGCCCTGAATATCCTGCATACTCACCAATCGCGATGCTTTCTTCTCTTTGATTTATTTGTCCTGCATTATTACCTAAAGCAATACTTTTAGAACCTTGATTTATTTTTCCTGTTTCGTAACCAATAGCAATACTTCCAGTTCCTTGCCCTGAATACCCTGTTTCGTAACCAATCGCAATACTATTTTGTCCTTGCCCTGAATATCCTGCTTGATAACCAATCGCAATACTATTTTCGCGTTGTCCTGAATATCCTGTTTCGTAACCAATCGCGATACTATTTTGTCCTTGTTTATCAAAACCGCAATTATAACCAATAGCAATACTTCCAGTTCCTTGTCCTGAATATCCTGTTTCGTAACCAATCGCGATACTATTTTGTCCTTGTTTATCAAAACCGCAATTATAACCAATAGCAATACTTCCAGTTCCTTGTCCGAATTTTCCTGCTATATATCCCAATGATACACTATACTGATTTTGTCCTGAATATCCTGTTTCGTAACCAATAGCAATACTTCCAGTCCCTTGGTTATAATATCCAGCATTTGAACCTAAACTTACACATCTGTTTTTTTGATTAACAAATCCTGCGTTATAACCTATTGCAATTGCTTCTTCTGATTGAAAAATATTTCCTGCTTGATAACCTAAAGCAATACTATTTTGACCTTGACCTGTCTGTCCTGCTTGATAACCTAAAGCAATACTATTTTGACCTTGACCTGTCTGTCCTGCTTGATAACCTAAAGCAATACTATTTTGACCTTGTTCCGATTGTCCTGCTTGATAACCCATTGCAATAGAATTCTCTTGTTGATTAAAATATCCTGATTGCGTTCCGATTGCTATACAACTATATTGCTGCCCTGTTTTTCCAGCATCTAAACCTAAATTAATTGTTTCATTTCCTATTTCCCAATTATTAGTATAATCATTCCAATATATATAATTACCATAATTTGTTCCTGAAGAAAACACAGTTCCAGAAGGACCTGTTGCACCAGTAGGACCTGTTGCACCAGTTATTGATGCTGTTCCTGGTGGTCCTGTAGGTCCTAATAATCCTGTAGGTCCTGTAGGTCCTGTTGTTCCAGATGACGTTCCCGCTGGTCCTGTAGGTCCTAATAATCCTGTAGGTCCTGTAGGTCCTGTAACGCCTAATCCTCCAGTACCAGAATTATTTGATGGAATCCATTCTGTACCATTATATTGTAATATTTGATTTATTTGAGGAGAATCTTCATTTATAGGTATACCTTGTAAATATACTGCATTATAAATAAATTCATTACCGTTTTTAGATATTCTAAAAGACATTTTATTATATAAATCTATATAATAAAATGTTTAAAATAATAATTAAATTACATATCATCAACGTAATTTTGATAACCTAATTTTTGTTTTAATTCTTGATATAACACAGAAAACATATCATCAACATTGTTTAATTGTTCTAGATTAAAACTTTTTTCAACTATAATACCACGACTTAAAGATTCTTTTCCGGCAGTATATGAATTTTTATCTGCCCATATAGACGCATTTGAATATACCATATAATTATTACCATTTTTACGCATGCTATAGCTACCTCTAATACTACAATAAACGCCTTGTAATTGGACGCCAAAATTTGTATGAAATTGATCTTGAATTAAAATACCCATTTTAATATATAAAAACATTTTTAAAATTTAAATTAAAAACATAAATATATATATAAAAATGTCAACTACTCGTGAAAGTACACTTACAACTCCTCAAGATAGAGATAAAAATAATCGTTTTCAATTAGAACAAAACGCACCAGTTCTTAGCAATGAACAAACAGAATTTGCTATGAAACAATTAAATAAAAATTGTTTTCCAGAAGTCGAACGTCGTTACACAGATCCTTCAATTGACCTTCAAAAAATTGGATTATTTTCTTTTGTTCCCGCGAAAGGTGCAACACCAAATTCACAAGGAATTTACGGTTTTGCAAAATTAAGAGGAAATTTTGCTTCAGAAAACGAAGCAAATGAAAGAGCTGAATTTTTGGTTAGAAACATAGATTCTTATCATCAAATTTATCATACTTACGTTGGAAGACCATTTCCTGTAACAACAAGTTCTGATTTTTCAAAAGAAATTTCAAAAGTTGATTTGAAAAAAGAGGTATCACAAGCATATAGTGAAGATGTGAAAAAGAAACGTGAAAAAGAACAAAAAGAAATGGAAGAAATTAAACAACGTGAAAAAGAATTGTTAGAAGATGTGAAAAAAGAAGAAGAAAACAAGGATGATTATTATACAACTCTAAGAGTTAAGAAAGCACAACTTGTTTGGACTTATGTTGAAACTGAACGAAAGATGCAACAAATGTGCGGTTTAATTGCAAAAGCACGACATGAAATTGAAGAATTAGAAGCTAAACACCCAGAATTAAAACAAACCTATTATCAAAAATATATCGACGCTAGAAAACAAGCAGGATTACCAGTTGATAAAGAGTCAAACGAACAAAATTTTATGAGATACTTGGTTGAAGATATTTCTTTACCAAACGTGGATACTGAATATAATAGATTATTTAAAAGTAATAATTAGATATATTTATAAGGTCCGTCGCCTTTTAATACAACTTCTGATTTTTCAACTTCTACTTGTATGGACTTTCGTTTACCCATTACTAACCAATTAAATTTAGTTGGTTTATTTGAAACTACTTTAAACGTATTCATATATATAGAAGTTGTTGCCAAAATTGGTATTTCATTTTCTATATTTGTTAAAACAGGTGTTGTTATAACGTTTAATTCAGTTGCTAATTTAGATACATATGAAGGAAGTGTAATTGTTGTATAATGAATATTATTCTTTGTTATAGTACACCCTTCACCTCTATAATAAACACCAGCTTCAGGTCCTTCTAAACAAGCATGAACTAAATATTTACTTTCGTATTCAGGATGTTGAATTACAAAAGTTTTTGATGTATTATAAACAATCTCACTAGTTGTAGGTTCGTAACAAAGATTGTATCCTGTTGCATTGTCGTTTCTTATTGGATTAACATAAAAAGCAGATCCCGACGATGAATTCAATGGTCCCGTATTAGCATTTAAAATGATACTATTTGGATGTTGATTTGTTTCTCCTGCTTTATATCCAATAGCAATACTATAACCTCCTTGAAATTGGTCCCCCGCGTTAAACCCAACAGCAACACTTGAATCTCCTTGGACGAATGAACCAGCATTACTTCCAACAGCAACAGTTGAACCTCCTTGGTTGATTGAACCAGCATTACTTCCAACAGCAACAGTTGAACCTCCTTGGTTGATTGAACCAGCTGATCTTCCAACAGCAACAGTTGAACCTCCTTGGTTGATTGAACCAGCTGAACTTCCAACAGCAACAGTTGAACCTCCTTGGTTGATTAAACCAGCATCACTTCCAACAGCAACAGTTAAATTTGCTTGATTTTGTCGTCCTGCACGAGAACCTATATGTATTCTATTATCACTTTCTGCGGTCCAAGAATTTGTTGCCGTATTCCAATATACATAATCTGAATAATGTATTCCTGTTGCTGAAAAACCTGTTGCATTTACCCAACCTGTACCATTATACTTCAGTATCTGATTAATTTCTGGATTTGAAACATTTTTATCCAAAGGTATACCTTGTAAATTAACAGCATTGTATATAAAATCATTACCATTTTTAGATATTCTAAAAGACATGTTTTATTTTAGAATATATATTTTTTACGCACATTCATTACATTTTTTAAAACATAATAAATATATTAAAAATATTATAGAAATAATCGTTATACTTATACTTATATAAAATATAATTTTTTTATCTTTCTTATTTTTTTTATTATTTGTACTCGTGGCTGCCGATCCTACACCTGCAAGAGCAGCTACACCTGCAACACAAGCACCGCAAAATTCTTCTTTATTTTCTTGAGACATTTTTTATATCTATAAAATATTATTTTTTACGTGAATTATTATTATCCTTTTCTATAATGTTTAACCATTTTTTATACTCAACTGAAAAATTGTCTAAATCTTCTAACCATAAATCTTTTTCAGATTTTGATTTTAACAAATCTCTTTCTTTTATATTACTGTCTATATCATTTTGTAATTTATTAATTTTTTCAGCTGTTATACTACCTATTTGTAATCTTAAAAGATATTCATATCCAGAAATATTATTTTCATTGTCATCTTCTATATTTTGTTCGTTATTTTTGTCATATCCTCTGTTTTCTAAATCTTTTACAATATCTTTACTGTTTCTACTTTCTCTTTTTTCATTTTTAACTTCAAATAGTTTAATTTCTCCATCTCTTACTTCTTGTAAAAATCTCTTTTTATTACCTAAAAATTTAATATTATATTCAAGATGATTTAATATATAATTTTTTCTTTTAGTGTAGAACCCGTATCTTATTTTACAAAATTCATCAATAATTTCATCTGTGTTATTAAACTTTCTCAATTTTGAAGTTTCTGTAAATAATACCATATTAGTAGTTCTTAAAAATTTAAATAATTTCAAACCTTTTTCATCACATTTAACACCATCTTCATTTTCTGTTATAGAAAAATTAACTACTTTAGGTGTTGAATAATTTTTATAATTACTTATTTGTTTTTCTACTTTCATATCTTCTAATTTATCTTTGAAATCATCTGTCCACATACCAACTGGAAGTTCATTTACAACATATTTATTTTTTATATCTTTTTCAACTTTTCCCCAAGATACATATTTGGTTTCATCTACTTTTTCAATATTACCAGTATATCCTCTATACCAAGGTTTAATTTCTGGAAGTAATGATATTGTTAATTTTTCTTCATTTTTTATCACATTTCCATCGTATTGTAACCAGGTTTTTATAGATTCTACCAAGTCTAAAGGATTATAACAGGGTATATAACTAGACCAACCTGTTCCTATTCCACAAGTACAGCCGTTTACAAGTGCCATAGGTATAATAGGAACGTAATATTTTGGTTCAACACTTTCACCATCATCTTCAAGATATTCTAAAAGAACATCATCTTCTTCTTTATATATCATTCTCGTCAAATAATCCAATTTTGTATAAATATAACGAGCGTTTGCTGCATCGTCACCTCCTACGATTCTAGAACCAAATTGTCCATCTCTATAAAGAAGAGGGATATTATTACTTCCTACAAATTCGTTTGCCATACCTGTTATAGTTTTGTAAAGATTTTGTTCACCGTGATGATAACCAGATTTTTCTGCTACAGAGCCCGCTAATTGCGCGACTTTTAATGTTTTACCAGAATATTTCAAATTTCTTTTAAAACATACGAAAAGAACTTTACGATGACTTTCTTTCATACCATCTATAAGATTTGGAATACTACGTTTACAATCGTCTAAAGAAAATTTTATCAATTCAGTATTAACATAGTCAGAATAAGATATTTTGATTTTTTCTGAAATATTTTCTTTCCATTTTAAAACTACATTATTAGAGTCATATTTTTCAAGCCAATCTTTTCTTTGATCTGAATATTTATTATGAAATGCTTTATTCATATTATCAAATGTTTTTTCATCTTCATAAAATTCAATTATCTTTTGTCCAAATGTTTCTTTTACATCTTGTTCGTTTGAAGCACCTAATCCTTTATAATATTTTTTATTTATTTTTTTATCACCATTTTTAATAACATATTTTTTATATTCTCTTTCGTCGTAAAAAAGTTTATCTGATTTTCCAAGATATACTCTAACTATAGGCGTTTGCATTGCAACTAAAAAGGGTTCTTGGCGTTTTAATAAACTTGGAAATAGAGAGTGAAAAAGGTTTTGAATAAGTCCTGAAATATGAAGTCCGTCTGTATTATGAACTATAATATCTCCTATTCCAGCTTGAAAATGATGATTTTCAGTTTCTAAATCGTAAACATATTGTTCAGTTGAACCTAGGTTGATAATTTCTTTAACTACATTCTTTAAATTTTCATCTACATAACTGTTTTGCGAAACATATAAACATATATTATCATCTTTGTCTGTTTCAAAAAATGTTTTATATCCTAAATAATGTAATAAAAAATATATACATTGAGTTGTAATTTTATCATTGAATATTAATTTATATTCATAATCGTTCAACTTTGTTCCGACAGAAAGAACACCTTTGACAAATTCACTTTGAAACTCTCTTGTACAATTTAAAATTTCAATTGGAATTATTTTACGATTATTACTATCAAAAAATTTATTTTTAAAAAAAGATATATTACCTTCGTCATCTTGTTTATCTTTTAATATACTTAATATAGATTGGTATGACATAATATACCAAAAACGACCCACATAATATATATCAAGTTGAGTTTGTAAATTATAATTAATATGTTCTATTCTATGTACAGGATGATGAAGTAATTCACACCCGACATCCATATCTTTTGGACTTATTTTTTTACCTTCAACATCTAATAAACTATGATCTTCTGTTACATCTACAATACCTGAATAACTAGTAACTCTGTATATATGTTTATTTACTCTATGTCTCATAACAGATTTTATTTTAGACCATCCTCTTTCTGTCCATACATCAAAGTCTGTATTGGAATATTCTTTACCTGTTTGTGAAATATTCCAATTTTCACATATAGTATCAATAGTTTTAATTTCAATACAACCTTTGTTATTTTTTAATATAACAGGTGTATCACCAACTACACTATCTGCATCTGTTATAACCATAAGTTTACCATATCTTAACTTTTCAAAATTTTCATCTTTTGTATAATCATCGCCATATCTCAACCCTAATGATTTTATAATATCTGTAACAACATTATTTTTAGACACCGATGTTGGAGTTGCGTTTCTTGTGTTTAACACCTTACCTCGTAGTGCATATATTCCATACCAATCTCTTCCTGATTTTCCATAAGCACCTTTTTGAATACCCCATACAGCATATGTTTTAGCTGATAATCCTTCTACTAAAATAAGTGTACATTCTTTACTTTTACTACCACCTTCGTTATTGGCAGGATCCAAACCTTCTATTTTTTCATGACCTCTCTTTTTTCTTTCAGATTTTTTTAGCACAACCATCTCTTTTGCTCTTATCATATCTTCTAAACGTTCCATAATAGACCAGGAAGATATAGTATTAATATGAGACTTTTTTACTTGAACATTAACTTGAGGAGCTTCTAATTTTGTTTTACTTTGACTGTCGAATTCTGGTTTTTTAACGGTTGCTACTATAAATAATTTAAAGAATTTTTTAATGTCTGACATATTAAGTTGCGGTTTACCAGTTTTATTAATCTTATCAAGTAAAGGTCTAAATATAGATTCACTCCAAGCATCAACGTGAGTTCCACCTAAAGGTGTGTAAATACCATTTGCGAAAGATATGGTTCCATTATTTTCATCAGTCATAATAACCGCTTCGCTTTCACTACATTTTATATGCAAACTTTCAACTTCTTTTGTATTATATAATTTAGAGTAATCAAGAAGATTTTTTACTGGAATTTCTACATCGTTATAAAACGTTGGAACTTTAGTTAACATCGCCGTGTCGACTACAAACCTTTTGTATAAACTTAAAATATCATCTGTATATCCCGATAAACCAAACTGAGAAAAATCAGGAGTAAAAACAATTTTTGTATAACCTTTTTTAGTTTTCAAAGTTGTTATTGTTGGTTCTGATACTTTTCTCATATTATTTTCCCAAGTTTGTTTTAAAAGTTTTTTATTATCTGGATCGGCACCTTCCACATAAAACTTTTTAGAAAATACATTTGCTACTTTAATACCTAGACCGTTTCTTCCTGAAATATTTTCTCGGTCTTCTTCGTCGTCATAATTACTACTTGTAAGAAGTTGTCCGAAAATCATACTATGATTATAACATTTTTCTTCTGGATGCATTTCAACAGAAATAACATCTCCATCATTCCAGAAAGTTGTTTCGCCAGTAGTTTCATCTATACTAATACATATTTTTGATACTTTATTTTTATTCTTAATACTTCTTGCAACATTATCGACAATGTTAGAAAGAGGTTCGATAAATATTCTAAGAATAGCTGGTGAAACATCTATGGTTCTTTTTTCAATATGAAAATTTTCATCAACTACCACATATTCTTCTGTTTTTCTTGAACGGGTAGAACCTACGTACATATCAGGTCTATCAATGATATGTGAAATAGGATCCTTCTTAACATATTTTTGTTTTTTAGAATTACTATTTTGCATATTTTTGTTTGAGTTTAAAAAAGTTGTTTTTAAAATCATTTTTAATTTTAAAAAAATGATGATGTTGAAAAAAGTTTTTTATTAAAGTGTGTGGTTTTAAAAATATCATATTTGAAATTTACTTAATACTCCAAAATGGTCTGAGAATAAACCATTTTTAAAAACTATTTTCGATGATAATATTTTTAAATTTTTTGAAAAAATATAATCAATTCTTAAATCAATGGTTCTCATCCAACCTAAAGTTAAAGGATTTGTACTACTCCAAGTATATCCCGTGTATATAGGATGAACGAACCTAAATGTATCTTTAAAATCATGTAATAAAATTTTTTCTACCTCAATCGAATCTTCATTTACATTTAAATCTCCACATAATATAATAGGAATATTTATAGTTTTAATATTTTTTAATACTTCTTCTACTTGTAAAAGTCTTTGAAAATTTTTTCCTAAGGCATTAAGATGAAAATTTTTTACACATATTTGTTTTTTATTATCAATAGACAAAGTTACAGTTATACAACCACGAGGTGAAATATAGTTCATTATATCTCCTTTCTGGTTAGAAAATTTTAAATCATTTACAGATTCTAAATTGAAAATATCTTTTTTCCACAAAATCATTAAACCTGTTTCATCTCCTTCTAACCATTCTATAAGTGCACTTTTTCGTAAAAGTATTTTAATAAAAATATAAAAGGAGATAAATGATATTAGTTTGCAATTTATTAAAAAATAAAAAAATAAACTAAGTATAAAGTATATTATATTTGATATAATAGTACCTATAAATGAACTTTTATTTCCCGAAAAACTATTATAGTTTTCAAGTTCTTGATATTTCTTTTTAGAATATCTACAATATAATTCCTGTAAACAAATTATATCTGGATCTAGTTTAGATATTTCCTTTAATTGTAAATTTAAACGATTTTTATATAACGCAGTGGTGCCGTTAAAAATAAAAGGTATTGGAGAACCTGGAAATACATTAAAAGTTAAAACAGATATATTATTTTTCGTAAATAACATATTTTATAATTCTATTTCAATCTTTAAAAAATGTACAAAAGTTTTTTAACATTTTTTAAAAAATCGGGGCTATATAAATTTATTCAACACACAAATTTTGTGTGTTGAATGTCCGAAAAGTCTTTTTATCAAAGTGTATGTGGTTTTAAAAAATTATATTTTTTAATTAACTTGTTTTCAATAGCACCAAACATAAAAAATTTTCATCTTAATTTAAGTTTAAATTATTTTTTCGGCTCCAAAATTGTGCTTTTTAGAGAAAAAAAGTGCCGAAGGCTAAATCCAAGTTTATTTTTAACCTTTTTTTAAAAAATATTTATATTGTAAAAAAGGTTAAAAAATATATTTTTAATTTTTAACCTTTTTTACAATATAAAATTAATGTTCTTTTTGGTGCTAAAAAGTTCAAAACACAAAATCAATTTAAAAATATTACGATTTTTAAAATAAATGAATTGCGAATTTTGTCAACAAATATTCAATAGAAAATCCACATTATGTAGACATCAAAAACTGCAAAATATTGTTTAGATCTCCAAAGAAAAATAAAAATATGCATATGTGGTTATAATCAAAATGATGTAGATTATCACAAAGAAAATTGTATCTATAACAAATACGAAATTTTAAAAACAAAAAATATAGCTTTAGAAAATTGTAACGAAAATTTAAAGGAACAAATAACCCAACTAAGAGACCAAATAACTGTTCTTCAAAATAAACTTGAAAATATTGCTATTCAAGGTGTAAAGAAGTCTTCAGTAGTAACTAATACCAATAACAATATTGTTCTACAACCCTTAACGTCTGATTGGTTGAATACTCAAGCTTCTTTACTTTCTCGGAATGATGTTGAAAAAGGTCTTATAGGATATGCTGAATTTGCTAAAAATTATTCTCTTAAAGACCGTGTTAAATGTCTTGATTTTTCACGTAAGAAATTAGAGTTTTTAGAAGAAGATGGAACCTTAATCAAAGATAATAAAGGGAGTAGAGTTGCTAAATTATTTTTCCAAAGTATCCAAACGCAAAATGAAGAGATCATAAATAAGATCCGCGATGACATTCTAAAACAAGTAGCAGAAACATCAAGTAAACTTGAAACAATGCATCTTTTAGAAAAGATGACCGACCTTGTAAATATAAGTAGAGGAGTTAAAAAAGTTTCTCAAGGCGAAAGTGATATTATAAAAGATGATTTTATAAGGGAACTGTGTAATGTGCTTGGAAAATAGGGAGATAGAAAAATAATAATTTATATTGTTTTGATAATATAAATTAGATTTTGAAGATAATTATCGTTTCAGTTTAAAATTCAAAAAACAAAGAAACACGTTCATATATATTATATTCAACGTATTGTTTAAATTTTTCAAAAGGTAATTTATTACGACTCTGAAATTTAATTTCTGTAAAAATATGACTGTATTTAGTTGAATTTTTTTCTGTTTTTTTTAAGTTTTCAATAAAATTGTTATAACTTTGATTACTATATTTTTCGTAAAGAAGAGGAACATCATAATACAAATAATTACAACATTTTTTTATTATGTTTTCTCTATTTTGTTGTAATATATGTTTTAAATCTTTAAAATTCAAAGTTCTGTGTGTGTCGAAATTTAATGTTACAAATACAAAATTTATATCGGTTTCATCATTTACAATTGGAAATTTATCTTTATCACTAGTTGATGCTCTTAAACATAACCAACCTGTAAGAACTAATTCTAATATATTAGTTTCGAAATTTAATCCATTTAATTCGGGTTTTAAAGAATATATAGTAATTTGTTTTTGTTCGGTATGATATGATAAAGGCATATTACTTCTTAGATGTATAAAATCATTATTTAAACTTTCTATTTTTCTATTCCAATTAGATTTCCATCCTGGTTCATTTAAAGAGGGAATATTTTTAAAAATATTCCTAATATTATATGTATCTTTATAAAAGGTACTACTGTTTGTAGTATGTTCATTATATATATCAATAAACTTTCGCATTTCAGATGAAAAATCTATCTGAATATAATCTATCCATTTCATTATATATATCAAAGCAAAACAATCTAAAACAGCGATATCTTCTTCCTGTTCAAATATATGTTCAATATCATTATTTTTAAAGCAATCTTGAACATGTTCACAAAATTTAATTAATTCATTATTCCATAACATTGTAGTTCCATCTGAATTTATTTCAATACAATTTGAAATTAAAATTTGTTTATTTATTTCAAAAAGACGTTTGTCTTCATCTTCAGGTTTGATTCTGGATTTATAATATTTGTGAATATCGGGTTCGAAAGATATATTATATTTTTTTATTTTGTTTATTTGGTTTCCAATCTGATTTTCATAATATTCAATATCATTTGTTTTTGACTGTATCCATAATCTATGGATAAAAAAAGTTTGTAATATTTCAAATCGAGCTACATGTTCACTAAAATCTCTGTTTATTTTATTGACATTAATCGTATTTATTTTTTTAAAAAGTTCATCCCTAAATTCATTGTCTACTGACATCATATTAATTATATCTTTAAAACCAAGTTGTTGTCTATATATTTTTTCATCTGGTTCTGTTCCTAATAATAATGATGTTAATGAATCATTATTATTAGGAACATATATGAACATACGTTCAATTGAACGTGTTATAGCAACGTTTACCAAAGACTGACCTTTTAATTCTCCGAAATTCGTTCGATGACAAAGTAAATTTATATCTGACAATCCAAAAACAAAAACAATTCGTCCAGAAAGTCCTTGAGAACCATGTATAGACATAAATCTAGCTTTGTTTATACTTTTGTTTAAATCTATAGGTTCTGACATTTCACTCTTATGTAAATAAGTTAAAGTTGAACTACCAAATTTCTTTTCAAAAAGTTCGGCAACTTTAGATTGTAGTTCTGAAAAAAAACAATTGTTTTGTATAAATGGATGAATAAACAGAAAATCACTAGGTTTTATATCCTGTAAATTAAGACAATCTTTTATATTATATAATACACGATTTATCGTTTTTTCGTTATCAGGTTTTTCTACATTTTCTGTATCATTTTTCGTAGTGCTTTCACGTTCTACAAATACTTCATCATTAGATAATATGTATCCTGAAAATTCCATCTCTTTAATTCCTTGATTTTGGTATAATTTTTTACTATTTATCCATTTTAAAATTTTTGGATTTTTTCCTCTTCTATAAATAGGTTGAGGTTCTGAATATATAATATTTAAATTCCAATAAGACTTTAAATCTTCTTGGTTATTTTTCCATTGACTAAATATATTGTCATTTTCATATTTACTTCTGGTACTTTGTAAAATATCTCCAGAACATTTTAACCTCCATTGTGGAAATATTTTTAAAAGTGTAAAAAGCGCAAGTATAAATCTAATATCCATATTTTGTGCCTCGTCGCAATACATATAAACAAATTTGTTTACATCAATCGTATTTTGAGCATATCTTATAGTATTATTATTTTTGAAATACTGTTCTAATTTTTGTTTATTGTTAATAATATTAGTTGACATATCTTCAAATTTTACAGACAAATCATTTCCTAAAAGTTTATTGATAGAATATATAAAAGAATGTATAGTTCCGAAATATCTCATTCTTCCATCATAAGAACCTTCTATAACAATTTGTTTACCTTCGCATAAATTTGCTTCTTCAATATTTATATGTTGTTTGTTATCTTTTTTATATTCTCTTCCTTCGGAAGTTTTATTTCCCAACTTTACAATAGCTTCATCTTTCTGTGAATGCTGAGGGAAAAATGCTAGGAATATATCGTATCCAACATCTTCGCTTTCTATTTTAGCCTTTGCTTCATTTGTTAAATTTTCTGTCTTTCCATATCCTGCATTGCATTGTTCAATTATAACATCTGGTAAATTTTCTCGTTGTATCTTAGTTATAGTTGATTCTCGTTTAAAAACACACTTTTTGTTTAAACATTTTTTACACTTTCTAATACAGTTTAAAATTATTTTTCTATTTTCATCTGCTTCCAGATTTACTATTTCATCTGCTTCCATTTCAAACCATATATTACCTTCTCTAGTCTTTTCTTCTGCTTTATGGGTATGTTTAACTTCGAACCCATACTTGACATTATCATATGCATCTAAAGCGGCAACGTCCCATCTTAAAATTTCACAACCTTTTTCCAGAACAACTTTTGAATAGTTTTCATTAGATATATTTATAATATCGCAACATGTTTTAATTTCTATTAAATAGTTTTCCAATATAAATTTCAATACATTTTTAGAATAATTATGAATATCGGATTCGCCTTTATGTTCATAATCAAAATGTTCGTAATCATGACGAAAATAATGTTTTCTTTTTGAACCTTTATTAACTATAACACCACAACCACAACAAGGACAAAATAATTTTGTTCCTTTAGTTATAGTATCGGTGATCTTTACAATATTTTTGTTTAAATCTAAAGCATAAATTACTTTATGTTCCATTTTTCTAATTTTTTAATAAAAAATTAGAAAATAAACCTATTTCATCATACCCTTGAACTAACCTTTGATTATTAATTTTTATAATAAGTTTGGTATCAATATCCGGTGTAAAAATTCTTTTATCAACAGGAAGGTTATGGTTATAAGCTTCTCCTCCAGCAATAACAATCAAACCGTAATCTTTGAGTTCTCTGTTTAACATATATATACAGTCGTATATATAAGGTCTGATTGTATTTGTTATCATACCTAATATAAATTCTCTGTTTTTTGTATCTATTTTTTCTAGTGTTTTGTTCTTGAAATCTTCTTTCTCCTTTTTTGTCATATTCATCACAGCTTTTTTCTCCTCTTCCTCTATATAATCTTCCAAATCTTCCATATCGTTTTTCTCCTTTTTCTCATGTTCCTCTGTATAATCTTCCATATCTTCGTAATCATCGTTTTTCTCCTGTTCATTTGTATAATCTTTTTTCTCTGTATTATCAATTACATCTTCCATATATTCTTTAGCCGAACAAGAATCATAAGGACTATCACAAACTACAACGGGGATATTATTAGTTTCCATATTGTTTTTAACGTTTTCTTCATATAACCCTAATAATCTGTCTCTAAACAAGACTATATTATTACTCTTACTCCAGTAAAATGTTCTCTGATTATTCTTATGATATACTGAAAAATAAGATATTTTATCCTGATAGTTTTCTGGGATTTCTACTACATCATTATTTTTTGTATATATATAACAACTGACAAATTTTAATTTATTAGAAAGACTATCGTCCGCTATGGAATTATTTTGGATATCCTTTATTCCACTTCTATGGCATAACATTATTTGACTTTGGTCCGAAGAAAATCGCCATCCGTCTATATTTGTTTTTTCATCCAAACCACACATATTTTTTAACTGCGGTACATTACACATACATAATAAGTTTGCAAGTGTGTAATCACCACTTTCAAAAACTTCAAAATTTATACCAAAAATGTCTAACAAATTTTGAAATTCGTCCTTATCAATATCAAGTATGGTTAATGGTGTTTTGCATTCATACATATATATCATAGCTAGTCTGTCGTCATCTTTTTCTTTTTGTTCAGAGTTCATTATTTCATCTACTATATGTAATTCAGCCTGTTCAAAATCAGTAGAAAACCAATTTGTAAATTTTGTGGGTAAATGTTCTGTAGTATTGAATAGTTTTGTAGTTCCGTGATATAAATATATTGAACTGGAACTAGTTCTAGTTCTAGTTCTAGAACTAGTTCTAGTTGGAACTTTAGGAACTATTTGACTTATCTTGAAATTTTTTAAGTTAATCTTATCCTTAACTGATTCTATAATCGATACTGTTGTTGCAGTATCTTCCTGTTTGTATACAGTATTATTTACATTGTATATTTTTACTCCTGTTCTGCCTGCTCTGTACAACAGTTGTATAAATTCTGTTTCATCAAAGGGAACCCAGTATCTTTCAGACTTTTTTCCGTCTCGTTTATTATAATATACATACTTAGCTGAAAATTCTTTATTTTCTTTGTCAAACCGTTTTATATCTTTATCATCCAAATTGTCCAAAATATATTGTGGGACTGTACCATTACCAGATAGTTTATAATATGAATACAACATCTGAAGTTTAGAAAATTGGTCAACATTAATCATTATTAGTTTTTCAACTTGTTCATCCATAATATTTCTATTTCCAAAACAGTTAGCTGTGTTGTAAATACTCATTTTGTTTATTGTATTAAATAATTAATATTTAATACGAAAAAATCTATTACTTATTACTTAATTCGGTTTAAAAACTTTTTAAATTACTAATAAAATGTTACACTTTGAAGAAACGGATGAATATTATTCTTTTGGTGCGAGAAAAATTTATAAGACTATACAGTTGTCAGATTTTCAGAAATGTATAGAGCATTTAGTAAGATATCCAGAAGTTGAATCTTGTTATTATACTTTTTCCGTATCATTTAAACCTGGTAAAAATCTTTATGTTTTTCCTCATAATGATAGCGATATGATTTCTAATATTAGATTAAATAATCCCGATGTAGAGACTAATTTTAATTCAGTAGGTAAAAGTTATGATCAATCTATTTTTTTAAATTGTTGCTCTATGTATAGTCCTTTGGAAGTTGAGTTCGAAAACGATACTGATGTTAGTTTAGAATACGATTGTATAATTTTAAGCCCGGAAATAAGAAAGTTTTTAATGTATCAAAAAATTAAGGTAGGAAATAGTATATTTTATAACGGAACGGCAATAAAAGTATAAAATTATGGCAACAAAAGTATAAAATTGAAATTTAAAGTATAATCATATTTAATTAAAAAATGTCTACTCTTGTTTATTGGCACGGTATCTTAGGTATTCCAGGAAAAGGTCCAAACTGGATGGAACCTTACAATCCTGATAGAACAATTGGTGGGATAATTCAAAGTATGAAAAATGCTGGTCTTGGAGAAAGAAAAAATATAGAAATATTAAAGTTCAAAACAGGAGATATAAGTAAGTTTGATAAAAATAACCCTTGGTGGCCTCACGATACAAAACTATCTGAAGTTGTAGCCCATCACGGAGGTCTTAGTGGTAATAATATTCAGTTGGTCTATTATATGGTGGGATAGGTGAATGTAAAATTTTTAAATTAATTTGATAAATATTATATTAAAAAAAGGGTGAAGTTTGGGTTTTAAGATAGAAGATTTTTTCCTCTATCTTAAAACCCAAACTTCACCCTTTTTTTAATAATAACAATAATAAGTTTATCTTACTATTCTATAAGATACAAATGAATTTCTTCTTGTTATCTGTATTATATCACCTTTTTGAAAATTATAAAACCTACATACAGGATCAGATTTTAACAAAACAGGTATACTTGATCCATATTGTTCTTTAAACTCTTTACATTCTTCTTTGTTTAGTTTTTTATGTAATGGTACGAGTATATGTTTTGTTATGTTAAATTGTAAATCATCTACATTAAATAACTCTATCATTATACCTATATCAGATATTGTGTTTATTACATTTTTAACAGCAGGGGTCGGAGCGCCTTCATATAATAATATACAATGATTTATATTTATCTTTTGTATTAAAGAAATATGTAATTCAATTTTAATTTTAAAAAATTTTATTGACAAATGTTAGTGCATCCATATGGATTTTCAGGGGCATTACCCAGCACTGTAATACCACGTTGCTCAGCATTTTCTATACTTGGACAAGGATTATCCATAACATCTCCTGAACCTCCTCCACATAAATATCCTCCTGTGTAATTATAAGGTTGATTACAATCATCGGATGTGTAAGCAACATATTTAGCATTCATATTATAACAAGATTGGTCGTCCATATCAGTAAAATCTTGACAAGCTACATTTCCAGAATCATCCCCGCATACATTTGATGTTGAATTACATTGATTTTGAAAAGCATTTTGACAAGAAGAAGCAAATTGTGAATTTGTAGGTAAAGAAATCTTTTTATTGGAAGCAACGGGTCCTATATCTTTCACATTATGATAATTTTCATTATTTTTACAGCATTTTTTCACCTTACTCAACATAACAGCAACCATTATTAATGCTGCTAAAGCAAGTACAAAAGTTAACACTTCAAAAATTGTTACGTTTTTAAATATATCCATTTTATATTTAAAAAATATTTTTTTTAAAAAAACATAATCATTAACAAAAGTAAAGCTATACTTATACCAACTCTAACCATTCTATTATCTTTTTTATAAAAAATAAATAATATTGATAATATCAATATCCACAAAGGAAAAAGGACAATTAAAAAAGCTAATAACTTTTGCCAAGTTTTCTGTCTTTTAACCATAGCATTCAAAACTGTATTCACTTCATCTGTATTTGTAGGATCACCTCCTGCTGACTTTATTTGTCTTTTAGCTAATGTATTATTATCCAAGTATACATTAGCCTCAATTAATCCAGAACCTATAACTTTAGTTTCAGACGAATCGTATAACAACGCAGGTGTTTCATAAGGGGCTAAAGGAAAATCATACACATTAAGTTGTTTTGTAGCATTTGCTAAAACTACTTTTTTACCATCTGGTAATTCAATATTATATTTTGAAGGTAAATTTATTTTTGTTCCATCAGCAAAAGTATACTCCTGAGATTCTACCATGACAACAGAAACTTTTGACATATCTTTTTCAAATTTTACAATACCTTTTTCGTAAATATTAATCATATTTAATCCTATTTTTTCATTTAATTTGACGTCATCTTGATAAAATTTTGTTTTAAAATAATGACTTAACATATATTGTTTACCACTTTCTTTATCTTGTATTGGGATCCAAAGCCATCCAGAAGAAACTTGTTTTTGAAAAACATTTTCTACTGTTTCTAAAGCTTGTATATAGTTTCCTTTTGGAATACCAGACTTCATATTTTGATGATCTATCCATCCTGGTCCCGTTTGTATAGGTGTATTGTTTACAGACAAGGAAACATTCATATCTGGATAAGAATAATATAACGTTCCTAAATCATATCCGCATTCACAACCATTTTCAAAATTTGGAAGAGGTGGTGTATTAGCAACCATTAAAATATCAAGATTATGTAATACATTTTTATCATCCTTAAAATTAACTATAGCATTAAATTGCATCGGTTGTTTAGTTGACAACACAGCAGAAATATTATTACCGGAACCAGACAATTCAAAAGTTGAATAACTATATTGATCATATTTCATATATAACCATTCATGTTGAATTGTATGCCATATTCCTGTTTTTATTTCACCATATCCACCTTGGCAACCCCATCTGACGGCTTCACTTCTATCTATACCTACAACGTCTGGCGGTGCTATTTCTAATCTAAAAAAAGTAATGTTAAATGTGTATTCATCTGTTATTCCATATAAAAAATACCATCCCACATTACCAACACCGAATTGTATACCTGTATTTTGTAATTCACAACCAGAACAAATATTCTTAGGTGCTTGAAATGATGTCGAAAATGTAGGATTTGGTAATAAAATAATATTCATAATTGTTGTTAAGTCTTTTGCTTTATCCATAAGTTTAAGTTGATAATCAAACATTTCATCATCTCTATCAAAAAAAATAGAACTGTATTTTTTCTTTGCATATTCAACACCTCTTTTATAAAGTGATTTAATACCATCTAAATCTAATAATGGTTCATTACTCATTTATTATAAATATTTTTTAAAAAATATTTATAATAAATAAAAATGTATTTAGAACAAAAAATTTGTTATTGCGGTTTTCCTTGGTATCATCATCCTTATAAACATAAATATGAACCTTTTACAATATATTACAACATAGAAGAAAATTTTTATAATATCAATGCTGAAGATTTTGTACATTTATATAACAAAGATAAGAATATTGAATACCGCAAAATTAATTTCGCGGTTCCAGAAGACGCTGTATGTCATAAAAAAAATTGTAGATTACCTTTATTTCATCATAAAAATATATCACATCCGTTTACTATAAAAGTGGAAATAGCAAACAAAAATAAAAACGATCTTATAAATATATTTCACCCATATAATAAAAGTATCAAAATTGATAGTAAGATAAAATTATTAAGATAAAATTATTATATAATCAAAAAAATTAATTATATAATATTATATATCCATTAAAACCGTAAAAAAATTTTTATTTTCTATTTTATAAGCTACTATATGAATATCACGTGTTGTTTCTTTACCTTTTACACGGTATGAAGTTATATTATTTGAATTTCTATAAGAATGTAGTATAAAACCATACTGATTTTCTGTTTCTTTACTATATTGTCCTTTATTAAAATGTTTATTATTCCATATATTACCAATTAATAATGCTTGTTTTAAACTAGTAACATTTTGGGCTAACCATATTTTTTTATTTATTATATTATTTTTAAAAAAGTAAGGTGTCTTTTGATTTATTATAATTGTATCGTGTAGTATATTTTTAATACTACTTTCTTCTATTAATTTATAAATAGAATCTTCACCTTCTAATAAAATTTGTTCATCATAAATATCAAAATCTGTTATATCTTGATAGTATTTTTCAATATATATATTTGTATGATAATTTAATAACCCATTTAAATCTCGTATTGAATATAATTTTAAAACATACATTAACCTTAATAATAATTCTTCTGAATTTATTACAAGTTTTCCATCTTTTGTTAAATTATCATTGTTATTTTCAAAAGCGTTTGAAACATTGCTTTTATATTTATGTTCTTTATCGATAATTATACCATCATTTGCAAAATCTTTTAAAACCTTGTCATCTATATTTGAAATTTTATTTTTTAATATATATTTAGAAAACAACCAAAACATATATTCACATATATATCTTGAAAGTTTTTTATTTTTATTAAACCTATTTAATAATGACGTATTTTCTTTATAATGTATTTCGGATGATATATTAATATCATTTATTGGTTCTGACTCTAAAACTGGAATACTTGTATTAATATTACCAAATTTACAGTTGATTTCTACCAATATATTATTTAAGACTGTTTGTGAAACTATTTTACCTTTATAATCTTTTATAAAATTAATAACTACACTCTTATCAGTTTTAACTAATTTTTTATGCCTGTTAAATTCAGGAATCAACAAAGGTTGATTAGGTTGTGTTAATAAACATAATTCGTTTCCTTTATAATTTACATAAAGTTGTCTTGATTTACCATAACTATCTATAACTTGACCTGATATAATATTTTTATCGATATCAAATAAAATATCCCTAAGTGGGGTGTTTAAAATATAACATTTATTCATATTTTCAAATATATTATTTACGCTTTTAGAAATAACTTCTTTTGAATCAAAAATATATTTAACATCTGTGCTTTTATTCATATTCCATTTTACAATTAATTCACATTGGGGATATTTAGCATGATCTGATTCACTTCCCATATGTTCATATATAAATATACAAGGTCCTTTCTGTATTTTTCTATAATAAAATTGCGTAAATCTCGGTAAAATAATAGTTTCTTTATTAAATAAAAATATATTACATTCAAAATAACTTTCTAGTAATTGAATATATAATTTTGGATCAAAATAATGTTCTGCATTCTTTATGTTTTCTTGTATTTCGCTTATATCAATATCATATAAACATTGTCTACAACCAGAGGCGAATTCTTCTTTTGAAAGTTTTTCTCTTGTTTCTAAAATTATGTTTTCTTGATAATTTTCTCCAAATAAAGCAAACATAACACTTGATAAAAAACTGCTATGGTTTCTTTCAACACCAACTCTGATATATTTATAGTTTATATCAATATCCAATGTTTCAAAGAAATTTTTAATACTTTGAGAAAGTTCACCGAATGTATTTGGGTCTAAAAATTTATCTGTTAAAATTAAATTTTGTTGTTTTTTTACTTTGTTTTCAGCTTCTTCATTAAAATAATATTGTCTGTAAACACTATCTTTTTTATTCTTTTTGTCTGTTTTAAAACAACAAGGAACAAAAGGAAAAACATCTGAATTACTAAGTTTATTTATTTGCAATCCTGGGAAAGGAAAATCTTTATTTTCGCATACATAATATTTTTGATTTACACCATCACTTTTATATTTTATTATATTATCTTCATTGTAATCTCTTGGAAATTTCATTGTTTCATAGTCTTTGTATTCTTTCAATTCATTTTTCTCTATAGGAGTTGGTTTTCTTGGTAAACTGCAATTTCTAGAATAATTCTTGATAAAAATTTCATCTGTAAGTATTTTTTCAGTTTTACTTTGAATTTTTATTTTCTTTTCTTCTCCAAAATCTGGAATATATTTTTTATAAATATTTACAATTTCATTATATTTTAATTTGTAGTAACTTAATAATTTAGAAAACATTTTTTGAAAAACGAGTATAGCTTCTTTGTTTTTAGCAGAACTAATATGAATTCTAAGATATCTCTGACCTTCTTTAAATAAATTTTTATCTAGTTTATATATATTTTTATCTTTACTCATTATAGTAAATTTTATATTACCTGTGAATATATGATTGTAGTTTATATATAACCATCCGTTCTTTTTTGTTGCTTTTGCATACTCATCTATACTTATTAAAGTTGACATATTAGGATCTAACATCGCTAAATCTGAAAATACATATGAATTAAAATTTATATTTGGTAAATAAAATACACCTGAAATATTATTCTCAGAAACATTTTTATATGATATACTATTTATATTAATAGAGTTTAATATTCTGTCAATAAATACTTCTTTTGATACAACAGTATTATTTATAGAAAGTGAAAAAACGCATTCTAATTTTTTATCAGATGATAACGATAATAATACTGTTGTATATTCAGCGACTTCGGTTTCTATTTTTGTATTTACTTTTAAAGTTATATATTCATTTGAACTATCAGTCCAATCTACGGACGGAACAAAGTTTTTCAAAACTTTATAGTATGTTTTAAAGGTTGCAAAAGGTACACTTTTATTTACTATAATTTTATTAAAAAGTTCTATCAAAGTGTAGTTTAAATTTATATTAAAAAATACATCAAAATTTTCTGTTATAAAATCAGTATATACATTATCTTCTTTGAGTTCATCAAAAAATTTAAATAACTTGTTATATTTTTCAACTTTAATACTATGACTTTCTATTTCAGCGTTTAATTTTCTTTTAATATTATCTTTTTCTTTCCATATTTTTTCAAACTCTTCTTTAGAGTTTAAATAATCGTCTTCGTATAATCTTTCTGCTATATCCTCTAGAATAATAGTATTTATTTCCGCTAATTCTTTTAATTTTTTATTGTAAACTATCCAAATATATAATATATCTTTTTTAAAATCTATGTTTTTTCCAAATTTATGTTCATTATTATTTTTAAATAAATTAAAATCTGAATTTGTTTCGCCATCTTTTTTTATTATTTCTAATATATCTTCTGCTAATATATTACGTTTTTCGTCTTCGTTTTTATAAATATATATAGGTTTAGTTTTCATATTGTAAGCTATTCTGGATATTATACTATCTTCTGTATCAAAGTCGTAGATCGGAAAATTTTTATTATTTACCTGTATCATTTATTATATAAATTTTTTATCTTAATATTTTTAATAATATTAAGATTTAATATTTACAATTGTTTCATTGTTTTTTTTAAACTATCGGCATCTCTTCCCCCGTTATGCATCTTAACAAATTTTCCAGAACTATTAAAACAAGCATAAGCTGGAACACCTTGTGAAGATGCAACTTTTGAAAGTTTAGTATTTGCTTTCTTATCTGTTTCTCCAGCGTCTATTTGCACTGTTGCTATTGTAAAATCAGAAACATCTCGTAATTTTTGAAATTCAGGTTTAGCTTTAGTACAATAACCACAGAAATTTCCTTGTATCATAATTAAAACAGGTTTACCTTTCGTGACGATGGGTTTAAGGGATCCGTCGTCATTAATATCACTGTCTTCAAGATATGGTATTTTTTCGAGAAATTTACTCATTTATATTATATATACATTTTTTAATTGAATTTTTATAAACATCTCTATCATAAATAATTTTTTCAAGATTTACATTGTTATTTTGAAATTCTTGTGGATAATCAATATTTTTAACAATGATATTATCTTCTGAATTAATATTTATATTTATACATAACAACTTGACATTCTGATTATATTTTGACACATATGATAAAAATTTTTTTAAATATATCTCATGATTTGAATTTTTATCACACCATCTAGAAGCATAAACAAAAGTTATTTTTTTACCTGATAAGATTACAGATTTTAATAGATTAAATCTTTTTACATATGTATTTTGAATATCATCTATACAATCAATTTTTATATTTATATCAAAATCTTTATTATAATATGTTTTGTTGTAATTGTATTGACAAAACTTTTCAGCCCAGATTCTCATATTTTTATCATCCCAACCTAAAACTATATTGAAAATGTCTTGTAAATTTTTATAAAAATTTATACCTGAAATATAATCAAAAGGAAAAATTTCTGAACCTTTAATAGCATCACTTACGTAGTAATTATCTCCTAAAGATATGTATGTTGTTTCATCTATGTATTGAATTGCATCATCTATATTATATTCTATTCCTTTATTTAATCTGAAGGGATATAATATTTTTTCTGTTGGAACAAAGACAATTACGTTTTTACCCATTGTATAAAATGGTATTTTTAAAATATTTTGTTCAAGTATATTAATAAAATTTTGTGAAACGAAAAATAGTGTCTTTTTGTTTTCTAAATTTTGAATATATGTTTTTGAAAATTCGTAATCTTGTGTAACTATAGGTTTATCATATTTTTTAACTTCTTCTTCTAGTCTATCTTTTATATTGATTGTTAATGAAATATATTGATTGTTATTATTTGATACATCTGAATCTACAAACCTATTATTTGTATAACATTCAGATGTATATAAATGAGGTTTAGCATAATATAGATTGATAAAATCTGAAGCTTTTTGTTGTATAGTGTCTATACAGTTTGTCATACCATAAGTATTTATATATTCTAAAAGTTTAAGAGCACCTTTTTTGTTTATTAAATATCCACCTGTGCCACCTATAGAATACATTAAAGATTTTTGAGAATTCCATCTTTCAGATATAGGAAATTTATCTTTATTTAAAAATTCATCAGTTTGATATTGTTTCCAAAGATGACACCCTAGATAACAAAATTCCCAATTTTCTGGCAATGTAAAATATAAATGTTGTATTTTTTTTTTAAAATCTGGAACAGGTGTTATGTCATCTTCTAAAATACAATATACATTATATGTTTTAGAATATAAGAGGTCTATGAATAGTTTAATGTGTGATAATGCACACCCAACCATTCCGTCTCTCATATCATAATCATTTCCATCAAAAATTCTTTGTAGCTGTTCTGTCTTTTTTAATTTTTTTCCATCAATCGCAGAAAATCTCTCTACAGGAATATCTAATAAATTTTTAATATTTTTCCATCTATCTTCACGTCTGTCTAAATTTATAACAAAAGTTTTAAAATCTAGTTGTTTATTCTCTTCTTTGCCACTAAACTGTTTTTCATCGTTTAATTTATAAGCATTAAGTTTGGTTTCGTCATTTATTTCCGAAGTTAATCTACCTGTATGAAGACAAAATATTCCATTTAAAAAAGCAGATATATATTTTTTTTGAATATATCTATTACTATATTCCATTTCAAAGTGAGAAACTTTTTCGTTAAATTTACCTAAATTTTTGAATATACTTGTTCTTATAAGAGAAGGCCTGAAAGAAAAATGAGGCCAGTAAGCACAATTTGGTTTGTTATTATGTTTTTTATTAAACTCAACATATTGTTCGTTGTTATAACAATATTCATGAATAACATATTTAATTCCGTTTTGCGTTATACAATGAAATCCTCCTGGAATATTGTTATCTTTTGAAGTTTCTCCGTAATTTCTATTAATTAAACATTGTCCGATTGTATTATTTGTAGATAAAACATCTAAACATTCAGTTATATAATTTCTTTTTTCTATAAATTTCCAATCGTCTTCCATATGAAACATATATGGAGTTTCAACTATATCTAAAAGCATGTTCATACTTCTTGGATGCCCTTTGTCTTTTTTATCTTTGAAAATAAACTCAAAAAATGGATATTTTTCAACCATTATTTTTCTATCTTCTTCATTTGAATTGTCATCGATTACGATCCATTTATCTATTAAATGAATATCAAGACAGCAATTTAAAAAACTATTAATTGTGTCTAAAAATAAAGATAATCTTTTACAAGTGGTGATAGTAAATGTTATAAGTGAATGAGGTTTGTTTTTTTGTTTACACAGGTTTTTTACAAGAGTTTTATTATATGTTATAAAATCATCTTTAATAAAATCTATACAATTATTTTTCATATTCATATAGGATTCAATATTTTCAATAGGCATTTGATTTTTACACATAAGTTTTTCGTATATATTATATGATAATCTGTATTTTGAAGTATTATAACAGAAATTTGCATAATATTCTAATATATATCTATTTTCTACAAATATTTCTAAAAAGTATTCACAAATAAGTATACCTATTTCGTAATTTTTTTCTTTTTCACATAGTTTTAGAGCGTCAATAACAATAGTAATATCACCGGTTTCTTTAAATTTTTTTAAAATATATTCAAGCATTTTAATCGTATATAATAACTTCTTAAATTTTGTTAATGAATATAAAATTGATTTTTTTTATAATATTTCTTAGTTTTGTCAAAGGGATGGAAAATCTTATGAATAATATTTATAAAAATATCGACGAAGCTATTATTGCTTTTATTTCTCGTATTGTTTCTAAACATCCAGAATTATCTAAAGATGATCTTTATAACGATTGGAAAAAATTAGACACTGTAGTTATCAAGACAAATAATGATATTAAATCAAGTGTTAGCAGGGAAAAACCTGAAAAACCTGAACTTGAAAAAGCTGAAAAACTTGAAAAACCTGAACTTGAAAAACCTGAAAAACCTTTATCTAAAATATCTGGCTGTCCTTATAAATTTTCTAAAGGTGATAAAATAGGATTAATGTGTGGTAAACGTGCCAAAGATGGTACATATTGTTCTATTCACAAAAAACACAAAGGTCAAGAGCAAAAAGAAAAGAAAATTTTACCAACTATTTCAAACCCTAAAAAACCTGTTTTAAATTTAAATAAAAAATTGGGTAAATTTTGGCACGCTGAAAGTAAACTTGTATTTAATGAATCAAAAGTTGTTTATGGTATATATGAAAATGATAAAATAGAAAAATTATCAGATAACGATATAGAAACTTGTAAAAAATATGGTTTTAAATTTATAGAACAAGATGACGATGATATAGAACAAGAAAAGAAAACTAAAGTTATTCAAGAAAAACCTAAACAAAAACCAGTAGTAGATAATGATGACGACGACGATGATGACGACGATGATATAGAACAAGAAAAGAAAACTAAAGTTATTCAAGAAAAACCTAAACAAAAACCAGTAGTAGATAATGATGACGACGATGATGATGACGACGATGATATAGAACAAGAAAAGAAAACTAAAGTTATTCAAGAAAAACCTAAACAAAAACCAGTAGTAGATAATGATGACGACGATGATATAGAACAAGAAAAGAAAAC
>Ga0255182_1000438_pt1 | contig 28559 bp, 15 predicted proteins | sample Atl_UVDOM_RepA_8_FD_188420 | JGI IMG/M metagenome (GOLD analysis project Ga0255182, IMG submission 188420) | Freshwater microbial communities from Altamaha River, Georgia, United States - Atl_UVDOM_RepA_8d | ecosystem: Environmental > Aquatic > Freshwater > River | place: USA: Georgia...
AAAAAGGAGTATGGAAAGATATTTCGACCAAATATTTCGATGAAATGCAGGCTGGTTTATGGAATAAATTATTGGTTGATGATTTAAATGGCGATGGAAAACTAGATTTGGTGGTTGGCAATCAGGGACTGAATACCCAATTGAAAGCCAGCAGAAAAGAACCTGTTACCCTTTACTATAAAGATTTTGATGAAAATGGTTCCACGGATCCTGTCTTATGTTTTTATATGCAGGGAAAGCGTTATCCTTTTGTAACCAGAGATGAAATGCTGGATCAGGTAAGTATGCTTCGGACCCGTTTTCCTGATTATAAAAGTTATGCCAATGCTACCATTGAGGAAATATTTACCCCAACTGAAAGGAAGGGTGTATCTGTGCTGGAAACAACGGAATTAAAAACGATGGCTTTTTTACTTAGCAAATCAAATAAATTTGAACCTATAACCTTACCGATAGAAGTGCAATCTTCTCCCGTTTTTGTCATTACCTCATTTGATTATAACAAGGATGGGCATAAAGACTTGTTTTTAGGGGGAAATCAATATCAATCCCGATTAAAATTTGGTAGATACGATGCCAATTATGGCATTTTATTAGTAGGAAATGGAAAGGGTAATTTTAAAATGATACCACAATTTCAAACCGGGATAAAATTAAAGGGTGACTTGCGCAGTATATTAAATATTGGAAATGTATGGTTTTTTGGTATTCATAATAAAAATTTGGTGGCATATATCTTAAACGAATGAGACAGTTATATATAGTTGGGTTTTTGTTTTTATGTCTGGCCTGTACCAGGAATGAGCCCATCATAGTTGAATTAAAACCAGGGGATGTAGAGATGGTTATTCAACAAATGACAGAGGTTATGATTCATGACGTAACGAATCCTCCCCTGGCAGCTCGATTTTTTTCTTACGCTTGTCTGGCTGCCCATGAAGTGCTGGCACTTGAAGACAGTACCATTCATTCGATGGAAGGTAAATTGAATGAATTTCCTAACATAGTCAAACCGAAGGGAATTGAAAAAATAAATACAGATATTTCTGCCTTACTCGCTATTTATGAAACAGCTAAGGTACTTCAACCGTCCGGAAAATTAATTGCGGAATTTGAGGAAAAATGGATTGATTCTTTACTTCGAGCAGGTGTTTCTACAGAGTTGATAAATCAATCGCTGGCATTGGCGAAAGAAGTTAGTGTTCAAATTTTAAAGTATGCCAAAGCGGACAAGTATAATAAGATGAGTGCATTACCCCGATATACACCTAAACAGGAAGAGGGAACCTGGTATCCCACACCGCCCGGATATTTTCCACCGGTTGAGCCATATTTTAATACGATCCGCTCTTTTACCTTAGAAAAGCCAGATCAGTTTAAACCCGAACCTCCGATTCCCTTTTCAGCAGATAAAAAGGCACCTTTTTATGCATTGATGAGAGAAATTAAGGAACTTGATCTCAATGAGGAGCGAAAAGAAATAGCTGCATTTTGGGATTGTAATCCTTTTGCACTTTTTGACAATGGCCATTTAATGGTGGGAATGAAGAAAATTTCACCAGGGGCCCATTGGATGGGCATTGCAAATATTGCCTGCAGGAAGGCTGAAGTATCTTTTTCAAAAGCAATTCAGGTGAATACGGTTTTAGCTATCGGACTGATGGACGGATTTCAGAGTTGCTGGGACGAAAAATACCGGAGTAATCGTATCAGACCAGAGACGGCTATTAGAAAATTCCTGGATCCAGCATGGGCTCCATTTCTCCAAACGCCTCCTTTTCCGGAATATTTGAGTGGACATTCGACGATTTCTTCTGTTTCCGCGGTCATACTTACCCATTTTTTTGGAAAAGCATTTACTTATACCGATACGGTAGAAGAGCGTTATGGACTAAAAGCAAGAACCTATTCTTCTTTTGAACAAGCAGCAGAGGAGGCTGGTATTTCCAGATTTTACGGAGGCATACACTTTATGGATGCTATTAAAAATGGACAGATTCAGGGAAATTCCGTAGGAAAACATGTATTGGGTAAAGTGTTTCATTAACGGTTTTGACACCATTATTCTTTCCTTGTTTTATGCTTTTCCAAGGTAATTGATTAGATTGATTTCAATTAGCTAAACGGCACGCTAAAGATTATAAATTTTAATTCGACCTTTAATTCTTCACATGAAAAAAATATTGACAAATCTTACATTCTGGGTATTGACTGCCATCACCTTCGGTATTTTACTCGGACATTTTTTTCCTGAAATTGCCCTAAAGCAAGTATTGCCTGATGATCTGAAAGGTCGGTTTTTAGGTCAGGAATTGAAAATTGGTAAAACCTTGAGCGAAGCTTTTGGGGGTTTTTTTATTTCTCTCGTGAAATTATTTATCAATCCAATTATATTTTTAACCATTACGCTTGGCATCGTTTCTATGGGCGATCTCAAGAAAGTAGGAAAGGTAGGCCTTAAATCGCTGATATATTTTGAGGTAGTAACTACCGCTGCCCTAATAATTGGTATTGTAGTGGCAAATATAATTCAACCGGGCAAGGGCGTTGTAACTGCGGCCACTGCAACAAAAGATATTGATGCGTACAAAGAAAAAGCGGCGGATTTCAATTGGTGGCAATTTTTCATGGATAATTCTACTTTACAAGTCCTTGTCATTGCCATCCTCATTGGGGTATTACTTAGTAAGATTTCCCGTGCGACAAAACTTATTTCTTATCTGAGCTTATCTTCAAAATATGTATTCAAAGGGCTTCACAGAGTCATGTTGCTCGCACCTATAGGTGCCTTTGGAGGTATGGCCTTTACAATCGGTAAATATGGCGTTGCTGCGTTGTTGCCCTTAGGTAAGTTAATGTTGACCGTTTATGTAACGATGGCCATATTTATTTTTGCCATTTTTGGTCTTATCTTAAAACAATATCAGGTCCGGTTATGGAAATTTCTCACTTATATCAGGGAAGAATTATTAATCGTTTTAGGTACCTCATCATCAGAAGCTGGTTTACCAAATCTAATGGAAAAACTGGAGAAAATGGGCTGCTCAAAATCTGTCGTTGGATTAGTAGTTCCCACGGGATATTCCTTTAATTTGGACGGAACTACCATCTATTTATCTATGGCGGTCATTTTTCTTGCTCAAATTTACGGCGTTCATCTTTCTTACAGCCAAATGCTAACCATTATTGGTGTTTTAATGGTTACCTCAAAAGGTGCTGCCGGGGTTACGGGAAGTGGATTTATTGTACTTGCCTCTACCCTGACCGCTATGAATGGCGTTATTCCTATCGAGGGACTAGCCTTATTATTGGGGGTGGATCGATTTATGTCGGAGGCCCGTGCCATTACCAATTTTATTGGAAACGGCGTGGCTACCATCTGGATTGCCAATAATGAAGTGGAGTTTGACCGCAAAAAGATGGATTATGCTTTTGGACACATTGATGAAACAGAGGATATTTTCACAGATAATTTGGATCCATTGTAGGGGCGTAGGTTTTGGATCAGGATTTACAGGATTTTTAGGATTCCTGATGATGTCGCTGGTTTGGAAGTAAAGTTTATTTGTAGATGGATACTGTCGCATGGGTTTTGGATCAGGATTTACAGGATTATAGATGACGTCGCTGGTTAGGAAGTAAAGTTTATTTGTAGATGGATACTGTCGCATGGGTTTTGAATCAGGATTTACAGGATTTTCAGGATTACAGATGACGTCGCTGATTTAATATGGTGGATAATGGAAATGCGTCCCTGGATTAATATTTCGCCGCTGCGATGATCGCATCGGCTGTGTTGAAAGTGATTTTTATTTCAATCTTATCCTGTAACTTGTTTTGGAATCAGGATTTACAGGATTACAGATAACGTCGCTGGTTTAATATGGTGGATAATGGAAATGCGTCCCTGGATTAATATTTCGCCGCTGCGATGATCGCATCGGCAGTGTTGAAAGTGATTTTTAATCCTATCTTATCCTGTAACTTGCTTTTGAATCAGGATTTACAGGATTTACAGGATTACAGATGACGTCGCTGGTTTAATATGGTGGGTAATGGAAATTCGTCCCTAGTTTAATATTTCGCCGCTGCGATGATCGCATCGGCGAAATGAATGAGCTGATATTATCAATTAATTTTTATGCTGCAGCGCGCATCATCTCAACCAATGCCCCGGTGGTAAAAATCCTCGAAATCCTGTAAATCCTGATTCAAACCCAGGCTACAGGATAAGCCCCGATTATCCCAAAGGTTAATTGGAGATAAAATGTGAAAATGGTTGTTAAAAAATGAAATCAAAAGCTGCAGCACGCACACTCCTAACCAACGCCCAGCTGGTAAAAGTCCTCGAAATCATGAAAATCGTGATTCAAAACCCAGGCTACAGGATAAGACCCGATTATCCCAAAGGCTAATTGGAAATAAAATGTGAAAATGGTTGTTAAAAAATGAAATCAAAAGCTGCAGCGCGCACCATCTCAACTAACGCCCCGGTGGTAAAAATCCTCGAAATCCTGAAAATCCTGATTCAAACCCAGGCTACAGGATAAGACCCGATTATCCCAAAGGTTAATTGGATACGAAATGTAAAAATGGTTGATAAAAAATAATTCTCATGCTGCAGCGCGCATCATCTCAACCAACGCCCCGGTGGTAAAAATCCTCGAAATCCTGTAAATCCTGATTCAAACCCAGGCTACAGGATAAGCCCCGATTATCCCAAAGGTTAATTGGAGATAAAATGTGAAAATGGTTGTTAAAAAATGAAATCAAAAGCTGCAGCACGCACACTCCTAACCAACGCCCAGCTGGTAAAAGTCCTCGAAATCATGAAAATCGTGATTCAAAACCCAGGCTACAGGATAAGACCCGATTATCCCAAAGGCTAATTGGAAATAAAATGTGAAAATGGTTGTTAAAAAATGAAATCAAAAGCTGCAGCGCGCATCATCTCAACCAATGCCCCGGTGGTAAAAATCCTCGAAATCCTGTAAATCCTGATTCAAACCCAGGCTACAGGATTAAATCCGATTATCCCAAAGATTAATTGGATATAAAATGTGAAAATGGTTGTTAAAAAATGAAATCAAAAGCTGCAGCGCGCATCATCTCAACCAACGCCCCGGTGGTAAAAATCCTCGAAATCCTGTAAATCCTGATTCAAACCCAGGCTACAGGATTAAACCCGATTATCCCAAAGATTAATTGGAAATAAAATGTGAAAATGGTTGATAAAAAATAATTATCATGCTGCGGCACGCACCCTCCCAACCAAATTCCAAAACTAAAAAATCCTCGAAATCCTGTAAATCCTGATTCAAAACTCAGGCTACAGGATAAAATCCGATTATCCCAAAGATTAATTGGAAATAAAATGTGAAAATGGTTGATAAAAAATAATTATCATGCTGCAGCGCGCATCATCTCAACCAACGCCCAAAACTAAAAAATCCTCGAAATCCTGTAAATCCTGATTCAAACCCAGGCTACAGGATTAAATCCGATTATCCCAAAGGTTAATTGGAGATAAAATGTAAAAAAGGTTGATAAAAAATAATTCTCATGCTGCAGCGCGCATCATCTAAACCCACGCCCCGGTGGAAAAAGTCCTCGAAATCCTGTAAATCGTGATTAAATCCGAGGAACGAGTACTAATACTAAAAGTAAGACCATTAATCAGAATATTTCGCTAGATTTCAGGTAAAAAGGATAGTAAAGCACTGTTATTGCTCCGGGGCATCTGGAGGAATAACTTTTTTGGCCAACTGTCTGTTATAATCCTTTTCATTTTTGTGGACTTGCCGGGATGGCCTTGGACCATGTTCCCCGGTTTGTAACGCTTTTGAAACAGGATTACCTTTTTTCACCTTTGGTTTTTTCATTTCTTCAGAACCTTTGGATTACTTGGGCGTAATGGTATTTTTGAAGCGGGGTCTTTTAGGCGTGATATCCCCTAATCTCTCTTTTTTGTTCTTTTCGTAATCAGAATAATTTCCTTCAAAGAAAACGACATTAGCCTCATCTTCAAACGATAAAATATGCGTGGCCAAACGGTCAATGAACCATCTGTCGTGAGAAATGACCAATACACAGCCTGCGAAATCTTCCAGGGCATCCTCAAGGGCTCTCAGAGTATTAATATCGATATCATTGGTAGGCTCATCTAAAAGAAGGACATTTCCGCCTTCCCTCAGGGTAATGGCAAGATGAACCCTGTTTCGTTCTCCGCCAGACAATATACCTAGTTTTTTTTGCTGATCATTCCCGGCAAAGTTGAACTTACTCAGATAGGCACGGGCATTTACGCTGGCTTTTCCGATGGTAATCAGATCATTGCCTTGTGAAACAACCTCGTAAACCGTTTTTTGTGCATCCTGAAGTTCCTGATGGCTCTGATCAACGTAACTGGTTTGAACGGTTTCACCTATGATTATTTCACCTGAATCGGGTTTTTCAACACCCATAATCATTTTAAACAAGGTACTTTTACCAACGCCGTTAGGTCCAATAACCCCGACGATAGCATTTTTTGGTATGGATAGGGAAAGATTTTCAAATAAGACTCTGTCACCAAATGATTTAGTTATATTTTCCAGATCAATTACTTTATCTCCTAATCTGGCACCAGTGGGAATGAATAGCTCTAATTTAGCTTCTTTATCCTTTAATTCCTCTGAGGCTAACTTATCATAAGCATTTAAACGGGCTTTACCTTTTGCTTGTCGCGCTTTGGGCGCCAATCTGATCCATTCTAATTCCCTTTCAAGGGTTCTTCTTCTTTTGGATTCTGATTTTTCCTCCTGTTCCAGTCTTTTAGCTTTTTGGTCTAACCAGGAGGAATAATTTCCCTGCCATGGAATTCCTTCGCCTCTGTCCAGTTCCAATATCCAGCCTGCGACATTATCCAGGAAATAACGGTCGTGAGTTACTGCAATGACAGTTCCTGGAAAATTTTGTAAAAATTGTTCCAGCCAGTGAACAGATTCGGCATCCAGGTGATTTGTGGGTTCATCCAATAACAGAATATCCGGATTACTCAATAATAAACGGCATAAAGCTACCCGGCGCCGTTCACCGCCCGATAAAACCTTTATAGGTACATTTCCTTCAGGGCATCTTAGGGCTTCCATGGCCGTTTCCAATCTGTAATCAAGTTCCCAGGCGTTATTACTTTCCAGCTTATCCATCAATTCTCCCTGCTTATCAATGAGTTTCATCATTTCATCACCGTCGATAGGTTCAGCAAGCTTCATATTTATTTCCTCATATTCGCGGAGCATATTGATAAGAGACTGAACAGCCTCTTCGACGATTTCACGTACCGTTTTGGATTCATCCAGCACAGGTTCTTGTGCCAGATAACCGATTTTATAACTTCCGTCAAATTGAATCTTTCCCTGGTAGTTCTGGTCCAGTCCGGCAATAATTTTTAACAAGGTGGATTTTCCTGAACCGTTTAAGCCCAGAACGCCAATTTTTGCGCCATAAAAGAAGGATAACCAGATATTTTTAAGGACTTGTTTTTGGGGTGGAAACGTTTTAGTAACGCCTTCCATGGAAAAAATAATTTTTTCGCCTGCCATTTTAACATAATTTTTTACAAATATAACTAAAATTACCCTCTTCCAAGAGGACCTTTAACCATATCAAAGAGACCGATGATAAACTCTAATCTGAACCAGGATTCGAACAATTGATAGTCATTTACCTGTGGCCAGTCTTTTTCCTCAAGAGGTGTCTGGGCTAACAAGTGACTAAATAACGATTTAAAGTGGGCTTTAGTCCATTCTTCCTCTTCGAGCGGACTATCCATTTCCGGAACCAGGTAAATGGTAGGTTCCCAGTCTTCAGGCTGGATAGAATCTGTTTCGTTAAATCCTTTCGATTTTAAGAAAGTAAAAAATACATCTGTTGGTTTTACCATTAAGATGCCCCTGTTTACCTCAGGATATTCCGGAATGGATACATTCATTGTTTTATATTTAAATATTTTCCTTCAATGGGCATACGTCTGCCCATACCAAAAGCCTTGGGTGAAATACGCAATACAGGTGCTGTCTGATGCCTTTTGAACTCGTTAATATTTACTAATCTTAGTATTCGGGAAACCAGGGCAGCATCAAATCCAGCTGAGATGATTTCATTAGGCCCCTGATTTTTTTCAATATATAAATAAAGAATGTTGTCCAATATCGCATAATCAGGTAAACTGTCTGCATCTTTTTGACCAGGTCTTAATTCTGCACTTGGTGCTTTGGTTAGCGTGTTTTGGGGTATGATGATACCCTCTTTATTTATATAATGGGCCAGCTCATAGACTTCCGTTTTGTATAAATCGCCAATGACTGAAAGACCGCCACACATATCCCCATACAAAGTGCCATATCCAACGGCCATCTCACTTTTATTACTGGTGTTAAGTAATATTGGTCCAAACTTATTTGAAAAAGCCATTAATAAGGTTCCTCTTATTCTGGCCTGTAAATTTTCTTCGGTCAGATTAAAAGGTAAGTCCCTGAAATGGGGTTTTAATTGTTCCAGCCAGGTGTTGTAAAGTTCATTTATGGGAAAAACCGTATGGGAAATACCCAGGTTTTCAGCTAAAATCCGCGCATCCGTAACAGAATGGTCAGAAGAGAATGCTGAGGGCATCAAAAGGACGGATACATTTTCTTTTCCAAGTGCCCTTGTTGCCAAAACAGCTGTTACAGCGGAATCAATGCCACCTGAAAGACCGAGGATAGCTTTGGATAGTCCTAATTTTCCAAAATAATCCCTCAAACCAAGGATTAAGGCATCGTGAATCAATGGATATTTGTCCTTTGAAATCTCATTATTTTCCTTATTTGCTCTCACCTCTTCCAAAGAATAGGTTCTGATACAGGTTTCAAAAAAAGGTAGTTCATCAACTATTTTTCCATTTGCTGAAAACACCAGAGATCCTCCGTCAAAGATTAATTCTGTTTGAGCACCCACTTGATTTACATAAAAAAGAGGCAATTTATATCGTAAAACATTAGTTTTCAGTACGTGTATTCTCTCAGGGGCATGATCGTAAGCGAAAGGTGAGGCAGAAAGATTAATCATCACATCGGGCTTTTCCCTCATTAATTCGTCCATTGGACAAATGGTGTATAAGGGATTTTCGTTTCCAACATTCCACATATCCTCACAAATAGTCAGAGCGATGCGAATACCCTTAAAAGTGAAAGTTGAAAAATAATCGGCAGGCTGAAAATATCTGTATTCATCGAACACATCATAAGTCGGTAAAAGCGCCTTATGTTGAATAAAGGAAATCTGGCCATTTTCAAGAAAATAACCTGAATTATATAAATCTTTACCTTCAGGTACCGGATTTCGTGATGGGGAACCTACTAAAATGCCGATGCCAACCGCATCTTTGGCCAGTTCCTGAACACATTCCTCCGATTTTTGAATAAAGTCCGTAAAATTTAAAAAATCTCTGGGCGGATAACCACAGGTAGCCAGTTCAGCAAAGCAAATGAGGTCGCTCCCTTCATTTTTAGCCGTTTCCACCGCTTTTTTCATCTTATCCAAATTACCTGAAAAATCTCCTACGTGGTAATTTAATTGGGCAATTGTTATTTTCATAAAATTTATTTCAGGACAAAAATACATTTACTTCAGCCAGAATAAAAACCTATTTGTTCCACGTTGATAATTTGCTTATTTTTACCATCCAAGCAGAAAATGTTATGAGTGATTTTGTGGTTTCAGCCAGGAAATATAGACCTGCGTTATTTACAGACGTGGTTGGTCAAGAGCATGTTACCCTTACATTGAAAAATGCGCTTCGCAGTAATCACTTGGCTCATGCTTTTTTATTTTGTGGGCCAAGAGGCGTTGGTAAGACTACTTGTGCCCGTATTTTGGCGAAAGTGATCAATTGTCAGCAACCCACTTCTGATCACGAACCCTGTCTGGTCTGCGCTTCCTGTCGCTCTTTTAATGATAACGCATCCTTTAATATTACTGAATTGGATGCTGCATCAAATAATACGGTTGAACACATCAGAAGTTTAATAGATCAGGTGCGTTTTCAACCGCAACAAGGAAAATACAAGGTATTTATTATAGATGAGGTGCACATGCTCTCTTCTTCTGCATTTAACGCATTCTTGAAAACGCTGGAGGAACCGCCGGCACACGCTATTTTCATATTGGCAACGACAGAGAAACATAAAATTTTACCTACGATCATTTCCCGTTGTCAAATTTATGAATTCCGTCGAATTCAACCTATTTCAATCGTTCCTCATTTAAAAGCGATTTGTCAAAAAGAATCCATTCACGCTGAGGAGGAAGCATTGCATATCATTGCGCAAAAAGCAGATGGTGCCCTGCGGGATGCCCTTTCTATTTTTGACAGAATGGTTGCCTTTTCAGGAAATGAGATAAAATATGCCGATGTTATTGAAAATCTTAATGTCCTTGATGTCGATTATTATTTTCAAATGGTGGACTATTTTTTAGCAGAAGACCGGCTTAATATTTTACTTCTTTTTGATGAGGTATTGAAAAAGGGATTTGATGAAGATTTGTTTATCAATGGTTTAGCGACGCATGTTCGAAATATTCTGGTAAGTAAGGATGTCCAGACCTTACAACTGCTCGAAGTGACAGGTACGCTGAGGGATCGATACAGACAACAGGCTGCCCTGGCCTCAGCCTCTTTTTTACTAACTGTTTTAAATCTGGCTAATGAGTGCGATTTAAATGCTAAAATGGCAAAAAATAAAAGACTCCATGTCGAAATTGCCTTACTTAAAATGGCTCATTTAAATCGGATTTTGACGCTTCCTCCGGAAAATACAGCATTTTCTGAAGAAAAAAAAAAGCCTGAGCCCATCGTAAAACCAGAGGTTACAGAGAAAATTATTAAACCTGAAATAGCACCGGTTTCTCCTAAATCAAATGTAGTTCCTGATCCTGATGGGGGCAGTTCTCTGGTGAAAAGGTTGATGAGGGAAATTAAAGAAGAAGAAAAAACAGGGGATAATCAGGTGGCAATTCCCTTAACTCAGGAAGCCTTAAATGCATTCTGGGAAAGTTATGTACTTAATATTCAACAGGATTCAACGAGGAATCTCTTGAAAACAGTTTCATTGGAATGGGAATCTGAGCTCACCATAAAAGCGGTAACAGCCAGCAGCTTGCAGGAAAGTACCATGAAACAGGAAAAAGCAATGATGGATAAATTAAGGGCTCATTTTCACAGGCCGGATCTGACATTTCAAATAGTTCTTGTCAAAAATGAAAGTAATGATGCCCCTGTTTTGCCTAACAGACCTCCCTCTGCCAGAGAAATATGGTCTCGTTTTAACGCTATTAATCCGGCAATTAAAGAATTTGCAGCGCGTCTTTCCCTTCGTCTGGAGGAAGATTAATACCTAGTTTCAATGTCACATCCTGATGGTCAACCATTTTTTGATGCTGTTTTTTTAAACCTCATTCAGCATTTAAATACCGCTCAAAAAGAGGCCATAGCATCGCTGGACGGCCCAACCCTGGTGCTTGCAGGTCCGGGAACTGGTAAAACCCAGCTGATTGCGGCCAAAGTAGGTAAAATATTGATGGAATCAGACACACTTCCTAAAGGTATTCTTTGCCTTACTTTTACAGATGCAGGGGTAAATGCTTTGCGAAAAAGATTGGTTCAATATATTGGTCCTGAAGGACATAAGGTGCATGTTCTTACCTTTCATGCTTTTTGTAATCAAATTATTCAACAAAACAGATATCATTTTGGTCAGCATAAACTGGAACCAGTTTCTGATCTGGAAAGAATTGATGTCATCAGAAAGTTATTGGATGAATTACCCTGGGATCATCCACTCAAAAAGGGCTATGCCAATGCCCATCAGTTTGAAAGGGAATTGCAATCGCTTTTTCAATGGATGAAAATGGAAAATTTCAAGCCTTCCTTCTTACTGGAAAATATAGAATCCTACTGCAATCAAATGTCTTCACTACCCGAATTTAGATATAAACGTAAACAAGGCGAATTTAATGCTGGAGATCTTAAAGTCGGTATGTATCATGATTTTTTGCAGAAATATGATCGGCTAAAAGAGGGGGTAAAACTTTTTGATTATTATGAAAAAGAAAAAACAGCCAGACAAAGATATGATTACGAGGATATGATTTTGTGGGTATTAAAGGCTTTTCAGGAAAAACCCTATTTTTTAAGTCTTTATCAGGAACAATTCCTTTATGTATTACTTGATGAGTTTCAAGATACGAATGGAGCCCAGTTTGAACTTGTTCAAACGCTGCTAAATTATTGGGACACACCTAATTTATTTATAGTTGGGGATGAAGATCAATCGATTTATGAATTTCAAGGGGCAAGAATCAAACATCTTCAACAGGTCAAGGACCAATATGGCGATGCTTTAAACCTGGTAGAACTTAAAGAAAATTACAGGTCCACACAAGGTATTCTGAATGCTGCATTCGCCTTTATTCAAACAAATACGCTTCGTTCTTCCTTGAAAAATCATGGGAATATCAAACCCAGTCCACTAATTGCTGCTTCTGATCTTCGAAAAAATGATTCCAGACCACTGGTGGTAGAATATGGAAGTATTTTTCAAGAAGAAGCGGATTTAGTAGTTACTTTAAAGCGTTTGTTCAAAAAGGGAGTAAATCCCGGAGATGTTGCGGTCATTTTCAGAAATAACCGGCAAGGCGATCAGCTGGTGAAGCTGTTTGAAAAAAATGGCCTTCCTTATCATACCAGCAGGCCAATCAATATTTTAAATACCCCCATCGTCCAGAAAATTCTTAGAATACTTCAGTACCTGGTGCTGGAATGGAAAGAAACAGACCTTGGTGAAACGGTTATTTTGCCGCTTCTTTACCATGCTCACTGGGAAATTAATATTTCGGATATTGGAAAATTAAACAGGTTCAAGGCGAGCGCTGATGTTTCCTGGCTTAGCCTATTGGGCGATGAATCTATTTGTCAGGAAGCAGGTTTGGAAAACTGGCAACCAATAAAAAGGCTGTATCGTTTTTTTCAAGAGGCATTGAAACAAGGTTATAACACTTCATTACCCTCTTTTCTGGAATTTATTATTAATAAAAGTGGTCTTTTACGGGCAGCACTAAAACAAAAAGACAGCATACTGCAAGTCCAGATATTGAACACATTGACTCATTTTTGTGAGCAATCAGTGGAGAGAGAACCTAATCTCCAGGTGATGGATTGGATATTGATGATTGAACGAATGCAGGATAATCATCTGCCGGTTGCACTGGAAATGCCGCAAGTGTCAAAGGATAGTATTCACCTTTTAACGGCCCACAGGTCAAAAGGACTTGAATTTGAGTATGTGTTCATGTACGATTGTGTACAGTCAGAATGGGAGGGTAAATCAAATAATACGGGGGTTTTTTCATTTCCACCTACCTTGAAAATGGAACCCGAAACCGACGAACTGGAAGCATCCCGACGATTATTTTACGTGGCTATGACCAGAGCTTCCCAGTTTCTGCAAATTAGCTATGGGGTTGAAAATGCAGTTGGAAAATCGAGAATGCCGACCTTGTTTATTTCCGAATTGCTTAAGGATAAAGAGGTAAATGTTGAAAAAAGAGCTATTGAAGAAACAGATCTGAACCAGATACAGGAAAATAGAATTAAACCAATTATTCTTCCCTCTTCCTTCAGACCCAATAAAGCGTTTATTGATTATAAAATGGAAACGTTTATGCTGACCGTTTCCAGCCTGAACAGATTTCTGGATTGCCCGCTTTCTTTTTTTTACAGAGATGTTTTGGGAATACAGCCAAGTAAAAATGTTGCTTCTATATTTGGAACAGCCATCCATGACGCTATGTTTGAATGGACCTCAGGACTTAAATATGCAAATAAAATGGGGGACAAAAATTTACCTGAATTATTTGAAAAGCATTTAAAAAAATCTAAATCGTGGTTTTCAAAAAATTCCTGGGACAGCCATTTAAACAGGGGTAAAGCCTGTTTATCAGATTTTGTTAAGACTTGCGATATTGAAAAAATGAGTCTTTCAAAAGCGGAATTACCAATCCAGTACATCGATGAAAATGGATATAAATACAAGGGCGTAATGGATAGGATTGATTATGGAAAAGGTGGAAAGGTTAATTTGGTTGACTATAAAACAGGCAAACCAAAACGCAATACTTTTCAAAAACCTTCCTGGAAAGGCAATACGCCCTTCGGGGGCGTTTACTGGAGACAACTGGCTTTTTATCATCTATTATTCGAAGGTCATAATCCGGATGGTTTACTGGTTGATGAAGCAAAACTTATTTTCCTGGAGGAAGCGCTTGAAAGTACTTCCAGGGAAATTGTTGTAACCCTGGAAACGGAAGATTTGATTGCTTTCAAAAATCTGATTCGAGAAGTCCACCGTCAAATACAGGCTCAGGATTTTTACCGAGGGTGCGGAAATACTTCTTGTATATGGTGTAATTATCTCAAAAATGAAATTTTACCTGATCATTTGGAACATTCCGATCATTTATTTCTCGATGACGGCCATAATCAATGATGTAAAAAATATTTAATAACTTTATAGCATTGAATTCAATCGGTTATGAAAAATATATTTCTATTTATCCTTTCTTCCTTCGCCTTTCTCTTACCATCAACGGGACAGAATACACTGAAAATGTTAGAAAGTAAGATTAATGAAGAATTTAAAAGGTCTCCAGGTTTATTTTGTCTTGCTTTCAAAGAAATTGGACATCCTGAAAATCAGCTATTGATGCATGCAGATAGCATAGTCCATGCAGCAAGTACGATGAAAACACCTGTGATGGCTGAATTATTCAATCAAATCGAGCAAAAAAAATGGAAATTGAGTGATTCTGTCCTGATAAAAAATGAATTTTCAAGTATAGTAGATGGTAGTCCATATAAAATGGATGTTGATGAGGATTCCGAAGGTCAGTTGTACCGAAAGATTGGTGGAAAAACAACGCTGTACCAGTTGATTTATGATATGATAACCTATAGCTCTAATCTGGCTACCAATATATTGATTGAGATGGCGGATGCTAAGAAAGTGACGCAACTTTTAAGGGAAATAGGTGCTAATCGTATCCAGGTATTGAGAGGTGTTGAAGATCAGAAGGCTTTTGATCTGGGCTTGAATAATCAGGTCACGGCCAGAGATCTGATGTTGATTTTTGAAAAATTAGGTGAAGGAAAATGGATTAGTGAGGCGGCTTGTATTCAAATGATTGATATTTTAAAGCAGCAGCATTTTAATGAATTAATACCTGCTTTATTGCCTAAAGATGTAATGGTGGCACATAAAACGGGTTGGATAACCAGACACAGTCATGATTCAGCATTAATTATTTTACCTGATGGAAGAAAATACGTCCTGGTGATATTGAGCAAAGGATGGGAATCAAACGATCTGGCAACTGAAATAATGGCAAATTCATCCAGATATGTATATGAATATATGGTAGGATTATCAAAAAAATAATAAAGTAAAGGTTAAAAAACTTGTATTTTTGCCTTTTTTTAAAAATAAAATATGGCAACCCCACAGTCTGTCGCATTTCATACCTTAGGATGCAAGTTAAATTTTGCAGAAACTTCCGCTTTGGGCCGTCAATTTCAATCAGCTGGATTTCAGGAACGTAATTTTACAGATCAGGCTGATATATATGTCATAAACACTTGTTCTGTAACTGATTTTGCCGACAGAAAGTGCAGGAGAGTCGTTCGGCAGGCTTTAAAGCAAAATGAACAGGCATTAATTGTAGTGGTAGGTTGTTATGCACAATTAAAACCAGCAGAAATTGCAGCCATTCCAGGTGTTGATCTGGTTTTAGGTGCAGCGGAAAAATTTCGTATGCTCCCTTTTATTGAGGGCCTCAGTAAATCAACGGGTAAGGGAATGATTCAGGCGGGAGAGGTCAATGAAGTAGTGGACTTTGTTAATGCTTTTTCGGTGGGCGATCGTACCCGTTCTTTTTTGAAGGTACAGGATGGGTGCGATTATAAATGTACTTTTTGCACTATTCCGCAAGCCAGAGGAAAAAGCAGAAGCGATACGGTGGCGCATGTTGTCGCCAATGCCAGGGAAATAGCGGGCCGTGGGGTTCGCGAAATTGTGTTAACTGGGGTAAATATAGGTGATTTTGGAAATGGAACGGCTGTTATTGAAGGGATGAAACCTCGTAAAGAGGCTCTTTTTGCCGACCTTATCAAGGCCCTGGATGAGGTAGATGAGGTATCCAGATTTCGGATTTCATCTATAGAACCTAATCTTTGCACCTCAGAGATAATTGAATTTGTTGCAAATTCTCGTCGGTTTGCACCTCATTTTCACATTCCTTTGCAGTCCGGAAATAACAAACAGTTACGCGAAATGAAACGTCGCTATAAAAGAGAATTATATCAGGAAAGAGTGCAGGAAATTAAAAAATTAATGCCTCATGCCTGCATTGGTGTAGATGTTATTGTCGGTTTTCCGGGGGAAACAGAAGCTGATTTCGAAGAGACTTATGCCTTCATTTCGTCTCTTGACGTTAGTTATTTGCATGTTTTCACTTTCTCAGAAAGAGATAATACCCCAGCAGCCTCAATGTCAGCGGTTATACCTGTTGAGGAAAGAAGAAGGAGAAATGCTTTGCTGACAAGTTTGTCAGAACAAAAGAGAATGGATTTCTATCATCAGCATTTGGGCCAGTCCCGTCCCATTTTATTTGAAAAGTCTAAAACGTCGGGTAAAATGTCTGGATTCACTGATAATTATATAAAGATTGAGACAAAATGGAAGGAAGAATCGCTCAATTTTATAGAAAATAGATCCTTAATTCGCATCAATAAATCTGGACTGGTGGAATGTTGAGAATAACTGGAATTTCGTGAAGAAAACGTCTCCATTATCCATCCATTTAACCATGAGGATGTTTGGATTTTATCCTGTAGCCTGGGTTTGAATCAGGATTTACAGGATTTCGAGGATTTTTTAGTTTTGGGCGTTGGTTAGGAGGGTGCGCGCTGCAGCTTTTGAATTCATTTTTTAGCAACCATTTTCACATTTTATCTCCAATTAATCTATGGGATAAACGGGTATTATCCTGTAGCCTGGGTTTGAATCAGGATTTACAAGATTTCGAGGATTTTTACCACCGGGGCGTTGGTTGAGATGATGCGCGCTGCAGCTTTTGAATTCATTTTTTAGTAACCATTTTCACATTTTATCTCCAATTAACCATTGGGATAATCGGATTTTATCCTATAGTCTGGGTTTTGAATCAGGATTTACAGGATTTCGAGGATTTTTACCACCGGGGCGTTGGTTGAGATGATGCGCGCTGCAGCTTTTGAATTCATTTTTTAGCAACCATTTTCACATTTTATCTCCAATTACCCATTGGGATAATCGGATTTTATCCTGTAGCCTGGGTTTTGAATCAGGATTTACAGGATTTCGAGGATTTTTTAGTTTTGGGCGTTGGTTAGGAGGGTGCGCGCTGCAGCTTTTGAATTCATTTTTTAGCAACCATTTTCACATTTTATCTCCAATTAATCTATGGGATAAACGGGTATTATCCTGTAGCCTGGGTTTGAATCAGGATTTACAGGATTTACAGGATTTTTACCACCGGGGCGTTGGTTGAGATGATGCGCGCTGCAGCATAAAAATTAATAGATAATATCAGCTCATTCATTTCGCCGATGCGATCATCGCAGCGGCGAAATATTAATCCAGGGACGCATTTCCATTATCCACCATATTAGACCAGCGACGTCATCTATAATCCTGAAAATCCTGAAAATCCTGATTCAAAACCCATGCGACATTATCCATCTTTGAATAAACTTTACTTCCTAACCAGCGACATCATTATTAATCAAAAAATTCATAAAAATCCCGGTTCAAACAATTATTGTCGAAAAATGTAAATATTGCTCTAACGCTGGGAAGAGTTGTGAGTATATTCCATCTATGAACCATTTTATAATTAGGTCAATCCTTCGCCAGCTGCGTTATTATATCGGAACAAATTTGGGCCGAATGATCCCAGTTGAAACGATCTAATTCATTTTTTCCCGATTCAATCAGGTTTTTTCTTAAAGATGTATCCTGATAAATATCTTGCATTCCTTTTGTAATATCCTGAATATCTGAAGGATTTACCTGCATGGCACCTTTCCCTGAAATTTCAGCTAAGGCACCATCTTTTGAAGTTATTACAGGTGTTTCAGTGGCAAATGCCTCAATGATGGGCATTCCAAATCCTTCGTGAAGTGAAATATAAACCAAAGCAAGGGCATGCTTTAATAGATAGGTGATGGAGGAGTCTGATAAATACCCTAAAAAATGGATATCCCTGGCATAAGGACTTTCCTTCCAGGTTTTTTCAACTTCCCTGGTGCGCCATGCCATTCTGCCGGCAAATAAAAATAAAACTTGTCCATCATTTTGAGATCTGAATAAATTAAAAGCTTCTATAGCTTTTATTATATTTTTTCGGGGATGAATAGCTCCGTAATAGAAAAAATAGGGAGCGGAAGTACCTGTTTTATGGTTAACTGAAGCGGCGTCAGTGGTTGTCATACTACGGCTACCATTATAGATAACACTTATTTTAGCAGGGTTAATTCCATATTTAAGCTGAATATCTGCTTTTACAAAATTTGATACCGTAAAAATATGGCTCGCTTTATTCAAATATAAAGGAGTGAAAAATCGATAATAATGGTAAACCAGAAAAGGAATTTGTTTGGGATAAGGAAGGAAAGCTAAATCGTGAATGGTTAGAAATACAGGAATATTTGTTCTTAAGCTTGTAAATCCGTCATGGGAAAAAAACAGATCTGCTTTCCATTTTTTTAATGCTCCAGGTATGGACCATTCAAACCAGATGAACCATAAAATAGGATGACGGGCAGGCGGGTGCAAACAAACGGGAATAACATTTTTAAATGAAGTAAACTTATTGGAAAATGGTCGATCGAAAAATAAAATGAAGGTATGCTGAGGGTTGATTTCAATTATCCGGCGGTACAATTCCCAACAGGAATAACCGATGCCCTCCATTTTACCCTCTATGAGAAATCGGGCATTTATTGCTATTCTCAACCTATGAATTATTTATAAATGTTGTAAATTTACAATCATTTTTCAATAAAATAAATCTGAACATTATGAATTCTCATGAAATTGATTTTCAAATCTTTGGTGAAGAAATGCAATACGTTGAAATTGAACTGGATCCTTATGAAACGGTTATTGCTGAGGCAGGTAGTTTCATGATGATGGATTCAGAAATTAAAATGGCTACTATTTTTGGCGATGGAAGCCATCAAGAATCTAAAGGGGGGATTTGGGATAAAGTTTTGACGGCAGGGAAGCGTTTGCTCACAGGTGAAAGTCTTTTTTTGACGGCCTTTACTCATGGCGGTACTGGAAAGAAAAGGGTTTCATTTGCATCTCCCTATCCTGGAAAAATTATTCCGCTCGATTTATCCAAATTTGAGGGTAAAATTGTTTGCCAAAAAGATGCTTTCCTTTGTGCGGCAAAAGGCGTACATGTTGGCATCGAGTTTTCCCAAAAATTAGGCAGAGGTTTGTTTGGGGGGGAAGGATTTATTATGCAAAAACTGGAAGGTGATGGAATGGCATTTGTGCATGCCGGGGGACATGTTACTAAAAAAGAACTCGCTTTAGGTGAGGCGCTTTTAGTGGATACCGGTTGTTTGGTTGCCTTAACCCGCGACGTACATTATGATATAGAAATGGTTAAAGGAGTAAGGAATATTTTCTTTGGTGGAGAAGGACTTTTTTATGCTCGTCTGGAAGGCCCTGGTACCGTTTGGATTCAAACACTACCTTTTAGTCGCCTCGCCCAGCGAATTTTTTCCGCTGCGCCTCAAACGGGTGGCGGAGGAAAAGATGAAGGCAGTATCTTAGGCGGGTTAGGAAATCTGCTTGATGGCAGATAGTTGAAACTTGCTGGAGGTTTTTCAATTAGATATTATCCTGTATTAATGGTTTTGAATCAGGATTTTCAGGTTTTCGAGGATTTTTAAGTGTTGGGCCTTAGTTTGGATGGTGCGTGCCGCAGCCAGTTGTTTGAATCAGGATTTTCAGGATTAACCATATTTACTCTGGTTTGAAACGGAAGATTATTACTAAATGATTCGTTCATCTCCGGACTATTCGCCGCTGCGATCATCGCAGCGGCGAATAGCATATAAAAGGTATTCATTTCCATTAAAACGATACCACTCCAACCAACGACGTTATCTTTAATCCTCGAAATCCTGAAAATCCTGATCCAAAACCAGGCTATGGAAAAAAATGTTTTCTACGCTCTATTTAAAAAAGTTGGATGATGGAAAAATGACTCATATGCTGCGGCAGGCACCATTCCAACCAACGCCCTAAGCATAAAAATCCTCGAAATCCTGAAAATCCTGATCCAAAACCAGATTGCAGGGTAAAATGTTTTTTTACCGCGTATTCATTGTGTACATTTGGAATTAAAAATCTTTTTAAATTGTAGGCTTTGGGCTCCAAAATTTATCAAAAGTCCTGTAGGTTTGTTAAAAGCGGTTAAGTAATTTTTTGTTTGAGCTAAATGCACATTTTCAAGGGAGATTAAAGCCTTTATCTCCACAATAATGTCTTTTTCTACTAGAAAATCAACTCTTCGAGTTCCTATTTTTGTGGACTTATAAAAAATGTTCTGCTCTATTTCTCTTTGAGAAAGTAATCCATTTGTTTTGAATTCAATAGCTAGTGCTCTTTGGTAGATAACTTCTTGAAATCCATTTCCAAGACTTCTATGCACTGACATCGCGCATTGAATTATTCTGTAAGTTAAATCCTCCACCGTTTTCGTCATGACTTTTGCTTGGTATATTACATTAAATTTAGAAGCATATTAATATTAAAGTGCTACATCCAATATTTGTCATTTATTGAGGGCCATACTTAGAAATATTAAACAAACTTAATATTCTTTTAACACACCATTTTAGAATAGTCAAGACAAAAAAGGAACTTTTCCGATTTATTACACCTCCTATTTTCACAAAATTAAATTAACACGCTCTGTAAAAGAGGGATATACATTCCGCACTTAAGATGTCATTTATTGCTTTCGAAATCCTACTTTTGGATCAGGATTTTCAGGATTTCGAGGATTTTTTAGCGTTGGGTCTTAGTTTGGATGGTGCGCGCAGCAGCCAGTTGTTTGGATCAGGATTTACAGGATTTTCAGGATTTTTTAGCATTGGTCCTTAGTTTGGATGGTGCGTGCCGCAGCCAGTTGTTTGGATCAGGATTTTCAGAATTAACCATATTTACTCTGGTTTGAAACGGAAGATTTTTATTAAATAGTGCTTTCATTTTCGTGCTATTCGCCGCTGCGATCATCGCAGCGGCGAATAGCGCATAAAAGGTATTCATTTCCATTAAAACGATGCCACCCCGACCAACGACGTTATCTGTAATTCTGAAAATCCTGTAAATCCTGATTCAAAACCAGGCTACGGGAAAAAATGTTTTCTACGCTCTATTTAAAAAGGATGGATGAAGGAAAAATGACTCAAATGCTGCGGCACGCACCATTCCAACCAACCCCCAGTTTTAAAAAATCCTCGAAAATCCTGAAAATCCTGATCCAAAACCAGGCTACGGGAAAAAATGGTTTCTACGCTCTATTTAAAAAAGTTAGATGATGGAAAAATGACTCATTTGTTGCGGCACGCACCATTCCAACCAACGCCCTAAGCATAAAAATCCTCGAAAATCCTGTTAATCCTGATCCAAAACTAATTATTACCGACAAAAACCCTAATGAATCAACTCCCCCTACAACTTCTTTTTCAATTGGACGATTTCATCCCGGTACTGGGCGGCCAGTATAAAATCTAAATCTTTAGCAGCTGCTCTCATTTTCTTTTCTATTTGAGTTATTCTGGCTTCTACCTGATCCCGATCCATATAGGCCATTGCTGGTTCTGCCACTTTTTCGTAAGAATTATCGATTACTTTTGTTGGACGCCCCCCCCGAATATCCAAAATAGAACGTTGTTGCATAATTTCCTCTTTACTCTTGAAAACGGTTTCAGGGGTAATACCTTCTTTTTCATTATAGGCCATCTGAATGGCCCTTCTACGTTCTGTCTCATCTATGGTTCGCTGCATCGACTCTGTAATTTTATCGGCATAAAAAATGACAAGTCCGTTGGCATTTCTCGCTGCCCGTCCGGCTGTCTGAGTCAATGACCTGTCATTGCGCAGAAATCCTTCTTTGTCGGCATCCAGAATGGCGACCAGAGAAACCTCCGGCAGATCCAATCCTTCACGTAATAAATTGACCCCAACCAGTACATCAAAACCCCCAATTCTAAGGTCTCTCAATATTTCGACCCGTTCCATTGTTTCCACTTCGGAATGAATAAAGCGAACCTTAATCTGCATTTTACTCAGATATTTTGTCAACTCTTCTGCCATACGCTTTGTCAGCGTGGTTACCAGTACCCGCTCATTTTTAGGAACCCTTCTGTTAATTTCGTCCAGTAAATCGTCAATCTGATTAATACTGGGACGAACCTCGATAGGAGGATCAAGCAATCCGGTAGGTCTGATGATTTGTTCGACAATCTCCCCTGCTGTTTGTTCCAATTCATATTCGGCGGGTGTAGCACTGACATAAACCACCTGGTTGATTACACCTTCGAATTCTGTGAAATTTAAGGGCCTGTTGTCCATAGCTGAGGGGAGACGAAATCCATAGCTCACCAGGCTCAGTTTTCTGGCCCGGTCTCCGCCATACATACCCCGAATCTGGGGAATTGTCACATGACTTTCGTCTATAACCATCAGATAATTATCTGGAAAATAATCTAATAAGCAGAAAGGGCGGGTCCCCGGTCGGCGACCATCAAAAAATCTTGAATAATTTTCAACCCCACTGCAATAGCCCAGTTCGCGCATCATTTCCATATCGAAAGAAGTCCTTTCCCGAATCCTGCGGGCTTCCAGAATTCTGCCATCTTTTTCGAAAAATGCTTCTTGCTCCTTCAGCTCATTTTCAATTTCCTCCATAATCAGCCCCATTCTATCTTTTGGAGCAACATAAAGATTAGCTGGGAAAATGGCAGCCTGCGGCATTTTTTCTATGCGCTTTCCCGTTTCCAGTTCAATACGCTCAATGACTTCGATTTCATCACCAAAAAAAGTGATTCGAAATCCGTAATCCACATAAGGCAGATTGATATCCACAGTATCGCCGCGGACTCTGAAGGTGGAACGCTTGAATTCTATCTCCGTTCGGGCATAAAGCGCATCAACCAGCTGGGTTAAAAAGGTATTTCGGGAAATTTTTAATCCAGTGTGAATCCGAATGATACTTCCTTTATAATCTTCCGGATTCCCCATACCATAAATGCAGGAAACAGACGCTACTATGATAACATCCTCTCGCCCAGACAAAAGAGAAGAGGTAGCTCTCAATCGCAATTTATCGACCTCTTCATTAATGGCTAAATCTTTTTCAATGTAAGTGTCAGAGGAGGAAATATAGGCTTCAGGCTGATAATAATCGTAATATGAAACAAAATATTCTACTGCATTTTCAGGAAAAAAAGCACAAAATTCGCTGTAAAGTTGTGCTGTAAGCGTTTTATTATGTGTCAATATTAAAGTGGGGCGTTGGACTTCCTGAATGACATTGGCAATCGTATAGGTTTTACCTGAGCCGGTTACCCCAAGAAGGACCTGCGATTTATCGCCATTAATAATCCCGGAAGACAACTTTCGTATAGCCGCTGGCTGATCTCCTGTCGGTTTGAATGGCGCCTCAATTTTAAATGACATAAATGTAATTTTACCAAACTTCTTAAACAACTACCCCAAACGAAAGGTTTCAGCGCCTGAATTATTTCTTTGTCACGCACTAATTTGACTAAAAATTTGTATTTTGGGAAGAAAAAGATGTCAAATACTTCTCGACGCAAATTTTTGCTCCAGGCAACGACTGTTGCCGCAGGTTTTATCATTGTTCCCCGTTATGTTTTAGGAAAGGGATACACCGCACCCAGCGATATGTTTACCATAGGCTTTATTGGTACAGGTAAACAAGCCAGGGGATTACTCAATAATTTTAAAAAACAGCCGGTCAAAATTATATCCGGTGCAGAAGTCGATGCGCAGAAACTGGCTAAATTCAAAGCATTGGCTGAAAAAGCTTATGCCGAATCAGGTGGAAATCAATCAATGGGTGGATTCAAAGATGTCGCTGATTACAGAGAAATATTGGCTGATTCCGCCATTGACGGCGTTATTATTGCTACTCCCGATCATTGGCATGCTAAACAGGCCATAGATGCCGCAAGGGCTAAAAAGCATATATATTGCGAAAAGCCTTTGACGAGAACGGTTGCTGAGGGCAGAGCACTGGTTTATGCGGCTAAAGAGAATAAGGTAGTATTACAAACGGGGAGCATGCAGCGTTCCTGGAAAAATTTCAGGCATGCCTGCGAGTTGGTTCGTAATGGCTATGTAGGGGCAATCAAAGAGGTGCTTGTCAATGTCGGTGATCCTGCCATCGCTTGCGACTTAGGACAGGAAACCCTGCCCGCTTACTTGAACTGGGAAGGCTGGGTTGGACCTGCAGAATACCGCCCTTTCCACTCTGAATTATCTCCACCCGTTGAAAAAGATATATTCCCAAATTGGAGGAAATACAGGGAATATGGTGGCGGTATTCTTTCCGACTGGGGAGCGCACATGTTCGATATTGCCCAATGGGGATTAGGCATGGACGATTCAGGCCCTGTTTCGCTGACCCCTCCTGCTGACCCAAAGGCGGTGAGAGGTTTAACTATGGTGTATGAAAATGGTATTGTTATGAAACATGAGGACTTTGGCAGAGGTAATGGCGTACGTTTTATAGGAGAGAAAGGTACCCTTGATATTTCAAGAGGATATCTGGACAGTAATCCTGCCTCCATTGTTTCGGCAACCATACAGCCCGGAGAACAGCGTTTGTATGCTTCTGACGATCATTATGCCGACTGGATTAATGCGTCAAAGAATGGTACGGAGCCTATTTGTCCGGCAGAAATAGGGCATAGGAGCAATACGGTTTCCGCCATTGCCAATATTGCTTATCGCTTAGGCCGACCATTGACATGGAATCCGGAAAAAGAAAAATTCAAAAAAGACAAGGAAGCGAACGAGCTGTTACTGCCCCGGTTCAGGGAAGGGTGGAAATTATAAAAGAGTTTGAACTATGTCAAAAGGGTTATTTGTTTTTTCGGACAAATGACCCTTTTGTCATGTATAAAAGTGTTAAGGTTCGATTAAAATGATAGTATAGCGTTCATTTTTAGTTAAAATTTTATTAATATTAGTTTTTAGGATAAATGCCATTGACTTTTAAGGAGAATAAGATGTAAATTGCACGAGTTTTATAGACTATCCCATGACAAGAAATTACTTGACATTAAAAACAATCGATTCTCTTTCCCTCGCAGGTACTAAACCTACAGAGGGTTTTTGCGTTGAACCCGGCATGAAAGGACCTAGTTTTGTATATTTTTTTAATTTTTAACAAATTGTAATCAAATGAGTCAATTCAACTCAATTTTTTCACCGCTTTCGAATAAGCTAGCTAGACTCGCGGGGATTACCTTGCTTGCAGTCGCGGCCTTGTTTGCGAGCACACAGCAGATGAGTGCACAGTCTTGTGTGCAGAATTTGTCTGTATCTTTAGACGGAGATTGCTCTGTTCAAATTTCAGCTGCAATGGTTGTAGTTGGCAACTCTACAGGGCTCACTGTAAAAATTAACGACAACACACCTGCTGACAACGATGTAGTTAACGCAATAAGCCCTGCTTCAGGCTGGACTTATGGTGTTTTTAATGCTGCCAACCAGATCGTATGTCAGGGTACTATTGTTGTTAGAGACGATTATGCTCCAGTTTTTGCTCCTTCTCAGTTAGCAGCATGGCAACTTGTCGACACAGTCATCACCTGGGCTGATAATTTAGATGAAATTCTGAATGCAAGTGGTGCTAATTTATGGGGAGCTGCAAATTATGCCTCCGGAGCATTTGCTACAAAACCTGCTTATGGAACTTCTTCAAGATGGTATGTTGGACGTCCATACATGACTGATTCTTGTGAATTAACAGCTGGTGTCATTACAACGGATAGTATCTGGTTAGCAGATATTGACGGAGGAGGTACTGCATCTAGACTTGACTCCGTTGGTGGTGTTGCAGATACTGTGAAAACATCTTTCCCATTATCAAGGAATATCCAGGTAAAAGTTACGGATTATCTTGAATCTCCACAGTGTGATTCTTTGAAATATGCTCACGTATTACGTCGTAGCTGGCAGTTTATTGATCAAAGAGGTAATGATACTACCCTTAATCAAATTATCTATTTCAAGCGTCCAGACCTTAGAGGTGCCTTAGCAACTCCTTATGACAGAACGAATGCTGCACCTGCAACTCATCTTGACAGAGGTCCTGGAAACTTAGGACAATTTGGACCTTTCGGTACAAATAACAGAGTAACTACTGCTCCATCTTATGGTGAGGCTTCAAGTGTAAATGGAATTACTGCTATTTCTTTTGCTAACTTAGGAGGTGATAAGATGACAACAAAGTATTCTCAGGGTGGTCAAACTTTAAGAGATACTATTGCTTATGAATTAGGTACAGGTTCAACTTGCTATAATTTCGATGCTGCTACTTCAATGAGAGATTTACTTACTACTTTATACGTAGCTAAAGATACGCTTCCAAGTGGTCAGCCAGATTCTATTTCACTTTTCTCTCCAAATTTAAAGAGCAATTACTCCGTTTCATTTACATACAAAGAATTCCCTGCTTGTAACAACGGGAAGAAATTTGAGGTAATTACAACGGTTTTTGACTGGTGTAAAGGGACACAGGAATTTGATACACTAATCATTAAAATGGAGGACAAAGCAGCGCCTCAATTTGCAGTTTACAATTCAAATGCATTTGGTAATGATATCAAAGGTAAACCAGCTAATGATTCAGTGATTATCTCTGTTGGATTGAACGATTGTACTGCAAGTCTTCGTTTACCAGCAAAATCAGGTGCTCGTGCTGATTTACGTGATTTATCTGCATTATTCAACTGGGGCGTTTATGATGTTTGTACAGCCGGCAATAACACGGATCGTAACGGAACAGGTGTTACTTTAAATTATAAAATTCAAACTCGTGACTCTTGGAACAATGACTACTATGTTGACAGAGCTGACTATGTAGATCAAAACTACACAGTTGCAACAATGAGTGGTGGTCCGGTTGCACTTGGTTTACCTATTGGAGAACACAGAATTCTTATCGAAGCATGGGATGCTTGTAATAACCAGTCTTATGATACCTTGTATTTCGATGTACAGGATATGGTAGCTCCTACTATGAAATGTGATGACCACCTAAATGTTACGTTGACTTCAAATTCAACTACTAACTGGTATATCAATGGTAATGGTGCAAATAAGAGCAACAGAGAAATTTCTGATGACCAAAATGCACGTGTTTATGTTTCAGATATCAATGAAGGAAGTAGAGATAACTGTACTTTAGATTCTATGTATGTACGTCGCAGAGTTGATAAGGCATGTATTGAAACTTATTTCGTTTGGAACATGGATTATGATATTTTTGGTAATAATGATGGTGTAGTTACTGTAGCTGACTTCGAATTGGTTTCAGGAACCACTTATTATACACCAAAATACATGCAATACGTTGAAGTAACTTGTTGTGACGGTGTTGGATTCCCTGGAAATCTTTCTTCACCATCTACTGTTATGATTGAATTATGGGGATCTGATTTAGTTCAGGGTATTCTTGGTAATAGTGATAACAACCCACCTGCTGGCCGTAACTGGAGTTTCTGCTGGGGTAATATCCAGATTGAAGACAAAACAGCTTGTGTTATTACAGCACCTGATCTGACAAAGCCATATAATACTTCAAACACCTATAATGGTGCATCCAGAACAGTAAGGAACTGGGTTGAATGCACAGATAAAGAAGTAATTGGAACTTCTTCAAATAAAGATGGAGCTATTGCTAATGAAGCTGCTTCTAATTTATTATTCGGATATCCTGATATTTTCGGATTAGAGTGTAAAGGATCAGTTGCCTATTCAGTAACGAAAGCTTTGACTTGTGATACGGGTACAATTACACGTAAATGGGTCATTACAAAAGTTTTAGGAGACGGAAATACATGTACTAAGGAAGCAACCCAAGTCATTTATGTACGCGCCAACCATAACTTCTCAATAAAAGTGCCAGCAGATGTATCTGGGACTTGTAAAGAAACAAATGGAACAGATTTAGTACTAGATGAGGCTGGTTGTGATCTACTTGCAGTTAGCTACAGCAATGTGAAATATGATGCAGCACCTGGTGATAATTTCTGCTATAAGATTTACAGGACTGGTACGGTTATCAACTGGTGTATGGTTCCAAATCATCTGACCTGTTCCAATGCA
>Ga0255182_1000440_pt1 | contig 28549 bp, 28 predicted proteins | sample Atl_UVDOM_RepA_8_FD_188420 | JGI IMG/M metagenome (GOLD analysis project Ga0255182, IMG submission 188420) | Freshwater microbial communities from Altamaha River, Georgia, United States - Atl_UVDOM_RepA_8d | ecosystem: Environmental > Aquatic > Freshwater > River | place: USA: Georgia...
GCGGGCCGCCCTCGGTGTGCTCGGGCGCGATCTTCAGGTAGCCGCCCACATGGTGCTGCACCAGTTCTTTCACGTATTCGGGCGACTGCACCGCCAGGTCGTAGCGCAGGCCGGAGCCGATCAGGATCTTCTTGATGCCCTTGAGCGTGCGCGCGCGGCGGTAGATCTTGATCAGCGGGCCGTGGTCGGTGGTCAGGTTCTGGCAGATGCCGGGGTAAACGCAGCTCGGTTTGCGGCAGGCGGCCTCGATCTCGGGGCTGCGACAGCCCAGGCGGTACATGTTGGCCGTGGGGCCGCCCAGGTCGGAAATGACGCCGGTGAAGCCCTTGACCTTGTCGCGGATGTCTTCGACCTCGCGGATGATGGATTCTTCGGACCGGCTCTGGATGATGCGACCTTCGTGCTCGGTGATCGAGCAGAAGGTGCAGCCACCAAAGCAGCCGCGCATGATGTTGACCGAGAAGCGAATCATCTCCCAAGCCGGGATTTTGGTCTCGCCGTCGTGGCTGCCCTGCGCGTCGGCGTAGCTCGGGTGCGGGCTGCGGGCGTACGGCAGGTCGAACACATGGTCCATCTCGGCCGTTGTGAGCGGTATGGGCGGCGGGTTGATCCACACGTCGCGTGCGGTATGCCCCTCCCCGTGCGCCTGTACCAGGGCGCGCGCGTTGCCGGGGTTGGTCTCCAGGTGCAGCACGCGGTTGGCGTGGGCGTAGAGCACGGGGTCGGATTTGACCTGCTCGTAGCTGGGCAGGCGGATCACGCTTTTGTCCCGGGGCGGTACTTTATGCGTGCCCTTGCCCCGCAGGGCAGGGTTGGGCACAAAGTTCAAGGGCTGGATGGCGGCTTGCACCGTACGGGCCTGGGCCAGCGCCTCAGACGCACCGGCCAAGGCGACCTGCGCGTTCTGCGCATCGGCCACTTCTTTGGCCTCTTCATCGCGGGCACACGTTGCCCCCTGCTCCCGCGCCTGGTCCGAAATCATCAAATAGGGGTTGACGTGCGCCTCAACATGACCGGGGGTGTCCACGGTGGTGGAGTCGATCTCGAACCAGCCCTCGGGCGTCTCTCGGCGTACGAAAGCCGTGCCGCGCACGTCGGTAATATGCTGCACCGGCTCGCGCGCGGCCAGGCGGTGGGCGACTTCGACGATGGCGCGCTCGGCGTTGCCGTACAGCAGCAGATCACATTTGCTGTCCACCACAATGGAGCGTCGGACCTTGTCGCTCCAGTAGTCGTAATGGGCAATGCGGCGCAGACTGCCTTCGATGCCGCCGAGCACGATGGGCACTTCAGGGTAGGCTTCTCTGCAGCGCTGGCTGTAGACGATGGCTGCGCGGTCAGGACGCTTGCCACCCACGTTGCCGGGCGTGTAGGCGTCGTCGCTGCGGATTTTGCGGTCGGCCGTGTAGCGGTTGATCATGGAGTCCATGTTCCCCGCGGTCACGCCCCAGAAGAGGTTGGGCTTGCCCAGCACCTTGAACGGGTCGGCGCTGTGCCAGTCGGGCTGGGCGATGATGCCGACCCGAAAGCCCTGGTTTTCCAGCATGCGGCCGATCACGGCCATGCCGAAGCTGGGGTGGTCGACGTAGGCGTCGCCGGTCACCAGGATGATGTCGCAGCTGTCCCAACCCAGTTGGTTCATTTCTTCGCGGCTCATCGGCAAAAACGGGGCCGTGCCAAAGCGGTGTGCCCAGAACTTGCGGTAACTGGTCAGTGGTTTGGCGTCGCGCGGGAAGAAGGAAACGTCGGTGAAGGCGTTCATGGACAGGGCTTGGGGGTAACCCTGTAGTGTAGGGGGTTGGGGGTGGGCTTGGGGTGGACGCGGGTATTGGCCCTTTAGCCTCTGTGGAGGCCGGTCAGGCCAGGGCTGGGGCCGGTGGCCTCATGCTGCGGGGGTACGCAGAAATCGGCCACCGGCCCCAGCCCTGACCTGACCGGCTGTTGTGCCTCTTGGCGGGTTTACAGGTCTTTCTGAGCGCGCTGGATCAGGTCGCCAAAAACCGTCTCGTTGCCAAGCTGCTGGGCAGCCAGCAGCGCCAGCTTGACGAGGAACAACTCCGATTTATCTTCGCCCACGGTATCGATGGCGGTGGCGAGCTGGTCGTAGGCGGTTTCGAGTCCGCCGATGGTCAGTCCTGTGGTGGCATTCATGGGGCTACTCCGGTGGTGGCTTGCTTCAGGGCGGCGTTCAGGCGGTGGGCGTCCAGCGTCATCCAGCGGGCGCAGACGTGCTGGTCGGGGCGCAGCAGGTAGGCGGCGCCGTCGGTCTTCACACCCCAGCGGGCGCGGGCACGGCCTTCGGTGTCGGGCAGGCAGACGTCGGCTCCTTCGGCCACCCCGCCCTGCCCGATCAGCAGCACGCGCAGCTTGAGGCCCTTTGCCCTCCAGTCTTTGACGGTGGCCTGCACATCGGTGGGTACAGATGAACCAAAGACCAGCAGGTCAAAGCCGCCACCCAGGTGGTCGAGCAGGAACTCGTCGGCCACAAGGCGCACGTTGGCCGGGGGCGCGCCTTGGGCCGGGCCAGACTGGAACAGCGCGTTGTCATCGCCTGCGCTGTTGAGCGCCGAGTGGGAGTATTCGTGCGGACGCGAAGTGCGCCAGTGGTAAAGCGGGCGCACAAAGCCTTCGGTCAGCGAGAGCGACAGCACCGCGTCGCGCAGCAGCCGAAAGCCGCGGCTGGGTGGGGTCATGAAGCGGGTGCTCTTGCCAGCTTCGTCGATGATTTCCCAGGCGGCGCCCACGCGCTCTTGCGAGTAGCTGGCCAGCAGGCTCTCGCTCGCCTGGCCCGAGCAGATCAGGCCCAGGCGCCAGGCCAAGGCCTGCGCGTCCTGGAAGCCGGTGTTGGCGCCGCGCACGCCGAAGATGGGCAGAAGGTGCGCGGCGTCGCCAATGAACAGGGTGCGACCGGCCCGGTAGTCGGGCAGCGTGAGCGTGCGGGCCGAATAGACCGAGCACCAGTCCATCTCCCAGGGCTTGCCGCCATGGCCGATCAGTTCGAGCTGGGCATTGATGCGGGCCTTGAGCGATTCGGGCTCGAGCGCTTGCTCGGGCGTTTCGCCCTCGGGCAGCTGGTAGTCCACGCGCCAGATGTTCAAAGGTTCGCGGTGCATCAGCACCGTGTTGCGCGGATTCCATTCGGGGTCAAAAAACGCCAGACGCTCAGTGGGCAGCGGCAGGTCGATGCGAATGTCGGCAATGACGAATTTGCCTTCATAGGACGCACCTTCGAGCTTGAGGTCCAGCAGCGTGCGGATGCCCGAGCGGGCACCGTCCGAGGCCACCAGCCATTCGGTCTCCAGCGTGTACGGGCCTTCGGGCGTGTCCACCTCGACCACCGCGTGGTCTTGGTGTTGCGTCAGGCCGGTCACGCGGTTGCCCCAGCGCAGCTCGATCAGGGGATGGACCTCGCAGGCGTCGACCAGGAATTCCTCCAGATACTGCTGCTGCAGGTTGATCATCGGCCAGAAGCGGTCGTTGTCGTCCTGCGGCGCCTCCATGCGAAAGACGCGTTGACCACGGTAGAAGGAATTGCCAAAGCGCCAGGGCAAGCCGTGCTGCGTGACCCGGTCGGCCACGCCGACTTGCTGCAGGATTTCCATGGACCTTCGGGTGAACACGATGGCGCGGCTGCCTTCGCTGACCTGCAGTTCCGACTCGAGCAGCACGCAGGGCACGCCGTGGCGGGCCAGTTCGAGCGCGGCGGTCATGCCGACCGGGCCGCCGCCGGCAATCACCACCTGGTGGCGCGGCTGGGGGCCATTTTTCGAGGCCAGCCAGGGCTGGTGAATCTTGTAGTCGTAATAGATCGAGCGACGCGGCTCGGTCGTGGGCTGGTGCATGAGGCGGTCTCCTGAATGCGGCAAGTGTAAAAAAACCGGAACACCGATCACGTCCCCGAAAAGGGACATTCTTGCACCAGAGGAATACGCCACTGACCTGGCACGGGCCTACGCGAAGGCCCGCTTTCCCAAACCCCGCGACGCTCTTGGCAACGCCAAGAACCTGCCCTTCGAGGAGATGGAAAAACTCATGCTCGCGAGCCTGCCCATCGACGAAGAGGCACTGCGCGCGCTGGCCACACGCTGTGCACAGGCGATGCAAACCTGGCTGGTCGAACAGGGCCAGACTCCCCTAGGCCGGCTCTTTCTATTGCCTGTCCAGCTGGGCACAGCGCCCGAAGGCACGCCAGAGGCCGCACGCCACCGGGTGGATTTCTCGCTCAGGTGACCGGTGGGCACCCTGCAGGATCTCGCGTATCGCCCATGAGCCAGGCCACCATCTCCTTGTGGCCCGACACGCCCAGCTTGCGATAGAGCCGCTTGGTGTAGGTCTGTGCGCTGGCCACCGTCAGGCCCAAACGCTCGGCCAGCTCGGCGGTGGACAGGCCCTGCAGCAGGCCCCGCACCACGTCTTCGTCGCGGGCGGTCAGTGCGGGACCGCGCAAGGCCAGTCGGTCGAGCATCAGGCTCAGCAGGTCGCTGCCCAGCACCTGGCCGGTGTAATGCAGGCGCACCGCCTGCACGATCAGGGGGGCCACCGCCTCGACGATGGCCAGCTCCTGAGTACTCAGGCAGCCATGTTCGAGGCCCCGGTACAGGTTGACCGAAATCCAGCGCCGGCCTTCATGCAGCGACAAAATGGCCAGCCGCTCGGCCACCTGCGGCAACGCGTAGCAGATCTGGCGGTAGTCCGGATGCTGCACGTCCGCAGCGGCCTGGCGGTGCAGCACGATGTGCGGCCTCTGCGGGCCTGCCTTGCGTGCCGCAGCCTCGTGCGCCTGCATGGCCTGCTGCGCGCCATCGAGCCTGTAAAAGCGCTGTACATAGGCCTGCGAAATGTCGGGCAACTCGCGCGTGCGGGCGCGGTCGCCCACGGCCACGGTGCGCGGCCTCCCTGTCCCCTCGAACGAGAAAATCGCGCACTGCGCCAGTGGCACCATGGGCCCCAGCAGGCGCAGCACTTCTTCGGCCACTGCATGGCGGTCGGACAGACCGAGTTTTTCGAGCAGGCTGCTGATGTGCGTGACTGGCAGATCCGGAACCCCAGCGTCTGGCGGAGGGCAGACCCAAAAGGCACTGACTGCGTTCACAGGGGGCTGGGTGTGCATGCGCCGATGGTAGCGGCATGGCTGCAGGCCTCGGTTATTCTCAGACGCATGCCCTTCTCGCTTGCTGCCCCCGCGCACCACGAATTGACCATCAGGAAAAGCCGCTTCATCGCCTGTGTCGAGCCTGTCTCCGGACGCGAACAAGCGCAGGCGCGCGTGGCGCAGCTCAGGGCTGAACACCCGGATGCGGCCCACGTCTGCTGGGCCTTGCTGGCCGGCGGCCAGTCGGCCGCCAACGACGATGGCGAGCCCGGCGGCACGGCGGGCCGGCCCATGCTGGAGGTGCTGCGGCACCAGGACCTGCAAAGGGTGCTGGCCACGGTGGTGCGCTACTTTGGCGGCGTCAAGCTGGGGGCAGGCGGGCTGGTACGGGCCTACACCGACGCGGTCGCCCAGGCCCTGCTGGGCGCGGAAAAAATCCCCTTGGTCAAACGTGTCCGTCTGGCCTGCAGCGTGCCCTATGCGCTCGAAGGCCTGGTGCGGCGCGAAATTGACCTGGCACAGGCTGAGCTGCTGGCCGTTGAACACGGCAGCCTGGTGATGCTGGTGTTCGCCCTGCCCGAGACGGCCGCGCCTGCACTCATGGAGCGCCTGGGTGACAACTGCCGGGGACAGTTGTTGTGGCAGCCGCTGGATAATCCGGTGTATGCCTGAAACGCTACCGCTTGAATGTCCCCGGTCCAAGACCGACTTGTTTGTCTCCTTCACCCTGCTGGCGCTGCAGGGCTTCGGAGGGGTACTGGCGATCGTGCAGCGAGAACTGGTCGAAAAAAAACGCTGGATGACCCGCGAACAATTTCTGGAAGAGTGGGCGGTCGCCCAGATCATGCCCGGCCCCAATGTGATCAACCTGGCCTTGATGATTGGTGATCGCCACTTTGGCCTGGCGGGGGCACTGGTCGGGGTTGCCGGCATGTTGACCGCCCCTCTTTTTGTGGTGCTGTTCCTGGCCTGGGCATTTGGCACGGTCTCGGATGCGCAATGGGCGCAAGGAGCCCTGCGTGGCATGGGGGCGGTGGCCGCCGGCCTGATCGCGGGCACTGGGCTCAAACTCATCAGCGCCCTCAAAAGCAACCCCATGCGTTTGCCTGCCTGTGTTGCGCTGGGGCTGGGCAGCTTTACAGGGGTGGCCTTGTTGCGCCTGCCACTGGTGTGGGTGCTGCTGGTCACCGGTTGTCTGGGCACAGGCTGGGCATGGCTGCAACTGGCCCGTCAGGCCCGCCAGGCCCGTCAGACGCAGCAGGACCAGGAGTCCTCGACATGAACACAGCCATCGTCATGAGTGCTGCCGACTGGCTGACGCTGCTGGAGCATTTCGTCACCCTGTCTTTGCTTGCCGTCGGCGGCGCGATCACCACCGCCCCTGACATGCACCGATTCCTGGTGGACAAAGTCCATTGGCTCACGGACGAACAGTTCAACGCCTCGATTGCACTGGCACAGGCAGCACCAGGACCCAATATTCTTTTCGTGGCGGTGATGGGATGGCATATTGGCCTGAATGCGGGCCTGGGTGCCGGCGGTGGCTGGGTCACCCCATTGCTCATGTGTCTGGGGGTGTGCATCACCATGCTCGGCATCATGGTGCCCTCTTCCGTGCTCACCTACACCGCCACCCGCTGGGCGCATCAACATCGTAACCATGTCGGGATCCGCGCATTCAAGGCCGGCATGTCGCCCATCGTCATTGGACTGCTGCTGTCGACCGCCTGGATTTTGGGCACCACCCCAAACCAGCCCGCCATTCACTGGCCGCTGTACATCGCCAGCATCATCGCAACGCTCCTGGTCTGGCGTACACGTATCCATATGCTCTGGTTGATCATGGCGGGAGCCCTTCTGGGTGGACTGGGCTGGCTCTGAATGCACCAGTGATGTGCACTCCTGCCAAATTTGGATTCTTTTGGTGCATTAATTGCAACCGTTGCGTATGGATTTTCGATTTGATGCGCCTTGCGTCTCAGTTTCAGGCTCGTAATGCCCCAAAATAGTGGGTTTGTTCATCCCACGCACAAGAACGGAGCATTCATGGCAACTGGCAGCCTGGCCCAATTCCTCGCCACGGTCAACGACCGTAACCCGGGTCAACCCGAATTCATGCAGGCTGTGACCGAGGTCATGGAAAGCCTCTGGCCCTTCATCGAAAAGAACCCCAAATACGCCGAGCAAGCACTGCTCGAACGTCTGGTGGAACCTGAGCGCGTGGTCATGTTCCGCGTCTCCTGGACGGACGACAAGGGTCAGGTGCAGGTCAACAAGGGCTACCGCATCCAGCACAGCATGGCCATTGGCCCCTACAAGGGCGGCCTGCGCTTTCACCCTTCGGTCAACCTGTCGGTGCTCAAGTTCCTGGCGTTTGAACAAACCTTCAAGAACGCGCTGACCACGCTGCCCATGGGCGGCGGCAAAGGCGGCTCGGACTTCGACCCCAAGGGCAAGAGCCCGGCCGAGATCATGCGTTTTTGCCAGGCCTTTGCCTCCGAGCTGTTCCGCCATGTCGGCCCCGACACCGACGTACCGGCCGGTGACATCGGCGTGGGCGGCCGCGAGGTCGGCTTCATTGCCGGCATGTACAAGAAACTCTCGAACAACGCCGCCAGCGTGTTCACCGGCAAGGGCCTGAGCTTTGGCGGCTCGCTGATCCGCCCCGAAGCCACCGGCTACGGCACCGTCTACTTTGCCGACGAAATGCTCAAGACCCGTGGCAAGAGCTTCAAGGGCCTGCGCGTGTCGGTCTCCGGTTCGGGCAACGTGGCGCAGTACGCCGTGGAAAAAGCCATGGAACTGGGCGCCAAGGTCATCACCGTATCCGATTCGAGCGGCACCGTGATCGAGGAAGACGGCTTCACGCCCGAGAAGCTGGCCATCCTCATGAAGGTCAAGAACCACGATTACGGACGCGTGAGCGACTACGCCCAGCAGACCGGCGCCACCTTCGTGGCGGGCAAGACGCCCTGGCATGTCAAGGTCGACGTGGCCCTGCCCTGCGCGACGCAGAACGAGCTTGACGAGAGCGATGCCAAGACCCTGATCGCCAACGGCGTGATCTGTGTGGCCGAAGGCGCGAACATGCCTTCGACCATCGAAGCCGCCAAGGCCTTCGAGGCCGCTGGCGTGCTCTACGCCCCGGGCAAGGCCAGCAACGCTGGGGGCGTGGCCACCTCGGGTCTGGAGATGAGCCAGAACGCGCTGCGCCTGTCGTGGAGCCGCGAAGAGGTGGACGCTCGCCTGCTGGGCATCATGCAAAACATCCACGCCGCCTGCCTGAAGTACGGCCAGCGCAGCGATGGCAGCGTGAGCTACATCGACGGGGCGAACATCGCCGGCTTTGTCAAGGTGGCCGATGCCATGCTGGCCCAGGGCGTGGTCTGACGCTTCGCGCGCACCCACACCAGCAAAAAAGCCGCTTTCGAGCGGCTTTTTTGTGTCTGCTTGCGGTCGATAAGGGGCATGACGCCAGGGAGCCGATCAGCGCCCCATCGCGCGCTGCTGCAACACGCGACTGTGGGCCAGCAGATCAGCGCGGGTTCTCGAAAAAAACCGCATTCGTGTAGTCGCTGATCTCGAAATACACCTTCTTCTCACCCGGATCGACCTGCATGTTCAGGTTCTCATCGAGCACGCCGTAGCCGTAACGGTAGGCACGGGGCTGGCCATCCGCAGTGCCCAATGCGGTACTGACCTTGTCGACTTTGAGAAAGCGGCGCACCACCTTGTCACCGGCATAGATTTCCATCACGCCGTTGGTCCCCGTCCAGTTCTGGATGTCGCGGCTGAGCTTGTTTTGCTGTTCCTGCGTGCAGGCCGAGAGCAGAACGGCCAGAGCGGCCACGGCAAGGGTCCATCGGTTCATGTCAAAAACTCGCTGAAAAATAGTGGGGGCTCAGCCGCGTTGGCGCAGCGCTTCGTACAGGCACACGCCACTGGCCACCGAGACGTTCAGACTCTCGACCGCACCCTTCATCGGAATGTGGACCAGTTCGTCGCAGGTTTTGCGGGTGAGCTGGCGCATGCCCGGGCCTTCGGCGCCCAGCACCAGGGCGGTCGGGCCTTTGAGGTCCACCTGGTAAACCGATTTTTCGGCCTCACCGGCCGTGCCGATCACCCAGATGTTGCGCTCCTTGAGCTCGCCCAGCGTGCGCGCCAGATTGGTGACCATGAAATACGGCACCGTCTCGGCAGCGCCGCTGGCCACCTTGGCCACGGTCGCGTTGATGCCAGCCGCATGGTCCTTGGGGGCGATCACCGCATGCGCACCGGCCCCGTCGGCCACGCGCAGGCAGGCACCCAGGTTGTGCGGGTCGGTCACACCGTCTAGCACCAGCAACAGCGGTGGCGCCTGCAGGCTGTCGAGCAGGTCGTCGAGCGAATGGGCCACTTCCATGGGCTGCACCAGCGCGGCCACGCCCTGGTGGCCATGGCTGCCGGCCAGCTTGGACAGTCGCAGGCCATCGGCCTCGATCAGGCGCACACCGGCCTCCTTGGCGCGCTCGATGAACTGCCGCATGCGGGCGTCGCGCCGGCTGGCTTCGAAGTAGACCTCGACGATGGATTGGGGCGCAACTTTCAGGCGCACGCCCACGGCATGAAAGCCGAACAGCACTTTGGAAGAAGACATCCCGGGATTATCCCCGCTCGCCCAGGTGCGCCAGAAGGGTGCTGAGGGAGGCCGCCCCTGCAGCCGATGGTCTTCGCGCGCAGGGGCGCGCTCCTATGACCGTCACACCCTTGGCAAGGATGAGGACAGCGGGATCGTGGACATGCACAGTAAAAATTCAGCCATCACAGGGCCGTCTCCACCAGCTGCCCGGCCTCGATGGCCAGGCGCCGGTCGCAACGCGCCGCCAGCTGGCGGTCGTGCGTGACCAGCACCAGGGTCGTGCCCTGCTCGCGGTTGAGGGCGAACATCAGGTCCATGATGGCCGCGCCGGTGGCGTGGTCCAGGCTGCCGGTGGGTTCATCGGCCAGCAGCAGGTCGGGCTGAACCACAAAGGCACGCGCCAGCGCCACCCGCTGCTGCTCGCCGCCCGAGAGCACCTTGGGCCGGTGCTGCAGGCGCTCGCCCAGGCCCACGCGCTGCAGCATGGCGGTGGCCTGCGCCCGCGCATCGGGCACGCCGGCCAACTCCAGCGGCAGCATGACGTTTTCCAGCGCGGTCAGGTTGGGCATGAGCTGAAAACTCTGGAACACAAAGCCTACATGGCGGGCGCGCAAGGCGGCGCGCTGGTCTTCGTCGAGCGCAAACAGATCCTGCCCGGCCAGTTGCACGCTGCCCGCCGAGGGCGTGTCCAGCCCGGCCAGGATGCCCAGCAGCGTGCTTTTGCCCGAGCCGGAGGCGCCGACAATGGCCGCGGTCTGCCCGGCTTCGAGGGCAAATGAGATATCACGCAAAATGGAGAGCTTGCCGCTCGCGTCCTGCACGTCCTTGCACAGGCCGCGAACCGTCAAAATGGAATCAGGCATGACTTCACCCTTGTTCAATCGTCGTGACTTTACCGCGAGCGCGCTGGCCTTGGCCGGGGCGGGCTTTGCACGCGCTGCATCGGCCAACCCGGCCCGCAAGATTCTGGTGCTGGGCGATTCGCTGAGCGCCGAATACGGCCTGCCGCGCGGCAGCGGCTGGGTGGCCTTGCTGCAAAAGCAGCTCGACCAGAGCCACCCGGGCACGTCCATCGTCAACGCCAGCATCAGCGGCGAGACGACTTCTGGCGGCCGCTCGCGCCTGCCGGCCCTGCTCAGGCAGCACCAGCCCACGCATGTCGTGATCGAGCTGGGCGGCAACGACGCGCTGCGTGGCCTGTCGCTGGCCATGACGCGCGAGAACCTGACCTTCATGGCCAAGGCCGCCAGGCAGGCCGGCGCCCGCGTGCTGTTGCTGGGCATGCAGATGCCCCCCAACTACGGCGCTGCCCTCACCCACCAGTTCGCCGCGCTTTACCCGGCGGTGGCCAAGACAACCGGTGCGGACCTGGTGCCGTTTTTTCTCAAGGGCGTGGGCGACGACCCCGACCCACTGCGCTGGTTCCAGGCCGACCGCATCCATCCCAACGAAGCGGCCCAGCCCCGTTTGCTGGCCAATGTCTGGCCGGCACTGCAAAAGCAACTGAAATGAGCGTCCACCTGATATCGGCCGATGAGGCCATGGCCCGCTATGACCAGTTCAGCGTAGTCATCGACGCGCGCTCCGAAGGGGAATACGCCGAAGACCACCTGCCCGGGGCGCTCAACTGGCCCTCGCTCAACAATGAAGAACGCATCCGCGTGGGCACGCTCTACAAGCAGGTCAGCCCCTTCGAGGCGCAGAAGATCGGCGCCGCACTGGTGGCGGCCAACATCTCGCGGCACATCCAGACCCATGTGCTGGACAAACCCAAGGGCTGGCAACCGCTGATCTACTGCTGGCGCGGCGGCAAGCGCAGCAACTCCCTCGCGCTGATCCTGGGCCAGATCGGTTTCAAGGTGCATCTGATCGAAGGTGGCTACAAGGCCTTTCGCAAGGCCATCCTCGAAGACACGCCGCGCCGCGTGGCGCCGCTGCAGTTCCGGGTGCTGTGCGGCCCCACCGGCTCGGGCAAGACGCGGCTGCTGCAGGCGCTGGCCGCACAAGGGGCACAGGTACTGGACCTCGAAGCGATTGCCAGCCACCGCGCTTCGGTGCTGGGCGTGATCCCGGGCCAGCCGCAGCCCACGCAAAAGGCGTTTGAAACGCAGTTGTGGAACGCGCTGCGGCGCTTCGATGCAGACCAACCGGTCTATGTCGAAGCCGAAAGCAAAAAAGTCGGCAACCTCAGCATCCCGCAATGCCTGATGGCGGCCATGCGTGAGAGTCCCTGCCTGCGGCTGGACCTGTCACTGCAAGGGCGGGTGCAGTTGCTTCTGCAGGACTATGACTACTTTGTCCGCGACAGGGACTTTTTTTGCCAGCGGCTTGACCGGCTGGTCGACCTCAAGGGCCGGGCGGTCGTGGAGGACTGGAAAGCCCGCGTCCAGGCAGGACAGACCACCCAGGTGGTGGCTGAACTCCTGCAATCGCATTACGACCCGGGCTATGCCCAGTCCACAGCCCGGAATTTCAGCCAGTACGGCCATGCGCCCGATCTGCGCCTGGCGGGACCCGACTGGCCGGCGTTCGAAGCGACCGCACGTTCATTGCACGCCGGTCAGGCCGTCTGAGGCTTCAGCCTCGTCCCATTCGACCGTGCCGCGGTAGGCATGCCAGCTGGCATGCCCCAGCCACGGCCCCACCACAATGATGCCCAGCGCCCAGGGCCAGAGCGCCGCCAGCACCAGCACGCTCAGCAGCGCTCCCCATACCAGCATGACCAGCGGTGCGTGAAAAACCACCCGGATGCTGGTGATGCCTGCCGAAATTGCATCGGTATCACGGTCCAGGATCATCGGAATTGAAACGACCGATGTGGCATAGACGATGGCGGCAAACACACCGCCCACCGCCAGGTACACCAGCAGAAACTCCAGATTCGCCGGGTTGAACACCGCTTCGAGGACACCGCTGGTCGAGGGCATACCCGTGTTGAAGAACACGGCAAACACCACCAGTGACGCCCGGCCCCAGAGCAGTTCAAGCACCAGCAGCACCAGCACCAGCAAGGCCATGCTCTTGAGGTGGCCTTCCCAGCAGGTCAGCGAAGCAGACAAGGAAGGACGGTCACCGGTTTCGCAGCGTCGGCTGGCCTCGTACAGACCCATGGCGAGAAAGGGCCCGACCAGCAGACAGCCCGAGATGATCGAGAGGGTGTATTCAGGGCTGTGCCGGAAGACCACCGCCAGCACCTGCGCCATGATCCAGAAGCACACCCCGTAAAACAGCCCAATGACCGGGCAGCGCAGCAGATCCTGCCAGCCTCTTGCGAGCCAGACCCAGGGGGCGGACAGACCGGGGCCGCGCATGCGGGCGCGCGGCCCGACCGGTGACGGTGGCACATAGGGTTGTTCCATTACCGGCAAGGCCGGATCCTGCGGCAGCGGACTGGAGGCTCTGGAATCGGACATGGGTCGTAAGGGTCCTGCAACAAATAAGCCTCAGCTTAAGCGTACGAAGACTCTGATGACAGTCAGGAAAACACCAATCGATCAGCGGGCGTCAGCGCGTTGCCTGGGCGGGCAGATGGGCCTGCAAGGCCTGATGCAGGTCGGCGATCAGCGCCTGGGCCGACTCCAGTCCGGTGGAAAAACGCACCAGATGACCCGGCTGAAGATGCGACGGGGTTCGGCTGCGCATGCTGGCCAGGTTGTAGGGCACCACCAGACTCACCGGTCCGCCCCAGCTGTAGCCGATGCGAAAGCGCTGGAGTGCATCGCAGAAGGCATCGACCTGTGCCTGGCTGTAACGGGCGTCCAGCAGCACGCTGAACAGGCCTGCCGCCAGCCCGGACCCCCCCTGTGGCGCACACACTGCCTGCCAGTGACCATGACCGGGTGCGCCTTCAAACGCCGGGTGCAGCAGCTGCACACACTGCGGCTGGGCCTGCCACCAGCTGGCCAATTCACGCGCCGTGCGATCCTGCGCGGCATAGCGCAGGCCGATGCTGGGCAGCGCGCGCAGCACCGCCTCGGCATCGTTGGCGCCCACGCCCAGGCCCAGGCGCATGTGGCAGAGCTTGATTTTCAGATGCAGCGCTTCGTCGCGGGTCATCACGCTGCCCATGAGCACATCACCGCCGCCGCTGGGGTATTTGGTCAGGGCGTGCACGCTGATGTCCACGCCCAGCGAACCATCACCCAGCAGGTCAAATGGCTTGAAAGCCAGACCCGCGCCCCAGGTGTTGTCGAGCGCGCACAGCACGCCGCGTTCGCGGCACAGGCGGACCAGCGCCACCAGATCCGGGAACTCCATCGTCACCGACCCCGGGGCTTCGAGCCAGACCAGACGGGTGCGTTCGTTGATGCGCGCGGCCAGGTCGGCCGGATGCATCGGGTCGTAATAGGCGTGGGTGATGCCCCAGTGCTGGAGCTCCCCTTCAGCCAGCGCCTTGTTGGGACCATAGGCGTTGTCCGGGATCAGCACCTCGTCACCGGTCTTGAGCAGGGCCAGCGCGGTGTTGGCAATCGCCGCCAGGCCGCTGGGTGCCAGCACGCACTGCAAGCCACCTTCGAGCGCGCAGAGACGCTCTTCGAGCAGGTAGGTGGTGGGGGTGCCGTGCAGACCGTAGGTGTAGCCGCTCTTGTCCTTCCATTCGCGCGAGCGCATGGCGGCGACGTTGGGAAAATAGACGGTGGAGGCCTTGAACACGCCGGGCTGTGGGGCGTCGAAGCCTGCGGGCGGGGTGTAGGGGTGGTGGATGAGGTGGGTGGTGTCGGGATGGTCTTGCATGGTCTGCATGCTAGCTGAAGTCGTGCTCTGGAGTCGCGGTTTTTGGGGCGCTGCCTTCGGGTCTCTGCCTTGGGGTCGCCGCCTTCAGGCCGCGGGACGAGGGGTACCGTGACGGCGCTCGACGTCGCTTCGCGCCTAAAGTCGCGCCATCACGGCACCCCTCGTCCCGCTGCGAGCGTTGCTGGTTCGTTTTTCCACGGCATGCGGACCACTTCGCCAAAAGATCGGTCGGGCTGGCCCGGTGCCGTGGCGGCGACTTTAGACGCGCAGCGGCGTCGAGCCGCTACGGCACCGGGCCAGCCCGACCGATCCCCCCAAAAAGCGAAAAGCCCGACACAAAGGCCGGGCAATTTCGGAAAGCAGCGGAAAACTCAGATCTTCCACTTCTCCATCAGCTTCTCGGGACGCATATTGTCGTAAGGCTCGAAAGGCTGGTGAATCCAGGGGTTGGTCGGCAGGAAATCGACCGAATAGTCGGGCTGGAAGGTCGACACGCCCTTGGTCCAGATCACGGCCGTCTTGAGTTCGGTGATCGGCTTGTAGTTGTTGCGCAGCTGGTCCACCACCGCCTTGAGGGTGTGGCCAGTGTCTGCCAGGTCGTCGACCAGCAGCACTTTGCCGGCGATCTCGCCCTTGGGGGTGGTGATGTAGCGGGCAATGTCCAGGTGGCCCTGCACCGTGCCGGCTTCGGCGCGGTAGGAGCTGGTGGACATGATGGCCAGGGGCTTGTCGAAGATGCGCGAGAGGATGTCGCCGGGGCGCATGCCGCCGCGCGCCAGGCACAGGATGGTGTCGAACTGCCAGCCCGACTGGTGGATCTTGAGCGCGAGCTTTTCGATCAGGTTGTGGTACTCGTCGTAGCTCACATACAGGTGCTTGCCGTCTTCGGTCAACATGCGGGTTCTCCAGTCAAGGGGGCGGTGGGTTCAGGAATGCAGGCCGGAAAAATTCAGGCCAGGAAGGGGTGGTGCATCAGGATCGTGTGGTCACGGTCCGGGCTGGTGGACACCATGTGGATCGGCACGCCGGTCACCTGCTCGATGCGCTGCAGGTACAGACGGGCATTGGTCGGCAGCTGGTCGAACTGGGTCACGCCCACGGTCGAGTCGCTCCAGCCTTCGATGGTTTCGTAGATGGGTGTGCAGCGCGCGATTTCGTCGGCGCCCATGGGCAGGATGTCGAGGGTTTCACCGTCGAGTTCATAGCCAGTGCACAACTTGAGCTCTTTCAGGCCGTCGAGCACGTCGAGCTTGGTGATGCACAGACCGGTGAGGCCGTTGACCTGGGCGCTGCGCTTGAGCAGCGCGGCATCAAACCAGCCGCAACGGCGGGCGCGACCGGTGGTGGTGCCTTTCTCGGCGCCCACTGTGGACATGTGCCAGCCGGGCGTGCCTTCCTTTTCCCACTCAAGTTCGGTCGGGAACGGGCCGCCGCCCACGCGGGTGCAATAGGCCTTGGTGATGCCCAGCACGTAGTGCAGCATGCCCGGACCCACGCCAGAACCGGCAGCGGCGTTGCCGGCCACGCAGTTGCTCGACGTCACAAAGGGGTAAGTGCCGTGGTCGACGTCCAGCAGCGTGCCCTGCGCGCCTTCAAACAGCAGGTTGGCACCGGCCTTGTGGGCTTCGTTGAGCTCACGTGACACGTCGGCCACCATCGGTGCCAACTCCTTGGCATAGGCCATGGCTTCGTTGTAGACGGTGTCGAAGTCCACGGGCGCAGCGTGCAGGTGGTTGACCAGCACATCGTTGTGCAGCGCCAGGTTCTCCCGCAGCTTGGTGGCAAAGCGCTCGGGGTATTTAAGGTCCTGCACGCGCAGGGCGCGGCGGGCGACCTTGTCTTCGTAGGTCGGGCCAATGCCGCGGCCGGTGGTGCCGATCTTTTCGGTGCCGGACTTGGCACGCGCGGCTTCACGGGCCACGTCCAGCGCGACGTGGTAGGGCAGGATCAGCGGGCAGGCTTCAGACACGCGCAGGCGCGAGCGGACCTCGACCCCGGCTTTCTCCAGGCCGGCAATTTCTTCGAGCAGCTTGGGCACCGACAGCACCACCCCATTGCCGATGTAGCACTTGACGCCCGGGCGCATGATGCCGCTGGGGATCAGGTGCAGCGCGGTCTTGACGCCATTGATGACCAGCGTGTGGCCCGCGTTGTGGCCGCCCTGGAAACGCACCACGCCCTGGGCGGATTCGGTCAGCCAGTCGACCAGTTTGCCTTTGCCTTCGTCGCCCCACTGGGTGCCGACGACGACCACATTGCGGCCTTGAGTTGTGTTCATTGCTTGGTTTCTCTGATCAGATGGCTTGGATCACCCACTGGCCGGCGGCTTCGGTCAGCTCGCGGTCGCAATGGAATTCGTCGATTTCGTCTTCGTGGCCGGGCAGCACGCAGACCACGGTTTCACCGCGCGCGCGCAGGCTGGCAATGGCCGCGCGCAGGGCTGGTGCGTCGCCCCAGGGCGCGCGGATGGCGGTGCGCAAGGGCAGCGCCGGCACCGCGGCCACCAGTTCCTTGAGGTCGAGCGAGAAGCCCACGGCCGGACGGTCGCGGTCGATGCGGTGGCCGAACACGGCGCCCACGCCGTCATAACGCCCGCCGCGCACCAGCGCGTCGGACGCGCCTTTGGCATAAATGGCAAAGCGGATGCCGCTGTAGTAGGCATAGCCACGCGAGTCGCCCAGGTCAAAACTGACCGTCAGGCCCTGCACCTGGCCAGCCAGCCAGCGCAGCTGGGCCAGGGCCTGCTCGATCGCAGGCTGCCTGGGCAGCTGCTGCGCGGCCAGGTCGAGCACCTCCAGCCCGCCATACAGCCCCACCAGGGCCAGCAGGCCATCTCGACGCTCAGCAGGCAGATCTGCGGTCAGGCGCGCCAGGCTGCTGGCGTCCTTGACCGCCAGCGCGGCGTGAATCTCGTGTCGGGAGGCATCACTCAGGCTCAGGCCTTCGAAGAGGCTGGCGACGATGCGGGCATCGGCCAAATCCAGGTGCAGGCCGCTGACCTTGGCAGCACTCAGGCTGTCCAGGGCCAATTGCAGGATTTCAAGGTCCGCCTCGGGGCCGGCATGGCCATAAATTTCGGCACCAAACTGCAGCGGCTCGCGGGTGGCGTGCGGCCGTGCGGGGCGGGTGTGCAGCACCGGGCCGCAGTAGCACAGGCGCGTGAGGCCGCTGCGACCGAGCAGGTGCGCGTCGATGCGGGCCACCTGCGGCGTGGTGTCGGCGCGCAGGCCCAGCGTCCGGCCCGAGAGCTGGTCGACCAGCTTGAAAGTCTGCAGGTCCAGGGCTTCACCGGTGCCGGTCAGCAGGGAGTCGATGTATTCGAGCAACGGCGGCATCACCAGCTCGTAGCCATAGCTGCGGGCGGTGTCGAGCAGTTCGCGTCGGAGTTCTTCGATGTGGCGGGCCTCGGAGGGCAGCACATCGGCAATGTGATCCGGGAGGACCCAGGCGGACATGGAAAAAGGCTAAACGGTTAAAACCCGGATTTTACCGGCACAGAAAAGCGGTTCTTCGCGGCGCTACCCGCATGAAGGCGCATCCCGGGCACCGGCAGCGCATGGGCAGGGCCATCAGGGCGCCACAAGCCAGAAAATCAGCAGGCCCAGCAACACGGAGGCCATTCCGAAAAACCGGATCTGCCCCTCCTGCAGTTGCAGGACCTGCTCAAACAAACGTCGCCAGCGTTGCGGCGCCAGCATGGGCAGCAAGCCTTCGAGCACGAAGGCCAGGCCCAGCGCGAGGCCCAGGGTCAGGCCCCAGTCGATCACTTGCGCGCTGCGGGTGCGTTGCCGCCACCGTTGCGCATGGTCTGGAAGAACTCGGAACTGCCCGGGTCCAGCACCATGACATCACCCTTCTTGTCGAAGCTGGCCTTGTAGGCTTCGAGGTTGCGGTAGAACTTGGCAAATTGGGGATCACGGCCAAAGGCTTCGGCGTACAGGCGCGCGGCCTGGGCGTCACCCTCGCCTTTGAGTTTCTGGGCGTCACGGTAGGCATTGGCAATCGTCACCTCGCGCTGGCGGTCGGCATCGGCGCGGATCTTTTCGCCTTCGGCACCACCCGTTGAGCGCAGCTCATTGGCCACGCGCTTGCGCTCGGCCTCCATCCGCCGGTACACCGACTCGGTGATGGTGTCCACATAGTCGGCGCGGGTCATGCGAACGTCCACAATGTCCACACCCCAGGGTTTGGCGCCTTTGACGACTTCAAGCACTTCCAGCCTGACGCTGTTCATCAACTGCTCACGCTTGGTCGAGAGGATTTCGTTGACGGTCAGCTTGTTGATTTCTTCCTGGAAGGCGTTGCGCACCACCCGGTTGAGCTGGTTGGCGCCTGCGCGCTCGTCCAGGCCCACGTTGCGGATGTAGGCCTGCGGATCGGTGATGCGCCAGCGGATATACCAGTCAATGACCACGCGCTGCTTTTCCGCGGTGAGCACCGGCTCGGTGTCGGTGCTGTCGAGCGTGAGCAGTCGCTTGTCGATGTACTTGACGTTTTGCAGCGGCGGCGGGAGCTTGAAGTGCAAGCCGGGCTCGGTGATCACTTCCTTGATCTGGCCGAGGGCGTAGACCACCCCAAACTGGCGCTGGTCAACAACGAAAAGGGTCGAGGCCATGAGGGCCAGCACAAGCAGCAGGCTGGAGATGGCGAGTCCGATACGGTTCATGTGGGGCGCCCTCCTCAGCGCACTTCGCGGTCACGCGAACGCGAGGTGTCACGCGATCGGGGGTCTGTCAGGTCCGCACCCGCCGGCAGGCTGGGCAGGCTGCCGGACGGGGTTGTCGTGGCCGCTGCAGCGTCACCCGTCTGGCTGACCTGCTGCATGATCTTGTCGAGCGGCAGGTACAGCAGGTTCGAGCCCTGGCGGCTGTCGACCAGCACCTTGGTCACGTTGCTGTAGATCTGCTGCATGGTTTCGGCGTACATGCGGTCGCGGGTGACCTGGGGGGCCTTCTGGTATTCGGCCAGCACCGACTTGAAGCGCTGGGCATCACCTTCGGCCTGGGCCACGATGCGTTCGCGGTAGGCGCTGGCTTCTTCCTTGAGGCGCGACGCGGTACCCACGGCGCGCGGCACCACATCGTTGGCGTAGGCCTGGGCCTCGTTCTTGGCGCGTTCGCGCTCCTGACCGGCCTTGAGCACATCGTCAAAGGCGGCCTGCACCTGCTCAGGCGGACGAACCCCGCCTTGCTGCAGGTTGATGCCCACCACCTCGATGCCAACCTTGTAGCGATCGAGAATGGTCTGCATCAGGTCGCGCACCCGCGGTGCAATCTGGTCGCGTTCATCGGCCAGAGCCGAGTCCATCTTCATCTTGCCAACCACCTCGCGCACGGCGGTTTCTGCCGCCTGCACCACGGCTTCGGTGGGATTCTTGCTCTCAAAGAGGTAGGCGCGGGCATCGTTGAGACGGTACTGCACCGCAAACTTGATCTCGACGATGTTCTCGTCTTCGGTCAGCATGGCCGACTCGCGCAGGCCGGTGGCCTTGATCACATTGTCGCGGCCGATATCGACCGAACGGATCTGCGAGACATACACCAGCTCATGCCGCTGCACCGGATAAGGCAGGCGCCAGTTGAAGCCGGCGCCCACGGTGGAGTGGTATTTGCCGAACTGGGTGATGACCGCCTGCTGACCTTCCTGGACGATGAAAAAGCCGGTGCCCAGCCAGACCAGCAAGGCCGCGCCCAGGATCACCCCGACCCCCATGTTGCGGACAAACGGGGGCAACTGAGGGCCTCCCATGCCGCCGCCTTGCCGTGGCGGCGGGTTACCGCCTCCACGTCCGCCAAACAACTGGGTCAGCTTGCGGTTGAAATCCCGCCAGAGCTCGTCCAGATCCGGCGGGCCGGAGGGCTGGCTTCCCCGGGGCGGTTGCTGCTGGCCCGGCTCGGGCCCGCGCGGCGGCGCGCTGTCAGCGGGGCGCTTGCCATCGGGCTCCTGGGGGTCGTCACCACGGCCCCATCGGGGGTCGTTGAGATTGAACATGCCCCGCAGCCTTGCAGGCAGCAAGGACCAGCGAAGCGCAGGCCGGTGGAAATTCATGGTGTCGTCGTTGTGCTTGAGTCAGGGGTGGATTGTGCCCAATTCGTCGGGGGGCAAGGCGGTATCGCCAGGATTTTCCCGGGGCATGAAACGGACATCGTCCATCACGGGCGCTGCATCCAGCGCCTGGGCACTGGCCACCGCCGCCAGCGCCTCACGCAAGGCGGGCAAGCCGTTGCCGGTGCGGGCACTGACAAACAGGCGTGGACAGTCGCGGCCGTCAAAGGTGTAGCGATCCTGCAAGGCCAGGGGAAAACGCTCAGGCGGCAGGGCGTCAAGCTTGTTGAAGACCAGCATCTGCGGCACCTGATCGGCGCCGATGTCGCGCAGCACCTTGAGCACTTCGGCCATCTGCTCCGGGTGGTCCGGGTTGGAGGCATCGACCACATGCAGCAGCAGATCGGCCTCGGCGGCCTCCTGCAAGGTGGCCTCGAAAGCCTCGACCAGTCCGTGCGGCAGATCACGGATGAACCCGACCGTGTCCGAGAGCGACACACTGCGACCGGCCTGGCCAAGGTAGAGCTGGCGCGTGGTGGTGTCCAGGGTGGCAAACAACTGATCAGCCGCATAGGCCTGGGCCTTGACCAGGGCGTTGAACAGGGTGGACTTGCCGGCGTTGGTGTAACCGACCAGCGAAATGCGCAGGGTCTGGCGCCGCTCGCGCTGGCGGCGCTGGGTGTTGCGTTGCTTCTTGACCTTGGTCAGCCGCTCCTTGGTGCGCTTGATGGCCTCGCCGATCATGCGGCGGTCGAGTTCGATCTGGGTTTCACCCGGACCGCCACGCAGGCCGATGCCGCCGGTCTGGCGCTCCAGGTGGGTCCAGCGCCGCACGAGACGGGTGCTCAGGTATTGCAGACGGGCGAGTTCGACCTGCAGCTTGCCTTCGTGGCTGCGCGCCCGCTGGCCAAAGATGTCGAGAATCAGCAAGGTGCGGTCGTTGACCGGCAGGCCAATGTGCCGTTCCAGATTGCGTTGCTGGGCCGGGCTGAGCGACTGGTCAAACAGCACTTCGCTGGCGCCATGCAGTGTGGCCAGTTCGCGGATTTCATCGGCCTTGCCGCTGCCTACGAACAGGGCTGCATCGGGCGCGCGGCGCTTGCAGGTCAGACGGGCCACGGGCTGCAGACCGGCAGACTCGGCCAGCAGCCCCAGTTCGACAAGGCCGCCATCAAAATGCGGCAAACCGAAATCAACCCCGACCAGCAAGGCGGTGGGGGTTGGCGTGGAAGGAGAAGCAGTCAAATCAGGGATCGGCAGGCGCCAGAAAAGGCCTGTCGCAGGCGGTCAGGAAAGGCAGGGGCTCAGGCGCCTTCGGCTGCCGGATCGATCTGGAAGTTCACAGGACGGCCCGGCACGATGGTGGAGATGGCGTGCTTGTAGACCATCTGCGTGACGGTGTTGCGCAGCAGAACCACGTACTGGTCAAACGATTCGATCTGGCCCTGGAGTTTGATCCCGTTGACAAGGTAGATGGACACCGGCACGTGTTCGCGGCGCAGTGCGTTGAGGAAGGGATCCTGGAGAAGTTGGCCTTTGTTGCTCACGATATGTTCCGTGTTCAGAAGTTGGAGTGGTGGCTACCATACCACAGGCGCTGCGGCAAACCGGCAAAGCTTAGCAAATCCGGTTTTTCAGACGGATTCGCGGTCGGCGAAGGGGTTGTGCGAGGTCTTCATCTCGATGCGCAGCGGTGTGCCGACCAGCTTGAAGGCCTTGCGGAAACGGCCCTCCAGAAAGCGCTTGTAGGCCTCGCTCACATGTTCAAGCGAGTTGCCGTGGATCACGATCACCGGCGGGTTCATGCCGCCCTGGTGGGCATAGCGCAGCTTGGGGCGGAACATGCCGGTTTTCTTGGGCGTCTGGAACTGCACGCTCTCGAGCAGGATGCGGGTGAGGACCGGAGTGCTCATCTTGCAGTTGGCCGAGGCATGAGCCTGCGCAATCGAGGTCCACAGCGGCCCCAGCCCCTGACGCTTTTGCGCCGAAATCAGGTGCAGGTTGGCAAATTTGAGGAAGGCCAGACGGGTCTCGATCGAGCGCTGCACCAGTTCACGCTGGTAGGCGTCCACCGCATCCCATTTGTTGACCGCCAACACCACGGCCCGGCCGCTGTCGAGCACGAAGCCGGCGATGTGGGCGTCCTGGTCGGTCACCCCCTGGGTGGCGTCAATGAGCAGCAGCACCACATGCGCATCCTCGATGGCCTGCAGGGTCTTGACCACCGAGAATTTTTCGATCGCTTCAAACACCTTGCCCTTGCGGCGCAGGCCGGCGGTGTCGATCAGTTCGAACTTCTGGCCGTTGCGCTCGAACGGCACGCTGATCGCGTCGCGCGTGGTGCCCGGCAGGTCAAAAGCCACCAGGCGCTCTTCGCCCAACCAGGTGTTGATCAGGGTTGACTTGCCCACATTGGGACGGCCGGCCACGGCCAGCTTGATGACCGAAGGGTCTTCCTGCGCCTCTTCATCCTCGTCGGGCAGGTGCAGGCGGTCGAGGGCTTCTTCGAGCATGCCGCGCACGCCCTGGCCATGCGCGGCCGAGACCGGCAACACATCGCCCAGTCCGAGCTCGTAGAACTCGGCCAGCTGGGCCCCCTCGCGCATGCCTTCGGCCTTGTTGGCCACCAGCAGGCAGGGTTTGCCGATACGGCGCAGGTAGTTGGCGATGTCGTGGTCCTGCGCCGACAGGCCGTTACGCGCATCGACCACAAAAATGACAACATCCGCCTCGGCCACGGCCTGGCGCGTCTGCTTGGCCATTTCCTTGTAGATGCCGCTGCTGGCGTCGGGTTCAAAACCGCCGGTGTCGATGACGATGAACTCCCGCCTGCCCAGACGGCCCTGCCCATAGTGGCGGTCGCGCGTGAGGCCCGCAAAGTCGGCCACGATCGCATCCCGGCTTTTGGTGAGCCGGTTAAAGAGCGTGGATTTGCCCACGTTGGGGCGGCCCACCAGGGCCAAAACAGGTTTCACATCAGGACCCGGTATTTATTGGGGACGGTAGCCCACCACAGCCCCATTGGCCGTGATCGCCACCAGCGTGTTGCCCGCCTGTACCGGCGGCATCAGCAAGGCCGAACCATCGGGCACCACCCGGCTCTGGGGTTCACCCTTGTCGGCCGAGAACCAGTGCAGCACACCCTGCGCATCGCCCACCACCAGCGAGCGACCGCTCAGGGCCGGGCTGCCAACGCCCCGAAAGCGCAGGCCCTCGTACTGCCAGACCGGCTCACCGCTGCTGCGGGCCCAGGCCCGCAGCCGCCCATCGGACTCGACGCCGTAGACATTTTGCGCATCGCCACTCAAACCCTCATGGCCCTGGGCCGAACGCGTCCAGAGCACCTGGCCGCGTCGTGTGTCGATGCAGCTGACGGCCGCCTGAAATGCGCGCGCACAGACCACAGGGCCGTCCCGGTGCACGCCGGCGACGACATCGACCAGCCTTTCGATTTCGTTCGTGCCGCGCGAGGTGCCCACCGGCACCTCCCAACGCAGCTGACCAGTGTCCGGGTTGAGAGCCACCAGACGGCCGGACAAGCCCGCCAGCAAGGTGTCCCCCATGGCCATCAGCAAACCAGGGCGGCGCAGCACCAGCGGGTCGGTGTTGCGGCCCTGGCTCCACAGGCGACGGCCATCCTGGGCGTCAAAGGCGCTCACACTGCGGTCGGCGGTCAGCACAAACACACGGCCACCGGCCACCAGCGGCGCCGTGGTCGACAGGGCCCCCAGGCGCTGGCGCCAGAGCACCTTGCCGTTTTCGGCCACGACCAGTTCATTGGCACGGGTGACCAGGGCAAAGCGCTCGCCGTCGCCGCCCACACCGGCTGTCACCGGGGTGCCCAGCGGCAGGCGCCAGCGCTCCTGGCCGGTGGCCGCATCGATCACCAGCAGCAGGCCCTGCGCATTGGCCACGGCCAGCCGGTCACCCCGGCTCCAGGCCTGGACGGAAGCCTCGGTCGGCCCGATGTCCAGACGCCAGGCTTGCCGGACCGAAAACTGGGGCGTCAACTGCGCCAGCGGGGTCGGCGCCGGACGTTCAGGCGCACTCGAACAGGCCGTCAGGCCCAGAACCAGGCCGAGCGCCGCGGCCGGCAGCCAGGAAGCGGCAAGACGAAAGGCCGGGCGCTTCAACGGGCACTCTCCGCTTGTTCAGGGTCCACGCCGAGCGCCAGCAGCTTGGCCTGCACCAGTCGGCGGTATTCGACCTTGCTGTCCATGCGCTCCCAGGCCTGGCGGTAGGCGGTCACGGCCTCGGCCCCCTGGCCCTTGGCCATCAGCACATCGCCGCGCAGATCCGCCGCCAAGGCGCCCAGGGCCGGGTCAAAGTCGCCCTGCAGCAGGGCCAGGGCCTGGTCATGGGCCTGGGCATCGAGTTCGAGCCCGGCCAGACGCAAGCGGGCCACATCGCGGTAGACCGGCTCGGCGGCCTTGTCCTGCACCCAGCGCAGCGCAGCGCGTGCCGCATCGGCCTTATCCTGTTCAACCAGGGCGCGGGCCGCCAGCAAGGCGGCCTGGTGGGCATAGGTGGTGCTGCCGAAGCGGTCCTTCATGTCGGCCAGGCTGCGCTCGATGCGGGCGGCATCTCCGGCCGCCGCCGCACGTTCGACCTCGTCGTAGAGAACCGAGGCCTTGGCGGCCTGGTCACGCTGCCAGTACTGGTAGCCGTTCCAGGCCGCATAGGCGCCGAGCACGGCGATCAGCGCCCAGGTGATCCAGTTGCCGTAGGTGTTCCAGAAGTGGCGCAGTTGCGCCAGCTGTTCCTGTTCTTCAAGGTCGAGATGCGATGCCATGGTGTGTCCGTGTAAGGCTCATGATTGTAGGCGGGCGGCCCATTGGTCCGGCGCCTGCAGCGGCTCGCAGCGCTGGGCGCCCTGACCATCGCGCAGGGCCTTGACCGTGACTTCACCACGGGCGAGTTCGTCAGGGCCAAAGATCAGGGCATAGGCCGCGCCGCTGGCATCGGCTTTCTTGAACTGGCTCTTCATCGAGCCCATGCCCTCCCCCGTGCCGGCATGCATCTGGGCCGACACGCCGGCTGCGCGCAGCGCCTGCAGGGTCTGCATGGCCACCGGCAGCGCCGCCGCATCGGGGATGATGGCGTAGACATCGGGCACGGGCACCGGCTGGTCCTCGCCCTGCTCTTTCACCAGTTCGAGCACGCGCTCGACGCCCAGCGCCCAACCCACCGCCGGTGCCGGCTTGCCACCCACCTGTTCAATGAGGTAGTCGTAGCGACCACCGCCACAGATCGTGCCCTGCGCGCCCAGGCTCTCGGTGATGAATTCAAACACCGTGAGGTTGTAATAGTCCATGCCGCGCACCAGGCGCGGGTTGATACGGTAGGCCACCCCATTGGCGTCAAGGATGGCCTTGACGGCGTTGAAGTGGGCCAGTGACGATTCACCCAGAAAGTCCAGCAACTGGGGGGCCGATTCGACCACCGGCGCCATGGCCGGGTTCTTGGTGTCCAGGATGCGCAGCGGGTTGCTGTGCAGGCGGCGTCTGGCGTCTTCGTCCAGCAGTTCGGCATGCTGCTCGAAGTGCGCGATCAGGGCCGCACGGTGCGCCTTGCGCTCCTCGGGCTGGCCCAGGCTGTTGAGTTCCAGGCGAACATCGTTCAAGCCCAGTTCTTTCCACAGGTCGTGGGCCAGCAGGATCAGCTCGGCGTCGACCTCCGGGCCGCCAAAGCCCAGCACCTCGGCGCCGATCTGGTGGAACTGGCGGTAACGGCCGCGCTGCGGGCGCTCGTGGCGGAACATCGGACCCATGTAGTACAGGCGCTTGCCGCCTTCGTAAAGCAGGTTGTGCTCGACCACGGCACGCACCAGGCCGGCCGTACCTTCCGGGCGCAGGGTCAGCTGCTCGCCATTGAGACGGTCTTCAAAGGAGTACATCTCCTTTTCGACGATGTCGGTCACCTCGCCCAGGCCGCGCACAAACAACGCGGTGGGTTCGACGATGGGCAGGCGTACATTGCGGTAGGCGTAGCGGGCCATCAGGGCGCGCACACGGGTTTCGAGCCATTCCCAGCGCGCCGAATCGGGCGGCAGGATGTCGTTCATGCCCTTGACCCCCACCAGTTTCTGGGCCTTGGGCGTTTTGTTCTGTTCTGTCATGGATTCGGATCAGGCCTTGGCCGTGCCAAAGCGTTTCTGGATGTAGTCTTCGACGATGCGCTGGAAGTCCTGGGCAATGGCCTCGCCGCGCAGCGTCAGGCGTTTTTCGCCATCGATGAACACCGGCGCCGCCGGGGCCTCGCCCGTGCCCGGCAGGCTGATGCCGATGTCGGCATGCTTGCTCTCGCCGGGGCCGTTGACGATGCAGCCCATCACGGCCACCTTCATGCTTTCGACGCCCGGGTACTGGCTGCGCCACACCGGCATCTGCGCACGCAGGAAGTCGTCAATCTGCTTGGCCAGCTCCTGAAAAGTGGTGCTGGTGGTACGGCCGCAGCCCGGGCAGGCGGTCACGCTGGGCACAAACACCCGCAGGCCCAGAGCCTGCAGGATTTCGGACGCCACCACCACCTCCTGGGTGCGCGACTCGCCCGGCTGCGGCGTCAGTGAGACACGGATGGTGTCGCCAATGCCTTCCTGCAGCAGGATGGACAAGGCCGCGGCCGAAGCCACCGTGCCCTTGGTGCCCATGCCCGCCTCGGTCAGGCCCAGGTGCAGCGGGTAGTCGCAGCGGCGCGCAAGTTCACGGTAGACGGCGATCAGGTCCTGCACGCCCGACACCTTGCACGAGAGCGTGACCTGCTCGCCCGGCAGGCCCATGGACTCGGCCAGGCGCGCCGAATCGATGGCCGAGGTGATCAGGGCTTCGTACATGACCTGGCGTGCTTCCCAGGGAACGCTTCGCTGGCTGTTCTCGTCCATCAGCCGGGCCAGCAGTTCCTGGTCCAGGCTGCCCCAGTTGACGCCGATGCGGATCGCCTTGTTCCAGCGCAGCGCCGCTTCGACCATCTGGCCAAACTGCACATCGCGCTTGTCCCCCTTGCCCACATTGCCGGGGTTGATGCGGTATTTGGACAGTGCCTGCGCACAATCCGGATGCTCGGTGAGCAGGCGGTGGCCGTTGTAGTGAAAGTCACCGATCAAGGGCACCGACACCCCCATTCGGTCGAGCTGCTCGCGGATGTAAGGCACGGCACGTGCAGCTTCGGGTGTGTTCACGGTGATACGGACCATCTCGGAGCCGGCCTGGGCCAGTTCGCGCACCTGGATGGCGGTCGCTACCGCGTCCTCGGTGTCGGTATTGGTCATCGACTGCACGCGCACAGGCGCACCGCCGCCCACCGTGACCACATGGTCACCCCAGACCACACGCGACTGGCGTGTCCGGCTGGTTCTGGCCAGGGCCAGCGGGATCGGCGCCGTACCGGCGCTGGACTCAGGAATCGCGTTCATGGCTGTACCTCGAATCGGGCCACAGTGACCTTGGTGTGTGGAGCCAGGTCCATGCCCTGACCACGGACCTGCACCTGCATGACCGCAGCGTTGCCCAGCACCACTTTCAAGGGGCCTGGCTGGACCACGTCCTGACGTTGCCCCGCCTGCATCAGCGCGCTGAAAACGATCTGATTCGCGGCATCACGCACCTCCACCCAGCACTCGCCACTGGCCAGCAGACGCAGGGTGGGCGTGCCCAGCGCTGGCTGGGCCATGGGCGTTGTGACAGTGGTGCCGGCAGAAGGCGGCGTCAGGCCCCCTGGCGGGGGGCTGGCAGTCGTGGCTGCAGATGGCTGCAAAGAGACCCCGACGTTGAGGTCCTGCGGCGCGGTCGGCGGCGCAAGGGGCATGAGGGAGGCGGCTGAAGCGGCCTGCTCTGGCAGACTTGCCGTCTCCGATGACGGCGACGTCGTGGCAGACGGGTTCATGGCGCCGGGGCCGGAGACGCCCCCGGGTGCTTCGGGCCGCTCAGGCCACCACAGCAATCCCCCGATCACAATGAGCATCATGGCCACCAATGCGGCGTACGCCAGTTGCTGACGGCTCAGCCCTGTCGACACCCCCTGGCTGCTGACGGGGATGCGGGTCTGCAGCGAAGGCGGCGCCG
>Ga0255182_1000441_pt1 | contig 28522 bp, 22 predicted proteins | sample Atl_UVDOM_RepA_8_FD_188420 | JGI IMG/M metagenome (GOLD analysis project Ga0255182, IMG submission 188420) | Freshwater microbial communities from Altamaha River, Georgia, United States - Atl_UVDOM_RepA_8d | ecosystem: Environmental > Aquatic > Freshwater > River | place: USA: Georgia...
CCGGACTCCCTGGCCAAGGGCTCGCGCAGCGCGAGCTCGCAGGCTTCGGTGAGGAACCACTGGTTCTCGTAGTGGCCGTCGACCAGCACGAGCCGGCGCGCGCCGTGGCGGGCGAGTTCGCGGATGACGTCCGTGACCAGCGAAACGAGCGTGCTCCCGTCAAGGCTCGTCGTGCCTGGAAAGCACTGCCCGCCGCCGCAGCGCGCCTGCGACTTGTAGCCGTAGTTGATCGGCGCCGCGACGAGGCCGCCGACCCTTCTTGCGACGTCGATCGCAACGTCGGTTGCGAGCAGTGCATCGACGCCCAGCGGAAGATGGGGGCCGTGCTGTTCCAGCGCGCCTATCGGCACGAGCACCGTCGCGCCGGTCGCGAGGCGCTCCGCGTAAGCCGGCCACGACAGGCGGGCCATCATCACTTCATGCATGCAGGTTCATCTCCCGGGACTGGGCCGCATCAGGGTGTGGATTCGTGGGCGGTTCAGCGCATCAGCGCGCCGCCGTTCGGGCTCAGCATTTCGCCGTGGTAGAACGCGGCGTGCGTCGAGGCGAGGAAGACGGCGGTGGCGGCGATTTCCTCGGGGCGCCCGAGCCGGCCGGCGGGAATGTCGGTTTCCGTCGCGAGCGCACCGGTCAGCGCGAGTTCGGACACGAGCATCGGCGTCAGGGTCGGTCCCGGCGCGATGCCGTTGACGCGGACGGTCGGTGCGAACTCCCGCGCGAGACTGCGCGTCAGCGCGATCACTCCGCCCTTCGCCGCGGTATAGGGCGCGTACTGCGCGCGTCCGAGGTAACCGAGTTCCGAGGCGACGTTGATGATGCAGCCCTCCTGCTGCGCGAGCATCGCGGGCAGCGCCGCGCGACAGCACAGGAAGACCGATTTCAGATCGGTCGCGATCACGTGCTCCCATTCGTCCTCGGTCGTCTCCAGGAACGGCTTCACCAGCACCACCGCGGCGTTGTTGACGAGGATGTCGATGCCGCCAAGGGTCGCCAGCGTGGTCGCCAGCAGGCGCTCGACATCGGCGGCCCGGCTCACGTCGGCCTCGACCGCGAGCGAGGGCGCGCCGCACGCGCTGACCACCTCCTCCGCCGCCACCCGGCTGCCGAGGTGGTTGACGACGACCGCAGCGCCCGCCCGCGCAAGCCCCAGCGCGATGGCGCGGCCGATACCGCTCGCCGCGCCGGTGACCAGCGCACGCTTGCCCGCGAGGTCGATCTGCACGCTCATACCACGCTGAGAAAGGACACCGCGTGGGCGCCGACGAAGCCGTCGGCGCGGCGTCCGTCGCTGCCCACGCTGCCGTAGTCGTCGTCGAGAATCCGCCGCAGGCGGTTGCGATGGAAGGTGCGCAGCAGTTCGCCGAGCGGCAGCAGCTGGCGGGTGTCGTCGCCATACAGCTCGCGGTGCAACGCCGGCAGGCGATGCCAGGCCGTGCCGGCACGCTGGTGGTGCGCGTTGTGATAGCCGAAATTCAGCGTCAACAGGTTGAGCCACGGCCAGCGCACCGACACGACGTTGGAATAGGTGTTCTCCTGCTCGTAGACGCGGTCCTTGCCGTCCATCGACACCCGCTCGTCGTCGTCGGCGACGAAATACTGGTCGAAGGTGTGGTGGAACGCGTCGAAGAAGTTCATGACCGTCAGGAACATAAGGTAGGCGAGCGCGTAGCAGGCGAGCGCGTGCGGGCTCGCGAAGGCCAGCGCGCCGAACAGCGCGAGCCGGCTGGCCAGTACCACGAGCACCCTCGCCCGGCGCGGGGCTTCGGCCGGGTTCGTGAACGGGCGCACCAGCAGCTGGTAGTGCATCAGCAGTTCGATGGCCGGCACGTAGGCCCATTCGAGCGCGTAGACGAGGCCGCGCACGGGCGCCGGCAGGCGGCGCAGCAGGACCTTGTAGTCGAAGCGGGCGACGTCGGCGCGGTCCCGGTGGTGACGCAGGTGGAAATGACGGATCCGGTCGTAGGACGCGTAGGCCGCGCCGCAGATCCACGCCATGACTTCACCGGTGCAGCGATTGTGGCCATGTTCGCGGAACAGGTTCATGTGCGCCGCCTCGTGGATGAGGTAGGCGGCGATCACCATCGAGTGCATCGTCAGCAGCACGCCGAGCACATTCAGGGCGGGACTGGTCACCGTCAACAGCGCGAGGCCCGCTACGTGGCCGCCGACCGCGTAGGTCAGCGCGAGCAGGTTGGGCAGGGTGCCGGCTTCATCGCGCATCAGCCGGCTCAGCGTGAGGGGCATAGCCATCGAGACCTCGCATAAACAATCAAATTTATATATAAATATGTAAGCAATTTTCCTGCCGATGCTCGCCGGCTGTTATAAAAATCGGACGTACGCGATAAGGATCAGAGACTTGTGGACGAAGACCGGAACAGGTGTCAGGCAGGCCGGGAGCGGCGCATGCACCGCCGGCGTCCGCGCGGCGCTGACGCCGCCCCGCCCCGGTGCAGGCGCCCGGGCATGAGGACGCCCCGGTGAGCGGCAGGCGCGCGGAGCAGGTCGCCTTCGTGGGCGCGCTGCGCAAGCTCGACCGGCACTGGGCGGCGAGCTTCGACGACGGGGATTTCTTCGACCTGCACTACTCGGCGCTCTTCACCGAGATGTGGCTGCGCGACGGCCGGCCAGTGCCGCGCACCGAGGCCTATGGCTTCATGCAGTCCCTGAGCCCGCAGACGGCGATGAAGTACCTGAACCGGGCGCTGCAGGAGGGCTACCTGCTGGAGGTCGAGAATCCCGACGACCGGCGCTCGCGTCTCATCGCGATGTCACCGAAACTGAAGGAGCGGCTGGACGCGCTCATCGACTACGCGCTCGCGGAATTCCGCAAGGCGCTGTGAACTCCGGCCGATGTTCCTCATTGCCCGCCCTGGCCCGCGCCAGGCCTGGCGCAGGCTTTCCAAGAGGAGGAGACCATGGCACTCCGTTTCCGCTCCCTGCATCCCCTGTTCGCCGCCGAAGCAGAGCCTGTCGACCTTGCGACCGCGGACACGCCCGATGTGCTGGATGCCATCCGGGAGGGCATGCATCGGCACGCCGTGCTCGTGTTTCGTGACCAGCGCCTCGACGACGCCTCGCAGCTGGCGTTCGCGCAGCGCTTCGACGGCAGCCTGCACGCGAAGACGGGCGCGGCCGCGCTCGGCGCGAACCGCTTCGGCAACGAGGCGCTGACCGACATTTCCAACGTCGACGAACGGGGCGACCTGCTGTTGCCGGACGACCGGCGCCGGCACTACGGGCTGGCGAACCGCCTGTGGCACACGGACGCGTCGTTCGTCGACCCGCCCGGGCGCTACTCGCTCCTGTCGGCGCGCGTGGTGCCGCCGGCGGGTGCCGACACCGAGTTCGCGGACATGCGGGCGGCCTGGGAGGCGCTGTCACCCGACATGCAGGCCAATTGCGAAGGTCTGCGGGTGCATCACTCGATAGCCTACTCGCGGCAGACGCTCGGCTTCGAATTCTCGCCCGACGAAGAGGAGCGCCTGCGCGGCGTCGAGCAGCCGCTGGTCCGCAGGAACCCGGTGACCGGCCGACGCGCGCTGTACCTCGCGTCGCACGCCTCGCGGATCATCGGCTGGCCGCTGCCGGAAGGCCGCCTGCTGCTGCGGGAGTTGATGGAGCACGCGACGCGACGCGAGTTCATCTACAGCCATCGCTGGCGGGACGGGGATCTCGTGATCTGGGACAACCTGGCGACGATGCACCGGGCAACGCCGTTCGCGGACACGCGTGACCGGCGGGAACTGCGCCGGGTCACGACACTGGATCTGCCACGACCCGGCTGAGGCACCGCGGCGGCGGTGAACCGCCGCAGTGTGTGGCCGGCGCTAGTGCGCGCCGGCCTCGGCCATGAACTTCGACAGGTCGACGTTCTCGCCCACCGCCAGATCCTCGCGGGCCATGAACTTCGGCTTCACGAACCACACCAGCAGCGGCAGCACCACCAGCGACAGCACCATGTTGATCAGCATGATCGCGACCAGCAGCATGCCCATGTCCGCCATGAACTTCAGGTCGGAGAGGAAGTACCAGGGCACGATGCCGATCAGCATGATCGTGGCGGTGAACATGATGGCCTTGCCGGTGGTCGTCAGGGCGGCCTGTATCGCCTTCGCCAGGTCGTGCTCGTGCGCGGTGTACTCCTCGCAGATGCGCGACAGCAGGTAGATGCCGTAGTCGATGCCGACGCCGACCCCCATCACCGCGACGATCGTCGCGTTGATGTCCATGCCGATGCCGAGCAGGTGCATCGTCGCGCCGAGCATGAAGTTCGACAGGTTCACCGGTATCAGCAGCAATACGCCGGCCATGACCGACTTGTAAGCCAGGGTCGCGATGACGAGCACCGCCACGTTGACCAGGCCGAGGATGAACCAGTGGTAGCGCTCCACGACGCTGTTCATCGCCTCCTGCAGCGCGATCACGCCCGTGCCGAGGCGCACGCGGAAGTCCGGGTGGTCCTCGCCGACCACCGCGACCGCGCGCTTCGCGGCGGCGAGCGCGCCGTCGACCGTTTCCTGCTTGTTGTCCTTGAACCACAGCGAGACCGTCGAGTTCTGGAACTGGAAATCGGCGATGTGGCCGAAGTTCACGGGGTTGGTGCCCATCGTCGCCGCGAAGCCCGCGCTGCCGACCGCGTCGTCGGTCGGATCGAGCTGCTGCCACTTAGGGTTGCCGCCCGAAAAGAGTCGGTTCACCTCGGCCATGTAGTCGGCGAAGGACAGGGTCGCGCGCGGCGGCATCACCGGGTCCGACTCGAGCATCGCCTGGATCGTGCTGGCCACGCGCACGTATTCCGGCGTCCACGCGGCGCGCTTCTCGTTGCCCTCGATCTTCGACTCGAGGACGATTTCCAGCGTGTTCATGCCCGGGAAGTGCGCGTTGATGGCCCGCACGGCGGTGTTGAACTCCGAGTCGTGCCACAACAGGCCGCTGCCCTCGACCGGGTTGCCGATCTTGATCAGCGAGTTCACGTAGATCGACGCCACGCCGACGCAGACCGTCACGATGCCCGTGATCACGGCGGGCTTGCCGACCGTGATCCGCGCGATTCGGTCGAGCACCTTCTCTTCGAGTAGGTGGATACCAGCCTCCTTTTCCTTGCCGCCCACGATGGTCTCGATGTTCTTCGGCGCCGGGAGGTAGGACAGCAGGATGGAAATCAGGAACACGCCGGTCGGGATGATCCACAGCGCCCAGGCACCGCAGAACAGCGCGTGGTTGACCATGGTCGTGATCGGCGCGACGGCGATGAAGATGATGCCGAAGACGTCGGTCATGATGCCGAGGACCGACGGCGCCATCATGATCGCCATCGTCACCTCGGCCGCCTTGCGACGGTCCTTCAGGTGCATCAGCACCTCGTAATAGCGCTCGGTGTACTGCACGCAGTGCGAGAATGAACGCGCGACCAGCAGCAGCGGCACGATCATCAGCAGCGGTTCCACCGGCCGTTCCAGCCAGCCGATGAAACCGAAACCCCACACCGCGGCGACCGCGGCGCAGACGATCGGGGTGACCACGCCGGCGACGTTGCGCATGTAGAGGACGAGCGCAATGATGAGCGCGCCGACCGTCACGCCGAAAATGCCGTAGGTCTGCTTCTGCAGCTTGTAGACCCAGCCGGTCAGCACGGGCTGGCCGGCGAGGTAGACGTCGTGATTGGCGTCGCGCGCCTGCTCGACGAGCCCCTGCACGTAACCGAAAGCCTCACCGTAGTCGACGGTGTGGAAGAAGGCGAAGGTGATCAGCGTCGCGCTCTCGTCGTTCGAGACGTAGAAAGTGCGGGCGTTCGGCGACATCGCGACGCGGCGCCGGAAGTCGGCGACCTCCTCGGCGGTCTCGGGCGCGGTGTCGTCCATCAGCGGCTGCAGGTCCACGCCGTAGGGCGTGGCCTCCGCGTAGCGCAGCTTCTCGGTCGAGATCGAGATCACGCTGTCGTGGTCGACTTTCGGCGCGAGGTCGACGTCGCGGGTCATCTGCCAGACCTTCTTCAGCGTGTCCGGATGATAGATGTCGCCGTCCTTGCGCTTGACCATCACCGACATCATCAGCGGGTTGCCGAAGTTCGGATGGTCGAAGTAGACCTGTACGTACGGGTCGTCCGTCGGCAGCAGGTCGTTGAAGATCGTCCTGATCTCGACCTTCGGAATGCCCGCCGCGAAGGCGAGCGTGACGAGAATGAAGGCGATGCCCACCGATGCGCGGTGGTCCATGACCCACTTGGCTAGCTTGAACCTCATTGACCTGAAATCCCCTGTTCCGAGTTCGGTATGCCCTTCGCCTGGTGCCCGCCCGTCGGGCAAGGGCCCGGCGGGCGGCGGCGCTGGGCGCCGTCGCGCTGGCGAAGGGGGTTTAGTTCGGGTTCACGTCCGCCAGGCCCGGCGGGCGCCAGGGTGGGGAAGTGGATCAGCGCGTGGGCTGCGTGGCCGGTTGCTCGGTACCGCCTGAACTGGCGGCCATTCTATCGGCTGGAGACGGGCCACCGGAAGGGTGGCCCGCGCGGGACGGTGGGGCGCCTCAGGCCACCCGCACCATCAGCTTGCCCTGGTTTTCACCGGTGTAGAGCTTGCGCAGCGTCTTGACCGCATGCTCGAGGCCGTCGTGCATGTCGACCCGGAACTTGAGCTGGCCGGACTGCAGCCACCCGCCGAGCGCCCCGATGGCCTCCGGGTAGCGCGCCGCGTAGTCAAGCACGATGAAGCCCTGCACTTTCAGCCGCTGCATCAGGATCATCGGGTAGTTCTTCGGGCCGGGCACTTCGCCGGTTGCGTTGTACTGCGAGATGAGACCGCAGGTCGGAATGCGGCCGAACAGGTTCATCTGCTTCAGGCACGCATCGAGGATGTCGCCGCCGACGTTGTCGAAGTAGACGTCGATGCCCTGCGGGCAGGCGCGCTTGAGGGCCGCCGGGACGTCCTCGGTCTTGTAGTTGATCGCGGCATCGAAGCCGAGGTCGTCGACGATCCAGCGGCATTTCTCGTCGCTGCCCGCGAGGCCGACCGCGCGGCAGCCCTGGATCTTCGCGATCTGGCCGACCACCGAACCCACCGCGCCGGCCGCCGCCGACACCACGACCGTCTCGCCGGCCTTCGGCGCGCCGATTTCCAGCAGGCCGAAATAGGCGGTCGGGCCGATGCCCGCCGTGAGCCCGAAAATGTCCGCCAGCGGCACACCCGGCAAGGTCGGCACCTTGCTCAACATGCCGGGACGCCCGACCTGGTAGTCCGCCCAGGTCCCGAGGCCACCGACGACGTCGCCGACGGCAAAGTCGGGATGCCGCGATTTGACGACCGTCCCGCACACGATGCCGCGCATCGGGTCACCGAGGGCGACCGGCGGCATGTACTGGTCCATATCGCTCATCCAGATGCGGTTCGTCGGGTCCAGCGAGAGGTAATTCAGCCGGAACAGGAACTGGCGGTCGGCCGGCTCCGGAATCGGCTCCTGGCCGAGACTCAGGACGTCGTCCTCGATCATCCCGACCGGGCGCTTGCGCAGGCGCCATACGCGATTCACATCAGTCACGTGCATTCTCCAAGTCGTCATTGTCGTTATGTCGCCGCCCGGCGCCGGGCGCGGGCGTTCCGCAGGCATTGTAGGTGACCCGCACCAGCGGGCCTACCGACTTGATCCATCTCATGGAAAAGGGGGCTTCGGCCGTCCATGCTCAATTCAGAGTGCCCACCCACGAGGTGATTCGATGGCCGCGACCCGACGTTACTGGGGGCTGGTTTCGGCACAACTTCCCGCACACGTGGTGGCCGACATGGCGCGACGGCAGGAAGACGCCGGCCTCGAAGGTTGTTTCGCGGCGCAGGTCTACGGGCCGCCCTTCGCGCCGCTGGCCGCCGCCGCCACCGGCACGCGCCGTCTGCTGCTCGCCAGCGGCATCGCGATCGCACTTACGCGCAGCCCGTTCGAAACGGCGATGGCCGCGCTCGAACTCGATCACATGAGCGAGGGCCGGTTCATCCTCGGGCTTGGCGCGAGCATTCGCGCCTGGGTCGAAGGCATCTTCGGCATGCCTTACCTCCAGCCAGCGGCGCAGCTGCGCGAGGCGGTGGCGGCAATCCGCCACATCATCGCCGGTGCGCACACCGGCCGGCTCGCGAATTTCGAAGGGCGATATCACCGGCTCGATTTCGGCGAACTCCAGGCCACGCCCCCGCCCGTGCGCAACGCGATCCCGATCTGGATCTCGGCACTGCGCGGCGCCATGGTGCGTCTGGGCGCGGAGATCGGCGACGGCATCATCGGACACCCTATCTGGTCGGTGCGCTGGGTGACCGACACCGTGCCAGGTGAAATCGCGCAGGGACTTGCGCGCGCGGGACGCCGCAGGGACGAACTGCGCGTGAACTGCTGGTTCTGGACCACGCCGAACCCCGACCGCCGGCAGTCGGTCGAGGACGCCCGTGCGTGCGTCGCCTTCTACGCGGGCATGAAGCAGTACGAACCCTATTTCAGCGCCCATGGCTACGGCGAAATCTGCCGCCGCCTGCAGGCGGGCGTGCAGCGCGGTGACTACCGCGCGGTGGCGCACCTCGTGCCCGACGACATGGCGAGCACCTTCGTCGTCACCGGCACACCCGACGAGGTCAGGCGAAAACTCGAACCCGCCTGGGCGGTCGCCGACGCGATGACCCTGATTCCACCCGTGCTCTCGCTGAGCCCGGAACAGACCGGTTTCTATCTAGCGACCATCGCGGAGACCTTCCATGGCGCAGGCTGAAGTGCTTCACCGGCCACGGCACGCGCGGATGCTCCGCCGTCCGGTGCCGGCCCGTCGCGCCTGACGCGCGCCTCAACCAAGCAGAGGAGAAACAATTCATGGAATTCAAGGAAGTCATCGGACGCCGCCGGACCATCCGCTTCTTCGAGCCCGACAAACCCGTGCCGCGCGAGAAAATCCAGGTCATGCTCGAGGCCGCGCTCCTCGCGTCCTGCGCGGTGAACGCCCACTGGCTCAAAGCCGTGGTGGTCGAACGCGACAAGCTCCCGCAGGACAAGCTCGACAAGCTCAAGACGCCCGTGGCGGACATCGCGCTCGACCTCGCCCCCGTGCACATCTACTTCTTCGTCGACCTGGGCGTGGTCAATCGCAACCAGGGCACGCGCCTGCGCCAGCTGGTCGACGTCGGCGCACTGCCGCCGACCCACGGCTGGAGCCATCGCTTCGTCGATGAAATGGTGTACCCGCAGATCCTCAAGCCCCTGACCGAATCGCCTGCCTACGTGGCGGCCGCGGCGGCCGACGCGGGCATGGCCGCCTGCCAGGCGCTGCTGGCCGGCGTCGACGAGGGGCTTGGTGTCGCGATGAACACGCCCAACCCGGAAATAATCCAGAGCGTGTTCGAAGTCCCGCAGGACTGGCTGTCGCTGTGGGTGCTGCTGGTGGGCTATCCGGCGGAATCCTGGGAAGCCGGTGGCCAGCGCCCCCGCCCGCCGTTCGAGGAACAGTTCTTCGAAGGCAAGTACGGCGTGCCGTTCAAGCGCGATCCTGCGGTCGTCGAGCAACTGAAGGCCGCGAAGATGATCCAGCGCGCTGCCGTGCCGAACGACCCGGCGCGCAAGGCCGAAATCAAGGCGCTGGCGGAACGTCTCGGTCTGCCGCTCTGAGGTGCGCCGTGGAACTGAAACCCCTGCTCGAATACGAGAGCGTGCGCAACTGGCTCGACGGCCTGCGCGCGCACTGGGGTGGCGACCCCGCGAACGACGATCCCGAACGCCTGCCGCTCCTGCAGGCGTTCTGTGATTTCGCAGGGACCGACCCGGACACCGTCATCGGGGAATGCGTGCGCATCGACAAGGCCGGCGATCGTCGGATCAGCATCAAGGGACGGCGCAAGTACGCCGCGCTGATCGATGAATTTCAGACGGCCTCGGAGGAATCGCGCCTGCGCAAGGCCAAGCGCGGCAACACCATTCGCAGCTTTCTCATCCACAACGGCATTCTGTTGGCCGCCGGCGCCCAGCTGGCCAAGAAGGCGTGAGGGGCTGACGGCGACCGATCCGGCGGCAGCGCCGGATCAGTCGCCTGCGCCGTGCACGTTCGGCGCGTCCGGCGCGAAGGCATCGAGCAGGAAGCGCTCCTGCGGTTTCTCCGACGCGGTTTTTGGAATTTCGCCCACGACCTGCAGGTAGGACGGCACGAAGTTCGCTTCGAGGCGGGCGCGACACCACGCGAAAACCGACGCGGGATCGAATTCGGTCCCGGAGACGGGCACGATTGCGGCCACCACGTCCTTTTCGCCCGGCACGCCATTGCGGGACGTCACGCCGTAGACGAACACGTCGTCCACGAGCGGGTGTTCGGCAAGTTCCTTCTCGACGAACGCCGGATTGACGAAATCGCCGTTGTGCCGGATGCCGCCGCCCTTGCGATACAGGAAGAAATACCATCCCTGCTCGTCGCGATAGCCGATATCGCCCATCCGCAACCAGCCGCCCGCAGTCTTCTCGGCGGAGGCGGCGGCGTTCCTGAAATAGGCCACCTGGGGACAGCTGCCGTCGGCATTGCGGAAGACGATCTCGCCGGGCACGCGCGGCGGGCAGGGCCGGCCCTGTTCATCCACCACCCGCCCCTCGAGGCTCGGCGGCGGCTTGCCGATGCTGCCGACGGGGCCCGTGCCCGGCGGGTTGAGCATCAGCCCACCCTCCGCGGCGCCGTAGAACTCGTAGATCTCGACGCCGAAGCGACGTGCGAAATCGGCCCACAACGCGGCCGGCATGCCGGCGCTCAGGACGTAGCGCACAGGGTTGTCGGCATCGTCCGCGCGCGTGGGTTCGCTGTAGAGGGCGGTGGTCATGCCCCCGAGCAGGTTGAACATGGTGCAGCCGTAGCGCCGCGTCAGGTCCCACAGCCTGGACTTGGTGAAGCGTCGGCTGAAGACGGCGCGCAGCCCCATCTCGAGCGCGGTCCCGAGCGTGATGAGTTGCGCGTTCGCGTGGGTCAGGGAGAGCCCCGTGTAGGGACGGTCGCCCTCGCGCAAGCCCAGTGCCGCGCCAAGGCCCGCCACCGTCGCGAAGCGGCTGTAGGGCGAGAGTATCGCCTTCGGGTCGCCGGTGGTGCCCGAGGTGTACAGCATCTGCATCGGCGTCGAAGGGTCGGTGACGGCAATCGGACGCTCCACTACCGGGGTCGCCAGCAGGTCCGCGAGACTGCTTGTACGCAGGCCACCGCAGCCTTGCTCGTGGCTGCCGACGATCCACACCCACTCGAGCCGCGGGCACTCCGGCAGAACTTCCAGCAACTGGGGCAGCGCATAGTCGCCGATGACGAGTCCGCGACATTCGGCGAAGGACAGCATGTAGGCGAGCTTCTTGCCGCGGGTCCTCGGATCGATCGGCACGAAGACGGTGCCGGCAATCGACGAGGCGACCATCGCATCGACGAATTCCGGGTGGTTCTGCAGGACTATTGCGAACGCGTCGCCCGTGCGCATCCCTTCGCTGGCCAGGGCCGCGGCGAGTCGCTGGCCGTTTTGCCACAGCTCGAGGTAATCCCGGGTTTCCTCGAGGCAACGCCCGTCCGGGGCGATCTCGACGAAGGTCAGGACGTCGCGCGTCTGCCAGCGCCGTCGCCGATCGTCGATGAGGGCGGCGAGAATGGCGGTGTCGGCTGTATCGCTCATGGATGACTCCGTCAGGATTCGAGCACGCTGATGACCATCGCCGCGGCGTCGTGGCCGAGGTAGCCGCCGCCATTCTCGGCGACGGCGATCCGCGCGCCCTCGACCTGCCGGGCCCCGCCGGCGCCGCGCAGTTGCAGCGTCAATTCGTGGATCTGCGCGAGCCCGGTCGCGCCGACCGGGTGTCCCTTCCGCAGCAGTCCCCCGGAGGGATTGACAGGCGTACGCCCTCCGAGGCGGCCGTGCCCCTCGCGCGCGAAGCGCGCGCCTTCACCGCGCGGACACAGCCCGAGCTGCTCGTAGCAGATCAACTCCGCCGGCGCGGACGCATCGTGCAATTCGACCACGTCGATGTCGACGACGTCGATACCCGCGCTGGAATAGGCTTCGCGCGCCACTTCCTCCGCCACCGCCGCTTCCTCGGGGCCATAATTCCAGCCGGAGCGCAGCACGCTCGCACGCACCCGCACTGGCGCCGCGCAGCCCGCGCGGCGCACGAACGACTGGCTGGCGAGGATCGCCGCGGCCGCGCCGTCACCGATCGGCGAGCACATCGGCAGCGTCAGCGGCCAGGTGATCGGGCGCGCGGCGAGCACGTCCTCGACGCTCAGCACCTGCTGGAACTGCGCCTTGGGATTGAGGCTGCCGTGGAAGGACGTCTTCGCGGCGACCTCGGCGAAATCGCGCTGGGTCGAGCCGTGGCGCCGCATATGCTCCAGCGCCATCGCGGCGTAAATGTCCATGAACAGCGACCTTTCGCGGCCCGCACCCCCGTCGGTCGCGACACCCGCCGCCGCGATCCGCCGCTGCAGGTCGGTCGAGACGCCCTCGAAATCCTCGAAGTCGACCGCGCCGTCGAAGACCGCGAAGGTCTTCTCCCGGTCCGCACAGAAGAGCTTCTCGGCACCGACGGCAAGCACGACGTCGTAGCCGCCGAGGGCGATCATCTGAAAGGCCTGCTGGAACGCGGTGGCCGCGGATGCACAGGCGTTTTCGACGTTGACGACGGGAATGCGCGAGATCCCCATTGCGCGCAGGGCCGCCTGGCCCGGCACCATCACCTGCCCGACGGTCACCGCGGTCGCCGCGGTGCCGAAGTAGGCGGCCTGCAGCTGGGCGCCGCTCAGGCCGGCATCGGCCAGGGCCTCGCCCACCGCCTCGGCGACCAGGGACTTGAGCGTGCGGTCCAGGTGCTTTCCGAACCGCGTCATGCCGACACCGATCACATAGACGGACTGGGTCATGCGCATTTCCCTCCCGTTGCCGCTGCCGTCGCGTTCAAAGGCGGGCAGGATCGATGAGGCCGCAACCACCCTTGATCGCGAGGATCTCGTTGCAACCGTCCTCGATCATCGAGGCCCGCGCGTCCCGCAGCAGCTTTTCGATCGGGTATTCGCGGGTCAGTCCATTGCCACCGAACAGCTGCAGGGCTTCGCTCGCAACCTCGAAGGCGGTCTGGGTGCCCGTGATCTTGGCAGTCATCGCCGCGTGCAGCGCGGGCTGCGGAACGCTCATGTTGTACTCGACGACGCGACGCGTCAGTGCCCGGCTCGCCTCGACCTTGCGGAACATGTTGAACAGACGGGTCTGCACCGACTGGTGGTGAATCAGGGGCACGCCACCCTGCCGGCGCTGGTGGGCGTAATCGAGCGCGAGTTCGAACGCCGCGCGCGCGACGCCGGTGAAACAGGCGCCCATCAGGCCGTTGGCTTCGGCGTGGATCGCGTAGACGCAGCGCTGGTAATTTTCCGGACCCGCCAGCAGGTGCTCGAGCGGGAGCTCGACGTTGTCGAAGAAGACTTCGCCCTGCGGCAGGGCGCGCTGGCCCAGCTTGTCCAGCGGCCTGCCGCGTGAGACGCCTTTCCTGTCGAGCGGCACGATCACGACCGCGCCGTGACGGGTGTCCGCACCGGCACCGGTATCCGCGGCGCAGTAGAGGATGCAGACCTGCGCCACCGTGCCGTTGGACACCCAGGCGGATTTCTGCCCGTTGATGACGACGCGGTCCGATTTAATGGTCGCGACGCAGTTCGGGCGACCGTAACGCCCTCCGTCGTGCGCGATCTCGGCATTCGGGTCGAGCGTGTCGCTGCCGTGATCGGGTTCCGTGATTCCCCAGCAGCCCAGCTTGTCGTCCGGGCACAGCGCCGCGAGTTCCTCGTTGCCGAACAGCCGGCACAGGTAGCGCGGCAGCGACGAAGCGGCCAGCGAGATGCCGAGCCCCGAGTCACCCCATCCCAGTTCCTCGTAGAAAAGACACATCATTTTCGCGCGCTGCGCGGGCGGGAATTCCAGCATCAGGTCGACGGTGAACCCGAGCTCTCCAAAGCGCCCGTAGAAGGGCCACAACGGCGAGTCCGGCGCGATCACGGCCTCCGGGCTCATGCGGTCCAGTTTCTGGCCCAGGGGTCGCATCTCCTGCGCCGCGAAGCGGTGCAGCGAATCGAGCATCGAGCTCTCCTCGTGCGCGAGGGGCGGTTCGGCGCCGAACATGCCGAGCCGTGCTGCCGGCTCTGCGGCCCAGCCGGCGATCCGGGTGGCGGGCGCGGGCGCACCGTGCGGGGCACCGGAAGTCTCGTGAGGTACTGCGGCCATGGCGAGCTCCTTTGACGCTAGGGTCACGGGAAGTCCCCTCGACCGCAAAGGTCCGGGGGACCGTTGGTCAGCATTCCGGGGTTCACTGTGATGCAGGAAGCCAGCCACTCGCCTTGATCTCGATCAGGCGCTCCGGCCCGGCCCACGCCTTGTCGCCGGCGCCCATCCACGGCAACCTGTGCGGCCCGAACGGCCCTCGTTCGCCCAGTCCGGAGTCACCCGCACACATGGCAGCCGCCCACGCTACTGACACCCCCTCGCCGGTGCACGTCCACTTCGACCGCCGACTCGTGATGATCGGCTTCGGGAGCATCGGCCAGGGCGTCCTGCCGCTCATCCTGCGGCATGTCGGCGGTCTCGGCCCCGGGCGCATCACGATCGTGACGGCGGACGAGGGCGGGCGGGCCGAGGCCGAAGCCTACGGCGCCCGCTTCATCGTCGAACCGCTGACACGTGAGAACCATCGCGCGGTGCTCGCGCCACTGCTCGGCGCGGGAGACTTCCTGCTCAACCTGTCGGTGGAAGTCTCGAGCCTCGCGCTGCTCGAGTTCGCCGCCGAGCGCGGCGCACTGTATCTCGACACCTGCACCGAGCCGTGGGCGGGGGGATTCACCGATCCCGCGCTGTCGCCCTCGCAGCGCTCGAACTATGCGCTGCGCGAAACGGTGCTCGCGCTGCGTCGCCGACGCCCGGCCGGACCCACCGCCGTCGTAACGCACGGCGCCAACCCCGGGCTCGTCTCGCACCTCGTCAAGCAGGCGCTGCTGAACGTCGCGGCGGATGTCGGGGTCGACGCCGGGATTCCGCAGTCACGGGAGGCTTGGGCGGCGCTCGCCGCGCGCGTCGGCGTGAAGGTCATCCACATCGCCGAGCGTGACACCCAGCGACCGGCGCGCCCGAAGGACGTCGGTGAATTCGTCAACACCTGGTCGGTCGAAGGCTTCGTCGGCGAAGCCTGCCAACCGGCGGAACTCGGTTGGGGCAGCCACGAGCGGGCGCTGCCGCCGGACGGCCGACGCCACGAGTTCGGCAACGGTTGCGCGATCTACCTGCAGCGCCCGGGGGCCGCGACGCGCGTGCGCAGCTGGACTCCGCTCGAAGGCCACTACCACGGCTTCCTGATCACGCACAGCGAATCGATCTCGATTGCCGACTACTTCACCGTCAGCGAGGGTGACACGCTGTGCTATCGCCCGACGGTGCACTACGCGTATCACCCGTGCGATGCCGCGGTGCTGTCGCTGCACGAGTTCGCCGGCCGCAACTGGCAGTTGCAGCCCCGCATGCGAATCATCACGGATGAGATAACGGACGGCATCGACGAGCTGGGCGTGCTGCTCGCGGGCCACGCGCGCAACGCTTACTGGTTCGGGTCGCAGCTCTCGATCGGGGAGGCGCGGACACTGACGCCCTACAACAACGCGACGAGTCTGCAGGTCACCGTCGCCGCGCTGGCCGGGATGATCTGGGCGATTGAGAACCCTGCGCGCGGTATCGTCGAGCCCGACGAGATGGACTTCCGCCGGGTGCTCGACATCTGCACACCCTATCTCGGCACCGTCACCGGCGCGTACACGGACTGGAACCCGCTGCACCAGCGCGCCCTGCTGTTTCCGGAAAATCTCGACGAATCCGATCCCTGGCAGTTCGCCAACGTCCGCGTCTGAACGTCGGCCCGCGGGGGCGCGGACGCGGGCCGCCATCCGCGCCGCCCGCTCTCAGCCGTGCGCCGGGCGCAACGGCTTCACACCGGCTCTATCGGCAGAGGCAGGCCGCGCAGGACCTCGGCGAGCAGTTCAATCGCGCGCGGGCGATAGAAATCATTGCGCGTCGCCAGCACCACCCGCCGCCGCGGTTCGGGCGCCGCGAAGTTGACCTGTCTGACCAGCGGGCTCGCATACTTCGGACCGAAGGCGGTAGCCGGCAGCACGGTGAGACCGAGGCCGCTCGCGACCATGCTGCGCAGAGTCTCGAGCGAATTGCCCTGCTTTGCGCTGTCGCCCGGCCGCGCGAAGCGCGCGCACGCCTCGAGCACCTGGTCGCGGAAACAATGCCCGACGCTCAACAGCAGCAGGTGCTCCTCGCCGAGTTCCGCGGCGGGCACGCGCTTGCGCCTGGCCCACGGGTGATTCGCGGGTACCGCAATCCCGAAGGTCTCGTCATAAACCGGCAGCACCGTGATGCCGGGCGCCTCGAACGGCAGCGCGAGTATCGCGGCGTCGATCGCGCCGTCGCGCAACATCCGATCGAGGTTCTCGGTCATGTTCTCCTCGATGTCGAGCGGCATGCCCGGGGCGCGTTCGCGCAGGGCGACCACGAGCTCCGGCAGGAGGTAGGGAGCGATCGTGTGGATCACGCCGAGCTTCAGCGCCCCCTGCAGCTGGTCCTTGCCGGCGGCCGCGACGTGCTTCACCCGCGCGGCCTCATCGAGCACCCGCTCGGCCTGGGCCAACACCTCGCGACCGACGTCGGTGACGACGACCTCGCCGCGGGTACGCTCGAACAGCGTGACGCCCAGTTCGTCCTCGAGGTGGCGGACCGCGGTGCTCAGGCTCGGCTGACTGACGAAACATGCCGCCGCGGCTCGGCCGAAATGCCGTTCCCGCGCGACCGCCACCGCGTAGCGCAACTCCTGCAGCGTCATGGGTCACCGTCCTGCATGCATGGACCTCGATAGAAAAATACTATCCGAATCATACCAACAAAGAATTGGCCGGTGCCCGCACCCCCTGCGTAAGCTGCGTGCCATTCAAGTCCATCACACATCAGGAGAATCGAAATGTCGAACAACCGTGAAGGCCAGCGTGTACCGGACGTCACGTTCCGCGTCCGCGAGAACAACGAATGGAAGAACGTGACGACGGACGAGCTCTTCAAGGGCAAGACCGTAGTGGTGTTCTCGCTCCCGGGCGCGTTCACCCCGACCTGCTCGTCCACGCACCTTCCGCGCTACAACGAGCTTGCACCCGCGTTCTTCGCCAACGCCGTGGATTCGATCATCTGCATGTCGGTGAACGACGCCTTCGTCATGAACGAATGGGGTGCGGACCAGGAAGCCGAGCACATCCGGCTGATTCCGGACGGCAACGGCGAGTTCACCGAGGGGATGGGGCAGCTCGTCGACAAGCGCGACCTCGGCTTCGGCAAGCGCTCCTGGCGTTACTCGATGCTCGTCAAGGACGGCGTGGTCGAGAAGATGTTCATCGAGCCGAACAAGCCGGGCGACCCCTTCGAGGTCTCGGATGCCGACACGATGCTGAACTACATCAACCCGAACGCCAGGAAGCCTGACCAGGTGGTGGTGTTCACGCGCGAAGGCTGCGGCTACTGCGCCCAGGCAAAGGCCGATCTGCGCGCGGCGGGCTACGACTTCGTCGAGGTGCCGCTCGCGCACCAGGTGCGCACGAAGGTCGTCGGCGCGCTGTCCGGAGAAGCCACGGTGCCGCAGGTCTTCGTGAACGGCGAGCGCATCGGCGGTGCCGACGCCGTGAAAGCCTGGCTCGCGAAGCGCGGCTGAGCGAGGGGCCCACGCGGCAGACAGGCCGCGTGGGCCCGGCAGACGTGGCGCGGCGCGCCCGGCGCGATAGACTGCGCGTTTCGCGCCGGGGTTATCCCTACGATGTTGTCCGAACGAACGCTGTTCCGCCTGAAACTCGTGCTGCTGCCGCTGGGCATCGGCACGCTCATCTACTGGGCCACGCAGGAAGACTCCCTGCGCCACGGCGCGGTGCTCGGCTGGCCGCTGCTGGCGGGCGCCGGCTTGAGCCTGCTCGCCATGCTGCCGCTGGCGCTGCGTTTCCGGCACGCGCTGCGGATAGGCGGCTTCGCGGTCGACCTGCCCCACTCGCTGCGGATCAACGCGCTGTCGGCCTTCTACCACTTTTTCGTGCCGCTCTCGATCGGTTCCGAGCTGACCAAGTTCATGCACCTGCGCTTCATCGCGCCGGAGCGGGGCTCCATGCGGGCTGCCGGCGCAATCCTGCTCGATCACGTGCTGGGCTTCGCGGCGATCCTGCTGATCCTGGCGGCGCTGCTCGCTGGGGGGGAGCCGCTGCCGATCGAATTCGACCCCGTGTGGGCCTGGTCGGCGCTGGTGCTATTGATTGTGGTCGGCGCCGGTGTCGCCTGGCATTTCCGGGCGCGCCTGCGCTCGACCAGTGGCGAGCTGTGGGCCCGTATCCTCGGCCACCGCTTCGATGCGGCGGCCGGCCTGCTGTGGTCGGTCGTCATGCAAGTGCTGCTCGCGGCGGCCGTGGCGGTCGGCAGCAGCGCGTGGGGCCTCGGCATTTCCTTTCGCGAAATGCTGCTCGTGCTGGCGGCTTCGAACCTGCTGGCGGCGGTGCCGCTGAACGTGGCGGGCATCGGCGCGGCCGAGCTCGCCGGCACCGGGCTGTTCATCGCGCTGGGCCTGTCGTCGCGCGAAGCGGTGCTGCTCGTGTCGCTGCTGTTCTGTTACCGCCTGCTGTTCGCGGTCGCGGGCGGGGCCTGGGACTTCATCGCGAGCCATCGCGGTTCGCGCGGCCGGCGCACCACGCGCGCGAAATAGCCTTCAGCCGGCGGGAGACTGTTCGTCGCGGAAGATACGGCGCGCGCGCGGCGCCTGCTGCCTCGCCATCGTGTGCGGCACGAGCCGCATCAGCCAGTTCACCGGCGGCAGCGAGCTGCGCGAGTAGACGTGCAGGGGCTCGATGTCCGCGCCCAGCAGGGACTTCGCATCGTAGGACCCGAGCCCGAGGCAGATGTGGCTGCTGCCGCGTTCGATCCCGAGGCGTATCACCTCGTTGAGCAGGTGGAACCACTCGTTGCCGGGCGGTCCGGCGTCACGCCCGAAATAGGTCGCGATGGTGTTCGCGTCATCGAAGAGCACCATCCCGTGGGCGACGTGTCGGCCGTCGCGCTCGGCGGCCACGATCATGCACCGTTCAGCAGGCAGGCGCCCCATCTCCTCGTAATAACGGCGGCCGATGCGCTCGCGCTTGAAGCCCTTCGTCCGTTCGTACATCACGGCGACCTGTTCCGCCCACAGCGAGGACTGTTCGCCGAATGCGGACAGGCGCACCGCGCGCTGGCCACCGCGCTCGACGCGATCGAGGCGCCGCTTGAGGTCCTTGCGGTAGCGCGAGCGCATGCTGTCGAGATACTCCGCATAGGTCTTCCAGCGGACGTGGATGCGGGCCAGTGGCATGTTGGAGGTCAGGTTGTAGCCCTCGGCGAGCAGGGCGTCGAAATCCGCGTGGTCGTGGCTCAGGAAGTCCCGCACGACCATCAGGCGGCTGCCCGCGCGACGGGCGATTTCTTCGACCGCGCGGCCGAGCCGGCGAATCAGCGGTCCACGCTCCAGGCCTTCGCGAATCGAGATCGAATGCCCGGCGACCAGCGGCGAGGCACACTCGGTGACCCGCACCTGGAGGAAGCGCGGCCACAGGCGGCGCACCCAGCGCGCCGGGGCGCGCAAGGGCGCCGGCAGCATCTGCAGGAAATCGGTCGTGATCGTATAGACGCAGGCATGGGCTACGAGCCTGTTCGCGGCATCGTAGATCACGGGATAGAAATAGCGGCAATCATTGATGCCGGAGGCTTCGACGGCCGCCAGGTAGGCATGCGTGCGCGGCGCTGCATGCGGGCCTGCGACCTCGTCCCAGCTGGCGGCGTCGATGTCCTGGATCGAGTCGAGAACCTGCAGCCGCCACCCGGCGGGGTCGCTGTCCTGTCGTTCGATGAGCTGCGTGCCGTGCGTGAGCGGGAGCGCGAGATCGCCGGCGGCGCCGGGCATGGGCCATGCCTCGATCTGTCGTTGCATCGGGGGTAGATCGAGGCTGGGCTTGCGCATGGATGGCCGGCAGCCTAGCACGCTGGCCGCAGGACGGTCACCAGAGCAACGGAGTCCGAGCGATGGCGCCAGCGCGCGCGCCGTACCCCGCGTCACTGGCATGGCGCAAAACGCCATGCATGGCCGACGGGTGCGCGGGTCCCGTCGGCAGTGCCCTCATCGCGCGGCGGCTTCCGGGGCCGTCGCGGCAGCGGCCGGGGACGCGTCGCGCACCCGCGCCTCGCGTGCGCGATGGAATTCGTGGCAGGTGATGCAGGTCGACGCCAGCTGGCCCTCGCCGGCGTTCGCGCCGCCGTGGCAGTTCCGGCAGGTTTCGATGCCGGGCAGGTTGATGTCCGCGCTGGTCTCCGACTTCTCCGCGCCGGCGTGGCAGTCCGCACAGGCTTGCGTCGCGTGCTGGTCATGGCTGAAGCGGGACTTCGGATACCACGCATACGGAATGTTCACCGGCGCCATGCGCCAAGCATCGGCGCCGTCGCCGCTGCCGGTCGGTTCGGCCTTGTGGCAGACGCCGCAGGTCGTGTAGCCGAGCATCTCTGAAGTCGCCATGCGCGACATGTTCTTCGCCCAAGCCAGCGCGTCGAGCCGTTCCTGCTCGCTCATGTCGCGGCCGGGTCGCCGCCGCAACTGCACCGATTCGGGCGCGAATTCGTTCGGATAACCGCCACGCAGCGCCCAGCCGGCGAAATAGTCGTCGATCGCGGCGAGCGCCGCCCCGAGATCGCCGTGGGGCGCCTCGCGCTCGACGTCGCCCGGGATTTTCAGCTGGTGGCAATCGTGGCAGTGCTGCTCGAATTCGATCGGGCGCATGCGGCCACCGCCGGGCTCGACCTGGTGGCAGTCCGCGCAGGCCAGTTTCACCGTGCCCCGGGACGGGCTCTTGATGCCCTCGGGGCGCAGGTGGGTCTGGTGCGGGAATTCGAGATTCGGCTGTTCCTTGAGCGCTTTCCCGTCGTCCAGCGACACGCGAACTTCCAGCCGCTTGGCGCCGACCTGATGCACGATCATGGGCTTAAACTGGGGGTGGTCGTCGCCGAAATGCTCGGCGTTCTCGAGACGGGTGTCGGCGACGACATCCTTCAGGTCCGAGTGGCAGCGCACGCAGAGCTTCTCGTCGTGACGCACGATCGAGGCCTTGCCGGTGTGCTCGTGGTGGCAGCTGCCGCAGCGGAAGTCCTCGAACAGGCCGGCTTCGAGCAACGGTTGCTCCACGTGGTGCGGCGTGTTCTTGTGGCAGGCCAGGCAGGCTTCGTTGCGGGTGGGCATGAACGGCGTCGTGTGGCAGGCCTCGCAGCGCTGCGCGATGTGCGCATGCGCCTGGCTGACCTCGCCGGACGACCAGGCGTGGTCCGAAGGGACGACCGGGATCTTGCGCAGCAGGTGACCGACCGGTTCCACGATGGCCGCGAGCAGCGGCACGAGCAGGAAGAGCACGGCAAGCGTGCCCGCGAGACCGAGCGCGAGGGGCCGCTTGTGCAGGCCGGCCACGTGCAGGCTCTGGCGGGAGCGCTTGAGCAGCGCGTCCTCCAGTTCGCGCCCCTTGGCCGACTGGTCCTCCGCGATCTCGACGCAGAGATCGGCGCCGGGCGCGCTGCCGAAGACGAGTTCGAAGCTGCCGATTTCGACGCGATCGCCGGGCACGATCACCGCGATCTGCACCGCGGTGCCGTTGTAGCGGAAGCCGCTGGCGATTCCCGACTGCAGGCGGATGCGGCCGTCGGGGCTCTCGACGAGCTCCGCGTGGGCCAGCGCGACCCGCAGGTTGGGCAGGTGGATGTCCTGGTCGGTACCGCGACCAAGCGTCAGGCGGGTGCCACTGAGGAGCTGGTCCTGGTGGGTGGCGCCACCCTTGGTCTTGCGCGTGATGTGTCTGACGAGAATGCGCACGGCGGGTTACCAGTAATAGAACACCGAGAAAACGTGAATGGTGAGCGCGACGAGCAGGCCCACCGTCAGGGGAACGTGCGCATAGAGCCAGACCGTGATGCGCGCGTGGTACTGGATGTCGCGCTGGACGCGCTCGACCAGCGCGCGCTTGCGCGTGATGAGGTCGAACAGGCGCCGGATTCTTTCCAGCCGTTCAGGTCCCGCGCCTTCGGCCATGACCTGGCCGGCGAGGAAGCCGATTGCGGTCATTTCCGTATCCTGGACCTGTGCCAGCACGGGCGCCTCGCGGGCGGCGCGGGCCTCGATCTTCTTGCGGATGTCGTCGAGGCCCTGCGCGAGCTTCTGGCTCGACGAGCGACGCGCCGGATCGCCGAACAGCTGCTCCAGCACCGAGCCGCCGAGGACCGTCTCCTCGATCGAGCGCAACACGACCTGGTACGCCTCCGGGCTGACCTGATCAGCCAGCTGCAGGCACTCGCGATCGAGTTCCGCGACTTCGGTGATCATCGCCTCGCGCGTCATGCCGCCGCAATTGGCGGTCATGCGCGACGGGTACGCGACGTAGGTGTACAGGCCGTAGAACCCGCTCGCGATCACGAGCAGGGTCAGGCCATACGCCAGCGAGTGCACGTTCCAGCCAAGCTGGAAGCCGCTGTGCAAAGTCGTGATCACGACCAGGGCGGCGCCGAGATAGATGTGGGCGGAAAGCCACGCCGCGACGCGCGTGACGTTGCCGCCATAGCTGCGCTTGCGCACGCCGAACCAGGCCAACCAGGCAATCAGCGCCGCGCCCAGCGTGCCCAGCGTGTAACCGAGCCAGGTGCCGCCGTTCGGCGGGTCCGCGGGATCGTGGAGCGCATAGGCCAGCATCGCGGCCAGGCACAGGCCGAGCGCGACCTTCAGGTAGAAGAAGTTGCGGTAGCTGATGAACGACTCGTGCATGGCTTCAGTGGGAAGACGGCGCGGTCGCGATCGAGGCCGCGGCGGGTGACTGTGGAGCGAACGCGGTCGTCATCGACGCATCGCCATGAAATCCTGCGGGCTGACCCGGATCGCGGCGCCCGTCGGACAGGCGCGCACACAGGCAGGCCCCCCTTTCTGGTCCTTGCACATGTCGCACTTGACGGCCTTCTTCGCGAGGCTCTTGTCCTCGTGGTGAATTTCGTCACCTGGCGCGGCGCCCTTGCCGAACAGCAACCACTGCCACAGGCTCGGCTTCTTCGGCTCGCCCTTGACCGCCATCTGGATCACGCCGTACGGGCAGTTCTGCTGGCAGTTGCCGCAACCGATGCAGTTGTCGGCGATGAAGACCTCGCCGTCCGGCGCGCGGTGGATGGCGTCCGGCGGGCAGTCCTTCATGCAGTGCGGATGCTCGCAGTGCCGGCAGGAGGTGGGCACGTGGAGATTCGCGAAGGTCGGCCCGGCCTCGCGATCGAGCAGCGACGTGCCCTTGTGCGTATCGGCGCAGGCCTTCTCGCAGTTGTCGCAGCGCACGCACAGCGCCTCGTCGATCAGCAGCACGTCGGTCGCTTCGCCGACACCCTGCTCGACGAGGAACTCGATCATGTTGCCGGCGCTGCCGCCTCCCTTGGTGCGCGCGGAATCGCGCAGGCGCTTCTGCGCCTTTTCCTTCAGCTTGGCCTCGAGGTCCGGGTAGACGGACAGCAGCACCTTGAACACGGTGCCGTTGAGCCGGATGGTTTCAGTGGCCACCGCCGCGCGGACCGTCGCCGTGCGCGGCGAATCGGTCAGCAGGGCCAGCTCGCCGACGTAATTGCCCGACGGCAGGTAGGCCGTGACGATTTCGCGGCCGCCGACGTCGTGCGCGATGGTCACGGAGCCTGAGCGGATCAGGTGCAGCGAATCCCCGGGCTCGCCTTCGCGGAACAGGGCTTCGCCGGGCGCGTACTGCCGGATCGAAGCCGTGTGCACGACTTCGAGCAGCTCGTCATCCGGCACCTCGGGGGCGATCTGCATCTTGATCGCGCGCACGAGGAAAGCCTCGTCGATGGCGCGGCGCACGGACTCGACGGACTGGATCAGCTTGTTCATCGAGCGGCGCGGCGTCTCGATGAGGATGCAGCCGGGTCCGGCGGTGATCGTCGCGGCGCGGCGGCGCCCCGAGATCAAGGACATCTCGCCGAAGAACTTACCGGCGCCCAGCGACACCGTGTTGGTCGGGTCATCCGGGTTCAGGCGGATGTCGACGCTGCCGCGCAGGATGGAGAAGAAGGTGTTCGTGTAATCGTTGTACTGGACGACGACCTCGCCCTGCGCCGGCGTGCGCACGTCGGAGTCGAGCAGGAACTCGCGCAGCTGCAGGGCGGTCAGGCCCGAGAACAGCGGGACCTCGCGCTGGATCGCCTCGATTGCCTGGTTGACGCTGCCGAGGCCCGGCAGGTTCGCGAACTTCGCCCGCAGCAGCCCTTCGTCGGCCGGCGCGACGTCGCGGCCGCAAATGAACTCGACGACCTCGTAGCCCTGGTTGATGCACTGCTTGATCAGCGGGTAGCCGGCCAGCGCGCCGATGATGTAGAGCCCGGGCACGTTCGATTCGTAACGCTGCGACACGGCGGGCACGGCGGACGGGTCCTCGCTCGGAAACACGATGCCGCAGGATTCGACGAACCTGCGCGGCGGCAGCGCGCCTAGACGGCCGATGACGCGGTCACACAGGACCTCGGTCTCGCCTTCCCGGGTCTTGAGGCGCAGGCGCAGGCGGCGCCCGCCCTGCTCCTGCGCGGGCAGCGCCTCCACCGCGACGGGGCTCGCGTTGTAGATGCACTCGAGCGCGCCCGTTTCGATGGCGCGCAGGATGCCCTTCAGGTTGCCCTCCTTAGCGCGCGCGAACTCGTCGCGACGGTTCAGGATGATGACGTCGTTGTGTCCCGCGAGCGCGAGGGCGTTCTCGATCGCGGCGTCACCGGCGCCGACGACGACGATGGTCTCGTCGTGGTACTCGTCGGGGTCGTCGAGCTGGTACTGGACGCCGGGCAGGTCGTCGCCGGGCACCTCGAGCTTGCGCAGGTTGCCCTGCAGCCCGATGCCGAGCACGACAGCCTCGGCGTGCACGATGTCACCGCCGGCGAGCGTCAGGACGAAGGCGCCCCGCTGCCCCTGGACGGAAACGACCTCGGCGTTGAAACGCACGTTCGCGCCGTGTCGGCGGACGGCTTCGTCCCATCGCCCGAGTATCCTTTCGCGCGTGCCGGCCTCGAAATCGACCGCCGCGCGCAGGGGCAGCACCGACGGCTCCGCCATCACGTGCTTGCCCTTCTGGTAGCGGAAGATCGTGTTCGCGAGTTGCGGCGAAGCTTCGAGCAACACGTGAGGGGTGCCGGTTTCGGCGGCGCGCGCGGCCGCCGAAAGTCCGCCGGGTCCAGCGCCGACGATCGCTATCTTCACTCGTTCCTGGGCCATGGGATCAGTTCAGCGCCTGCTCCAGCTGCCGGAGTTCGGCCACGAGGCGCTGCGGCTCGTAGGCGTTCTCGTCCTTCAGCACGTCGTAGAGCGCCTTGACGCCGGCGCCCAGGCGTTCGCTGTGCGCCGCATCGAGATCACCACTCGCCCGCAGGGCGTCGACCAGCGATGCCATCGCCATCACCGCCTGCTCGGCGGCGCTGAAATCCTGGTAGTCGCCACCGACGCCGCCCTTGACCAAGCTGGCCAGCACGGCGTTCATGTCGGCGGCACCGAAGCCGTGGCCGACGACCTTCGCCCGCACCTGGTTTAGCACCGCCGACAGGTCGCCGGCAGCCTGTTTTGCCGCGTCCATGGACACCGTCGTCGCCTTGTGCAGGGCGAGCATGCCGCCGTGCAGACGCTCGGCGAGCGCCGGATCGAGATGCTTCAGCAGGTAGAGCAGCATCAGCATGTTGGAATCGTTGAGCTGCACGCTGCCGGGTCCGAGCCCCGTGCTCTCGCGCGGCGCCCAGCGCTGCTCCGTCATCGGGTGATGACAGCCGTGGCAGTCGAAGAACGCGAATTCCGGGAAGACGCCATTGCCCTGCCATTTCGCGCTGCGGAAGAGCTCGAGCGTGCGTTCGGCGGCCAGCACCTGGCCGACCGCCCATACCTGCATGCCGTTGTAGACCTGCTTGCGGCTGCGGTAGTCGGCGTCGACGCGGTAGTGGGCGGGCTGGATCTGCGTGAAGGTGTCCAGTTCGAAGCTGATGCGGGGATGCCCCGCGCCCATGATGCGATGGGTGGCGAATTTGCTGTCGTTGCCGAGATGGCACGACAGGCAGAGCTTCGCGCGCGCCACCGGCTCCTCGGTGGGGTACATGCCGACCTTGAGATTGTCGGCGCGGCTCGCTTCGCCGGTCACGTGCATGCCGAGCCATTTGGACGCCGGACCGTGGCAGGCCTCGCAGGCGACGCCGTCGGCGAGCTGGAAGCGCTTGCCGCGCTGCTCGGCCGGCGCGTAATTCGTGTGGCAGGTGAGGCATTCGGGCGCGGTCGCCGCGCTTTCGAGGCCGAGGTTGCGCGCGATGCGCTGGCCTTGCTCGCCGATCAGCGAACGGTAGGCGCGCGCGTGATGGTCCTCGCGATGCCAGGTGATGAATTCGTTCTGCAGGACCTTCGATTCGGCCAGCGGCTTCGCGGCACCATGGCACGTGGAGCCCGAACAGGTCACGACTCCGAGGTGCTTTGCCGGCGCGTCGGGCGTCTCCCCCGCTTCCTGCGCGCCGAGGCCGCCGGCCGCGAGCGCGAGCAGCAGCGCGCCTGCGAACTGCAGGCACGCGCGCAGGCCGTCAAGCCGGGGGCCATGCTGGGTCACTCTGTCACGGTCCTTGCTCATAGCATTGAAGCTCATCTGTCGGCGAACGCGGCGGCGGGTTCAGCGCCAGGCGCGTTAGCAATCATCGTTTCGGCGCACGGTGCGCCGGGCTCATTGAAAAGGCCGCTGTGCGAGCTCACCGCCCGAGCTCGCGATCGAGCGCGGCGACCGCGCCGGCCAGCGTCGCCGGCCGATAGGTGCGCTCGTCGCCGAGGGCGGCATACACGGCATCGAGCGCCTTGTTTACTCGCGCGAAGTCCGCATCGGCGAGGCGGCCCGCTTCGTGCTCCGCGAGCAAAAGCGTCGACAGGCTCATGGCGGTCGCCTCGGCGGCGGTGAACGGCAGCGGCTGCTCGGCGGCCACCATCGCGTTGAGGGCGTGGGCCACCGCCCTGCCGTCGGCCGGCTGTTCGGTGCGGGCAAGCGTCCTCGCCTCGAGTTCGGCCAAAGAGCGTCTCAGCGCGGCGACTGCCGCGTCGCGCTGCGCCGGCTGGTCGAGCGCGAGCTGCAGCGCGCGCGTTTCGTCGCGCAGGCGCGTCGTCAGCGTCGGGTCGACCACCGCGCTCAATCCGCGCAGCGCGACGAGCGGCGCGTCGATGAGTGTCGGCGCGCCGGCGCGCAGCCCCGGTCGCGGCCGATAGCCCGGGTCGTCACCGATCGCCTGGTGGCAGGCGTGGCAGTCATAGTTCGCGAGTTCGGGAAAGATCCCCGCGTGCGCGCGGGCCGGGTCGCCGACCTGGTCGAGGAGCGAGCTGGCCGCGCGGAGCTGGCCCGCCGCCCACAGTCGGAAATGGCTGGACGTGGGCTTGCGGCGCCGGTAGTCGGCGTCGGGATTGAAATGATAGGGCTGATTGACGCCGTAGGTGTCGAGCTCGAAGCGCAGGCGCGGATGGCCGGCGCCGTAAATCCTGTGCGAGATGCGGCGTGTCGCGTCGCCCTGGTGACAGGACAGGCACAGCGCCGCGCGCGCTTCCGGATTGGTGGTCGGGAACATGCCGGCGGCGATGTTGCTGGCGTGCTTCGAGGTCGACTGCACGTGGGCGCGCAGGAAGCTGCCGCCCGGGCCGTGGCAGCTCTCGCAGCCGACCCCGGCGTCGAGGCGGAATTTCGGCCCGCGCTGTGCCGCCGGCACCCAGGTCGTGTGGCACACGAGGCACTCCGGCGCCTGTGCCGCGTCGGCGAGGCCGAGGTTCCTCGCGATGCGCTTGCCCGCTTCGGACTCCAGCGACGCATAGGCCTTCGCATGCGCGTCGTGGGCCTCCCAGATCAGGCGCTCCCGCATCAGCACGGTCGCATTGCGCCAGGGTTCCGGCGAGCCGTGGCACTCGGACGAGCCGCAGGTGTCGACACCGAGGAAACGGCCATCGCGATCGACCGGCAGCGGGGGCACGTCGGCGCCGAAGGCCGCGCGGCCGAGCGCGAGGAACAGCAGCAGCAGGCCGAGAATGACGAGGAAGCCCTTGGGCAGCCGGGCGTGCATCAGAATTTGAGCCTCAGTTCGGCGCGCACGCCCGACAGGTCGTCGTCGTTCTCGCGCATGCCCCATATCGCGTCGGTGCGGAAAATCCAGCGTTTCGACAGCGGCCGCTGGTAGCGCGCGCCGATGGCTGCCTGGTCACCCTTGGCGACGCGGCCGGGCTTGTCATCACGGCCGAAGGGTGACAGGCCCGCGACCTCGAACACCACCTGCTGATCGAGATTGAACAGGTAGCTCACGCCAAGCGCGCCGCCGTAGGTGTCGTTCGCCGTGTCGTCGAGCTTCGGAAAGCCGGTGAGGCCGTCGGTCTCGAAGTT
>Ga0255182_1000443_pt1 | contig 28426 bp, 23 predicted proteins | sample Atl_UVDOM_RepA_8_FD_188420 | JGI IMG/M metagenome (GOLD analysis project Ga0255182, IMG submission 188420) | Freshwater microbial communities from Altamaha River, Georgia, United States - Atl_UVDOM_RepA_8d | ecosystem: Environmental > Aquatic > Freshwater > River | place: USA: Georgia...
GTCGAGGGAGCGGACAACGACCTGTCGCTCGCCGCCGACACCGGCAACGTGATCATCGACGCCACGGCCAATGTCTCGGTGGCCGACAAGATCGATCTCGCCGCACCGAAGGGTCGCGTGCTCACGCCGGGCGCCATCAAGTCGGTCACCGTCGATACCAGCGGCGCCGGTTACACGTCGTCGCCGACCGTGACGCTCGATGCGGGCAGTGGCGGCGCGGCGACGCCCGCAGTGGCCTTCCAGCAGCTCTCCGGCATCCGGGTGCTCAGCGGCGGCTCGGGCTACGTGACGGCGCCGACGGTCAACATCATCGGTGGCGGCGGCTCGAACGCCCAGGCGACGGCGTTCGTTTCGGGCGGTACGGTGACGAAGATCCTCGTCACCAATCCGGGCAGCGGCTACACGTCCATGCCCACGATCACGTTCAGCGGCGGGTCCGGCTCGGGCGCGACCGCCGAGGCGATGGTCGGCGGCGTCTCGTCGATCAGCGTCACCAGTCCGGGGTCCGGCTACCTCATCCCGCCGGAGGTCGTGATCTCCGCCGGTGCCGGCGCCCAGTCGGGGGCCGTCACCGTCAACTCGACCGGCGGGATCACCGGCATCAACCTCGCCTACGGCGGCTCCGACTTCGGCGTGCCGCCCACCGTCGAGATCTTCGACTCGAGTGGGGCGGGCTCGGGCGCGACCGCCACCGCCTCGCTGAGTTCCGGTGTCGGTACCTACCTGATTACGAGCGGCGGCTCTGGCTACACAGCCGCTCCCACGGTCACGATCTCCGGAGGTGGCGGCACTGGCGCGACGGCCACGTCGCTGATCTCCGGCAGTGTGACGAACGTCGCCCTCGGCGCCCCGGGCGCAGGCTACTCTCCGGGCGTGGTGGTTTCAGTCATCGGCAACGGCAGCGGTGCCGCCGCCGCCGCCACGATCAGCGGCTCGGTCGTCGGCACCAACATCAGCACGACGAACTCGAGCGGCAGCGGCTACGACGCCGTGCCGACGGTCACCGTCACGGGCGGCGGCGGCGCCGGCGCGACGGCCACGGCACTGCTCGGCCTGACGGCCTCGAGCTTCACGCTGGATGCCGTGCCGGTGAACCAGACCGCGCGAACCTACAGCAACGCCCCCAACGTGACGTTCTCGGCGCCGGCCGGTGGCGGAGTCCGTGCGACGGGGCAGGCCCTCCTGGGCACGAACGGCACCGTGACCGGCGTGCGGATCACGAACGCGGGCTCGGGCTACCTGCCGAGCGACACGCTCACCGCCACGCTCTCCGGCGGGACCGTGACCGGCGGCACGTGGACGCAAACGTTCACAGGTGACAACTCGAACTTCACCGTTTCGGGCGTCACGATCACCGCCCCCGGCACTGGCTACACCGGCAATGCCGCGCTGACGTTCACCGGGGGATCGCCAGGGTCGGCGGCGTCCGGAACCGCCTTCGTGCTCGGCAGCATCGCCAGCGTGTTCATGACGAACTTCGGGTCGGGATACACCTCCGCGCCGACCGTGGTCTTCAACGACGCCACCGGCACCGGCGCCACGGCGACGGCCGAACTCTCCGCCCAGGTGATCGGCCTCCAGATCCTGACGCCGGGCAGCGGCTACACCTCCGCGCCGACCGTGACGATCGCGGCCCCGACCGCGGGCACGACGGCCACCGCCACCGTCGGCCTCACGAGCATCGTCTCCGGCATCACGGTCACCAATGCCGGCAAGGGCTATGATCCCGCATCGACGACCGTGCGGCTCACCCCCGTCGCCGGCGGCGGCGGCGCCGTCACCGGTGCCATCACCGTGGATGCTGCGGGAACGATCAGCTCCATCAATCTCTCGACCCGCGGCACCGACTACGTCACGCCGCCGCAGGTCATCATCAACGATGCGAGCGGCAGCGGCAGCGGCGCGACGGCCACGGCGATCGTCGATTCCAACCCCGCGTCGCCCACCTACCGCCAGGTCACGGGGATCACCGTCGCCGGCGGTGGCACGGGCTACAACCCCGAAACGACCACCGTCACCCTCAAGTCGGCCGGCAGCGGCGCGACGGCGATCGCCAACCTGAACGCATCGGGCGGCCTGGCCAGCATCACCGTGACCAACTCCGGCACGGGCTACCAGAGCGGCTCGGGCGCGCCGATCGTCCGGCTCGTCCCATACGGCCGGACGGCCACGGGCACGGCCACGATCGCCCAAAACGCGGTCACCGGAATCACGGTGGACAACGGCGGCAGCGGCTACACGATCGCCCCGACCGTGACCATCACCGGTGGCGGCGGTACCGGGGCGACGGCCTCGGCGAGCGTCGTGGCCGGCGTCGTGACGGCGATCACCGTCACCAACCAGGGCTCGGGCTACACCGCGCCGGTGACGGTGACGATCTCGGGCGGCGGCGGCTCTGGCGCGGTGGCCACGGCGCTCGTGGGCGGCGTCTCGACTCCGACGGTCGCCATCGACAACAACGCCGACTATTTCAACTATGCGGCTCTTCCGACCGTGACGTTCAGCGGCGGCGGCTCGCCCACGGCGCCGGCCACCGGTACGGCGGTGATCACCGACGTGGCCACCATCAACGCGACCCGCATGAGCTGGACGGCGCTCGAATCGCCTCTGGCCGCGGTCACCACGCAGTTCCGGCGGTTGAGCGTCAATCTCACCGGCATCGGTGCAAGCCTCGCGCTCGTCTCCAGCAGCCCGTTGACGCTCGAAGGGGCGACCACGAAGGACGGCTCCATCAGTGTCTCGGCCCCGTCGCTCACCATCACGAACCCCGTCACGGTCGGTGACTACAGCTCCACCCGGGACAAGACCATCTCGTTGGCGGCGTCGTCCGGCGATCTGATCGTGGATGCGGCGATCGGCTCGCTGCTGCCCGGGGCTCAGGTCCGCACCCCGCTGGCCCAGTCGATCACGTTGACGGCCCTGCAGGGTGGCATCGGCGCCACCGCCACGCCGGGCCTGCTGACGACCGACAAGGTGGTGTTCACCGCGTCCAAGTCCACCACGCTGCGGACGAGCACCCGCACGATCTCGGGCAGTGTGAGCGATTCCACCGCCAACATCTCGGTGTCGCAGCGGGATGTCGATCCGACGACCGGGAGCGTGCTGCCGCTCGAGGCCGCGCTTGTCACCGCCAACGGCGGAAACGTCTCCTTTGACGTCGATGCGCAGCTCGCCATCGGCCAGATCACCGCCGGGACGGGCACGATCACGCTCGCCGCCTCGACGCTCGTCGAAAACACGGTCGACGCGGCCGCCGACTTGGTCGGCAGCTCGGCAAGCCTCGTCGCGCGGACGGGCAAGATCGACCTCCAGACCACGGTCGCGTCGCTGTCGGCCCAGGCGCCGCAATCGACGATCACGATCTCCAACGTTCCCTCGGCCGGCGTCTCCACCGCGCCGGCGATCGATCTCGTCAAGATCGCGGGACGCAACGACGTGAAGATCCAGTCCCAATCGACGATCACCGCCACGGACGTGTCGTCATCGACGGGAACGGTCGCGCTGACGGCGACCGGCACGGGCTCGGACGTGCTGCTCAAGAACGTCGGCTCACCCCAGGGCGTGGTGACGATCGTCGCGGAGCGCAACGTGGGCGTGGTCGATCCCGCCGCCACGGCGGCGGTGATCACGACCTCGGCCGCTCGCGTGACCGCGACCACCGGAGCCGTCGCCCTGCGGACCGATGTCGACACGCTCGCGATCGACGCCGCCGGTGCGATCGACGTCTCGGAGCAGTCTGCCGTCTCGCTCGGCGAGCCCACAGGGCCCGCCCAGTATCAGTTCGTGCGGTCGGCCTCGGGTAACGTCAGCGTCACCGCCGGCGGCGCCATCTCGGCCTTCAACGTCCAGGCACCGGCGAACGCCATCCGCCTCGAGAGCACCGCAGCGGGGGTCTCGCTCGGCACCGTCACCACCGGAGCCCTCTCTGTCTTCTCGAAGGGCGACGTCTCCGACAAGGGGCTCGGCGGCGGCGTCATCGACGCCGACACGGTCACGGTCACGGGCTCCGGCAACCCGATCGACTTGCTCAACCAGAGCAATCGCATCGGCACGTTCAGTGCCACCAATGGATCGGGCTTGATCGCGGTCAAGGACACCACCGGTGGCCTCGTCCTCGGCGACATCACCGGCGGCACGGTGTCGATCGTGTCGACCGGCACCGGCCCTGTGAACCAATCGGGTGCGATGAACGCCGTCAATCTGACGGTCAACGGTGTGGGCAACGCCATCACCCTGGCCAACGCCGGCAACAAAATCGGCGTCTTCGCGTCGAGCAACGCCGGTGGTGATGTCTACGTCCGAGACACCGACGCCGGCCTCGCGATCGCCGGCATCACGGGCGCGAAGGTCACCGTCGTGGCCGCCGGCGCCGTCACGCAGGCCCTGCCCATCACCGCGACCTCCCTCGAGGTCCACGGCTCCGGCACCGCGGCCATCACGCTCGACAAGGACAACGCGGTCGGTTCCTTCAAGAGCGGCAACGGCACCGCCAACGTCTACTTCAAGAACACGACCGGCTTCGACGTCACCGGAATCAACGGCGGGTCGGTGATCCTGCTCGCCGCCGGGGCGGTCACGCAGTCGGCTGCGATCAACGCCACCTCCTTGGAGGTCCACAACTCCGCCGCGGGCGCCGTCACGCTCAACCAGAACAACAACCTCGGCTCCGTCAAGGTCGGCAACGGCACGAGCAACGTCTACGTCAAGGACGTGAGCGGCGACCTGGATATCGCCGGCATCAACGGCGGCAGCGTGATCGTCGTCGCGGCCGGGGCCGTGACGCAGTCGGCCGTCATCAATGCCGCGGCTCTGGAGGTGCACAGCACCACCGGCACCGGCGCCATCACCCTGAACCTCAACAACACCGCGACGTCGTTCAAGTCGGGCAACGGGAGCGGGAACATCTTCTTCCGCGACACGACCGGCGACCTCGACATCACCGGCATCAACGGCGGCCACGTCACGATCATCGCAGCCGGCGCCGTGACGCAGTCGGCCGTCATCAACTCCGGGCTGCTCGAAGTCCATGGAAACGGCACCGGCGCCATCGCCCTCGGGCTCGACAACAACATCACCGGCTTCAAGAGCGGCAACGGCTCGGCGGCGATCACGTTGCTCGACAAGACCGGGGGCCTCGACATCGCCGGCGTCAACGGCGGCACGGTCACGATCACATCGGCCGGTGCCGGCGGGATCACGCAATCCGCCGCCATCGGGGCGGCCAGCCTGACCGTCTCTGCCAACGGCCCGTCGCTCACGCTCGACCAGAACAACTCCGTCATCGCGCTCGCGGCCGCCACCAACCCCGGCGGAAACGTCACCTTCGTGAACGGCGGCTCGTTCACGACCGGCCCCGTCCAGGCCGGCCCGCTGACGGCGACGACCGGCGACGGCAACATCCTCCTCAAGTCGGTCAACGGCAGCATCACGGTCACCGGCGACCTCACGGCCAAGAACGACCGGGTGACGCTCGATGCCCGCAACGGCACGTTCACTCTCACGCCCGTCCCCGGCGTCGTCATCGACGCCAACATGCTCGTCTACTACGTGGCGACGACGCCGACGCCGGACCCCGCCACGGCCCCGGCCGGCACCTACCCGGCGATCATCGCGTCCAATGGCGACCTGACGATCAACAGCGGCACGGCCGTGTCCTTCGGCGACTACACGACCGACGGCAACATCACGATCACCGGCAGCAGCGTGACGATCGACGGCCTGTTGCAGACGACCGGCCTCGGCAAGACGGTGACGATCACGGCCACCGCCGGCAACATCGCCTTCATCGGAACGGGGGCGATCGACAATGCGGCGGTGCTCGGCGGCACCACCACGCTGTCGGCGGCCGCGGGTACGGTGACGAGCCAGCCCACGACGGCCGTCTCGGGCGGCACGACGAGTTTCACGGTCGGCCAGGCGCTCTCGTTCGCGGGCCCGCTGTCCGCGTCGAGCCTCGCCGTGACCGGCGCCGGCGGTGCGATCAGCCTCACCGGCTCCAACGTCCTCGACACGGTGGCGGTGTCCAACGGCTCGGGCAACGTGGCCATCAAGGACACGGCCGGCGGCCTCGTACTGCAGGCGCTCACCGGGGCCGCGGTCACGGTGGAGGCGGCCGGGGCCGTTACCCAGACCGGCGTCATCACCGCGACGAGCCTGGCCGTGACCGGCACAGGAGCGGCGATCACCCTCGACGCGGCGAACAAGCTGGGCAGCTTCGCGGCGACCAACGGGGCGGGGAACGTGTATGTCCGCGACACCGACGGCGGGCTCTCGCTCGGCGGCATCACCGGCGGCGCCGTGACGGTCGTGGCGGCCGGTGCCGTCAGCCAGACGGCCGCTGTCACGGCCACGTCGCTCGCGGTCCACGGCAACGGCACGGGCGGCATCGTGCTCGGGGCGAACAACGCCGTCGGCTCCTTCCAGTCGGGCAACGGCGCCGGCAGCATCTCCTTCAAGGATACGACGGGCGACCTCGTGCTGGCGGGACTCAACGGCGGCAAGATCGCGATCGTCGCCGCCGGTTCGGTCACACAGTCGGCGGCGATCAACGGCTCGTCGCTCACGGTGCAGGGCGGCGGCAATGTGACCTTGACGGCTGCGAACGCGGTCGACTCCCTCGGGGTGTCGGCACCGGGCAACGTCGCCTTCACCGACGCCGCCGGCGGCCTCGACCTGGCCGGCCTGGCCGGCAACGCCGTGACGCTCTCCGTCGCCGGCGCGGTCACCCAATCGGCGGCCGTCAAGGTCGGTCAGCTCTCGATCACGGGCGTCGGGCAGCCGATCACGCTGACGAATGCCGGCAACCTGCTCTCCGCCTTCAATGCCACGAACGGCACCGGCGCCGTGTCGCTCACGAGCGCGAGCACCGACACGCTCCTTCTGGGCTCGGTCGCCAGCGGCCCGCTGACGGTGAGCTCCGCCGGCAACGTGCTGGTCAACCAGGTGCGTGTGACCGGCAACGCGACCATCAGCACGGCTGCCGGAAAGCAGCTGGCTGTGAGCCAGCAGGCGGGTGGCATCCTGTCGAGCACGGGCCAGCTCGACCTCCGTGGCGTCCAGGGGCCGGTCACGCTGATCAACGGCGGCACACTCAGCGGCAATCCGATCCTCGTCAACTCCGGCTACACGGTGAACGTCGGCGGCATCATCACCACCACCGCCCAGCTCAATCAGGCCTTCGCGACGGTGGCCACGCTGCCGACGATCGTGGGCTCGACCTACGAGATCGTCGTCGGTGCCAGTCTGGTACTGAATCAGACCCTCGCCATCAACAAGCCGATCACGCTGCGGGGCACCTCGCCGGCGGTGACGCTCAACGGCTCGGCGACGGCCACCACGGGCGTGGTCGTCGGCACCGCCGGCAGCGGCAGCCGGATCACGAGCCTGGCCTTCAGCGGTTTCTCCGGCATCGGCATCCAGCTGAATGCGGCGAAGAACGTGCTCGTCGACGGCGTCAGCGTCAACTACGCGGGCACAGGCCTGGCGATCAGCGGGGCCAGCAACGGCACCCGGATCTTGGGCAACGCGTTCGCCAACTGCCCGATCGGCATCAACATCCGGGCCGCCACGTACGCGACGATCGGCGGCACGCTGGCCGGCCAGCGGAACACGATCTCCCGGTCGGCCCGGGCGGGCGTCTTCGCCAGTGGCATCTGCACCGGCTCGACGGTCATCAAGACCGCATTCGCCAACACGCCGGCCCCCTACAACGTGGGCAGCTCCCGCGGCCTGCGGATCGTGCGGTAAGCCTGCTCCGCGGCGGTGGCAGAATCCGCATCCGGCGCGAACCGGGTCGCTATCCCGCGTTCTCCACCACCTCGGCCCCGCCGGCATTGGCCCGGGAAAAGCGGATGTCGAGTGTCCGGAGGTGGGTGTGCAGGCCCGCGTCCTGGATCGGCAGGATGTGCGCCGGATGGCCCGACTCGTTGTGATGCGAGTGCCACAGCCCCGGCGGGGTCACGAACACCGAATGCGGCCGCCAGTCGAACCGCTCTCCGTCCTTGATCATGCCGTCGGGCCCGAGCGTCTTGCCCACGACCGTGTAGCAGCCGGGCTTGGCGTCGACGACCAGGTCCACCGCGACCGACTGATGGCGGTGCGGTGCCTGGACGGCCGCGACGGGCAGGACGCCGAACATCGCCCAGAGCACGTGCGTGATCGTCTTGGTCTGGGGAAAGAGCCGGTTGCCCAAGAGGACGCTCAGGCGGTTGGCCTTGGCGCTCGCGGGATCATGCAGGATGGCCTCGAGCGCCTCGAGGATCTTCTCCCGTGGGTAGAGCGTGGGCGGAAACTGCCGCACGGTCGCCGTCGCGCCGAGATACCCGAGGAGGGGCTGGTCGTGGACCCAGTAGAGCGCCGCGTCGTCGCCGGCGACGTGCAGAGCCCGGCTTGCCGCCGGCAGCGTGAACAGGTCGCCCGCCCGCCAGACGATTTCACGGCTGCCGTCGGGCGTCACGGGATCGCATTCCAGCTGGGTCGTACCCGTGCCGCGCATCACGAAGAAGAGCTGGCTGGTCGCATTGGCGTCGGTGATGTGGCCGTCTCCCGAGCGGACATGCACGAAGTTGGCGCACAGCCCCGGCGTCGTGGCCGGGCCGGGGCAGCCGAGGGCGGCGCTCGCGTCGAGCGGGATCGTCCGCGTCGGCCCCTGCTCGTGGAGTTCCGCCCCGAACCGCACCCCCGGAACCGGACCGACCGCCCCGTCGGCCATGGGGTTCGACGCATATCGGTAGTCGTGGTACCGGCCGCATTCGGTCAGTCGGCGGGGGTCGCTCGCGGGGAAGGACGGGATGGCCATGGGAGGAAGAACTCCGCGGGATCACGAACGGGGCCGGGGGACGACGTGGCCGGAAGTATACCCCTCCGGCATCCCGCGCATCCTTCGCGTCGCCCCCTGTATCCCGGCGCCGCCGCTCCGACACCGCCACCACGGACATCCCGTATCACGGGATCGCCCCCTCCTACCGGACACGACGCATCAATCGCCGCTCGGCCCCTTGAGGCTCTCGGGCTTGACACCCTTGACGTAGCCGTTGGTCTTGAACGGGCTCGGCTCGAACGTGCCCACGATGTCGACGTTCGACGCCGGCGGAATCTGGCCCTCGAGGCCCAGCGCCCAGTAGATGCCGTTGACGAGCAGCCGCCGCGTGCCGGGCGCGGCCAGATCGCCCGCTGCGCCCATCGTCGTCGTGAAGACTCTGCCTGTCGGGCCGCCGTCGACCGAATAGGTTTTCGTCCAGGCGATCGGCATCATCGGGTCGTTCTTCTTGGCATCCGCACCCTCGACGACGGGCGAGTCGGGCGTCATCCCCTCGAGCACCTGCCCGAGCACCAGCGGCCGCGAGTCGCCCGGCAGCGGCAGCCGCACACCGTAGACGTCGGTCGGCCCCCAGATGTCGCCGTCCTGTATGCCTCGGAGGATGGGATGGTCCTTGGCCTCCGGCACGAGCAGTCCGCGGGTGCTCTCGTGGCCGTGGTGGCCGTGGTGGTTGATCCAGGTCTCGCCGAGCACATGCCGGCCGAAGCCTTGCGGCATCCGTTCCCCGGTCTGGTTCCACGAGTAGTGGTGGTACGGGCTTTCCTTGGGGAGGTTGAAGGCGTGGGTCGCGGTCCGCATGCCCACCACCGGCTTGCCTGCCTTGAGGAAGTCGTCGATCTCCTTCATCTGCTCGTCGGGGAGCTTGCGGAACCGCGTCGCGATCACCATCAGGTCGGCGGTCCTGAGGGCCTCGAGGCCGGGGATGTTGGTCTGCGTGTTGGGGCTGATCTCGCCGGTGGCCGGGTCGATGGCGTAGAGGACGGTGCAGGTGAAGCCGTGGTGCTTGGCCAGGATCTTGGCCAGTTGCGTGAGCGCCTCCTCGCTGCGGTATTCCTCGTCACCGCTGACGAGCACGATCCGCTTGCCCTTGCCGGGCCCCTCCCCGCCCTCCACCACGATCCAAGGATCTCCCGCGACGGCCGGCAGGGCGAGGCAACAAGCGAGCAGGGCGAGGCACCAAGAACGAAGGCTGGGCATGGCGGGCTCCTCGAGAGTGGCAAGCTGGAAGACGAACAGGGCGAGCAGGGGGCTGGAAGGCCGGCGGCGGGGCGGAGTCGGGTGGCCGACCGCCGCGATCGCATGAGGATACCGCCGGCGGCTGCTCGGTGCATCGGCCGGTGGTATCATCGGGGTCGTCCCTGATCCCGCGGAACGTCCGTGATGCCCGAGATTCCCCGCTTCACACCTCGTCCAACCGCGCCCGGTCTGCCTGGCGGAGGCGTCCCGCTGCGCTGGCTCGTCGCCGCGGCGGCCGCCTTCTTCCTGGTCACGGGGCTGGCCCGTGGCGTCTACACGGTCGGGCCGGAGAGCGTCGGTGTCATCCAGCGGTTCGGCCGGTTCGTCGGCACCGTCGGCCCCGGCCTCCGGTTCAAGCTGCCGTTCGGCATCGACACGGTCACGATCCTCCCCGTGAAGCGTCAGTTGAAGATGGAGTTCGGCTTCGGCTCCGCCGGCGCGACCAATCCCGACCAGAACTCCCCCTCGTCGCAGCAGCAACTCGAGAGCGACATGGTCACGGGCGATCTCAACGCCGCCCATGTCGAATGGGTCGTCCAGTACGAGATCAACGACCCGCAGCAGTTTCTCTTCAACCATCGGGAGCCCGGCCCGACGCTCCGTGACCTCTCCGAGAGCGTGATGCGGGAGGTCGTCGGCGACCGGACCGTCGACGAGGTGCTGACGATCGGCCGTCAGGGCATCGAAAACGAGGCGATCGCCAGGCTCACGGAGCTGGTGCGCTCGCTCGGCATGGGACTCCGCGTGCAGCAGGTGCAGTTGAAAAACGTGCATCCGCCGCAAGCGGTGCAGCGATCCTTCGAGGAGGTCAACCGCGCCCAGCAGGAGCGGGAGCAGATGATCAACCAGGCCAACGGGGAATACAACAAAGTCGTACCACGGGCCAGTGGCGAGGCCGAGAAGAAGCTCCGCGAGGCCGAAGGCTACGCGCTCAAGCGGGTGAACGAGGCCGAAGGCGACGTGGCCCGGTTCAAGGCGCTGCTGGAGCAATATGAGAAGGCGCCCGAGGTGACGAAGCGGCGGCTGTATCTCGAGACGCTGTCGGAAGTCCTCCCCCAGCTCGGCGGCAAGGTGATCCTCGATGCCGACGCGAAGCAGTTTCTGCCGTTCATGAATCTCCAGCCGCCGGCCGCCGGCCGCCAACCCTCCCGCCCCGGCACGACCGACCGATGACGCCGCTTCCGATCAACCATCCGCTGCTGCAGTCCGGTCGTCGGCTCGTCGACGCGGTCGTGTCCCCGCTCGGCGGCACATTGGCGGTCCTGACGGCCGTGCTCATCCTCGGTGGCGCCTACACCGTCGACCAGACCGAGCAGGTCGTGATCACGCAGTTCGGGCGGCCGATCGGGCGGCCGATCAACGCCGACACGCCCGGCGCGGGGCTCCATTTCAAGCTGCCGCTCGTGCAGACCGCGAACCGGTTCGAGAAGAGGATCCTCGAGTGGGACGGGCCCGCGGGCGAGATGACGACCCGCGACAAGCTCTACGTCGTCGTCGACACCTTCGCCCGCTGGCGGATCGCCGACCCGCTGCGGTATTTCGAGAGCCTGCGGGACGAGCGGAGCGCGCTGTCGCGGCTCGACGACATCCTCGGGAGCGAGACCCGCAACGTCGTCGCCCGCCACGACCTGATCGAACTTGTGCGGTCGGACCGCGACCGCCGGCCGGAGCAGGACGCCGCCCTCGGCGAGGCGGGTGCCGACGTCGGCCGCCTGCCGCCGATCGAGTTCGGCCGTCCCGAGCTCGAGAAGGAGATCCTCGCCGCGGCGCAGTCGAAGGTGGGCCTCTGGGGGATCGAGCTGCTCGATGTCCGCGTGAAGCGGCTCAACTACAAGTCGGGCGTGATCGAGAAGATCTACGATCGGATGATCTCGGAGCGGATGCAGATCGCGGAGCGGTTTCGCGCGGAGGGCGCCGGCGAGGCTGCCAAGATCGAGGGCCGCAAGGATAAGGATCTGCAGCGGATCCAGTCGGAGGCCTACCGCAAGACGCAGGAGATCCGGGGCAAGGCCGACGCTGAGGCTTCGCAGGTCTACGCCGCCGCCTACACGGCCAGTCCCCGGGCCGCCGACTTCTACGAGTTTCTCAAGACCCTCGACACCTACAAGGCGACGCTCGGCAGCGACAGCACGCTCGTGCTGACGACCGACAGCGATCTCTTCCGGCTGCTCAAGCGGCTCGAAAAGGATGCCGCCACCACGGATGGAACCCCGGCCGCCGGGGATGCACGACCATGAAGACCTGCTTCCCAACGACCTGCGCCCTGCTCCTCGTCGCGGCCGGCGGCGTCTTCCCGACCTTCGCACAAGGCCCTTCCACGAAGGCTCCCAAGACGGGTGCGAAGCCCAACCCGCTCGAGGTGAAACGGCTCGATGCCAAGCTCGAGGAGGTCCGCGAATCGTTTCTCCGTGACACGACGAACCTCATCCTGTCGTACGACCGGATGGGGCAGTATGAGCGGGCCAAAACGGTGCTCGAATCGCTCCAGAAGCTCGACCCGCGGAATGAGGCGGTGCGGACGAAGCTCGCGGAACTCAACGAGAAGATTCTCGAATCCAACGAGTTCAAGGTCGATATCGAGCCGGGCGGCGGCTGGCAGCCGGTCGGCACGGTGACGAAGGACCGTACGATCCGCATCCAGGTCGTCGGCGACTACAGGCTCTCGCTGGAGCTCGCGTCGGGCCCCGACGGCGTGCCGACCGACAATCCCGCCGAGGATCTCGTGGCCCATGTCGCGATGGGCGCCGTGACGGGCGTCATCGCCCCGGCCGGAGCGGCCGGCAAACCTGCGAGCGGCAGCCAGAACGACAAGCCTCCCCGCCCCTTCGCCGTCGGCTCGAGCTACGAGAAGCCGGCCGACCGCGACGGTGTGCTCTACCTCAAGGTCAACGTGCCGCCGGGCACCAAGTGCATCGGCAAGCTCATGGCGCGGATCAGCGGCCCCGAGCGGCAAACCCCGTGACACGCGCGGGCCGTCGCCCGCGCTAGCTGACGGCGACCGGCCGGCCGCGCTAGCTGACGGCGACCGGCCGGCCGCCTTGGGCAGCGCTGCGATCGGCCGCGAAGATCACGTCGAACGTACGGGCCGATTCCGCGAGGCTCGTCAACGGCATGTCCTTGCCGGCGGCGAGCGCGTCGAAGAAGGCCTGAAACTGCGCCTGGTAGGGATGGTCGCTCACGTCGCCGGAGTCGAGCATCTTCATCGACAGGCGGCTCCAGTGCCCCTTGTCGGCCTTGAGCTTCATCGAGTGGAACTTGTCGTCCAAAAGGCTGCCGGCGCTGCCGACCAGGTGGGTGTGGAAGTAGTAGGGTTGCAGGCAGTCGACGACCGCCGCCGTCTTGCCGACCGCGCCGTTCTTGAACCGGAGGATCGTGACGCTCGAGGTGTCGTATTCATAGGGAGCGAAGATTTCGCTCGACGAGCGGGTGCCGAGGCTCGACACGCTCTCCACGGGATTCGCCGTGCCCCCCTCGCCCGCCATGAGCATGAGCAACGCATCGAGCGCGTGACAGCCGGCGGTAAGCAGCGCGCTGCCTCCATCCTTCTTTCCAGTATTCCAACGATACTGGCCATACCATGGGCCGATGCCGTGGTAGTAGTCGACCTCGCCGTAGTGCAGGCTGCCGAGCAGTCCCTCGTCGAGCATCGCCTTCGTCACCTGAAATTGATTCGAGAACCGGCACTCGAAGCAGACGCAGCCCCGCACCCCATGCTGGGCGGCCGCCGCGACGATGTCGCGCACGTCCTGCGGCTCGATCGCCATCGGCTTCTCGAGGATCAGGTGCTTCTTCGCGGCCGCCGCCGCGACCGCCTGGTCGCGATGTTGGCTCGGATAGCTCGTGATGTCGACGACGTCGATCGACGGGTCGGCCAGCATCGCGTCCAGGTCACGGTAGGCCTTGATCGGGCCACCGTGCCGCGCCGAGAGCTCCGCCTCGTCGAGCGCACGGGACGAGTAGACCGCGGTGACGCGGCCCCGGCTGGTGGCGTTGATCGCCGCGATGTGAGCCGTGGCCGCCCAGCCATAGCCGATGATGCCGACGTTGAACCTGTCCGCCATGTCTCTCATCCCCCGTGCAGCACGAACCCCTCGATCGCCTCGTACTCCGGCAGCCCCAGCTTATCGTAGAGCCGAGCCGTGTCGCGGTTGCGATCCTCGGCCCGCTGCCAAAACTCGCGGGGGTCGGTCGGCCCGGGAAACAGTGCCCGGTCCTTCTGGCTCTCATGCTTGAAGATCGCCATGCGCTTCCGCTTCACCTCGTCGGGCGAGAGCGGCACGGCCATGTCGATCTCGTGCGGCCCCCACTCCTGCCATGCGCCACGGTAGAGCCAGAGCTCGCAGCGACGGGCCCAGTCGCGGTCGGCGAGTTCCTCGAGCGCCGCGGTCACGGCCGCCAGGCAGACCCGGTGGGTGCCGTGCGGGTCGGAGAGATCGCCCGCCGCGTAGACCTGGTGCGGCCGGACCTCGTCGAGCAGCTTCGCGGTGATCGCGACGTCGCGGGGCCCGATCGGCAGCTTCCGCACCCGCCCGGTCTCGTAGAACGGCAGGTCAAGAAAGTGGATGTGCTCCGGCTTGACGCCCGAGTAGCGGGCCGCGGCCCGCGCCTCCGTGCGCCGGATCAATCCCTTGACGAGCTGCAGCTCGGGCAAGTCGACGGCGCCGGCGGGCTTGGTCTTCAAAAACGCGCGAATCCGCTCGGCGATGCCGCGGACCCCGCCGGCCGGCCCGGCCCCGTCGATGCCGAAGGCGCGGCAGCACTCCTCCACGAAGTCCACGTGCCGATCGGCCGATTCGTCCCAGACGGCGATGTTGCCGCTGGTCTGGTAGGCGACATGCACCTCGTGACCCTGCTCGCAGAGACGGATGAAGGTTCCGCCCATGCTGATGACGTCGTCGTCGGGATGCGGACTGAAGACGACGACCCGCTTCGGGAACTCGTCCTGGGACTCGGGCAGGGCCCGGCCCCGCACCCTGCGGGCCGCCCCCGGCTTACCGCCCGGCCAGCCGGTGATCGTGTCTTGCATCCGGCGGAAGACATCGATGTTGATGTCGTAGGCGCGGCCGCGATTCGAGAGAAGATCCTGGAGACCGTGCTCGTTGTAATCCTCGTCGGTGAGCTTGAGGATCGGCTTCCCGACCGCCAGCGCCAGCCAAATGACCGCCTTGCGGGTGAGGGCGTCGGTCCATTCGAGCCCGAGGGATTCGAGCGGCCCCACGAGCCAGGGCGACTCGAACCGCGTGAGCCGGGCGGCGGCAGCCCGATCGAGCACGAATCGAGCGTCGGGGTGCTGCTGGAGGGCGCTGGCCGAGACGTGCATGCAGGGCGGCTGCTCGACAGCCTTCTGCACGATCGAAGCCTTATGCTCGCCGAACGCCAAGAGCACGATCCGCCGGGCGTCGAGGATCGAGCCCACGCCCATCGTGATCGCCTGCCGCGGGACGTTCCACTCACCGAAGAAGTCGCTCGCCGCGTCGGAGCGGGTCACGCTGTCGAGCGTGATCATGCGGGTGCGGCTTTCGACGGTGCTGCCCGGTTCGTTGAAGCCGATGTGGCCGGTCCGGCCGATGCCGAGGATCTGCAGGTCGATGCCGCCGGCCTCGCGGATCTGCTCCTCGTACCGTTGGCAGGCCTCGGCCACTGCGGCCCGCGGCAGCGTGCCGTCGGGGATATGAATGGCGTGGGCGGGAATGTCGACGTGGTCGAAGAGATGTTCCCGCATGAAGCGGTGGTAACTCTGCAGGGCGGCAGGCTCCATCGGCCAGTATTCGTCGAGGTTGAACGTCTCGACCGAAGCGAACGACACCCCTTCCTCGCGGTGCAGCCGGATGAGCTCGTCGTAGACACCGACGGGCGTGCTCCCCGTGGCGAGGCCGAGCACCGTCTTCCGGCCCGCCCGCGCCCGCTCCGTGACCAGGTCGGCGATCTCGCGGGCCACGGCGCGACTGGCCTCGGAAGGCTGCTCGTAGACCGTCACCGGGATCCGCTCCACCGTCGTCACATGGGGCAGCGGGCCGCGATAGATCGGAGTCGTATTCTGGGCGAGACGGGAGGCATTCATGGCGTGTTCCTTCGGCGTGCGAGCGTTCTTCGAGCCTAGCATCCTTCAAGATTCGCGGGCGGATGTCTGGTCAACGGCATCATCCCAGCAGGGCCGTCCGCATCTGGTCGAGGACGGTCCGCAGGCGGCTCACGTCGCCCCCGCCCACTTCGGCCGTGACCCAGCCGGTGAAGCCGATGTCGCGCAGGGCCGCACGCACGGCCGCCCAGTCGATGTCGCCGGCGGTGATGTCGACGAAGCCCTTCCACTTGCCGTCCTTGTCACCGATCGCGTTGGAGTATCCCTTGATGTCGAGCTTGGCGATCCGGGGGCCGAGCTCGCGGACCCAGGCCGCGACGTCGCCGTAGCGGGCGTGATTTCCCAGGTCGAAGTAGGCCCCCACCCAGGGACTGTCGAAGGAATCGATGTAGTCTGCCCAGGGCTTCACGGACTGATCGCGGGGGCCGTCGTCGGAATAGAACATGCCGTTCCAGACGTTCTCGAACAGGATCCGCTGCCCGAGTGCGGCCGCCAGCGGCAGGGCCTTTCGAATCTCCTCTCGGGCTCGATCCGGTCCCTCGGGACCGTCCGCCGCCTTGCCGACGACGAGCAGCACACCGCTGCCACCGGCGGCATGCGAGACCCGAAGGCAGTGCTTCAGGTTGGCGAGGGCGCCGGCACGCACGGTGGCGTCGGGGCTCGTGAACGTCGTCTTCCAATGATCGTGATTGATCGCGTTGTGGATGAAGACGCCCGTGCGGCCCGCGGCCTCGCGCAGCGCCTCCGGCGTCACGCTCGCTGCGGCGTCGAAATCGACGCCATCCATGCCGGCTTCGCGGGCTGCCGCGAGCCGCTCGTCGAGCGTCGCCCCCTTCGTCATCCCGTACTTGCAGGAAAAGAGCAGCCCCTGCTCGGGGCGGGGCGGCAGCAACACCGGCTCGACCACAGGGCTCGACTCACCCGCCGGCTGGGCGGCCGCCTCGCGACCGGCGAGGGTCGCGGCGGCCACGCTTCCGGCGGCACCGAGGAACTGACGACGACGCAGCGGCATGGGGGCCTCGACGAACTGGGAAGAGGAGGTGCCAGAAGCTCCTGATCTTTTCCGAGCGCCTGGCGATGTGCCATGTCCAAAGGTACAAACAAATATACTTTTGTGCTCAGCCCGGCGGCTGGCTGTCGCGGCCCATATGCGCGGATATTCGCACCCGATACGGTCTCTTTGGCGTCCAAAGCGGCCTCCGTCCCATGCGTAAAAGTGCCAAGGAATATTACCGCTATCTGGCCGTGAATCCGCGGGATCACGTCTGGGGCTTGAGCGTGACAGGGGCTGGCTATCAGCCGGCCGGTCCGGGGGTGGATCAGCTGCCGAAGCGCCGGCATCCCTCCGGCCACTTCTACGTCTGGGACGCGGGTCGCGTGCTCAGCGAGTATGCCGTCGTCTACGTCACGCACGGCCGGGGCGAATACGAGTCGCGGGCGACGGGACTCGTGCCGCTCGAACCGGGCGACGCGGTCGTCCTCTTCCCGGGCGTGTGGCATCGCTACCGGCCGACGAAGGCGACCGGCTGGGGCACCTACTGGGTGCACTTCACCGGCACGACCGCCGACAAGCTCACGGCGGCCGGCACGCTGTCGCCGAAGCGGCCGCTCGTCCGGATCGGTGCCACGAGCGACATCGGCGGCACGTTCGCATCGATTCTCGATCTCTTGCGGTCGGAGTCGCCCGGCTTCGCGCAGGTCGCGGCGGCCCGCCTGCTCGAGATCGCGGCGCGGCTGGCGAACGCGTCGACGGTCGAGCGGCCTGTGCCGCGACTCCAGGACGTCGTCCGCCGCGCGCGGCTGGCGCTCGAGGAGGATCCCGGCGGGCTACCGGTGGTGGAGGACCTGATCCGCCAGTTCGACGTCAGCCGCACCCACTTCTTCCGCGTCTTCAAGCAGCAGACCGGCCAGACCCCCTATCAGTATCACCTGGCGCTGGCGATCGGTCGGGCGGGAGCGATGCTTCGTAATTCGTCGCTCTCGGTGAAGCAGATCTCGCTCGGGCTCGGATTCGAAAACCAGTTCCACTTCTCGAAGCTTTTCAAGAAGAAGACGGGGCTCTCGCCGAAGGAGTACCGCAGCCGTTGGCAGGAGGGCCGCGACGATGCCGGCGGGTGACCGGCGCGGAATGGTCAGGGCACAGTGCGGCCTGGGCCCGCCGGCACTATCCCGAAGGCCGCTCCGAGGCGATATTGCTTGCGTGCCGCAGCATCTGTGGCGGCTTCCTCGGGCCCGTAGCTCAGCGGTTAGAGCAGGGGACTCATAATCCCTTGGTCGTGTGTTCGAATCACACCGGGCCTAGTTCGATTTGGTTGCGTGATTTCTCGAACGGATGACTCCTCCGGGGGTGCGGCGTCGGCACCCCCGGAAGTGGCACTGTTAGCAAAACTGTTAGCAAACGGCCCCGCGAACACCCGCTGGAGGGCATCGAACGCCGCCCAAGCCGCCTCGGCCGTCCGCTGGGCGTCGGTGCCCACGTAGAACCGCAGGGTCGTCTCGATCGACTCGTGCCGCATCAGCTCCATCAACTGGGCAGGCATCAGCCGCGCCGCCCACCGCACGCCGAACGCCCGGCGGAAGTCGTGGGCTGACGCATACTTCACCTTCTCGGGATCCTTCGGGCTGACGTAGACCTTCACGCCCGCCGCCTTGCCGATCTTCGAGACGATCTTCGACACCTCCCAGTCGCGGTACCTCCCCTGCCGACCTTCGAGGCGGAACACCGGCCCCGTCCTGGCCGCCTCCGGCGTCTCCAGCAGGAAGAGGGCGAACTCGGGGGCGATGGGCAGCAGCCGGTCGGCGTTGCCCTTCTCCAACTCACCGGGCACCTGCAACATCGGCCGCCCATCCCTCGGGAAAACCGGGAAGATCTTCTCCGGCCGATCCCACCAGAGGTCGAGCGACTCGCCGAGCCGTAGGCCGCTCGCCCAGAGGCCGCGGAGATAGTGCCGCCAGTGCGGCGCGCCCTCCTCGCCCACCACGCCGGGCACGGCGGCTGCCATCCGCTCGAACTCCTCCGCCGTGATCGCCCTACCCTTCATCGGCCGGCCCTTGCTCTTCTTGAGCCGGTGAATCTTCGGGAACGCCGGCCGGACCACGAGCAGCTTCTGCCGGACGGCCCAGTTCAAGGCAGCCTTGAGGTGGGCGAGGTACGCGGCGATCGTCGTCTCCGCGACCCCGTCTTCTCGGAGCCGGACGACCAGGTGCGACAGCCGCGCCTCGGTCACGTCGCGAAGCCGGGTCGGATTCAACTCCTTCTCGACGCGATCAAACACCACGCGGATTTTCACACCGGTCTGCTTCGCCAACCCGGGGACGACCTCCCGCTCATACCGCTCCCGGAACTCGGCCCAGGCCAGCCGCGATGGGAGCCCGCCGGCGCCCGCCTGCAGCTGGGCTTCGAGTTCCGCGGCCAGCCGTTCAGCAAGCTTCCGCTCGCGGGCGAGGCCCGTCCGCTTCACGCTCGTCGTCTTCGTGCGTTTTCGCTGCGTGATCGGGTCGGACCACTGGAGTTGGTAGTACGGCCTGTCGCCGAACTCGACCACGTACACCTTGATCTCGCCGTCGTCAGCCATGAACAACGTCTCCTTGCCGCCCATGCCGGCGGCGCTATGAGGACCGGTCGCCATCCTACGATCCGCCCCCGGCCCGCACCGGGGCGATTTGGTTTCGCGCGCTGCTGCCGACCACTAGGCCGGCGCGACACTTGGTTCCGTGACTTTTTCGACGATCGTGACCTCGGCGCACCGGCCGCGGCCGCCGCGGTGAACCCTCACCAGCCCCGCGGCCTCGAGCGAGTGGACGCCGCGGCGGGCCTGGTCGTGCGTCAGCCCCATTGATCGGCGGAGCGACGCATCGACCCGGATGGGAGCGGTTTTTCCCTTCTGGAGGCCCCGTTTGAACCAGAGGGCATTGCCGGTCGCCAGCGCCGCCTTGCCAGCAGCGTTCGCGCACGCGAGCCACGCCATGGGCGGCTTGCCGCCGAGGTAGAGCTGCCGTGGGTTGCGCGGCCGCGGGCTGGCTGGCACCGCTGCCGGCAAGGGCCCGTTCAGCTGGAAACTGTCCGGATCCAACTCCATTGCCCCCTACCCCTCTACTAATTGAAGAAGAACTATCTGAAGAAATAGAGATAGATAGAACCGGTTCGGCACTCATGCCGACCCACATCGGCACCAGTGCCGAACCACATCAGCGCTCCTGCTGACCCTCCAGCGGCCCTGCCAGCCGCGTGACCGTGTTCCAGAAGTCCTCGCCGGCCTCGTCCACGTACCGGTCTGGATATTTCACGACCTCGACGTCGGTGCCGATCTCGAACCCGCCGAGAACGATCCGCGACGCCTCGCCCATGATCGCGCGGGCACGCTCCACCTCTACGTCGACCGTGTCCACGGGCGCCTCGATGAGCACGGCGTCGTGGATCGGGGCGCACAGGCCGATTCCCGCCTCCACGAGCATGCAGCAGGCCAGGCGGAGCATCTCGGCGCCGTGGGCCTGGCAGGGGAAGTTCGCCAGGCTCCGAGCGTTGGCCCCCTTCACGGGATCGACGGACGCCCCGACATGAATCGGCCAGCCGAAGACGGTCTGCAGCCGCCCCAGGAGCATGGCCCTATCGACCGCCGCCTCGGACCAGCGCCAAAACGCCGGATAGGTTTCGCGGTGCAGCTGGAGGAGCCGCTTGGCCATGTCGACCGGCTGGCCGATCCGATCCGCCAACGCCTCCGCGCCCATGCCGTATTGCACGGCGAGCACACACGCCTTGAACAGCGCCCGCTCGCCCGCGTGCGTCGCCTTCGTGCCCTCCGGCGGGATCGCGCCCGCCTGCTTGCCGAAGGCGAGGTAGGGGTCGCCTGACCGGTAGGCGGCGGCCATGGCATCATCGCCCGAGAGCGCCGCCGCGATGCCAAACTCCTGCTGGCCGTAGTCGATGTAGGCAATGGCCATGCCCGGCCCGGGCTTGATCAGGCCGCGCAGCCACCGCGACGGCCCGAAGATGAACTTGGCATTACTGGGTTGGTTTCGACCGGTCCTCGCGCTGAAGGGCATGATCGCGGTCCGGTTGCGGCCGTCGGGGCCGATGGCTAGGTCGTCGAAGAGCCGCATCTTGCCGAGCGCGGACCGCAGTTCCCGCAATTCCGCGACGACGGGGTACGCCTTCGCCATGGAGCGGAACGTGTCGTCATCCATTGCAAGCTGGCCGCTCTCCAGCCGCGGCCACGGGATGTCGTGGGCGATGAGCCAGTCCGCGAACTTCTCCCGCTTGAATGTCGTGCCGTCAAAAACGCCGTACCGGGCGTCCACTTCCACCACGAGCGCCGCCTGGATCTCCTGCCAGCGGGCCCGCAGGTGTTCGAACATTGGCACATCGATCGGGATGCCGCGGTGCTCCATGCTCGCCACCGCCCAGCCGTACCGCCCGCGGAGTAGCGCCCGCGGTAGGTCGATCCGGGGCAGCATCCGCGGCAGCAGGCGTTCAAGGGCGTACACGTCCTCGGCGCAGTAGTCGAGCAGCGCCTGCCGCTCCTCGGCGGTGAACGGGCCGCCGCGGATGGCGAGGTCTCGCATCGCCGTCTTCTCGGTGCCCTCCATCGCCGGCAAACCGTGGTAGACGAGCGCCCCGAGCAGGCCGGCGCCGCTCGGCGTCTTCAGGCCGTTCGTCATCGCCCGAAACTCGACGAACAGGTCAAGAATCCGCGCGGGCGCCGGCCACCCCAGGGCGTGGAACACACTGAACTCGGCCGGCGCCGCGTACGACACGAATAGCACCCGATCGTCGATCCGGAAGGGCGGCACTGCCGCGGCGGCAAGTTCGTCCTCCCACAGCCGCAGTTCGCGTCCGGTGGAGGCTTCCCTGGCGACCAGGCAGATCGGCACCGGCCGGCATCCCGGCTGCGCGGAATACTCGGCATCGACGAGCCAGACCTCGTCGAAGGCTTCGAGGCCGGTGAGGTTGAAGGTCGTGAATGTGGTCATGGTCAGTTCCAATTCGGGACGAGGGGGTGGTCTTCGGACGCAATGAGCCGGCCGTGGAAGGCGGCGTGGAGAACATCCAGGAAGTCGTCAGCTGGCCAGGTGGGCGGCGACGGCGCGTCGTCGTCCTTCAGGGTGGACACGACGTATTGCCCGGCCGCCTCGTCGGCCACGATGCGGCACCACCGCATTTCGGCGAGGCTGGCGAGCACCCCGGCGGTTTCCCGCCAGGGTGCCGCGCCGCCACGGCCGGGGGTGGGTGTCGGCACGGGCCACACGAACATCTCGCCGTCGTGGTTGACGCACAGCCGCGGGCAGACCATCGTGAGCCTGTCGGCCAACCGCGGCCACAACTGCCCGACGACGAGGTACAGTTCGCCCGATGACGGGTCCCGCAACACCGGCGTGTTGAACCGGCTCTCCGGCCCCGGCTTCACCCGGATCCATTCGTCAGCCCGCGGATTGCGGCAAACGATCGGCGGCAGCGTCGTGCTCATGCGCCACCCCGCAGTTCACGAAGGATCGGGTGGTCGAGACTGTCGATCATCCGGCCGCGGAAGCCCAACTTGATGATCTCGTTGAACGACAGCTCCGGCCACTTCGGGTCGGGCAGCTCGGCTGTCGGCACGTAGTGGGTGTAGATCCCGTTCGTCGTGTCCGAAACCATCCGGCACCACGTCGTCTCCGCGGCCTTGGCGATCTGCAAAGCGGAATCGGTCCACGTGTTGGAGCGACCATCCGCCCCCGGCAGCTTGATCCGCCAGATGAACAGGTCGTTCGCCCGGTTCACGCACGTCAGCAAGAGCGCCGGCGTGATCTCACCAGACAGATCCGCCCACAGCGACGGCGCGACCAAGTACGTCGACCGCTCGACTCCCTTTTCAAGTTCGAGCACCGCCGTCTGGAGTCGCCACGCGTCGCCGGGCCGGACTTGGAACCACTCAGACTTATTCGGTTTGCGGTTCGGCACCGTCGTGATGACCTTCCGGACGCCGAGGCCTTCTGAATAGTCGGCCCCGAGCCGCAGCGCAGCCGGATCGAACGGGTCCGGCGGTTCGGGGCGTGCCGGCGGTGCCGGGGGCGGCGTCGCGGGCAGTTCCGGCGCCGCCGGCTCAGGCGCAGGCGTCAGATTAGTGACGGGCTTGGGCGCCGCTTCATCATCGTGAGGGCTCGGGGTGGAATCGCCGTTCGCGGTCATGTGGGGCTCCTCCTTTCGCTTGGGAGTCTTGGGTTTCACGGTCTCGGTCAGTTCGCGGTCATCGACGGGCGCAGTGGCAGTTGCCATAGGTGGCCTCCGGGGGTAACGGTCCAGGGAAATCAGCCCCGTTGGCGGCCGATCCGCCGCGGGGGTCTCGAGAGCTGGTCGGCCGACGTTCGGCCTTCCTGACTCCCGAAAAACGTCGTAGTCCAAGGGGTTTCACCGGATCCGGCCGCGGTGCGCCGCAATGGACATGGCCGCCGGGGCCCGCACGCTGTCGAGCGGCACCAGCACGCTCGTGACGTCCGGCAGGCGGAGCGTTGGGACCGTGAGGTTGCTCAAGCCGCCGTGGACTTCAACCACCTTCACGCCGTCGATCTGTCGCAGGCGGTCGAGGATCTCGTCTGCCGAGCTGGCGATGACGCCGAGCACCTTGTCGGTGATGGTGTAGACCACGCCGTAGCAGCAGGGGATCATCGCCTTCGCACCAGTCATGTGATGCGCGGGTCGCTTCAATCGGCTCTTCATGGAATCGCTCCTGGGGTAGGGGAAGTCGGGCGTTGGTTCCGGGGTATCGCGGTTAGGTGCGGCGCGGCCGTCGCAGGCGACCACGCTCAAGGGCTGCCAGCTGCGACGGGCTCGCCTTTCTGGTCCGTCGCGGCTTCATGATTCCGGCGACCGTCCGCACATAGCGGCTCGGAAAAACAACCGTCGCGCCGTCGTCACCGTCGTGGGCGATGTCGATGAATGGCAGCGCCCGAAGTCGGTTCGCGACCGCACCGGCATTGGTCGTAGACGCCGCGAGCAGGTCGCCACCCCACGGACAGATCTCACCGTGCCGGCAGACGACCGTGTAGTTCCACGGATCGGTCCACCGGCCGCGGGCAGCCTCGTCGAGGCCGATCTTCCAGCGGTGGCCGAACTCCTTGCGCAGGTCGATGGGCGTGCTCATCGGTCACCGCCTTTCGCCCCGGTCACGAAGGCGATCAGGTCGGCACCGAGCACGTAGAGCCGCTTGCCTGAGCGGTGGGTCTTCAGGCCCGCCCGGACGGCGGCCCGGAAGGCGGCATCTCGCCAGCCCATCCGGGACTTCACTTCATCGAGGCGGTAGAGGGCCTCGGGGGCTATCGACCCGACGCTCCTATCATTCGGCCGCACTGGCGACCGGGGGGTTGGCACGTGTTCCACGGCGTCGCTCCTGGGGGTTGGAGACGCTCAACTGCGTCCCTCCCCCACTGCGACGATTGACCAAAAACACGCCCCAAAATCGCCACAACCCCACACCGACCGCACCAAGTCCTGACCAACCCGCACGAAGTTGGTCAGTCGGCCGTCTTTGTCGTTTTCCGCCCGCCTTTCCGCCTGCATTTCTGCCCGTGGTGGACGGCGTCCGGATCCAGTCCGTTTTGGCGAAGGAGCGCGTTCGCTTCTTGCTCCTGCTGGTCTTCCAGTGCTTCCAGGTCATTCTCCGGCGGGCGGACATGCGTCACCCCCCGTCCGCCCTCGTGTTTCGTCAACTTGCCGTCCTCGATGGCCTGCTCCGCCAGTTCGGCCACCGTCGCGGTCTCCAAGCTCCTGTCGAAGAGGCTTCGTTTTCGATCGTCTTCGTCCTCGTCCTTGTTCGTGGCCAACTTTCCCGCCACCGTTGCCGCCGAGCGGTCGGCGGCAGGTGCACTTCGGGCGTCGTCGTCGTCGGGCAGTGGCATCTTTGTGGAGCCGGGCGCCAACCTGTCGTCCGCCTGTTCTTCCTTCCGGTAAACCTCCCAATCGCCCCACCGTTTGCAGATGAAAGCGCTCTTCACGGAGGCCGTCTCACCGCGGGAGCCTGTCGTGGTGAGGGGGGAATGCCGCCGTCTGAGAGAGGATCCAGATAGTACGTCCTTACCGCCGTTTTCCGCGCGGTAGCGGGCATTGATCTCCTTGGCTGCGCTCGCCGACCCCAAGCCGTAGACTCGCTCACACATCTTTTCTTCGCGCTCTTTTGCTGGGCAGCCCTCGTCCTTCAGCTCGCGTGCCACATCCCGCTCCCACCGGTCGAGCCAGTAGTCGTAGTTCTTCTTCACGCCCCGGCCGCCGAACTTCTGCCCGCGACGTGGCCGTTTCGGCTTGGCCTGCGGTGCCCTTGAGGCCTCCAATATCTGCACGCGATGGCTCAGGTTGTCCTGCGTGGCTTCGAACTTCTCCATCTTCTGGTTGGGGCTGAGGCCCAATGCTTCGCCCAGGCCGATCGCGCCGAATCCGAAGCCCGCGCCGAACTTGCGTGCCGGCGACGCCTCACCGGAACGGGCTTCATCGCGGAACACCGCGCGCAGCTTCCGCTTCAGCTCATCCGACGCCCAGGCCCACGCGCCTTGCCCTTCGGCCTGCGGCACTTCCGGGGCCGCGACGGTGGCTGACAGCTTGGGGTTTGTAAGTCGAGACGTTTCAGGCTTCGCCGCGGGCAGCACACGCGCGACGGGCCGGCCGTCTGCGGTAGGTAAAACCTTCTGGGGGGCCATAAACTACACCTCCTGGGCCTGGGAACATCCATACAAGGACCATCAATCCGGGGCGTGAATGTAAGGCGACTTACATTTGAGTCAAGCGACTTTCCGACTGCCATCGATTTGCCCTTAATAACAGCATCTTCCAGTGCCCCCAGCGTGACCGGCAGTCTGCTTCCGGGGGCCACCAATGTCGCTAAAACCCTCGCAATATCGCGGCATATTCCCTGACCATTATCGAGCCATCAGCGCATCGGTGATGCGTCGCTGCTCCCGCCCGCCGCCCTCTGCCCGCGGGCTTCCCGTTCCTCCAACCGCGTTGCCGCTGCGCACCCACTCCATGCAGATCCTTGTCCTGATCCCCGTCCCGCCGCCCGACTCCACCGGCCCCGATCCTCCCGACATCTACCACTACACAACCGGCTTGAAACTCCGCTCGATCATCAACTCTGGAGTCATCAAGCCCAGCACCGCCCAAGTCCCACCAAACGAGAAGCCCGTCGCATGGTTCTCGACCAGCCCCGAATGGGAGCCCACCGCGACGAAAGTTCCCATCCCCGGCAAGCCTGGCCAACTCGTGACGGCCAAGGCCCAAGGAGGCCTGGTGCGCATCACGGTGCCGATGGACTCAGTCCCGTACAGGATCCAGCAGCTTCCCAAGATCGCGGGCACTTCGCTGAAGGCCTACGCGGGGCTGATCCTAGCCGGCCTCGAACTCGGCGCTGACCCCGGGGCGTGGCGATTCACTCCCACGCCCGTCCCCAGTGCCCTCTTCCGCGAGGTCGAGTTCTACGACTTCGCGAGCGACAGGTGGCTCGCCATAGACCTGGCCGAACTCGCCTGCCGGAACTGACTCAACCCAAACCCAAGGAGCAAACCTCCGTGTCCCCAACCGTCCTCTGCGCCCTGCTCGCCTCCGGGCTGGCTGTCGCCCTCTCCCGCGAGCATCGAATCCGCAGCGCGTTCCAAGACCTCGCCGCCCGACTGCTCAACAAGCTCCGCGAACGGTCCGGCTACGCCGCCGACCATCGCGGCTCCGCAAACACCCACACTTCCCATCGGAGACGCCCATGACCCTTCCGACCATCCTCACGTACCTGACGGGCCCGACCGTCTGGCTCCTCAAGTTTTTCTTCCTGTCCGGCTGGTCGCTCGCGAAGTTCCTGCTCTGGCTCACCTCCCCCGCATGGCTCCTCGCGGCCATCGTCGGCGCTGTGCTGAGCCTCTTCGGCGGCCCTGCTGACGCCGGGTGGTTCAGTTGGGGGCCTGATCCCAAGACCGAGGCTGCGAACCAGGCCCTCCAACGCGCCGCCCAGATCGCCGCTGACGCCGCCAACATTCAGGCCCGGCAGCATGGCCAGATTCTCGAAGCGGTCACTGCTCTCTCCAACGAGCGCACCAGCCTCGCCCAGCAACTCACGCATCTTGGCCAACTGGCGGCGAAGGATGCGACCTGGGCTGCGGCTCTGCATACCGCCGGGCCTGTGCTCATCGCCGTGGCTGTGTTGGCTCTGGGCTGCGCGGCCATCTGGATGTCGACCCGAGCAAGCGACCACGACACCCACCTCGCCAGCGTTCTCGTCGAGGAGATCGTTGGCACTGGACCCAGCTTGCTGGTGGCTGGCTCTGGCGTCCGTAGGCTCCCAGATGACGAGCCGCATGCCCCCGAGCCTGACCTTCCTGCGATCGAGCACACGGACATCGACAACCACACCACAGGAGACTTCCCGTTTTGAGCCACGTCGTCGAAATCAAGACTGAAGTGCGGGACGAGGCAGCGGTGAAAGCCGCCTGCGTCCGCCTGCAACTTCCAACGCCTGAGCACAAGACCGTCCGGCTGTTCAACGCAACGGCCACGGGGCTCTGCGTGCAACTCCCCGGCTGGTCGTACCCCGTCGTGGCCAACCTCGCGACCGGCCAACTCCAGTTCGACAACTACCAAGGCCACTGGGGCGAGCAGAAGCACCTCAACTCGTTCCTTCAGGCGTATGCCGTCGAGAAGGCCCGCATCGAAGCCCGGAAGAAGGGCCATGCCGTCTCGGAGACCCGGCTCCAGGACGGCTCCATCCGCGTGACCATTCGCGTGGGAGGTGCCGCCTGATGAGCACCCCTACCACCAAGACCATCGAGATCACGGTGACGTCGGAAGGCGCCACCAGCATCAAGACCAGTGGCTTCATCGGCGGCTCGTGCAGGGACGCCACCCGAGATCTGGAGCGCGCGCTGGGCGTCGCCAGAACCGCGCACCTGCTGCCGGAGTATTTCCGGCGAACCAGCACCGGCGAGCAGCTGCGGCAGGGCAACTAGCACGCCGGAGCACCACCACCCACACCTTCACCCGGAGACCCACATGGCACCGACCGACCACGAGTACCTGGAGCAGTTCATGGCCCAGTACCGTCAGCAGGAAGTCGCCCGGCTCGATACCGCCAAGGACAGGCTCAAGACCGAGATCATTCCGCGGCTCAAGCAGTGGGGCGTCGCAAAGGTAAAGGCAGAGTATTCCGGCTACGGCGACTCCGGCTGCATCGACGGCATCACGTACCTCGATGCCCACGACCAACCCGTGAACATGGCCATCGTGGAGCCCGCAAGTAACCCAGCCATCGAGGACGTGCTCTACGAGTTCCTGCCCGCGGGGTTCG
>Ga0255182_1000444_pt1 | contig 28416 bp, 34 predicted proteins | sample Atl_UVDOM_RepA_8_FD_188420 | JGI IMG/M metagenome (GOLD analysis project Ga0255182, IMG submission 188420) | Freshwater microbial communities from Altamaha River, Georgia, United States - Atl_UVDOM_RepA_8d | ecosystem: Environmental > Aquatic > Freshwater > River | place: USA: Georgia...
AAGGAAGTCACCCCTACGTTGCCGCGCAGTTGACCGCGCACAACAGTTCAGGCCGGTATTCCAACGGCCTGGTGACGCACGGTGGCTCGGGGGGCGGCGGTATCGTGACGCTCGACGACACACTGGGCAACGAGTTCAGTCACGAGGTCGGCCACAACTACGGGCTCGGCCATTATGTGGGTGGCTTCAAGGGCTCGGTGCATCGCAGTGCCGATCAGATCAACTCCACGTGGGGTTGGGACGCCGATAGGAATCGTTTTCTTCCCAACTTCGCACCGGTTCGTAGCGGAAAGGACACATGCCTGGAAAGCCAGTGCCAAAGTCCGTTCGAGGGGCGTTCGTTTGGGCTGGATGCGATGGCGGGCGGGGCGCCGCTCTCGGGCTTCAACCGATTCACGCTCTACACGCCTCATTCGGCGGCCATCATCCAGAAGTTCTTCGAGAGCAAGGCGGTGTTCGACGCGAGTTCGCCCACCGGATTTCGCAAGTGGGATGACAGCACGAGCCAGATGGAGCCATACACGCACCGCATCGAGATCGCCGAACAGATTGCCGCTCCGCCGAGCGATATCGGCGAGGGGAAAATGGCCAGTCTGCTCGCCGAATACGATCTGGTCAGGGTGGCGATGCAGGATGGCAGTTGGACCAAAGAGGTGCAGCTTCCCGCCGCCTCGGCCGCCAACCGTGGTCGTTGCGTGACGATCAATCAAGGCGCGACGTACGACAGTTTCCTGTCCGTCAACGGGAAGAGGGTGAAGATGCCCCGCGGCTTTCAGGCGAGTTTCACGTCGGACGGCAAGCGTTGGAAGGAAGGACAGCCGGGAAGCCAGTGGATCGAGCGAAAGCCGCAGGCATTCGGCGTTCCTGTGGTGACGGTCGTCGGCTACTACGATCCTCGGGGCGAGTTGAACAGCTATGTCTATCCGGCGTTGCACGGAGCGTATGGCTTCACCTACGCCGACGATCGCGAGCGGGTGACCGAGCAGGACTGCCAACTCGTGGTGGAGACTCGCGAGGGGACGCTTCGCTTTCGTCTCGCGAAGCATCGATTCAACGCGGAAGTGATGAACAAGTTCCATGTGAACATTCCCCAGTCGAGCCAGCCGCATAGCGTCAGTGTCGTCTGCGGCGGCAAAGTTCTCGACAAAAAGACGATCACTCCGCCGGCCGAAAAGCTGGTCTACACGACAACTCCGGCCCTGTAGCATGGGTCATCGGGACCTCGGCGGGGTCGGGATCATTCGAGGCAGACTGTGAGGGATGCGATGCACGATCCTGGCTCGTGCCCATGCGCTGCCGATGCCCTAGGGACAGGCCTCTGCCGGCGAGTCATTTCTTTCCGGCCCGATTCGCGAAGGGGGCCGCCCCATGCGACGCGCCGTTCGCCCGCGGCGAGTCAGCCATGGATTCGTCCGTCGCATTCCGGCACGAGTGGAAGTGACCGACGGCCGTGACTCAATGCCGTGGGTCGGTGCGAGGCCGGCAGCCGTATGCTCACCAGATGATCGCCCGCCCCGCCGTTCACTGGCGCGACGCCCGGAGCAATTCTCTCGCACCAGGAAGTCGGTGCGGACATCAGGCACGTTCGAGCTTGGAGAGTCTGCTCCGTCGCGCAGGACGTCAACGGCGTGCCCGGACTGCAAGACTTCATCGACGACGGCTACGTCGTCTGCGCCACGGCCTTACCAAGGCGTCGGCACTCCGGGGCAACATCAATACATGGTCAACCGAACCCAGGCGCGTGATGCGGTCTCCCGCGCCCATGCCGCGCGCACACGCGGCGATGGCGGTGCCGGCATCAAAGCCGGCAGCGCCGGATGGTCGCAGGGCGGCGGTGCGTCGGCGGCCGTGGCCGAACCCGATCCCGAGGATTACGGCGACTTGAAGGTGAGCGGCACTGTCTGCATGTCGCCGAGCGCAGCCGCAGTCGTCTCAGGTCAAGCAACTCGGCGGTAGCGTCGAGATCAAGGACTACCCGGACGACGCTCACTTCTCGTTGCCACAGCCCTGCGCTCCCGACGCGCGGAAGTGGTTGAACTCCATGTTCTGATCGACGTGGCCCTGCAGAGATCCGTCGCCATCCGGGATCGCAAGTCGCCCGTGCCTCGCTTCCATGAACACCCGCCGCCGTTGCTGAATATGTCCTGAGTCGCCTCTCCCGGCTGGGCATCGACAGGATCTTCGGCGTGCCGGGAGACTGCGTCTTTTCGATCGACGATACGGCGGAACGGGTGACCGGGCTCGCGTGGGTGGGCTGTGCCAACGAGCTCAACGCCGCCTCTGTGGCCGCCGGCTACGCCCGCATCCGCGGGGCCGCGATGCTTTCGACGATCTACGGCGTGGGCGAACTGTCGGCGATCAACGGTGAGGCAGGCGCACCGCCTGCCGGTGTTCCACTTGGCCGGCATGCCGAGCGAACGGATTCAGCGGCTCGGGCTGGTCAGAGAGCCAGCCGCTGCCGGACGCGGTGATCGACGCGGGCTAAAAGATCCGTGCCTCTCCCGTCGGCTGATCGGCACGCTATCGGCCTGCCACGAGTGCCTCCCAAAACTCTTCCGGGCCGGACACGGAGTTGTGATCGGTGCCATCGATCACCCGCAGCGTCGCCACGCCCGGCCGAAACGCCGCGAGGAGCTTGCTGGTGTCGCGCATTGGCACGAGCTCGTCGTGCGACGCCGCGAGGATCAGTGTCGGGCAGGAGACGCGGGCCGCATATCGCCACGACTGCCAGGGGTCACGGAGGAGCAGCCTCATCGGGAGAAACGGAGCGACCCGGCTCGCGATGGCGAGAATGCTCTCGAAGGGGGCGATGAGCACGAGCCGCGCGACGGGCGCCTCGGCAGCGAGTTGGATGGCAAGGCTGCTGCCGAGGCTGCGGCCGACCGCCATCACGTCAGGATGGCGTGCATGCACCAGCTCGAAGAGTGCTCGAGCGTCATTTCGCAGGGCCACTTCGGCCGGATGGCCGGTGCTGCCGCTATAGCCGCGGTAGTGCAGGGCATAGATGGCACGGTCAGGAAAGGCGGCTGCCAGTTCCGGCACGGTGAAGGCGACGTCTTCGGCGTTGCCACCGAAATAAATGAGGGCCTTCGGGACGTCGATCAGGCGGGTGGCTAACCGCAGACGGGCTCCAGGCACTTCGAGCACGTCCGACGCGGCATGTGCCGACGTCGCGGGTGTCGGCATGTAGATGAACGACCTCTGGAAGACGAAGAAGAAAAGGCAGAGCACGCAGTACGCGCCCAGGGCGATCGTCAGGGTGGTCCAGAGCATGCGGCGTGTCCTCATGCGACGACGAAAACGGTGAGCCAGCGGCTGGGATCGAACACGTTGAGCGGCCGCAATGGGTGGATTGCGTCAAAAGGGGGCCAGGGCGATAGCACTTCTCGCGTCAAGGTGCTCAGGCAGATGCCGTTGTATGAATATTCCCGTGAGAAGGCAGCCGGAAAGTCGAACTGCTCATCCGTGGGGACGAGCAGTCCGCGCCGGTCATCCGGTGCAGAACCCGGGGCCGTCAGGAGCCATCGACAGTTCACGAAACCCCCCCCAGGTGAAATGGACGACCGGCACCGTCAATTCGATCATCCGACGCACGATCTACCGGGGCTTCGAGACCTTTCGCAAGAAGAAAGCGAAGCGGAAGCTGCGGACCGGGAAGTCGGAATACGTCTGGAACGACGAAGACAAGATCCAGACGCGGGAGAGCCCGCATCTGCGGATCGTGTCGGACCACCTCTGGTACCAGGCCAACGAGGTCGTCGACAAGCGTCGGGTGTTCCAGGAGCCGGTCCGCAACGCTGGCCATCCGCTGCGCGGCACGACCCGGCAGCGCCGCGGGCCGCTCGCCGGAGTGTTTGTCTGCGGCGTCTGTAACGCGCCGATGTACTCCTACGGCAAGAAGGACGGCATGTACCGTTGTTCGGCCGCCGCCAAGGGGGCGTGTTGGAACCGCGTCTCCTGTATGCGGGAGCGGGTCTATCCGGCCGTGCTCGAGGCAGTCGTGGACGAGGTGCTGTCGCTCGACGGCGTGCGGGCGGTGGCGGTGGAACCCATGTCTCGGGCGGGACAGGGGGCCGGGAAGCCGCCGGTGGTGTTCGAGCGATTGCTCTTGGTCAACGCGTTTCACGAGCCGGAACTCGTGCGGCATGCGCGTCTGATCGTGGAGCGGCGACTCGAGGGCAAGACCTACAAGGAGATCGCCAAGGAACTCGATCTCACGAAGTACCACATGGAAAACTGCGCCCGTATCACACGGCTGATGGAGGAAGCCGGCCTGCCGGAGCCCTACCGCAGGTGACGGACAAGCCGGACACTGTCTCGCGATGGTGCAGCAAGCACTGGCTGAAGGCGGGTGAACGCAAGGGCGGCGGCAGACGCCGCAAGGGGGCGTAGCTTGGCGACCAGTTCGACGATGGTGATGGCAGAGGCGGCGCCCTTGGGGCCCGCCCCTGCTGGCCTGCTTTCGAGGGCCCCGCGCCCTTGGCGGATGCTGCGTATTCCGGACGATCGTATACTGCAGGGAGTCCGAGTCGCTCACATGAGGTTCCTAGGCCATGAATCCTCCCGACAAGCAGGTTCATATTCAGGCGACGGTTGGAGCCCATGGGTCTGTCGTTCTCGATCAGTTGCCCTACGAACCAGGCCAACGGGTCGATGTGACGATCAGCCCGATCGCTCCCCCGACCGTGGAAGGCACTTCGCGGTATCCGCTGAGCGGATTGAAAGTAGAGTACGACCAGCCATTTGAGGGCATTGCTGAAGCTGATTGGGAAGCGGCCCGGTGATTATCCTCGCTACGCACATATGGGTCTGGTGGATTCACCAAGATGATCGACTTCCGAAGAAGACGAGGTTGTTCATTGCCCAGCAGGAAACCCGCCAATTCGTTTCAGCGCAATCTCCTGTTGGGAAGTAGCAAAACTGGTGGAGCGAGGTCGACTCCGGCTGCCGCTGCCAACCGATCAGTGGCTCCATGTTGCACTCGCCTATCCCGGTGTGCGACTTTTGGATCTCACTCCAGACATCGCTGCCGATGCGTGCAGTCTGCCGGGAAATTTTCACGGCGACCCAGCCGATCAGATTATCGTCGCAACCGCGCGACATTGTCGCAGTGATCTTGTGACGATGGACCAGCGAATTCTTGCGTACACGCACGTGCCGCTGGCGCGGATGGAGTAAATCGCAGTCGGCCGTGGGACGTCGCGGTTATCGCCGTGTAGGAGATATTCCATGAAGATCGCGTTTCTCGGCACCGGCTTGATGGGAACCGGCTTCGTGCGTCGGCTGCTGGCGCAGGGGCACACTGTGCACGTGTGGAACCGCTCGCCTGCGTCGGCGAAGGCGCTCGAGGCCCATGGGGCCAAGGCGTTTGCCGCGTCCGCCGACGCGGTGGCGGGCGTCGATCGGGTGCATCTGTCGCTGGCCGACGACGTGTCGGTCGACGCGGTGCTGGAGCCGCTCGCCGCCGTCATTCCTGGGGCGTGCTGGATCATCGACCACACGACCACGACGCCGAGTGCGACCGGTGAGCGTGCCCGCCGCTGGGCGGCACGGGAGCGGGTGTATCTCCACGCGCCGGTGTTCATGGGGCCGGTCAATGCGGTGGAGGGCACCGGCGTCATGCTTGTGTCTGGAGCTCCGGAGCAGTGTGCGAGGGTGCTGCCGGACCTCGAGCGGATGACTGGCAAGGTGTTCCAATTGGGGCCGCAGCCGGAGCGGGCGGCGGCGTTCAAACTCTTCGGCAATCTGGCGTTTCTGGGGATGTCGGCACTGGCTGGCGACATCGTGCGGCTGGCCCATGCCACCGGCGTCGATCCCCAGGATGCAGCGAAGATGTTTCAGCAGTTCAATCCTGGGGACTACTTTCCGGCCCGGTTCGCGAAGGTGGCCGGAGGCCCGTTTGAGCCGGCTTCGTTCACCGTCAGCATGGCCCGGAAGGATGTTCGGCTGATGGTGGATGAGGCGGCGGAGCACGGCTGCCCGCTGGTCGTCATGCCGGCGGTGGCCGCCCAATACGCCGCGGCGATCGCCCGTGGCGAGTCAGCCATAGATTCTTCCGCTGCATTCCGGCACGAGCGGAAGTGACCGACGGCCGTGACTGAGTGCCGTAGGTCGATGCGGGATCCGTAGCCGCAAGCCCGGCGTCACTCAGCTCTTTGTGGCACTGCGTGGTCTTTCCTTATCTCATCATGCCCGTTCACGATGATCTTGCTCACGACATTGGCGTGGGCCTGAATGAGAGAGGCCACATACGGGTCGTCGGACGTCTCGGTCACGTTGACGCCCGTTTTGATGTCGGCGATCTTCATGTGGATCTTGTTGGCGTGACGAAACACCTCCCGATACAGCGGATCCTGGAGATGGATGCCTCGTCCCTCCTTGAGACGGGCATGCATGGCCGCCACATGAGTCCGAATGCCCACCACCACCTCGGGGTCGTCGGACTCCGTAACGGTCTCCACGCCGTTGGGGATGTGCTTGATCGTTCGCTTGATCTTGGATCGATTATCCACCAGGAAATGAAACCATTTCCTATCTTCGTGGAACCTCGGGTCGTCCCACTGTCCTCGACCATACCCTCGCTCGTAGCCTGGTCGAGCAGGCGCAGACTCATCCCGATCCACGGTGGCGGGTGGCTCTTCTGCTCGAACAGCCCCGCCACTCACCGTTAACCCAAGAGCGACGACGAGGAATGCTGGTTTCATGGCGGCATCTGCGTTCCCGGGGAGGTGGTCGCCGCTTTGTGCAGACACGAAGACAGACAATGACGGCGGCCTGGAGTCACATTATTCGGCCGTGATTCCTTGCCCGGCCATCGGCAGGGTGCATGCTGCCATGCATGCAACACCTTCGGTAGCTGATCCCCCACACAGCCCGTGAGACACCTTCCGGGCACTCTCCTTCCGCGGCCGTCGCAGTCGCCGAGATCTCACCCGGCGCAGCGGACTAGGTCAATGCGCCATGGCACGAGCGCGCCGCGCGTGGCCCTCGACACGGAGGTGCGCGCCATCATGTCGAGCACCTTCTAGTGTGGTGGACACTATGTGTCGCTGGTTCTGGGGCAGCCGGAGTGATGCGACTGGAGAGCCTTGTCACGACGTGCGCATCTCACGGCACCAGTCTGCCACCTTGGACCGAATCTGATCACGAATGGTGCGGATGGCGGCCATCCGCTCGTCATGTGAACCGGTCAGGGTAGAGGGGTCGGGAAACCCCCAGTGGAGTCGAATGGCTGGACCAGGAAACAAAGGGCACCGCTCGGCGCTTGCCTCGTCGCACACGGTGATGACGTAGTCGAACACCGGGCCGCGGGCGAGCATCTCCGCGACACTCTTCGTTCTGGCCTTTGAGATGTCGATGCCCACCTCGTGCATCGCCTCGACGACCAGCGGATTGAGCGTGCCGGGCTCGAGGCCGGCACTCTCCGCCTTGAACAGTTCCTGGTCGAGAGCGTTGAGAAATGCCTCTGCCATCTGGCTGCGGGCGCTATTGTGGATGCAGACGAACAGTGCTTTTTTCATCTCAATCTCCAGAGGGTGAAGGGGTTGTCAGCGAACGGCGGGGCGGTCCGCCGCGTCGTGGGGAAACCAGGCCTGCGTCCACCGGCAGAACCGCACCAGCATCAGCATCACGGGCACCTCGATGAGCACGCCGACGACGGTCGCGAGCGCCGCCCCCGACGCGAGGCCATAGAGCATCGCCGCGGTCGCGATCGCCACCTCGAAATGGTTCGACGCGCCGATCATGGCGGATGGAGCCGCGTTTTCATACGTGAAGCCGAGCATCTTCGCGAGCAGGTACGTGACCGCGAAGATCAACACCGTCTGCATGAAGAGTGGGATCGCGATCCAGAGGATGGTGAGCGGGTTGGCCACGATCGTGTCCCCCTTGAAGGAGAAGAGGAGAACGAGCGTCGCGAGCAGGGCCGCGATCGTGATGGGCTGCAGCCAGCGCAGAAACCGCTCCTCGAACCACTCGCGGCCGAACGAGCGCACGATCCACAGCTGCGACACGATGCCCGCCACGAGCGGAAGGGCCACATAGACCAGGATCGAGAGCAGCAGCGACCGCCAGGGCACGGGGAGCCTGCCCATGCCCAACAGCAAGCCCCCGAGCGCTCCGTAGAGCACGAGCATGGTGAGCGAGTTGACGGCGACCATCACGAGCGTGTGGCCGGCGTTGCCCCGGGCGAGGTGGCCCCAGACGAGCACCATCGCCGTGCAGGGGGCGATCCCGAGCAGGATGCAGCCGGCGAGATAGCTCCGCCACAAGGGCACTTCGAGCATCTTCACCCCATCGTGGAGCACGACCGTGCCGGCGCCGTAGGTCTGCCCTACGTCGAGGTTCAGCCCCAGCGGCATCGTCACGTGATCCACGGCTTCGGGACCGATGAAGGGGAGAAAGAGCGAGCCGAGGAAGAAGAGGGCGATCGCGTACATCGTGAACGGCTTGAGCGCCCAGTTCACGACGAGCGTAAGCAGGACGGGTCGCAGCGACTTCCCTGCCTTCAGCACTTCGGCAAAGTCGATCTTCACCATGATCGGGTACATCATGAAGAACAGGCAGATTGCGATCGGGATCGAGATCACTGGCGCTCCATCGACGGTGATCGACATCCTGTCGAGCGACGTGGCGAAGTCGGGAGCGAGGCGGCCGAGCGCGATGCCGGCCACGATGCAGAGCACGACCCAGAGGGTGAGGTAGCGCTCGAAGAAGCCGATGCCGCCGGGGGGCGTCGTGACGGGCGTGTCGTGTGTCATGGAAGCTTCCGTGGTGCGGGGCTGCAATAGGTGCGAGAGAAATGCGCGGTGGATACCATGGGGGTATCGAAACGGAGGTGTGCAATGCCGAAGGTAGACGTGTTCGACAAACCGATGTGTTGCTCCAGTGGTGTCTGTGGGCCGGAGGTCGATCCGGTGCTCGTCAGGTTTTCGGCGGATCTGCTCTGGCTCACACGCCAGGGCGTCGAGGTCCAGCGGCTCAATCCAGCGCAGCAGCCGGAGGCATTTGCAGGCAGCGAGCTCGTGCGGCGGGAGCTCGACGCCCACGGTGCGGCCTGCCTGCCCGTGGTGGCGGTCGATGGAGCAGTGGTCAGCCGAGGCGTGTATCCCACGCGGGCGGAACTGGCTGGCTGGGCGGGCGTGCCATGCCCGACGCTTCCGGAGCTGTCGGTGATGAAGACGGACTGCTGCGAAGGCACGGCCAGCGGTGACACGCCCGGGTCATCGTGCTGCTGACGCCGGACTGTGCCGGCAGGAACCAACGGAGGGTGATCATGGAACTCGTCGACAATCCCACACGGCTCCTCTTCTTCACAGGCAAGGGGGGCGTTGGCAAAACATCTCTCGCCTGCGCCACCGCGGTCACGCTCGCCGATCGGGGCCGCAAGGTGCTTCTCGTGAGCACCGATCCGGCGTCCAATCTTGGTCAAGTCTTCGGGATGACGATCGGCGAGCAGGAGCCGACCCCCGTCGACGGAGTCCCGGGCCTCGACGCCCTCAACATCAACCCGGAAACAGCCGCCCAGACCTATCGCGATCGCCTCATCGGGCCGGTGAGGGGCATCCTTCCTCCAGACGCTTTGAAGGGCATGGAGGAACAGCTCTCCGGCGCCTGCACCACGGAGATCGCCGCCTTTGACGAGTTCACCGGCCTGCTCACCGACGGTCTGGCGACGGGCAGGTATGACCATGTCATTTTCGACACGGCACCCACGGGCCACACATTGCGACTGCTGCAGCTGCCGACTGCGTGGTCGAACTTCCTCGAATCGAGCCAGTCCGGGGCGTCGTGCCTGGGGCCGCTGTCCGGTCTGGAAAAGCAGCGGCAGCAATACGCCCGTGCGGTGGCCGAACTCGCCAACGGTTCGACGACGACGATGGTGCTCGTCGCCCGTCCGCAACGGGCCGCGTTGGCGGAAGCCGACAGGACCAGTCGCGAACTCGCGGCCCTCGGCATCGCGAATCAACGTCTCGTGATCAACGGCATCCTGCCCGAGTCGAAAGCCGCGGATCCGCTGGCGTCGGCACTCCGCAGCCGTGAGGCACAGGCTCTGGAGGCCATGCCGGAAGCCTTGCGGTCGCTGCCGCAGGAGCGGGTTTCGCTGCAGCCGCGAAACATGGTTGGCGTCGCGGCGCTGCGGGCCCTGGTGGCGTCCCCCGGTGAGTCGCCCGCGACGGCCCCAGCTGACGAGCCGAGCCGCCTGCCATCGCTGCCGCCCTTGGCGACGCTCATCGACCAGATCGAGCAGGAGGGCCACGGCCTGGTGATGGTGCTCGGCAAGGGCGGTGTCGGGAAGACGACGGTGGCGGCGGCTATCGCCGTGGAACTCGCATCCCGCGGCCACGATGTGCATCTCACCACCACCGATCCAGCAGCGCATCTGTCGATGACCCTCGAGGACGCCCTGCCGGCAAGGCTCGCTTCCCGCCTCGTGGTGGATCGGATCGATCCCGAGGCCGAGCGTGACCGGTACCGAGAGCACGTGCTTGCGACCAAGGGCTCCGGGCTCGACGAGCATGCCCGAGCGCTCTTGGAGGAAGACCTCCGCTCGCCCTGCACGGAGGAGATCGCCGTCTTCCAGGCCCTCTCCCGCATCATGCAGGAATCGCGGAGGAAGTTCGTCGTCGTCGATACGGCGCCGACCGGCCACACGCTGCTCTTGATCGATGCGACGGGGGCCTACCACCGCGACGTCGTGCGGCACATGAGCCCGGACGTGCGGGTCGTGACACCCATGATGCGGCTGCAGGACCCCACCCAGACGAAGATGGTGATCGTCACGCTGCCGGAGACGACGCCGGTGCTCGAGGCGGAGGCGCTGCAGACCGATCTGCGGCGGGCGGGCATCGAGCCGTGGGCGTGGGTGGTGAACTCTTCGCTTGCCGCGGCGTCGTCCCGCGATCCGCTGCTCGTGGCAAGGGCCCGACAGGAGTTGCCTCACATCGAACGAGTCGTCCGCGGGGTGCCTCGGGCCGCGATCATCCCGTGGGTGGCCCGCGAGCCAGTCGGGAGCGAACGGCTCATCGAGCTCGTCCGCGGTGGAGCCGACGAAGTGGCCGCGAGTGTTCCCCGCTAGCGGTTGGCTTTGGGCGTGCGCCGACGCGGCGAGGCGGGCGGGCAGCAGGGGGCCGCCTTCGCCAGTTTCGCGGCGCGGCGATCGTCGGCTTGAAGCTCCGGCACTTCCGAGAAGCAGTGCCGCAGGCATTCGAGCAGCTTCTTGTGGAAGGTCGTCGTGGGTCGGGCGAGCGAGTAATAGCTCCACAGACCCTCGCGCCGGCACGTCACGAGCCCGGCCGCCCGCAGGCACGCCAGATGCTGCGATGCCCGTGGTTGAGTCGCCTCCACGATCGTCGCCAGGTCGCCCACGCACATCTCGCCGGCGAGCAGGAGGTGGAGGATCCGCAGGCGGGTCACATCTGAAAAGGCCTTGAACATCGCGTCGACGCCCGCGTCGCCCGGCGGACAGGTCGCCTGTCGCATCGTCGCGGTTCCACAGTCGCCGTCGCAGCACTCGCTCTGCTTCTTCGCCATCGCCGACCTTTTCGGTATGAGTCGGGGCCACTCCCATCAGGGTGCGTATCCTTCCCGAAGACGCCGAATCAGGCAACGACACGTTTTGCGGCTTCCGCGTGGACGGTCAACCCGGCTTCACCAACCAGCCTGCCTTCGACGAGGCGGATGACCCGCTTGGCCCGCTGTGCCGCCCGGGGATCATGGGTCACCATCACGATGGTGCGGCCTTCGGCGTTGAACTCCTCCAGAAAGCCGATCACCTGGGCGGCCGTCTCGGGGTCGAGGTTGCCGGTCGGCTCGTCGGCGAGGATCGCCGCCGGGTCGTTGGCCAGCATCCGGGCGAGCGCCACCCGCTGCTGCTGTCCCACGCTCAACTCCGTGGGCTTGTGGTCGAGCCGGTTTCCCAGGCCGACCCGCTCGAGCATGGCCGCGGCCCGGTCCCGCTGCTCCGCGAGCGGAACGCCGCCGAGGTACAGCGGCACCTGCACGTTTTCTATCGCCGTCAGGTACGGCACGAGGTTGAACGTCTGGAACACGAAGCCGATGTACCGCTTCCGTAACCGGGCCCGCTCGTTGGCCGACCGCTCGTAGAGCGAGTGCCCGTCGAGCAGCACTCGCCCCGATGTCGGCGAGAGCATGCCGCCGAGCATCAACAGGAGCGTGCTCTTGCCACTACCGCTGGGCCCCACGAGCGACACGAAGTCGCCCTTCTCGATCTCCATCGTGGCCTGATCGAGCCCCGTCACGGGCTGCCGCCGCAACTGATACGTCTTGGTCACGTTCTCCATGCGGAGCATGGTTCAGGTCTCCCGAAAGGTGGCAACCGGATCGAGCTGCGACGCTCGCCAGGCCGGGATGAAACTCGCCGCCAGGGCGACGCTCACCGAGATCACCAGGGCCCAGAGGGCGAGCCCCGGCATCGGGAGGACGGGAACACCTGCCAGCTTCGGGCCGAGCGTCACCGCGAGGACGGTGCCGATCACGTAGCCGCCCACTCCGCCGATGAGCCCCAGCAGGAGCGCCTTGGAGAGGAAGATCCGCTGGATCAGCCATGATTCGGCGCCCAGCGCCATGAGCGTGCCGATCTCACGGCGGCGCTCGGAGACGTTCGCCGAGATCGCATTGGCGATGCCCGCGCCACCCACCAGCACGATGATCGCCAGAAAAATCTGCGACAGCCGCTCCATCATCCGGTTGAGCGTGATCTGCGTGTCGACCACCTGCTTGACCGTCACGACCTTGGCATCGGGAAGCAGCGTGTTCACGCCCTCCACGAGGCCCGCCGCGATTTCCTTGCAGCAGCCGACGATCTCGATGCAGTTCACCAGCTCGCCTTTCTGGGAGAGGTCTTGGACGGTGTGCAGGTGGGCGAAGATCCGGGAGTCATCGACGGTGCCCGTCTCGGGGAGCACCGCGACGACGTTGAACGCCTTCCCGAGCAGCGTCAGTGAGGCTCCCTCGGCGATCTTCTGCCTGGCCGCCACGTCGGCACCGACGAGAACCTCGTCGGCCGCGAGGTCCTTGATGACTCGCTTCCTCGTGAGCGTCTTCCTGTCTTCCTCAGATGGCGTGTCGCCCATGTCGATGGCGCCGCAGCCGATCGGTCGTGAAAAGATCCCCGCCCCTGCCCAGGCCGCCTTCGCCTGAAACTCGCTCTTGGGGAGGATGCCGGTCAGCGAATATCGCCGACTGTCGATGGTGATCGGCACGCAGAGCTTCGGCGACAGGTTGTCAACTCCCTGCAGTTCCGACATGGTCAGCCGCATGACGTACTCTTCGGGGATCACCTCGTCGTGCATGTCGGCGGCGTAGTAGTCCTGCAGCGAGACCGATTTCGGCAGCACGAGCACGTTGGCGCCGAGGCTGTCCAGTTCGCGGGCCACCGCCTTCTCCGAGTAGTAGGAGATGGTGCGGATCGCGATCAGCGTGGTGATGCCGAGGATGATCCCGAAGGCCACCGTCAGCATCTGGGCCTTTCGCTCGAGCAACTCTCTCCAGACCAGGGTGCCGAGGTTCATTTCGAGACTCCCTTGGCGGATGATTTCTGGGAGGGGCCGCATTTTCCGCCCGGGCAGCACTGCCCCGGCCCACACTTTCCATCCGGGCAGCAGCCGCTCTTGGCGTCGGTGACCTTGGCGACGATGGCCGCCGTCGATACGGCGCCGACGAAGGTGGCCACGGGATTGCCCGGCGGGGCGAGCAGTACAGTCATCGCCTTGTCGGTCGTCGGCGATACCTTGAGGCTCGCCAGGAACGTGGCCTCCGCGGGATCGGCGGGGTCGAGCACGATGCCCTCCGCCGCCTGCGCGAACCGTGGGTCGGCGAGGAATCCGGCCGCAGCCTCGAGGGCCTCGCCCGCGTGCGAAGTCAAGGAGTTCTGCACGCTCAGCAGCACCATCTTGTTGCCCTGGAGGGCTTTCATGCACGACGCCGCGCCGTCGCTCACGATCCCGTCGCCGGCAGTCGCAGCCTGGAAATCAAGCGGCCATGCCTTGGTGACAGCGCCATTGGGGGCGATGGCGAGCACCAAAGGCATGGGCGCGCGAGAGACCTTGAAGGCGTCGACGGTGGCCTTTTCTTCGGGGTCGGACACGCACACGCTGATGGCGTCGGCCCGATCGCCGAGCGTCGCCAGCGCCGCGTCGAATGTCTCTCGCTTGCGTTGCGTGGCTTCGCCTTCGGTCTTCCAGAAAAATACGTAGGCGTAGCGATTCTGCTCAGCCGCCTTGGCCAATGCCGTGAGGCCGGGGCTACTGCCCGTTGGCCACGGGTTTGGGCGTGCCTCGTCGGCCCGCACTGGCTGGCCGAGTGAAAGTGCAAGGCAGATCGTCAACTGCACGAGGGCGAGAGCCGGAAGTCGCTGGAGCATGGCGGGGTTCCTGGGTGCGAGTCGCTGAGGACCACGATCTCACCACCTGTCATCTATATTCGTCAAGGTGCATATATGGACTTGAGGAAGGCGAGGCTAAATGGGTGCGTTGGGCGCAGTGTTTTCGCCATGACACCTTGCGAAAATGCCACCTCACTTCAAGCGGCTGCTTCGCGCGCGGCTCAGTGAAACGCCGATGACGGCACCCGTATTCGCCGCCCCCGCCCGGGCGCCCATCCCCGCGCTACGAACGTCAGGTCAGAAAACCACCACGTTCAATGACCGGCCGGTGCGGCGTGTGCGATACATGCCGGACGGCACGGTGATGTTGAAACTCTACGAGCCGCGGCCCAACCGCCGTGCTCGCCATCTCCGCTTGTCGCTGGTCCAGTGGCTGGCACGCCGCGGGATCGATCTGTTGGAAAGCCACGCGACGCCGCGTGCCCAAGCCAGGCAACTCGCCCGCCGCCGTTACGGGTGACGAAAATGCCGCTGTTTTTCGCGGCCGTGAGCACCCGGGAATAAGCGACTTTTCCGAACGGATAACCCGCTTATTCTCGGGTTCTTACGCCGCCGCTTTTTCCGGGCTTTTCGCGAGGGAACGCCGCCCGAATCGTGTCGTCGTCCATGCCATCGCCGGCTAGACATTCGCTTCTCGACAGCTGGCAAGCGCGGGCTGACTGTCGCCGGCAGCGAGGAACCGCATGGCTACTCACGACCGGCTTACCCATCATTACGCCGGGATCGGATTGGATCGGTCTCATCGACATCGAAAGCTCCGCTGGGGCGATACTGCGAGTGTACAGGCGTGCATAAAGGAGTCAAGCTGCGCGCGGCGGGAAAACAGAACGCTGGGAGCATTGGAAGGCCCGCCACGGTGGCCGGCCCCCGGATGCACAGCGCCTACACTGTCCACGGAGTGAGTCGCTTGCGTGGCGAATGGTGACAGGATGCATGATTCCGCGCCGCCGGTATGCGTATGGCTGAAGCGCGATCTGCGCGGCCGCGACCATGCCGCGCTCGCCGAGGCCTGTGCACGGGCTCGAGGCGGAGCCTTGTTTGCGGTGTTTCTCTACGAGCCAGAGGTGTTCGCGCAGCCTGAGTGGGACTCGAGCCACACGGAGTTCCAGCGCGAATGCCTCCGAGACGTGGAGACTGCGCTCGGGAAGCTCGGCATACGGCTCGTCACCCGCCGGGGCGAGGCGGTGGAGATGCTTGAGCTGCTTCGCCGCGAGACGGGCTTCCGGCTCCTCGTGGCCCACGAAGAGACCGGCACGGGCGTGACGTACGCCCGCGACCGCCGCGTGCGCCGCTGGGCCCGCGAGGGCGGCGTCGAGTTTCTGGAGGTGCCGCAGACGGGCGTCGTGCGGCGGCTCGCTTCGCGCAATGGCTGGAACAGGCTCTGGGAACAACGGATGAATGCGGTGGCTGTGCCCCTTCCACGAAGCAGTGGAACAGGCGGCCGGTCAACGATCCTGCGGCTCGAGACCGCGGGTCTCCTCGGCTGCCGTGAACTCGGCCAGCCCGCCGACACGAAGGATCGACAGCGCGGCGGCGAAGCGGCCGCCGGAGAGGTGCTCGACGACTTTCTCACACGCCGCGGTCGCCACTACTCCGGTGGTATTTCGAGCCCGTTGTCGGCCCCGACGAGCTGCTCTCGGCTAAGCGCGTATCTCTCGTTCGGTGCGATCTCCATGCGGACGGTCTGGCAGGCGAGCGAGGCCCGGCGGCTCGAGGTCGTCGCCGCGCTGGCCACGGCTACGCAGCCTCGCGAGCGCGTGGAACTCAAGGCATGGCAGCGGAGCCTCAAGGCGGTGCAATCGCGACTCCACTGGCATTGCCACTTCATGCAGAAGCTGGAGGACGAGCCGGCGATCGAGTTTCACAACATGCTGCGGGCGGCCGACGGGCTTCGGGAGAATGAGTCCTCAGCCGACCGGCTCACGGCCTGGCAGGCTGGCCGCACCGGCTATCCGCTCGTGGACGCCTGCATGCGGAGCCTCGACGCCACCGGCTGGCTCACGTTCCGGATGCGGGCCATGGTCGTGTCGTTCGCGAGCTATTCGCTCTGGCTTCACTGGCGGCCCACCGGCCTCCACCTCGCCCGCCACTTTCTCGACTTCGAGCCGGGCATCCACTGGTCGCAGCTGCAGATGCAAAGCGGCACGACCGGCATCAACACGCTGCGAATCTACAATCCCACGAAGCAGGCGGTCGAGCAGGATCCGCGGGGTGTTTTCATCCGGCGCTGGCTGCCGGAACTGGCCGGTGTGCCGCCGGCCTACGTGCACATGCCTTGGACGATGCCCGCCGACGTGCAGCAGGCGGCGGGCTGCGTGATCGGCCGCGACTATCCTGCACCGCTCGTCGATCATGCCGCCGCCGTGCGCGAGGCGAAGCGCCGGCTGGCGGCTGTGCGGGGCGATCCGGAGGCCCGGGTGGAGGCCCGTGACATCGCGAGGCGCCACGGTAGCCGCCGCGATCGCCGGGGGGCGATGCAGCAGGATCCGGTGCGGCGGTCGCTCGGCCGCGATTCAGCCGCAAGGAACAACCGTCCGCGGCAGATACCCGACCCGCAGCGCAGGCTACCGTTCGATGCTGACGATGCCGCCGACGCGAGTGCGCGCGCGGAGCCAAAAGACCCACCGTTCGAAAGCATGTAGGCCGCAAAGCGTCCGAAGTGCGTCGCAGCCCGCATCGCTCAGCCATCCCTGCGGACACGCGGAGCGGGAATGGCAGTCCTGCCTGCGCCTGAGCAAGCATCAGTTACCGGCGACACCCTATGATGCCGACGGGATCCCATGCCCCGGCGCCCAACCTCCCCCCGGATCTACGACCATGAATGAACAACCGAGCCCGGTGATCGCAGCAGGCGACACGATCGCCGTGACGGGGGCGACCGGCTACGTCGGTGGCCGCCTCGTGCCCGCCCTGCTCGAATCTGGCTACCGGGTGCGATGCCTCGTGCGCGAGCCGCGCAAGCTCGACGCTCGGCCGTGGCGGAACCATCCGAAAGTCGAAGTGCTCGCGAACGACCTCGGCGACAGCGCGGCAGTGGCCGCAGCCCTGCGCGGGTGCCGCGCCGCCTACTATCTGGTGCATTCAATGGTCGCCACGGGGGGCGCCTACGCCGATCATGATCGGGAGCTTGCGGCCGGCTTCGCCCGGGCGGCCCGGGATGCGGGCGTATCTCGCATCATCTACCTTGGCGGCCTCGGGGAGATGGGGCCGGATCTGAGCGAGCACCTTCGCTCGCGGCGGCAGGTCGAAGAAGAGTTGGCGTCGTGCGGAGTGCCGGTCACCACCTTTCGGGCGGCGATGATCATCGGCTCGGGTTCGGCGTCGTACGAGATCCTCCGCTATCTCGTCGAACGGCTCCCGATCATGGTCACGCCCAAATGGGTGACCACGGAGTGCCAGCCGGTGGCGATCGCCGACGTGTTGCATTGGCTCGTCCGCTGTCTCCAGGTGCCCGAGACGGCGGGCAAGGCGCTCGAGATCGGCGGCCCCGACGTCATGCCTTACCGCGACTTGATGCGGGTGATGGCTGAAGAACTCGGTCTCCGTCGACGGATCATCCTGCCGGTGCCGGTGCTGACGCCGCGATTGAGCTCGCTGTGGATCAATTTCGTCACGCCGGTGTCCTACCGGATAGCTCGACCGCTGGCGGAGGGGCTTAAAAATCGTGTGGTCGTGACCGACGACACCACGCAGCGGCTGATGCCACACCCGGCACTCGGTGTGCGCGAGGCGATCCACCGGGCCAAAGTGAAGATCGATCAGCGGGCGGTGGAAACCCATTGGAGTGTGGCGGGGCCGGTTCCGGGCGACCCGTCATGGGCGGGCGGCACGGTATTCACCGACCGGAGGGTGGTCGATATCGAAGCCGATGCCGCGAGCATTTATGCGGCCGTCTGCCGCATCGGAGGGGGCAACGGCTGGTATGCCGGCGACGTCCTCTGGCAGCTGCGCGGCTGGATGGACAAGCTTGTAGGTGGTCCGGGGCTGCGGCGGGGCAGGCGGCATCCGGAGACGGTCGAGTTCGGCGAAGCGCTCGACTTCTGGCGGGTGGTGGGCATCGACCGCGATCGATCGCTTTCGCTTCGCGCCGAGATGAAGCTGCCGGGCGAAGCCCAACTCGATTTTGTGATCGAGGACATCGATGCCCACGCCCAGCCGCCTCTGCATCGGCTTGTGATGACCGCCCGCTTTCAACCCAGCGGCCTTCTCGGGCTTTTGTATTGGTATGCCGTCGTGCCGCTGCACGAACTGGTCTTCGGCGGGATGCTCCGAGGCATTCAGAAGACGGCCGAGGCGCTTGCGCGATCCAAATCGCTGCCGGTTAGCGAGCCCCCGGCACAGGATGCCGCGCCCGGCTACGGACGCGCCCGCCTGTGGCTGGGGATGAGCGGCGTGGGCACGATCGTCGTCTTGTCGATCATGGGGCTCGCGCTCGGCCTGCCCGCCCGGTTCCTGTCTCAGGAGGGAGGATCGTTCCGCGGTGAGGTGCTCGGTCTGGCGGGTTTCGTACTCGCCTACGCCGGCCTGCATGTACCCTTCGACCTTTTCGGCGGATATCTCTTGCCGCGCCGCTACGGGCGGCGGCATCCGCCGCTCGGACGCTTCTGGCTCGGGCTGGCCCGTGGAGTGGGCGTCCATTCGATCGTGCTTTTTACGGCGGCATCGACGCTGCTTGTCGCGGGTCGGGCGGGTGGAGCGATCGGAGTGTTCGCGGCCGGGGCGGCCCTCGTGCTGGTGTTGCTCGGCTTGCGGATCGCCGTCGCCACGGCGCTAGCGCCCCTCGAGCTCACGCCAAGCCTGCCGAGCGGAAACGACGAGCCGTTCGGCGGCACGCCAGCCGCGCCGATGCTGCCGACCTTCATGGGCGAGTCGGATGACGAGGGCTTCACCGGTGCGGTGGTGGGCGTGGTGCGGCCCCAGCTCCACCTCTTGCCGCTGCGCTGGCGCGAAGTGCTCGACGCCGACGCCTTCGCCACCGCGGTGCAGCGGCGGCAGATGGCCGTGCAGAGCGGCGCCTGGTGGCGTGGCCGGATGCTCGCGATCGGCTTCACACTTCTCGGCATCGCGCTGGGTGCGGCCATCGTCGGCGATCGGCGGCTGGCCACGGCCGAAGGCATCGTCACCTTCAGCCTGGTCTTCACGATCTGGTCGTTTGTCGGCTTGCTGACCCTTCCCACGCCCAGCCGCCGCGGCGTGGAGGAGGTTGATCAGCGCATGCTCGCGGCCGGCTGCCGGCGCGAGGTGCTCGCCCGCACGATTGGGCTGCTCGACGATCTCCAGGATCGCGAGCGGGAGCGGAGCTCGCTCGTCGAGACGATCTTCCATCCGGTGCCGAGCGTGCAGTCGCGGCTGCGGGGCCCGCGATCAACAGGGGTCCACGGCTGCTGGGATGCGGCCCGAACCGCGGTGTATGTGAGCGCCGCCGGGCTCGGGCTCCTCGGGCGGGCGGTGCACTGCAACTGCGGCCGCCCCTCACTCTGGGCGTTCCTGCCGCTGGACTGACCCACTTGCCATCCCAAGGCCAATGGCGAGCACACTCACTGAGTCAGGTGCAGTCCGCTTGGATGCTCGAGCGGGGTGCCACGGTGGCTGAAGAGCCGAATCCAAGCCACCCGTGGCGTGCCTTGCCCCGCCGCTCGACCGGGAAATCCAACCAGAGAGCTTGAAGCGACAGGTTCACGTCCCGGATGAAAAACACGAGCGAGCCGATCAGGGAACACATACAACCGACGAAAAGCGCGACGATGAGCCCCGCGATCTCCACCCGAAACAAAGCCCCGCAAAAGAGCAGGATCACGAGGAGAGCCACGAGCAGCACGCTGACGGCTGCCATCGCGATGCTCGCCCGCAGAATCTTCGCCCGCTGGGAAAGAATCTCGAGCTTCGCGTAGCAGACCTCCAGCTCATCCTTCCCAACGATTTCGCAGTCGGCGGCGACGAGTCGAGCGCGGTCGATGACCCGGGCGATCCTGTTGGTCATGCACAACAGCAGCAGGCCCACACCGGAAATCAGGATCACCGGGCCGATCGCCAACTGCAGTGTCGGGATCAGCGATTGGAGGGAGATCGTGTCTTGTCCCATGGGGCTGCCGTGCTTCAGACGCCGAGGTATTCGTGCTCCAACGTCCTGGGCTCAACCTTCTCAGCCTGCTTCGGCTCGGAATGGAATTCCGAGGGCTGATTGTCAGGCCGCTCCCCGTAGATCTCCTGCATTCCCTGAACGACCGCCACGTACTCCGCGAAATGGGCATCCATGGGTTCACCTCCGCTGTTGCAAAAACCGCAGAAGCGGGATCGACGTAACTGTCGGAATCACGCGGTTTCGTTGGCTGCCGGTGAAAGCCCCACGAACCGTGCGGAATCGTCGGGGACGAGACCGCCCACATCGCCAAAGCGTCTGGGCAAGTGAGGCAGGGCATTCACGAAGTGGCTTGCCAATCTGCTGCTGCCTCCTAGTCTTCATCAGTTCTGGTGCCTTCGTCGCTGAATCTCTCTTTTCACGGAGTTCCTATGTCTTTTCGCAAGTTCACTACCGCTTTCATCGCGGCTGTCCTCATGTTTTCCAGTACGGCCGTCCTGAAGGCCGCCGACATTGTCGAAACGGCCGTCGGTGCCGGCACGTTCAAGACCCTGGCAGCAGCTCTGGGAGCGGCCGAACTCGTCGACACGCTCAAGGGAGCCGGCCCGTTCACGGTGTTCGCGCCGACGGATGACGCGTTCGCGAAGCTGCCTGCCGGCACGGTGGAAACCCTTCTGAAGCCCGAAAACAAGGACAAGCTGAAGGCCATCCTGCTCCTGCACGTGGTTCCGGGTTCTGTCATGGCCGCTGACGTCGTCAAGCTCAAGGAAGCCAAGACCGCCGGCGGAGCAACGGTGAAGATTGCCACGGAAGGCGGCGTGAAGGTGGGCACTGCCAAGGGCATGTCCAACGTCACGAAGACCGACATCAAGACCAGCAACGGCGTGATCCACGTGATCGATGCCGTGATTCTCCCCGAGTGATCACGGCCCAAGGCTGATCGCTGGATTCGGCACCCCGTACGTTTCGCCGTGCGGGGTGCCGCTTTTTTGCGCGACGGGGAATCAATAGTGGGGGCAGAACTTCTTTCGCCCTCGTCTGGCAAAACGGTCCTCTACTTCATCTTGGTCTCGATCGCCACGGCGCTGCAGCTCCCGATCACGTTCATGACTCGGGCGTAGAGGGCTTGGCCGGGCGGCTTGTAGCCGTAATCACGGGCAACAGTCTTTCACGAATCGTCCGGATCGCCGCCGCGAAGTTGGTCGGTTCGTTAGCCAACTGCATTCTCGCGAGGAATTCCCGCCACAAGCGATTCGCCGCCGGATCGTTACCGAACTCATCCGAAAGCCCCGGCGGGACGGTTCGGGGCAGCGGCGTTCCGCGGCGTGCGAATGTCTCTGCGACTGCAAGCGGCAGGAGTCGGCTGTCGTACGGGTATTGGCGGAATATTACGAGCAGGTCGTAGAAGTCCTTCATCCGACTGTTGACCATGCCGAGCTTAACGGCGGCCTCGAGCTTCTCGGCAATCACGGTCTCCACGGGGTACATCCGCAATTGCGGGGCCGCCATACCGACGAGCACGGGATACGTGCGGTCTTGGGCCGCCGGCGTGATCGCGTCGCCGAATCCGACGTCTACCTGGAGCGGGATGACGGCCTTATCCAGCGTGGCGGTGAACGTGACCCGGATGCCGCCATAGTCATCGTTCTCGCGGATCTCTTCAGCCCGTATCGAGGCTGCGTCGAACGTGATGCCATCGTCTTCTACGGTGGTGGCGATGATCTGGCCGATCATGAAGTTGACCGAGGCGGGCGTAGGGTCTCCGAACCCCAACAGGTCGACGTCCTTCGTGGGGCGGTGCAGGCTGCCGGACCACACCCGAAAGAGCATGGCACCTTTGAGCACGAACCGGTCAGCATGAGACGATCGGGATAGTCGGTAGAGAAATCGCTCTATGGCAAACTGGGTGAAGAGGGCTTGGGCATCCTCGCCAGTCTGGTCGCGAAGGTTGAGAAGCAGCTGCCGAACAGAGGCCCCGATGTTGCGCACGGGCTTCTTCGTCATGTAAGCGCCTCGAGATAGGGGCGCATGACGCGGGCAACTCGATCCACCTTGGCCATCTCGAAGATGTCAGCCGGCGTCGCCTTCCGCTTGCGGAGGCAGTCTCGCAGCGCCTCGACGGCGACGTCGGTGCCAACCGTATCCCGGTAGCGGAAACAGTCGGCGACGGTTTTCGCTGGGTTCGTCATCTGCACGACGACGCCTTCGATCTTGTGCTTCTCGACGCCGGCGGTAAGCGCTGCGCCGGACGCTCGGAGTACGCGTATGGCGGGGCTCGTGATAGCTGGGCGATGGGCCGACTTTTGGATCATGATCCACACGGCATGGGGAACCTGTGTCGTCAGGCCGTGGTATTCGAGGGCCGACACGAGGCAGACGATCGCCTTTGGGGTTCGGGCTCCGACAGCAGCGAGGTCGGTGTGACGGGTGGCTGCGTGATCAGGCTTGACGTAGACGCCGCGAACTCGGCGTATGACCTGGCCGCGGTCGACCGCCCGCTGGAGGGCGACACGCGGCACACCGAGCGGTTCAAGGTCGCGTGTTCGCACGATCCCGTGCCGTTGTAGGTGCCGAAGCAGTCGCTCGATGTGGCTGGCGGTTGGCATTACTGAGTCGAAGCAGCGTTACGATCCCTATGCCGGAATATCTTTCGGCATAGGTTTCGTAACAGTGTAACCCCGGCTGGCGTCGATTGTCCACACTCGCGGCACTATTCGACGGCTGCAGTACGACGAAGGAACGCGTGCCCGAAATCCGCCCGGGACGCTACCGTCACTCCAAGCGGAACGAGTACACGGTCCTCGGCGTCGCCCGGCAAAGCGAGACGCTCGACGAACTCGTCGTCTATCAACAGAAACATGGCGGCCACGGGATCTGGGTGCGGCCGGCGGTGATGTTTGTCCAAACCGTGACCGTGACAGGCAAGGCAGTGCCTCGGTTTAACCGGATTGGCGCAGACTCGACGGATCCCGGGTAGGGATCGGCGCATCGCGGTGTGCGGTGGGCAAAACAGCATCGAGGAAGCAGATGCGGCGCAGATTCCGGCACCATTGCACGCAAGCAAACGGTGCGACCTTGGGAGTCCTCAGACTGGCGAGTTATACGAGCGGATAAGCCGCTTATTCTCGGGTTCCTACGCCGCCGCTTTTTCCCGGCTTTTCGCGTGGAAACGCCGCCCGGATGGCCTCGTCGTCCATGCCATCGACGGCCACGACCTTGGCTGGTGACCCGTGGCCGCTGACCACGGCGATGCTCCCGGCGTCGATCCCGAGACCGTCCGCCAGCAGGGTGACGACGGCCTCGTTGGCCCGGCCCTTCTCCGGCGGTGCCTTGACCTTCACCTTGAGCGAGTCGCCGAGCCAGCCAACGATCTCGTCCCGCGACGATCCCGGCACGACCTTGAGGCTCAAGCGTCCCATGCGAATCTGCCCCAATCCGGGCGGGAGGAAAAAACCGCGCGCGTCGGCCGCCTGCGGCGGCTGACAGCGATTCTACCCCTTGGCGAGCGAGCGGATCTTCCGGAGGTCTGGAACGAAAAGGGGACGCGGCTTTCTTACCGGCCCACGTACGGCGCCGGTGGGATAGCCTCCGAAAGCTATTTAGCGTGCGCCGAGGTCGCGGCTGCTGTGTAGAACGCGGGCGATGTCAACGCCCGCCGCTGTGGGGCGAAAGAAAATCACATACATTCCAACGGAAACGCTTCTGCATCCCGGCACGCCGAAACCGGGCCGGGATTCACCAGAGAGCGGGTGCTCTGCGAGCAAATGGCATCTCTGCCGCAAGGCTTCAAGCCACGTCCGGGCCGCGGTCGGATTGTCTCGTGCGATGAACTCCGCAATACCGAGCAGGTCTGCCTCTGCTTCAGGGGAGAAAACCGCCGCGATCATGTCCGCCCGGCCCGCTCGACCGCAGCAATACGCTCCTCGGCGCGGGCAAAGACCCGATCTGCGGCCACGCCCTTGCCAGAATCAAGTTCGTCGAATCCCTTCCGCACAGCAGCGCGCAGTGTTTCCTGCGACTGAAGGAGCCGTAACCCTTCGGCGAGCACGTCGCTCTCAGTCAGGAATCGGCGCTCGGCGATCAGCCGCTGCACGAATGGTGCGAGATCGGCGGGGATGTCGACGGTCATGGCTTGCAATACCCAAGTCTTGTCAATACCCAAGTCTTGTCAATACCCAAGTCTTGTGGTTGTCGCGTGTGGCCGCGAACCACTCCGGAGAAATGTATACGGACGTGCAGCATTGCTCAAGAGTACGGCGTCATTGGCTTGCGGCACTCGACTCCGATTCTACTCCTCGGCGAGCGAGCGGATCTTCCGGAGGTCGAGCACGCCCTTCGCGCCCCACCCCCGCACGCCTGCGGGAACAGCGGGCCTGAATGACTCGTACAGTGCAAAAGCCTCGGCGGCCAGCTCCCGCGGCCGGTAGGCGTGGGCCAGCGTCGTCATCGCGGCTCGCGCTTCCTCGAGGTGGTGCAGTCAGGTGAGCTCGTAGACGAACTTCCAGCCGGCGTCCTGCACCGCCCGCTCGAAGTCTTCCCGGAACTTGCCAAACTCGAGTCTTCCGCCGCCCCCTACGCCCGTATCCGTTCGGGTTGTGTTCACGCGGGAGCCGCATTGCGACGTGGTCTCGATGGTGAACGTGGGCGGCGGTAGGCCCCAGGAGCTCTCGATGGCCGACTCCCGGAAGTGCGCCTCATGATTGGCCGGGTCGAGCGTGCATCTGAAATTGCTCGTGACCTTCCGGCCGCCAAGGAGCCATTTCGACCTAATCGCCGTGAGCGTGCCCGTGATGGTGCCGTCTGCAGCTGTTGAGGCAGTGCCCGTGTTCGCCGTCGCGACAGCCAAAAGCTGTGCGAGAAGATCGTCCTGAGAAAGCGTGCTGGTTGTGGCCATTGCTACCTCCGCGGGGCTCTGACTTTCGAAAGGGCGTTGACCTCACCAATCCTACGCAGTGACACGTGAGCGGGGCTGGCTATGGCTGATGAGCGTCACCGGTGCCGGCGCTCGCCCGGGCCAAAGCGTCATCCGTAGTATTTCGCCGTAGTTGGAGTTGCTTGGTCACCTGTGCAGGAGTCTTGCCATGGCCCTCCGGATCACTTCTCCGGCCTTCGAGCACGGCGAACCCATGCCGCGGCGATACACCTGCGAAGGCGACGATATCTCGCCGGCCTTGGAGTGGTCAGGGGTTCCCGAGGGCACGAAGAGTCTGGCGTTGATCGTGGATGACCCCGACGCTCCTGACCCTGCGGCGCCAAAGCGTGTGTGGGTTCACTGGGTGCTCTACGACATTCCGCCCGACGTCATCCGCCTGCGTGAGGCCATTGGGGGGGCGGACCTGCCGTCGGGGACGCTCGAAGGCCTGAACGACTGGAAGAAGGTCGGCTACGGCGGGCCGTGTCCGCCAATTGGCCGACACCGGTACTTCTTCAAGCTCTACGCGCTCGACTGCATGCTCAGCGACTTGGAGCATCCGACGAAGGCCAAGCTGGAGAGAGCCATGAACGGGCACGTTTTGGCGCGGGCGGAACTCGTGGGAACGTTCAAGAAGGGCCACGACTAGCGCATGTCACGTGGCGGCCAAGGCGGTGATCGTTCGGGGCGTCGCTCGGCGGCCGTGAACCGGTGGTTCGGGTCAAAAGCCTTCACCGACCGCCGCTGGTTGATGGCGTCGAACGTGTCCCTATAAATTGGATTCCGTAGCGCTGGGAGACGAAGCCGATGCCGTTGTACGAATATTCCTGTGAGAAGTGCAGCCGGAAAGTCGAGCTGCTCATTCGCGGTGACGAGAAGCCAGAGTGCCCGCACTGCCATAGCACCAAGCTCACCAAGCTGTTGAGCGTCGTCAGCGGCCACGTGGCGGGCGGCGGTGGCGACACCGCCCCGGCCGAGGGCTGCGGCCGCCCTCAGTGCGGCATGGGCGGCTGCGCGGGGCTCGGATGACCGACGTTCCGTGGATGGAGTGGTATCAGAGCCTGGCGAAGCCGTCATGGACGCCGGCGCCGCGGACAATCGGTCTCATCTGGCAGATCCTCTATCCAGTCATCATCGCGACGTTCGGCTATGTGTTCGTGCAGGCCGTCCGCGGCCGGTTGCCGCTGCTCGTGGCATTGCCGTTCGCCGTCAACCTCGTGGCGAACCTGATCTTCACGCCGATCCAGTTCGGGATGCGAAACCTGCCGCTGGCGGCCGTGGACATCCTCGTCGTGTGGGGCACGATCCTCTGGATGATGCTAGCCATCTGGCCCCACTACCGCTGGGTGGCCGCGGCCCAGGTGCCTTACTTCGTCTGGGTTTCGATCGCGACGGTGCTCCAGCTCTCGATCACGTGGATGAATCGGTCGTAGCGATGCGGCCGCCGTTCCCGGCCTACCCCCACGTCACCATTTTGAGATCGACTTCGTACCCGCAGTGATCGCACACGGGGGTACGCATCGACACGCGGCCTTCTTCGCAGTGCGGGCAGGTGTCGGAATCGAGAAGCACCTTGCATTCTTTGCCGAGCGTGGTGCCGCAGTGCTCGCAGGCATGGTTTTCGAACTTATTCATCCAGGCGCCCCAGCACTTCGGGCACCTGTCGTGGGGCACGACATGGATCGTGCCGCCGACGATGTAGCGCTGCGGCGAGCAGTCGGCTGAGTGAGAGTAGGGGGCATCGCCGTTGTTTGCGGAAAGCCCCATTTCGAGGAGCGGCAGGGCCCGTTGCTCGCGGCTGGCGAATGCCTGCACGACGACGTTCAAGTCGACGGAAAACTCGGTGCCCAGGGCCTTGCTGATCTCCATGAGCGAATAGCGAACCTGCTTGGCATGGGGCGAGTCATCCATCAGCATCTCCTCGAGGAGCATGGCAATGTCATCGAGGTACGGGGCAATCGCGTTGAACTTGTCGGGGTTCACGAGGCGCTCTCCTGCAGGATGGCCCAAATATCGCACATCGATCCCGGTCGCGGTCAGGGGCGCGGCCGATCCGCCACCGCACCGCGTCCTCGAGGCGTCCGTTGGCGGAAGGGCGGCTTTCGCCGGGTTTTCTGGGGTATTCTCGCCGAGGGACCAAAGGTGGCCGTCCGGGTTGGGAAAATGCTGCTGCTTCACCACAGAAAGGAGCACCAGATGCCCGGTCCAGCGAAGAACCGACTGCACGACTACGAAGCGGGTTGGCTGACCCTGCTCATCGACATGGGGATTGCCACCAAGCAGGAAGCCCATGACGCCATGTGTCGGGTCGCCCAGTCCGCCGTCGATGAAATCGAGCGGAAGCGGCGGCGACAGCAGGAACGAAAAAAGCGGCGGCCGGAGTAAGGGCCTCGGTCATATGGCCTCGCGGGCCGTTGCTCCTTTCCGTGCGCCGTCATTCCGGTTCGCGGATCTTGGCCGACTCGAACTCCTCGACGGTATCGGCAGGCGTCGCCACGAGGGCTAGGGCGCGAGCAGGGAAGCCCTTGGCCTTGAGGTAGGCGACCCGGTCGAGCGCCTCCGCCAGCGTCGGGTAGTGGGCGGGCAGGTTCTTGTATTCGTCATCCTGCTCCATGGTCCAGGGCCGGCCTGGGCTTGAAATCCAAGCCACGCTGAAGCCGTAGACGTTCAGGTTGGTGGGATGCAGGTCGCCGTTCATTTCGCGTCTCCATTCGAGGAAGGGCATGCCTGACCACTCCATGCGGCAGGGCGTCGGTGCAGTCTTACGCGGGGCGTCAAGCGACGGTGCGGTGTTGTTGGGCCGAATCGGCCTCGGAGTCGCACCCAACACTACGTGTTGAAAAACCGGGCCGGCTGTGCGCTGCGGTGCTGTCGGACAGTTTGCAGCACGGCAAGTCGCTCAGGGGCGGCTTTTGTCGTACCACTCGACGGTGTCGTCGTTGCCGCAGCGGTAGCGACGCGACGAGCCCTCGGTACCCGACGAGAACAGCGCCTTGACGATGCCGACCAGAATCAATCCCA
>Ga0255182_1000445_pt1 | contig 28411 bp, 30 predicted proteins | sample Atl_UVDOM_RepA_8_FD_188420 | JGI IMG/M metagenome (GOLD analysis project Ga0255182, IMG submission 188420) | Freshwater microbial communities from Altamaha River, Georgia, United States - Atl_UVDOM_RepA_8d | ecosystem: Environmental > Aquatic > Freshwater > River | place: USA: Georgia...
TCGAACGACCGCTTTTCTCTATTCCTTCGATTCCCATGCCGTCACTTGGTGGCGCGTCGGAAAAACTGTCAGCCGATCCGTCGATGCCTGATCGTGAGCCGGAATTTGTTGCCGACCCCGTGCCGCGCAAACCGGTTGAAAAGGAACCGCGTCGCGCCCCTGAAATCGCCGAGCGTCAATTGCCGCCGAAGAAAGCAAGCTTCAGCACCGGTGCCAAACAGGGCGATTTCTTTGGCAATTATGCGCTGCCTTCGATCGACCTGCTCGATACCCCGCCGCCCTCGACTGCGCCCAAGCTCGACAAGGCCGCGCTCGAATCAAATGCGCGGTTGCTCGAATCGGTCCTCGATGACTTCAAGGTGCAGGGTGAAATCGTTGCCGTCCGTCCCGGCCCAGTCGTCACCATGTACGAGCTGGAGCCTGCACCGGGCGTGCGGGCGCAGCGAGTCGTACAGCTGGCGGAGGATATTGCGCGCAACATGTCCGCCTTGTCGGCGCGCGTTTCAACCGTGCCCGGCCGCACAGTCATTGGTATCGAGCTGCCGAACAACAACCGCGAAGCAGTGATGCTACAGGAAATGATCGCCTCTTCGGCCTTTGCCGACCAGAAGGGGCAGTTGCCGATCATCCTGGGCAAGAATATATCTGGCGATCCGGTGGTGGCGGACCTCCAGCCGATGCCGCACTTGCTGGTTGCCGGTACCACCGGCTCGGGTAAGTCGGTTGGTCTCAATTGCATGATCCTGTCGCTGCTCTACCGGCTCACGCCTGATCAGTGCCGGATGATCATGATCGACCCCAAGATGCTCGAGCTCAGCATCTATGACGATATCCCACATTTGCTTGCGCCCGTCGTAACCGAGCCAGCCAAGGCGATCCGCGCGCTCAAATGGGCGGTTGAGCAAATGGAAGACCGTTACCGGATGATGTCTTCGGTCGGCGTGCGCAACCTGCAGGGCTTCAATGAAAAGATCCTCGCCGCCAAGGCCAAGGGCCAGCCCTTGGGGCACAAGATCCAGGTCGGCTATGATCCGATGACAGGCTTGCCGCAATATGAAGAGCAGCAGCATGATTACCAGCCGCTGCCGCAAATCGTAGTTGTGGTCGACGAGTTGGCCGACCTGATGATGACTGCGGGTAAGGAAGTCGAATTCCTGATCCAGCGTCTCGCGCAAAAGGCGCGCGCGGCGGGTATCCACCTGATCATGGCGACGCAGCGCCCGTCGGTCGACGTCATCACCGGTGTCATCAAGGCTAACCTGCCGACGCGCATCAGTTTCCATGTCACTTCAAAGATCGACAGCCGCACGATCTTGGGCGAGCAGGGCGCCGAACAGCTGCTGGGCAAGGGCGACATGCTCTATATGGCGGGCGGACGCGGGTTGACGCGTATCCATGGGCCGTTTGTTTCTGACGAAGAAGTTCGCAAGGTCGCCGATCACTGGCGCGGACAGGGTGAACCCGATTATATCCAGTCGGTCACCGAGGAGCCCGAAGATGGCGGGTTCGCGCTCGATGGCTTGGGCGATGATGACAGCCCCGAGGACGCGATGTACCGCAAGGCGTGCCAGATCGTCTTTGAAAGCCAGAAGGCCTCGACCAGCTGGATCCAGCGTCAGCTTCGCATCGGTTATAACAGCGCCGCCCGCTTGATCGATCGCATGGAAGAGGATGGCTATATCAGCGCGCCCAACCATATCGGCCGCCGCGAAGTCTTGCGCGACCGTAATGGTGAGCCGATCTGACATTCAGATGCGGTTAAAAGCCGGGCCGCTATCTGGTCTGGCCATAACCAAGGAATAGCAATGACACCGAAACTTTCCCGATTTTTGTTTGTGCCCGCGATCATGGCATCCGCCGCCAGCGCGCCGGCGCAGCAATCGAACGATCTCTCGCAGGTGGTTGGCCATATGCAGGCGGTGACCACGATGAGCGCCACCTTCACCCAGACCGATCGCAATGGGCAGAGCCTCTCCGGCAAGCTGCTGTTGAAGCGGCCGGGGCATGTGAAGTTCGAATATCAGAAGGGCGTTCCGTTGCTGATTGTTGCAGATGGCAAGGCACTGACTCTGGTCGATTATGAAGTGAAGCAGGTGCAGCGCTGGCCCATCCGCAACAGCCCTCTTGCCGCGTTGCTCGACCCCGGCAAGGATCTGGCCCGCTTTGGCAAGCGTGTGCCAACGACCAACCCCAATGTGATCAGCGTTGAAGTGCGTGATCCGAAGCGGCCTGAATATGGCACGATGACCATGATCTTTGTGAAACAGGGCGGCGCGCCCGGTGGACTGACGCTGAACGGATGGGTCGCGCTCGATTCTAAAAACAACCGCACAACCGTGCGACTCGACAATGTGAAATTCAACCAGCCGATTGCGCAGTCGAACTTCACTTGGCGCGACCCGCGGCCACGCCGGAAGAGCTGATTGCAACTCATCGGTGAGTCGAGCCCATGAGCCGACCAGCCGATAAACTGAACAGCTCTGTTCATGTTGCTGACAGGAAAATCGCCCTAGATTGAATACATCGAAGGATAGATGGCTGCGCGGTTTTCCCCCTGTTGCCCGTGGCACCAAAATCTCCCTTCGGTTTCAGCGTGACGAACGCAAGCTCGACCCCCATCCCAAATGCCCCCGGGATGGGGGTTTTGCTTTTTCGCAAACCCCCCTTGCCGAGCGCGGGACCCGCCCCTAAGCAGCCGCCATGGCAACCACCCTTCGTATCGCTTCGTGGAATATCAATTCGGTCCGTGCCCGCATCGACATTGTCGAGCGCTTCCTTCGTGAGGAAGCCCCCGACATATTGTGCCTGCAGGAAACAAAGGTCGCCGATCCGCAATTTCCAGAAGGGCCTTTCCGCCAGCTTGGCTATAACCATATCGTCATCAACGGGCAGCCGATGCACCATGGCGTCGCGATCCTGAGCAAGGTTCCACTCGCCAACCGGCAGGCGCACGACTGGCAGGCCAATGGCGAGGCCCGCCATGTTGGCGTGGAGCTGCGTGGCGGCGTGCGGCTTGAAAATGTTTATGTGCCCGCAGGTGGCGATATTCCGGATCGCAACGAGAATGTGAAATTCGGCCAGAAACTCGATTTCTTGGCCCGGATGACCGAATGGTCAGGCAGCCTTTCGGCTCCGACCATCCTGACCGGGGACTTCAACGTAGCCCCGCTTGAGACAGATGTCTGGAGCCACAAGCAATTATTGAACGTCGTCAGCCACACCCCGATCGAGGTGGAGGCGCTGGGCGGATTGCAAGCGGCGGGTAAATGGGTCGATCTCGCCCGCGAGTTCGTTCCGCCGCAGGAAAAACTCTACACCTGGTGGAGCTATCGCGCACAGGATTGGGAGACATCGGATCGCGGCCGCCGCCTCGATCACATGTGGGTTACCCCTGACCTCAAGGACAAGGCAGTCGGCCACAAGACGCACAAACCCTGTCGGGGTTGGGGCAAGCCTTCAGACCATGTCCCTATCGTCACGGAGTTTCGCATTTGAGCGATTTGGCCGCCAAGAATGCGGCACGCGCGATTGATGCCTTGCGGCGCGGCTGGCCGGTGCATGTCGGCAAGGGCACCGGCATGACGCTGGTGGCCATCGAAACCGGATCAGCGGCAGAGCTTTTCAGCGAAGGCAAGGTAAAGGGGATATTGCTGTCGGCGGCGCGGGCAGCGACGCTGAAACTGGCCAACCAGTTCGCCGCCGCCGATACGCAGTTGCCGGTACTGATCGCCGCGCCATCCGACCTTGATGCCACTTTGGCATTGGCCATTGCCGATCCTTCGCTCGATTTGCGCTATCCGTACAAAGGACCTTTCGCAGCGCTGCCGCTTGAACATGCCGAGGCCGCGGTTGCAGCTATGGAACTCGCACGCGAAGCCGGGCTTTTACCCGCCTTTCTGCTTGTCGATACAGCCGCGGAGGCGACGCTTGTTCCGGACGAGCTGTCCGCTTTCCAGGATGCCGGCGCGCTTCGCATCGCGGCGCGCGCGCGTCTGCCTGTATCGGCGGCCGAAGATGCCGAACTGGTAGCTTATCGGTCCACTGCAGATGCCGCTGACCATGTTGCGCTTGTTGTCGGGCAGCGCGACGGTTCACCGCCGGTAGTGCGCCTGCACAGCGAATGCCTTACCGGCGATGTGCTTGGCAGCCTGAAATGCGATTGCGGGCCGCAACTCCACGAAGCGCTGCACCAGATTGCCGACGCGCAATGGGGTGTCCTCCTTTACCTGCGGCAGGAAGGGCGCGGTATCGGCCTTGTTAACAAGTTGCGCGCTTATGCGCTGCAGGACCAAGGTTTTGACACGGTGGACGCGAATATTCGCCTGGGCTTTGCCGTCGATGCCCGAGACTTCTCGGTTGCTGCGCAAATGTTGCGACTGCTGTCGATCGACGAAGTGCGCCTGTTGACCAACAATCCGGAGAAGGTGGCCGGGTTGGAAGGCGAGGGAATCAAGGTTGCCGAACGGCTGCCGCTCAAGATTGCATCAAACCCGCATAACGCCCATTATCTCGCGACCAAGCGCGATCGCACCGGCCACAAACTTTAGACGATCAACTCTTCGAGCATCCGGCGGGAGACGATTTTCAGTGCGTCTTCCTGGCGCTCGACAATGCCTCGCCGGAACAGCACCGCCAAGGCCCGTGATGCGGTTTCGCGGGTGGTGTGCACGCTGACCGCCATTGCGGCAAGTACCGGCGCAGGGCGTATCGTCCCATTGCCATCGGCCAGCTGAAGCAACGCGCGATAGAAGCGACCGGTCGCGCTCAAGCCGATGCGGGCCGCCATTCGATCGAGTAGCAGGTCGAGCTGTCGTGCCATAAGGTTGGCAATGCCCGCAGCAAGCTCGACATCGCTTGACACCAATTCAGCTAGCTTCGTTGTAGGCACTGCCAACAGGCGCGTTGCCCCATTGGCCGAAAACGCAGATCGGAATGTTGATTCTTCCGGATAGGCACCGAAAACTTCGCCTGGCCCGTGCCGTGTCAGCTGTGCCTGCTGCCCATCGATCCCGAACAGTTCCGCAACGACAGCGCCCTCGGCAACCAGAAACAGGTGCGTGCAGGGATCGCCCATATGCGCGATGATGTCACGATGAGCATAGCTACGCGACATCAGCGATTTCGAAAGGCGTCGCGCACTGGTTTCGCCGCAGGAAAGGCAGCTCTGGATGATGGCAATGTCGTTGCGACCCGACTTGCTGTTGGTGTTTATACCGCTCATCCAGGCGGCTCCGAAAGCTTCGCGAGGCACAATTCGACCGGGCCATCGGGAAAGGCCAATTCACCGATAGTTTCGATCCGGCTGGCGAGGCCAGAGGCGAGAAGCCCCAGTGCGGCACTTCGGCTTGCCGCGACCATTCCATGGGCACTGTGCGGTAAAAGCGCCTGCACGTGAACCGTTTCGCCGAGCCGACAGTCGATCGCCATTCGCACTGAGCCAGCATTGCGCAGTGCAGCGACGGCCTCTCCAAGTGACGCGAATTTTTCGATCGCATCATCGGTCGCGATATCGAACGTCAACGCGCCTGCGGGGAGTTGCGGTACCACCGACGCTGTGCTTGCCGATACGGCGACATGGCGAATGGGATATCCCGAGTGCAACCAGGGATCCCCCAAAATGGGACGCTCTGCCGGTTCGATCCGCAGTGCGACAGCTTGCGCTTGCAATTGGCTTGCCCGTTCGATCGCAAGACCCATGGCGTAAAGCTCGGCAAGCGCGACGCCGGCAGCGCTGGTGCTTTCAGCCTTGTCGCAGATGGTCAGTGTATCGGCGATTTCGAGCAGAGAGTCGAACCGCTGAGCCCAATCTCCACCCAATGGTTCAACCGAGCTTTTGCGGAAATCATGCGGATCTGAGGGCAGTACAATATGCAATTCTGCGCCGACAAGGACGGCAGCCTCGGCCGCGCGAATATCTGCGCCAGCCGCTAGCGCACCATAAGCAAAGCCGGGAGCGATCAAGCGAACCTCGGCCGCGATTGCATTGGATGCAGCTTTATCATCGGAGGTTATTCCAAGGATGCCATTGAAGTGCATCGCTGGCGCAGGACGAAATCTGTCTAGCCAGTCGTCATTTCCACCCAGTTCTGACAGGATCAGTGCGAACTGCCGCAGCGTCGCCGCATGGTCCTCCCACGCTTGCGGGGCCAATGAAACGGCATGGGCCAAACTGGCTTTTGCATCCTCAATCCGGCCAAGCAGCAGCAAGGCTTCTGCCCGGGTCGCCTCTCCCCAATAAGGTGTTTCGCCCTGTTCCTGCCCACTCTCGATCAGGTGCAGGACCCTGGCAGCAAGTTCCGCTGACCGCTCACTTTCCCCCGCATGCAGCGACATTGCTGCTGCGTTGATCAGCGGATAGGTCTCGGAACCCGGCTTTGCCGCATGCTCATAGGCTTCACCTGCCAGCGCAAACAGTGCAGGTCGCAAGTGCGAAGGGGCGTTCCTTGCCTGATCCTTGAGCAATCGGCCCTTGAGTGTAAGCGCGTTTGCGTCTGCGTCGGCGCGATCAAATCCCGCCGCCTTGAATGCTTCCCATGCCCGTGATGTCGCCCCGGCGCGTGCCAGAGCGAGTATCTTTTTGAGGGCGTCGGCTTGCATCGGCGTCGGGCTTACGGACGACTGCCGACATTGCCGCCATCAGGGTCGATGGCGATCGGAATGCTGGTAAGATTGCCCTGCTTGTCGACCGCATCCCACAAGAGGTGAAAGTTCATCGAATAGATGCGGGGATCATCTTTCGACGGCGCCCGCCCATCCTCTGTCTGGTAGATATTGTCCATCACCAGGCCCTTGCGTCCGCACAGGTCGGTCAAGCTGGCTGCGAAGAAAGAGTAATTCTGGTCTGCAGGAATTAGGCGGAAATCGGCAGCATCCTTGTCAACGCGGAACTCGGTGAAGCGGACAAGGTTGGCATATTTTTCCTGCGCGGTGCCGGGGTCGACCTTGCGATCGTCAAAACGGACATTGTCGTTATCGACCAGCATGTAGATCCGGGCGGTGTGGCCGAAGGTAAATCCGTTGAAATTGAATTCCTTGCGCTTTTCGCCGATCGGGTTGTTTAGCCAGTCTTGCGCATTTTTCGCTTTTGAAGCTTCCTTCAACATTTCCTCGGCGAATTGCTTTTCGGTTTTTCCGGCCGGAATTGCGGATGTTGCGAAATAGCCCTGCCGGACCATTGTTTTTTTGGGATCGTCAAATTTGTAATAGATGATGCAGACATATTCCGGATTGAATCCGGGACCGAGTGGGTTTGGTTCGTGTGGGTCTTTGCCCCATTGTGGTCCTGATGCCATGACTATGCTCCCATTTACTGGTCGGGCAGGATTACCCCTTTGTCTTTCGCAGGCAATATCGCCCTATTTGCCCTGAAGTTTCTGTTCCAATTCTGCGATCGCTTTCCAGAACCCGGCCAGTGCCTGCTGCTGGTTTTGCGTTTCTTCCAATTCCTTGATTAACCGCCGGGTTTCAGCCAGCTCCATGCGTGCCTTTGCTTTGTCGAATGCGGCAAAGGCTTTTGCGCGTGAATAATGGCCTCGCGCCAGCGCACGCTTGACGTCATTGTTGCGCGGCTCTTCAATGGTCAGCGGTTTGATCGCGGCGATGACCCGCGCACTTTCGATCGCCGCCAGTTGCGAATTGCCGTTGTCCAACGCGATCGTGGCCATTCCCAAAAGCGGCCAGCTCTGGCGGAAACGAAGTTCGAAATTCCTTGGATCCTTTGCGACCAGCCCATCGATGATCGCCTGCTCGGAAAGGCGTGCTTTGCGCGCCTCTGCATAGGATTTGTCTGCGAGCAGGGCATCAGCCAACCAGCCATAGCGATTGGCAAGCGCGATGCTGATCTCGGTCCTGTCAGGCGCGTGTTGCAAGGCTGTTTTTTCAAAGGCGATAGAACGACGGCAATGGTCGATTGCTTTGGCAACGTTGAAATTCTCATGCAGATAGAGATCGCAAAGATTGCCCAACGCATAGCCCATTTCGAGATTGGCTCTTGCTTTGTCCGGATCGCGTTCGAGCAGCTTTCTGGCTTCGGCGACATAGCCCTGCCAATGGCGTTCGGTGGATGCGCGATCACGAATTCGCCATGCGGCCTGGCCAACCCAATATTCGCTCTGTGCATGCGCGAAAATGCGATCCGGATTGTTTGGTTCCTGGCGGAGAAGTTCTGCCGTTGCGCGATGTGCTTCGCGAAACTTTGCCAGCGCCGCCGACAGGTTGCCGCTGCGGTCGTCATCCTCCCCCATTGCGTGGAGGATACGCGCGCGCCGATCGAGCGAGTCGGCCGACAGCGAGGCGAGGTCTCCTTGCCGGGAATAATGCTCCATCGCGCGCTGGTTCACATCGTCCATCACATCGAGGCGGCCCACACCCTTCAACTTGGTACGAAGATCGGTGAGCATATATTCGACCAACCCTTCCGCACTTGCTCGTTGGCGGGCGGCTTCGTTGCGCGCGGAGATGGCAAAAGCGGTCATCACGACCATCACTAGCATTGCAGCAAGTGCTGCCAGCGTGATGCCCGTCACGCGGCGAATGCGACGCTGCGCATCGCGCTGGACCAACGCGTCGAGAGGCAATTGGGCAATGCCGGCAACAACTTTCAGAAAGCCGAGCTGCCAGCCATCTCCTTCTTCGCGCAGATCGGCGGCTAGCGGCTCAACTCCGCCTGCAGTCAATGCGTCTGGAAAAGATTCTTCCGGTAACCCGCGCACAAGCGCAGCCAGAATGGGAAGATCAGGTTGTAATTTGCGAAAGAGGGCTATCTCTTCATTCACCCAGCGCGACTTTTTGGCGTCCGGCGAACAGATGATGATGAGCGCGCCGGATGCATTTAGCGCGTCGTTAATGGCATCGCTCAAGCTTGGGGCGGCGGCCAGATCATCACGGTCGCGGAAGACTGCCCCCAGGCGCCGTTCCCGATCCGGGCCTGAAATGACGACATTCTTGGGCAGTTTGTAACGCTCAAGCTGGCGTTGGAGCTTGGCCGCGGGTTCGGCGTCGGCGTGGCTGTAGCTTATGAAGGCAGCAAAGCGTGGTGCGCTGCCATCGCCATCGTCTTCTTTGCCCCTGATCATGATGCCACCTTAGCGGGTCATCGGGCAAAGTTACACGATATTATAGACAGTTGGCAGACGATTATCGGCAAAAGCCGGATAGTGACGCAGTTTTAGCCTGTCTTGGCAAGGCCGTGCTGTTCGACCAGTTCCTGCAACTCACCAGCTTCGTACATTTCCATCATGATGTCGCTGCCGCCAAGGAACTCGCCCTTCACATAAAGCTGCGGGATGGTTGGCCAATCGGAATAGTCCTTGATGCCCTGACGGATTTCCATATCCTGCAACACATCGACACTGGCATATTCGACATTCAGGTGATCGAGGATCGCTACAGCCCGGCTTGAAAAACCGCACTGCGGGAACAGCGGGCTGCCCTTCATGAACAGGACGACGTCGTTATTCTTTACCAGCTCGTCGATTCGTTCGTGCGCGCTCATACTCTTCACTCCTTATTCGGGCACGGCGGTGGTTAGCTGCAATGCGTGCAAAACCCCGCCCATTCGGCCGCCCAAGGCATTATACACTGCCTGATGCTGCTTCACACGCGGCATCCCGCGAAAGGTCTCGCTGACGACGCGTGCGGCATAATGATCGCCATCGCCGCGCAGGTCGGTGATTTCAACGACGGCATCCGGCAAGGCAGCCTTGATCATGCCTTCAATGTCTTCAGCCGCCATCGGCATGGGTTTGCCCCTTATGCCTCTTCGATGAATTGGCGCCGCGCTTCGACCATCTTGGTGTCGAGAGCAGCGCGGATCGCAGCTTCGTCGGTTTCAACACCGGCAGAGGTCAGATCGCCCAACAATTTGCGAACCACATCTTCGTCGCCGGCTTCCTCGAAATCGGCCTGAACGACAGACTTGGCGTAGGCATCCGATTCTTCAGGGGTCAGGCCCATCTGCTCGGCAGCCCACAAGCCGACGAGCTTGTTGCGGCGCGCGGTTACCTTGAATTGGAATTCCTCATCGCGAGCGAACTTGTTTTCGAATGCTGCTTCGCGGTTGTCAAAAGTGGTCATGCTCGAATCCTTGCGCCGTTAAAGGAAAGATAATGCCGCGGCCCCTGCCAAACAAGGGCCGCGGCTGCAAGGATTACATGGTGACAACGAGTTTGCCGACCGCTTCACGGTTGCCCAGCTTCGCAATTGCTTCGCCACCGCGTTCGAGCGGGAAGGTTTCCGAAACCCGCGGCTTGATCTTGCCTGCCTTGTACAACTCGAACAGTTCGTTGATGTTCGCACGGTTCTTTTCGGGTTCACGCGCGGTATAGGCGCCCCAGAATACGCCGCAGACATCGCAGCTTTTGAGCAGCGTCAGGTTCAGCGGAAGCTTCGCGATGCCAGCCGGGAAGCCGACGACGAGGAAGCGGCCTTCCCAGGCAATTGAACGCAGCGCCGGTTCGGAATAATCGCCGCCGACGGTGTCATAAACGATATCAAAACCATTTGGGCCAGCCGCAGCCTTGAACATTTCGGCGACAGCCTTGGACTGGTCTTTGTCAAATGGCTGGTAAGGATAGACAACGACATCGTCGGCTCCAGCTTCGCGCGCAACCTGCGCCTTGGCTTCGCTCGAAACGCCCGCGACCACGCGGCCTCCATAGGCTTTGGCGAGTTCGATGGCCGAAATGCCGATACCGCCCGCACCGCCGAGGACGAGGATGCTTTCACCCGGCTTCATCCGGCCGCGGTCTTTCAGGGCATGCGCGCTGGTGCCATAGGTCATCAGCAGCGATGCGCCTTCCTCGAACGACATTTCGTCGGGCATCTTGTAGAGATTGTGCGTTCCCAACACGATCTTTTCCGAAAGCCCGCCATTGCCGCACCCAGCGAGCACACGGTCGCCCACGGCAAAGCCGGTCACGCCCTCGCCGATCGATTGGACTATACCGGCAATTTCACCACCGGGTGCAAAGGGGCGGGGCGGTTTGAACTGGTAACGGTCTTCGATGATCAGCGTATCGGGGAAGTTGATCGAGCAAGCCTTTACGGCAACGACAACCTGTCCTTTGCCGGCAACCGGATCAGGCAATTCACCCAGCACAAGGGTTTCTGGTCCGCCAGTGGCGGTCGATAACAGCGCTTTCATCTCACTCTCCTCAAATCATCTGTGGCGCGAGCCAGGGTTTTTCGGTGTTCAATCGGGTTTCATAGGCCGCAATCGCATCGCTGCTGGCAAGGGTCAGCCCGATTTCGTCGAGGCCATGCAGCAGGCAATGCTTGCGGAACGGGTCAATTTCGAAAGTGAACCTATCCTGGAAAGGTGTTGTCACCACCTGATTCTCAAGATCGATGTGGATGCTGTCAGTCTTGGCGACCTCCATCAACCGGTCGACCGCCTCTTGAGGGAGCACCACGGTCAGCAGGCCGTTCTTGAAAGCATTGCCCGAGAATATGTCCGAAAAACTCGGCGCAATGACCGCCTGGATGCCCATATCAGCGAGCGCCCACGCCGCATGCTCGCGACTTGACCCGCAGCCAAAATTGTCTCCCGCAATCAGGATGGGCGATCCTGCATATTCGGCGCTGTCGAACAGATTGCCGGGCTCCTTGCGCAACGCTTCGAACGCGCCCTTGCCCAGTCCCGAACGGCTGATCGTCTTCAGCCATGCGGCCGGAATGATAACGTCTGTGTCGACATTTTTGAGGCCGAATGGATAAGCTTTGCCTTCGATGGTTTTTACGGGGTTCATGCGATCAACTCCCGCACATCGGTAAGTTTGCCCGTCACCGCCGCCGCTGCCGCCATTGCAGGTGAAACGAGGTGCGTGCGTGCGCCTGGCCCTTGTCGGCCGACGAAATTGCGGTTGCTGGTCGAGGCGCAGCGTTCACCTGCGGGTACTTTGTCGGGGTTCATGCCAAGGCATGCCGAGCAACCCGGTTCGCGCCATTCAAGGCCTGCGTCGATGAAGATGCGGTCAAGGCCTTCAGCCTCGGCCTGCGACTTTACGAGGCCGCTGCCGGGAACAACGATGCCCCAGCGGATGTTAGCGGCCTTCTTGCGCCCCTTCAACACGGCGGCGGCGGCGCGCAGGTCTTCGATGCGGCTGTTGGTGCAGCTGCCAATGAAGATGTTCTGCACCTCGACTTCACGCAAAGGTGTTCCGGGTTCGAGCCCCATATAGACAAGGCTCTTGGCCGCGGCTTCTTGCTTCGAAGGATCTGCAAAACTTGCTGGATCAGGCACGGTACCGGTGATGGGCACAACATCCTCGGGGCTGGTGCCCCATGTGACGCTCGGCGCGATATCGGCGGCGTCGATGACCACGACCTTGTCGTAGGTAGCACCCGGATCGGTTTTCAACGTTTGCCAATAGGCAACCGCCGCGTCCCAGTCCGCACCCTTGGGGGCCATCGGCCGGCCTTTCAGATAGGCAAAGGTCTTCTCGTCGGGAGCGCAGAGGCCTGCGCGTGCGCCGTGCTCGATCGCCATGTTGCTGACGGTCAGGCGTCCCTCAATGCTGAGCGCGCGGATCGCGCTGCCGGTATATTCGATGACATATCCGGTGCCGCCGGCCGCGCCCAGCACACCGGTGATGTGCAGCACGATATCCTTGGCGGTTACGCCTGGGCCGACTTCTCCTTCGACTCGGACCTCCATCGATTTCGATTGCTTCAATTGCAGCGTCTGTGTTGCCAGCACATGTTCGACCTCGCTGGTGCCGATACCAAAGGCGAGCGCGCCGAGGCCGCCATGGCAGGCGGTATGGCTGTCGCCGCAGACGATGGTGGTACCGGGCAGCGAAAAGCCCTGTTCAGGGCCGACGACATGGACGATGCCCTGCTCACGGTCAGCATCGCCGATATAGCGGATGCCAAAGGCGGGGGCGTTGGCCTCCAGGGCTTCAAGCTGCTGCGCGCTTTCGGGGTCGGCAATCGGGATCCGTGCTCCGCTTGCGTCGCGCCGTGCAGTCGTTGGCAGGTTGTGATCCGGTACCGCGAGCGTCAGATCGGGTCGGCGCACGGTGCGCCCGGCTGCGCGCAATCCTTCGAAAGCCTGAGGGCTGGTTACTTCATGCACCAGATGCCGGTCGATAAAGATGAGGCAGGTTCCGTCATCCCGGGCGGAGACGACATGGGCATCCCAGATTTTTTGATACAATGTGCGTGGCTGATTCATATGCATGGCCTAAAGGCACAGCGAACCGCGCTTGGCAAGCAAGGATATTTTAGTGCTGTTCTGGAAAATGTAATCTTTGGTCCCTATAACAGGAATCGATATGACAACGCTCTCCCACCTGTTTCCGATCAAGATCCTGCCCGAAGATATCGACTTCATGGGGCATGTGAATAACAGCCGTTACCTGAATTGGGTGCAGGAGGCGGTGCTGGAGCATTGGCGCAATCTTGCCCCGCCCGAGGCTGTAGCGCAACGCGCATGGGTCGCGCTGAAGCATGAGATTACCTATCGCAAACCCGCCTTCCTTGAAGATGTTGTGGTCGCCAATGTCGTGCTCGAAGGCATTCATGGTGCGCGTGCATTTTATGAGACGGTCATCAAGCGCGGTGAGGAAGTGCTCGCCGAGGTGAAGTCGAGCTGGTGCTGCATTGATGCCGAGACATTGCGTCCTGCCCGGATCGGCGCGGACATAGCGGCCTATTTCTTTCCCAAGGCGGATTGAGCCGCTATAGTGGCACTATGTCGTTGTTCGCCATTATACTGACCGTTATTGCCACCTTCTTCGCGATGGAATTTGTCGCGTGGAGCAGCCACAAATATATCATGCATGGCTGGGGCTGGGGCTGGCACCGCGACCATCACGAACCGCACGATAATGTTTTCGAAAAGAACGACCTTTATGGTGTGGTCGGCGCTGCGATGAGCATTTCGATGTTCGCCGTCGGCAGCCCGTTGGTGATGGGCGCGTCTGCCTGGGAACCGGGAACTTGGATTGGCCTTGGCATCCTTTTTTACGGCATCGTCTATACGCTGATCCATGACGGGTTGGTCCACCAACGCTATTTCCGCTGGGTGCCCAAGCGTGGCTATGCCAAGCGGTTGGTGCAGGCGCACAAACTGCACCATGCGACCATCGGTAAGGAGGGCGGGGTCAGCTTTGGCTTTGTAATCGCGCGTGATCCGGCCGTGTTAAAGCAGGAATTGAAGGCGCAGCGCGAGGCTGGAATCGCCGTCGTGCGCGATGCTTTGGGTTAGGCCTCCGGCCGCCTCCACAGCCAAGTCCCGCAAACCAACCCCACCGCTGCCGGTATCAACGACCAGGGTGGCGACATCGTCAACCCCCCGATCAGTGCGCTGGCAAGGAAAGCGGTGGTTGCCGACCATTTTGCGCGCCTGCTGACCACGCCCTTTTCGCGCCAGGCGACTAGGTGATGGCCATATTTCGGGTGGTTCATCAGCTTCGCCTCAAGCGCCGGGCTGCTGCGCGCAAAGCAGAATGCGGCGAGGATCATGAAGGGTACAGTGGGCAGGATCGGAAGGAAGATACCCACCGTTCCCAGCCCTACCGAAACCCATCCGGCAGCAAGATAGAGCCGGCGCGCGATCACGCCTGGTGGATCGCCTTGGTTACATAATAGCTTTCAAGGCCCTCCGGGCCGCCTTCGCTGCCGAAGCCTGAATCCTTCACGCCGCCAAAAGGCATGTCGGGCATTGAGATGCCAGCGGTGTTGATGCCAACCATTCCCGATTCGATCAGGTCCCCCGCCATGTTGGCGGTGCGGCCATTTTCGGTATGGACGAAAGAGGCAAGGCCGAAGGGCAGGCGGTTCGCTTGCTCGATCGCTTCGTCGAACGACTTGAAAGGCCGGATCAGGGCGACCGGGCCAAAAGGCTCGTGCGACATGATGTCGGCCTCCAACGGCACATCCGAAAGCACGGTCGGGCGGAAGAAGAAACCGTCACCATTTTCGGCGCTGCCCCCGGTTCCAACGCGCGCGCCCTTGGCGATCGCATCCTCGATCAGGCTGCCAACCGCAGACGGGCGGCGCGGATTGGCGAGCGGACCCATGATCGTATCCGCATCAAGGCCGTTACCAACCTTCACCTTGCCCGTCCGCTCATTGAAGCCGGCCACAAAGCGGTCATAAATGCCTTCCTGCACATAAAAGCGCGTCGGCGAGATGCAGACTTGGCCGGCGTTGCGGAATTTCTGCGTGACAACGATATCGAGGGTCTTTTCGAGGTTGCAGTCGTCGAACACCAACACCGGTGCATGCCCGCCCAATTCCATCGTAACCCGTTTCACACCATCGGCGGCGAGTTTCATCAGGTGCTTGCCGACCGGAATGGAGCCGGTGAAGCTCAACTTGCGGATGACAGGTGAGCCCAGAAGGTGACGGCTGACCATATCGGGTACACCGAAAACAAGCTGTGCAACGCCAGCGGGAATTCCGGCATGGGCGATGCAGCGCATGATTTCGCTGGTTGACCCTGGGGTTTCTTCGGCGGGCTTGGCGATCACCGAACATCCGGTCGCAAGCGCAGCCGCAACCTTTTTCGACATCAGCGAAACCGGGAAGTTCCACGGAGTCAGCGATGCGACCGGGCCCACCGGCTGCTTCAGCACCATTGCGCGCTGGCCCGCAGGACGCAACGCGATGCGGCCATAGCTGCGCTTCGCCTCTTCGGCGCAATATTCGAAGACTGCAGCGCAGGAGAGGGTTTCGGTGCGCGCTTCAGCGAGCGGTTTGCCCTGCTCCATCGTCAACAGCGTGGCGATATGTTCTGCCCGCTCGCGGATCAACGCTCCGGCCTTGTGCAAGATAACCGCGCGGGCATTGACGTCGGTCGCGCGCCACAGCGCAAAGCCTTTTTCCGAGGCCGCCAATGCCTCATCAAGATCTGTTGCTGTTGCCAACGGGATTTCGGCAATCACCTTGCCGGTGGCGGGGTTGAGCACCCGATGGACGTCGCGGCCTTCGCCCGATCGCCATGTGCCATTGATGTAAAGGGCGGGATCCGCCTGATATTCGCGTGTCATGAAAGTCCTGCGACAAAGATAAGTTATGGCAATCATCTAAGCGCTTTGCAGCAGGTTGGAAAGACCGACCCATTTTAACCCGGGCTTTACCCCCCTTCGTTTAAAGTCCCTATCCAATGGACCAGCCAAATCTGAAAACTCGACTGCCTCTGGCGGTTTTACGGCTCATGCGCTGGTTCGCGCCAACGGTACCGCGGTCAATCCGCGGGGCACTCCATGCGACCCAGCTCGATAATGTGCGTTCGCAAGTTCCGATGTTGCTCGCCGTGGCGGCGCTCAACACCTGCATCGTCATGGCCGTTTGCTGGAACAGCGGGCTGCCGTTTGCAAACTATGGCTGGATGTCGGGACTGATCATCTATTGTTTCGCGCGGATGACGATCTGGCGCAGAATTCTTGCAAAGCCGGTTTCTCCAGAAAAAGTGCCGAAAATCCTCAAAGCAAATGTCGGCCTTTCGGTCGGAATGATGGGCCTCTTGGGAATCGCTGCATCATTCACGTTTGTGGCGGGCACTTTTGCCTATCAAACGCTGATCCCCGTTTCGCTGGCTTTCGGGGCTACCGCGATTGCCCATTGCCTGTACACACTGCGCCCCGCGGCGATCGGAGTTCTGCTGATCGGGATTACGCCGGTTGCCCTGTCGATGATCCTGTCCGGGGATTTCAACGCCAAGATGCTCGGCATTTCGATGTTGAGCGTCGAAGCGCTGATGATCCGCTTTGTTACTGCCCAATATGATCGGATGATCGAAGGGCTGTTTCTTGCACAGCAGATTCGTGAACTCGCCGACACTGACCCGCTGACGAGCCTTCCCAACCGACGTGCCATCATGTCGACTATCGAAGCCGAATTGAAACAGCGAGGGCCGCGTTTCGGCATCGCGCTGCTCGATCTGGACGGGTTCAAACAGGTGAATGACAGCATGGGCCACCATGCCGGTGACCTGATGCTTTTGGGTGTCGGCGCGCGACTGTCAAACGCCGCTGAAGCCAAAGACAGTGTGGGCCGGCTGGGCGGTGATGAATTCATCGTGCTGTTCCGGAATGTCGAAAACAAGGCAGAGCTTTCTGCACGGACGACGGCCTTGCTGGCCGCGCTCTGCCGACCCATCGAAATCGATGGCGCCCCGACGCCGGTGGCGGCCAGCCTTGGATTTGCGCTTTACCCCGATGATGGGGAAACGATTCGCGAAGTGATGCACGTGGCCGATACCGCGCTCTATGCCGAAAAGCGTGCAAGCAAAGTGCGCCCACAAGCCGTAGCGTCAAGCCGCCAAGCCGCCGCCTGAGGCGCAGAATCGGGCTTCCCAAATGCTTCTCCTGCTGCCAGCTTGGGCGGCGAGAGAGCATGGGAGAAAAAAATATGGCAGAAATGGTAACCATCACAGACGGGCTCCGCTTTCCCGAGGGTCCGGTGGTCATGCCCGATGGCAGCGTTATCCTGACCGAAATCGCACGCGGCACAATCACCCGCGTAAAGCCCGATGGAAGCAAGGAAACAGTAGCAAAAGTGGGCGGAGGTCCGAACGGGCTTGCGCTTGGCCCGGATGGCAAACTCTATTGCTGCAACAATGGCGGGTTCGAATATGTCGAAGCGAATGGCTATCTCGCCCCGCATGGCATTGCCAACGACTATTCGGGTGGCCGTATCGAGCGGATCGATATCGAAACCGGCGCGGTCGAGGTGCTTTATAAGTCGGGCGATTTCGGCTGCGTGCTGCGTGGGCCCAACGACATCGTCTTCGACGAACATGGCGGCTTCTGGTTCACCGACCATGGCAAGGTCGATTATGCCAAGCGCTGCCATGACATTGTGGGCATTTTCTATGCCAAGGCTGATGGCAGCCATTTGGAAGAAGTTATCTTTCCATCAAACAACCCCAATGGCGTCGGCCTCGCGCCTGATGGCAGTGCGCTTTATGCTGCCGAAACCTACACCTGCCGGTTGATGAAGTTCAACATCACCGCGCCTGGCAAGGTAGCACCCGATGCCGGCCCCGGCGGCCCTGGCATCCCGCTCTATCGCCCGGCTGGCTATAAGTTCTTCGACAGCCTCGCGATGGAAGCGAACGGAAATATCTGCGTTGCGACCATCGGTGAATGCGGGATCAGCGTGATTGCGCCCGAGGGTGATCTGGTCGAATTTGTCGAAACCGACGATATTTTTACCACCAATATCGCCTTTGGCGGCGATGACATGATGGATGCCTATATCACCCTTTCGGGAAGTGGCCGTCTGGTGAAGACTCGCTGGAACCGCCCCGGTCTGAAACTCCAATATTAAAGCTCGCCCGATGTCGCGCCTGCATATCGAAGCCCATGTCGTTGACCGGATCGGTTGGTTGCGGGCGTCGATATTGGGCGCGAACGACGGCATTGTTTCGACCGCCAGCCTGATCGCGGGCGTTGCTGCCGCAGGGGCGGCGCAGTCTACCATCCTCCTTACGGGCATAGCCGGGCTTGTCGCAGGCGCAATGTCGATGGCGGCAGGTGAATATGTGTCTGTCAGCTCGCAAGGCGACGCCGAAAAGGCGGATATTGCGCGCGAGACAAAGGAGCTTGAAACCCAGCCCGAATTCGAACGCGAGGAGTTGATAAAGATATACGAAGCACGTGGTCTCGATCGCGACTTGGCTGAAAAGGTTGCGACCAAGCTGATGGAGGGCAATGCGCTTGAAACCCATCTGCGCGATGAGTTGGGGCTGACCAGCGAAATGTCGGCACGGCCGGTGCAGGCGGCCTTTGCGTCAGCCGCCAGCTTTGCTGCGGGTGCCGCGCTGCCACTGGCCTTGGTTCCTGTATTCCCCGGATCGTCGCTGGCGTGGATCGTTTCGGGCGCTTCGCTTCTCTTCCTTGCCATATTGGGTGTGGTCGGTGCAAAGGCAGGGGGCGCCCCAATGGGCAAGGCAGTGGCACGGGTCACTTTCTGGGGTGCAGTTGCAATGGGGGCAACGGCAGGCATTGGTGCGCTTTTCGGAACAACGGTAGGATAGGAATCATGGCTGCTACTGCGTGGGCGATCGACATTGACAGGGATGATGTCAGCAAGACCGAGATTGTGACGGCTTCCACCGAAGTTGGCCCCGGTGAGATATTGGTGCATGTCGATAGCTTTGCCATGACGGCCAACAACATCACTTATGCCGTGTTCGGAAAGCCGGCCGGCCTATTTGGCAACGAACAGGGCTATTGGGATTTCTTCAGCGAACGCGGCACTCCAGGGCGCCTTCCCGTCTGGGGCTTTGCGACGGTGCTGGTCAGCGATGTCGAAGGTGTCGCTCCAGGGGACCAATATTATGGCTATTATCCGATGGCGAGCCATGCGGTGCTGACCCCCGGCCATATTGGCGGCGGCAGCTTTTTCGATGTGACGCCGCGGCGCACGACATTGCCGCCAATCTACAACCAGTATCAACGGGTTGAGGCGATCCCAGACTATAAGCCTGAACATCATGACTATTGGCCAGTGTTCCGCCCGCTGTTCCTCACCGGTTGGCTGATCGCCGACCAGTTTGAAGATGAAGGCGATTATGGCGTGCAGCAATTGCTGATTGCCAGCGCGTCGAGCAAGACCGCAATCGGCCTTGGCCACGCGATGAAGCAGCGCAGCGATCGTCCGCGCACCATCGGCCTTACCAGCAAGGCCAATGCGGCGGGGCTCGCCGACCTTGGTATTTATGATCAGGTGGTCGCCTATGACGATATTGCCACGCTCGATGCATCGGTGCCCTCGGCTCTTGTAGATATGGCGGGCAGCGGTGCTGTCACCGCAGCGGTGCACCGCCATTTTGGCGGCGCGATCAAATATTCGATGGTCGTCGGCAAATCACATTGGGATGCAGCGCCCGAAATGGGTGAACTGCCCGGTGCCCCCCGCGAAGGTTTCTTCGCCCCCGGCCGCAGCCAGAAACGCATCGCCGATTGGGGTGCGCGCGGCTTTGGCGAACGCATTGCAGCGGCATGGCTCGGCTTCATGGAAGTTGCGCCCAATATCGCCAGCATCGACAAGCGCAGCGGCAGCGACGGTGCGCTTGCCGCCTATCACGAAGTATTGAGCGGCAAAGCCGATCCAAAGACAGGAATTATCGTCACCCCATGAAACATAGCCATGTGATTTTCGATTTCGGCGGAGTGATAACTTCGTCGCCCTTTGAAGCGTTCAATCGTCTTGAGGCGGAGCGCGGATTGCCGCGCGATTTCGTCCGCACCGTCAATTCGACCAATCCTGACGACAATGCCTGGGCCAAGTTTGAGCGTGCGGAAATCGACGTCGAAGGTTTTGACGCCCTGTTCGCAGCAGAGGCTGAAGCCTTGGGCCATGCACTCGACGGGGCATCGGTGATCGCCTGCCTCGCGGGTGATGTGCGACCCTATATGGTGACGGCGCTCGACCGGCTGAAGGACCAAGGTTTTGGTGTTGGTTGCATCACCAACAATGTGAAAGCAGGCCGAGGTGCCGCCATGGCCCGCAGCGAAGACAAGGCGCTGGAGGTCGAAAGCATCATGGCGCGTTTCGACCATGTGATCGAAAGTTCGAAAGCCGGCGTCCGCAAACCCGATCCGCGCATCTACCAGATGATGTGCGAAGCGCTGTCGGTTACGCCTGAAAACTGCATCTATCTGGATGATCTGGGCATCAACTGCAAACCCGCCGCCGGGCTCGGCATGCATGCCATCAAGGTGACCAGCGGGGAACAGGCGCTCGCTGATCTGGAAGCAGTGCTGGGGATGCAACTGCGATAGGCTTGCCCTTGCGGAAAGCTGACCGAGGCGTTAGGTGGCGGGCCTCTCCCAACACCAACCGTAAGGTCGGAATCCCATGAAAAAACTCTATCCCGATGCTAAAGCTGCACTTGATGGCTTGCTGAAGAACGACCTGTTGATTGCCAGCGGCGGCTTTGGCCTTTGCGGCATTCCTGAACGCCTACTCGATGCAGTGCGCGACAGTGGCGTCACCGGTCTCACCTTTGTTTCGAACAATGCGGGCATCGACAATGAAGGCATCGGCAAGCTTCTTCGTACCAAGCAGGTGAAGAAGATGATTTCTTCCTATGTTGGCGAGAACAAGGAATTTGAACGCCAATATCTTTCGGGCGAACTTGAAGTCGAATTCTGCCCGCAGGGTACATTGGCAGAGCGGATGCGCGCAGGCGGCGCTGGCATCCCCGGTTTCTATACCAAGACCGGCGTCGGCACACAGGTGGCCGAGGGTAAGGAAGTAAAGGTCTTCGACGGTGAGGAATATATCCTCGAACGCGGTATCTTTGCCGATCTCAGCCTGGTGAAGGCCTGGAAGGCCGACGAAAGTGGCAACGTCGTTTTCCGCAAGACGGCGCGCAACTTCAACGTACCGGCTGCGACATGCGGCAAGGTGTGCGTGGTCGAGGTTGAGGAAGTGGTGCCGGTGGGCAGCCTTGATCCCGATGCGATCCATTTGCCCGGCGTCTATGTGCAGCGCATGATCATTGGCGCGCCTTACGACAAGAAGATCGAGTTCCGCACCGTGCGGGAGCGCGAGGCTGCCTGATGCGCTTCGGCGCGGTCGTTCTTCTGATTGTTTCCGCTGCGTTGTTGCAAGGCTGCGCAGCGGCGCTGCTGCCTGTGGTTGCAGCGGGCGCCATCGGCAAGACGCAGGTTGATGCTGCGCAGGCGCGCACTCGTGCTGCCGAGCAACAACTTGCCGACCTGCCTCAGGCGCAGCGCGAGGCGGTGGTCACCGTCGCTCCGGTCGAAGAAACACCGACTCCCGCAGCCGAACCTGTGGTGCAGACGGCGCAGATCCCGGCCCAACCAGTGGCGCTTGCCGATATCAACCATCCCTATCTGCCGATGGCACGCTATGCCTTGGCGCAGGCCGAGCGCAGGCAGGCCGGCGCATCGGTGCGCTCTGCCGTGCTGGTTGAAAAGGTGTCGTTGATCGAACCGCGCGCGGTCGATTGCGGGGACAAACCATCGGCTATCATTATCGACATGGACGAAGCGCCCGGTGTCGAATTAAGCGATGGTGAGGCGATCGGCTTCGGCGAACTGCTTCAGTACCTGCGCGACAATGGCATCGTCATCGCCTGGGTAAGCGATCGCAGCACAGGCGAACTTGCTGAAGACCTTGCGCTTTTGCAGGGCGGCGACTTTCCCGCGATGCAGGCTGACGATATCCAGCTGTTCGCTTGGCCCGGCCTTCGCAAGCAGGAGCGGCGGTGGAATTTCGCCGCTACACACTGCGTGCTCGCCATCGCCGGCGACCGCAAATCCGATTTTGACGAATTATTCGATTACCTGCGCGATCCGGATTACGCGATCCGGCTCGATGCCTGGACCGACAGGGGCTGGTTCCTGCTCCCCTATCCCGCAGCGGTCGCTGCTGCTACGCATTCTCCCAAAGCTACAGAAGTGGATAACACCCCATGACAACGCATGACGGCCTAACCAAAGGATGGACCCGCGACGAGATGGCGGCCCGCGCCGCAAAGGAATTGCAGGACGGGTATTATGTAAATCTCGGCATCGGCATTCCGACGCTGGTGGCAAACCACATCCCCGAGGGCATGGATGTGACTTTGCAGTCCGAAAACGGCATGCTTGGCATCGGGCCCTTCCCCTATGACGATGAAGTCGATCCTGACCTGATCAACGCAGGCAAGCAAACGATTAGCGAACTTCCGCAGTCAGCCTATTTCGACAGCGCACAATCCTTCGCGATGATCCGCGGCGGGCATATCGATCTCACCGTACTTGGTGCAATGGAAGTTGCCGAAAATGGCGACATCGCCAACTGGATGGTTCCCGGCAAGATGATCAAGGGAATGGGTGGCGCGATGGACCTGGTCGCAGGCGTCAAGAAAATCATCGTGGTGATGGAACATGTCGCCAAGGACGGTAGTCCCAAATTCATTCCGGCCTGCACTCTCCCACTGACGGGCAGGAATGTTGTCGACATGGTGATTACCGATCTCGCCGTTTTCCAGCGTCCCGACCATGCTTCGCCTTTCCGCTTGATTGAAATGGCGCCGGGCGTAACTGCGGATGAAGTCGCCGCAAAAACCACGGCGCATTACCTGGCCTGATAGAGAGTGATGCAGATACCGGACTCTGAATCCCAAAAGGGAGCGATGAATAGCATCGAAGCGGCGCTTGTCGCCGAAGAGGCTTCATCGCTCGCGGGCTATCGCGGACCATGCCATTGCTGCGAAGGTGATGGCGTGCATTGGGGTCAGGAAGCCGGCAGAATTTGATGCCTAGCAAACGTATTGTCAAAAACTGGGCTTGGTATGCGGTTGCCGCCGTTATGCTGCTGATCGTCGGATGGATTGCCAGTTTCGCGATAGAAGAAGGCGATCTTGCCTCTGATTACATCCCTAACATCGCCGAAGTGTCAGCCAAAATCGGTAACCTTCCCGACACGCCAGAGGAATGGGAAGGGCGGATAGATTACCCAGCCTTGGAACAGCAATTGGCCGAATTGTCGCTGCGCCCCGAAATGGCCGGGTTGGCAGTTGCGGTGGTCGAAGATGGCCGGATCAGCTTCGTACGGACCTACGGATTTGCTGATCGCTCAACCGGGGCACTCGTCGGGCAGCAGACGGTATTCCGCTGGGCGTCGGTCTCCAAGACAGCGACCGGCATTTTGGCAGCGAAGCTGGTCGATGAAGGCCGGATCAATCTCGACCGGCCAGCCAGCACTTGGCGCAGTTCGCTGCGCTTGCCTGGCGACGCGGAAACGCGGATCAGCGTGGGGCAGATAATGTCGCAGCAGACGGGTCTTACCAAAAATGCCTATGACGAGCGGCTGGAAGATGGCCAAAATCCGCGCGCATTGCGGGGAAGCCTGGCAGAGGCGCCATTGCAGTGCGAGCCGGGCACCTGCCACACCTACCAGAATATAGCCTTTGACGCCGCAAGCGAGATATTGGCGCGCGCGGCCAAGCAGCCATTTGACGAAGCGGTCCATGATCGCTTTTTCCGGCCGCTCGGCATGGTCAGCGCGCGCTACGGGATGGCGGGTTTGACCAACTCGAGCGATTGGGCCCGTCCGCATAATGGCCAGCATGTCCGCCAACTGAAAGAAGCCTATTGGCGCGTCCCTGCAGCCGCCGGGATTGAAAGCAATATTGTCGATTTCGCGCGCTGGATGCAGGCGATGATGGGTGAATATCCCGATGTGCTGCCCGCGTCGGTGCTCAAAATTGCGCATGCACCGCGCGTGAAGACCGGGCGCCTCTATGGCGGAGATTTGCGACAGGCCAATGGCGATGCTTCCTATGGGCTGGGCTGGCGAAGTTTCAGCTATAACGGCCTTCGGCTCGAAGGCCATTCGGGTGCGGTCGACGGCTATCGCGCAACGATGATATTCGAGCCTGCAACGCGTACGGGTGTCGTTGCGATGTGGAACAGTAATTGGGGTTTCCCCTTCCGTATCCCTTTTGCTGTGATCGACAGCTATCATGATCGCGCGGATTCCAATTGGCTGGATTTGAGCCGCCTGCCATAGGCATGGGCAACATTTCTGGAGGCACGAGATGGATTATGCGCTGATCACCGCAAACCGGAATTATTCGAGTTGGTCACTGCGTCCCTGGCTCCTGATGAAAGGATTGGGGTTGGAATTCGAAGACAGGTTCGAACCCTTTACCAAGCCGAGCAATTACGAAGAATTTCGTGCCTTCTCGCCTACCGGGCAGGTGCCGGTGCTGCTGCACGAAGGCCGCACCATTTATGATTCGATGGGCATCACGCTTTACCTTGCCGACCGGCATGAGGGCGTATGGCCCAAGGATGCCGACGCGCGCGGCTGGGCGCAATGCGCGGCATCGGAAATGCACAGCGGCTTTGCTGCATTGCGTAACGACTGCACGATGAATGTTGGTGTGCGTGTGAAGCCCAAACCGATGTCCGATGCGCTCAAGGCCAATGTCGCGCGCATTCGCGAATTGTGGGAGGAAGGCCTGTCCCGCTTCGGCGGCCCATATCTGGCTGGTCCGGAATTCAGCGCAGCCGATGCCTTTTTCGCGCCTGTGGCCTATCGTGTTCGCACCTATGGCCTCGATGTTGGCAAGAGTCAGGCCTGGGTCGACCATATCCTCGCGCACCCGGCCATGCAGGAGTGGGAAGCTGCTGCGCTCAAAGAAGAATGGCGCGAGATAAGCCATGAGGAAGAGCTGAGGGCTTGTGGGGAGATTATTGCCGATTATCGGTCGGCTTGATTGCTCGCTTTCACGGCATTCGCAAAAAGCGCGCCTTCATCGGGCGCAAAATGCAGGAACAGGCTGGGCTCGATCAATTCCAACTCCATAAGCCGGAATGTTCCCTCGCTATCGCGCACCATATCGACGCGGGCATAGGTCAGGGTTCCACAACCTAGCAGCCGATCGGCAGCGACCATGGCGGTTTCGGCAAGCGCTCTTGCATCGGCTGGCGCATAGATGCTGCGCTCTACCCCGCCAAATTGTTCCTGCACGCGAAAGTCGCCTTGCGCAGGATGCTTGCTGATGGCGTGGCTGTATCGGCCGCCAAAATAGAATAGCGAATACTCGCCGTCATCCGCGATGGCTGGTAGATAGGGCTGCACCAGCATCCGTTTTCCAACCGCATCGGCGGGCAAGGGGTCAGAGGGGCCAATCAGATACGTGCCGTCCGCTCCGCCTGAAATGGGGGGTTTGACGACAAGGCGCGGGCTTTCGAAAATTGCGCGTGCGCTTTCGAGCGCTGCATCGTTCATCGATTCTCGAATCAAGGTAGGCACGGATGCCACGCCAGCTTCGGTCAACTCAGCCAGATAGGCCTTGTCGCTGTTCCAGCGCAGCACCTTGGCGGGATTGGCCAGTGGTAGTGCCTCAGCTTCCAACTTATCGAGCAGCGCAAACCATGCGGTCACGTCGCGTTGGTAACCCCAGGCCAGCAAGGGCAATATAAGGTCGAACTGGGAAAGATCGCCAGGGTCGGTCCACGGCCGAAAGCTTAGATCGGGGCCGAGCAATCGCTCATAATGCGCCTTGGGCAGCGACCAGTTTTCCCAATAATCGTGGGCAGGGGTAAGGATTGCGATGTTGGACATGGCTGGAATTGATCGTCAAACTTTCTCGCCTGCCATCTTCATGACTTCGGCCCATTCCTCTTGCCTGACCTTGCCAACCGAGAGGCGCGACAGGCGGACAAGGTCCATCTCGGCCAGTTTGGGGTTGGCCTTGATCGCCTTCAACGGCACCGGGTTTTTCAGTTTCTTGACCGGCTTCACCTTCACCGCGACAAATTTTCCCTTCTCGTCGGTGGGATCGATAAAGGCTTCCTTGCTGATCTTGATGATCCCGACTGCCTCGACGCCGATATTGCTGTGATAGAAAATGGCGAGGTCGCCCTTTTTCATCGTTTTCATATTGAGCGCGGCAGTGTGGTTGCGCACGCCATCCCACATTCCCTCCTTTTCAGCGACAAGGTCATCCCAACTGTAAACGTCGGGTTCCGACTTCATCAGCCAATATTGCTCGGACATTTTGCTTTCCTTTGATGGCCTTGTTCGATCGGGGTCAATTTCTCTGGCGCGGCCTTTGGTCAAGGGCTATTCGCATGGATATGACTCAAATGCCCGATATTTCGCTGAGCAGCAGCGACACCCAAGCCATATCGAAAGCCTTAGGCGACAGTTTCCGCACCTACGGATTTGCCAAGGTGATCGATCATGGCATCGACCCACACCTTACCAAGGAGGCATGGCGGCTCTCCAAAGAACTCTTCGCCCGGCCGACCGAAGAGAAAATGCGCTGGTACGACAAGGATATTGCCGGCCAGCGCGGCTACACGCCGTTCAAGACCGAGATCGCCAAGGGTGCGGACCATCATGACCTGAAGGAATTCTGGCATGTGGGCCGTACGCTTCCGGCTGGTCATCCGCTCGAAGCCGAGATGCTCAAAAACATCTGGCCCGACAGCGTGGCCGGTTTCCGCGACGTGTTCGAGCCGCTTTATGCCGAATTCGACCGGGTTGGCGCCAAGATCCTTTCCTACCTCGCGCTTTATCTGGGTCTTGAGGCTGACTGGTTTGACGACAAGATCAATGTCGGCAACTCGATCCTGCGGCTGCTTCACTATCCGCCCATCGAGGGCGATACCGAAGGCTGCATCCGCGCCGGTGCGCATGAAGATATCAACCTCATAACGCTTTTGCTGGGCGCGGAGGAATCGGGGCTGCAGATATTGCGGCCCGATGGCACCTGGATGGATGTCTCGCCGCCCGAAGGCGGGCTGTCGCTCAATGTCGGCGATATGCTGCAGCGGCTGTGCAACCATTTCCTGCCCTCGACCACGCACCGCGTGCGCAATCCGATGGGGGAACGGTCAAAGTTCAGCCGCTATTCGATGCCCTTCTTCCTGCATCTCAATTCGGATTACCCGATCGCAACCTTGCCGCAGTGCATCAGCGCGGAAAATCCGAACCGCTATCCAGAGCCGATCCTTGCCGATGATTATCTGAAAGAGCGGCTGATCGAGATCGGCCTGTTGAAGGCGTAATCAGAATTTACCTTTGTTGAATTCGCTATTTGCTATGGGGGTTGCATGTCGGATGCGGCCCCCATTTGCATTGCAGTCCTCGCGCATAATGAAGCGGCGCGGATTGCAACCTGCCTCAAAAGCCTGCCGCTGAACAATACCGAAGTCGCCATCCATGTGGTCGTCAATGGGTCAACCGATGCTACCGCCTCTATCGCCGCTGATATAGCGTCGACGGCTTCGAACGTGCGGGTGCATGTATTCAAGGAAGGCGGAAAGGCGCGCAGCTGGAACCGATTCTTGTTCGACCAACTTTCCGCATTTCATGCAACGCATGTGTTCGTCGATGGCGATGCAGAGATTGTTCCCGGGTCGATCGCGGCGTTGGAGGCAACACTGAAGGCACAGCCGGGGGCCAACGCAGCAGCTGGCCTGCCCATGAACGGGCGCAAGGTGGCCTATTACCAGCAGGCGATGCGCACCGAGCATGGCATGTTCGGCGATCTTTATGCCCTGCGCGGGGATTTCCTGTCGCGGATGAAGGCAGCGAACATTCGCTTGCCCGATGATGTGATCGGTGATGATGGCCTGATCTGTGCTATGGCCAAGACCGACCTTGACGACGAAAGCCAATGGCGCGATCAGCGGGTCGCGATATGCGAAGGCGCTGGCTTTTTGTGCGCCCCGGTGCGCCTGCTTTCACCTGCGAGTTGGCAGATGCAGTATCGGCGCATGATCAATTACAGTGTCCGCCATTTCCAGAATGCGATGATCAGCCGCATCATGCGCGATAGCGGGCCGCAGGGTTTGCCACGCCAGATGGCCAATCTTTATCGGCGGGAGCTGCCGTCGATGCGGCCAAGGCCCCAGCTGGGATTCTTTTGGTTTGATCGAATAGCTTTGCGCAAGATGGCACGCGCCGTGGCGCAAAGCTA